>Ga0137371_10003811_pt1 | contig 11826 bp, 9 predicted proteins | sample SagtaG_7_FD_104919 | JGI IMG/M metagenome (GOLD analysis project Ga0137371, IMG submission 104919) | Vadose zone soil microbial communities from Sagehorn Ranch, Mendocino, California, USA - Sage1_R_40_16 metaG | ecosystem: Environmental > Terrestrial > Soil > Vadose zone | place: USA: California... | reverse complement strand
CTCGGGGGAGGCATAGACGCCGAAGTTGCTCAGATGCGCGTCACCGCAGAGCTGCGCCTGGATGCCGGAGACGGGTGTCTTCGCCAGGTCGCTCGCCATGACGGCAGCTGAGCCGCGCAAGAACGCGAAGGGGGACAGCGCCATGCGTCCGTAGCGGATGGGCACCAGGCTCTCCAACCGCGTCTTATTGGACGCTTCCAAAAGGCTAATCGGGTCGGGTCGCTCGGGGTCTGGTGTCCATCCTGCATGACTGGAACGGGGCACCTTGCTCCGTAGCGCCTTGCCGGCAGCAGAGCGCTCAGCTCGTGTTGACAAACTCCGATCCCATTCAGTTGGCACGGTGGATGGGGTGCTCGTAGTAGTCATAAGACTCTTCCTCTTTCTATCGTTGCGAATGGAAGCACATGCATTACTGTTACTAGTGTACTTGCCAGTGGAGAAAACCACAACCTCTGAAGGCACTATTTAGTCTACATCGACAACCTGAATGAACAAGACTTGATCGTATCGCCTGGTATGTTTGCATGCTATTTACTATAACGTGAAACGGGCAGGGTGATGGTCCATAAGCGTGGACTCAAGGCCAGGGCGACCGCAAGGGTAGCCCTTACTCTATACGGATGAAGCGGCTTGCCAGGCTCGTGTAGAGTAGGGGTGGGGTTTGCCCCCGCCCTGACAAACCACCTAAAGTTCGCGCTTATGGGGTGATGGCCCCTTGCGGGGCCAGCCACCCTACCAGTGTGCGCGATCACGAAAGCTCAGCTCGCTGTGATATCAGTCGCGAACCATCATCGCATGCGCTTCCCGTTCAAGATTGATTTTCACCTCCCCGCTGACATCCACCACTACCCGCTTGACCGTGCCGGTGAACGCCCAGGGATACTCGCCCGAATAGTCTGGCGTGACCGGCTCGCCACCGTCGCGCCCAACGTTGAGCCCCTCGCCGGCAATCGAGAACTTGCCCGGCTGGGTCCTGATCTTGCCCTCGCCGACCTTTTCGTCGTTGATGTAGATGGCCAGGGTGCCATTGGCGACGTGCGGGGGGTTCTCTCCCTCCTTGGTGAAGATCGCCGAGAGGGTCGAGGCTCCGGTCGGTACCGCCTTGCTGGAATTGATCTTCTGCTCGATGTCGCCGACAAAGTTGTAGACGTAATGAAGCTTGCCGTCTTTCACATAGAGGGCGTGCCCGCCAAAGCGGCTCCCATGAGCGAAGACCACTCCCTCTGCGCCACTGGCCGGAATCACCACCTCCGCTCTGATGGCGTAGGAGCGATTGCGGATATTGACCGCCTGTGACTCAGGTATTTCGGCCGTGTTGGGGTAGTAAACATACCGGTCGCGCGGCCTGGTCATTTGCGGGCGTGGGGTGGTCAGAATTTCGACTGCCGAGCGGTCATCCAGGGGAAAGCCCTGGTATTTGCCCGCCTCGAAGAACCACAGCCCGATCAGCTCTTGGAGCTTGTCCGGATATTGCTCAGCGAGATTCTTGCTCTCGGAACGATCCTCGGCTGTATGGTACAACTCCCAGGTGTCCTGCGTATAGTTGCTCCAGCCGGAGATCGCCGGGTGCGTGGTGACCGCCTTCCAACCCTGGTGCCAGATGCCGCGCGTCCCCAGCATCGAGTAGTACTGGGTCTGCCTGATCGAGGGCGCCTGCGCGTCGTCAAAGCTCGAGCGCATGCTCACCCCTTCGATGGGGTGCTGCGTATACCCTTTGACCACCTCCGGCGCTTCGACGCCCACGACATCAAGGATCGTCGGCACGAGGTCGATAGCATGGTGGTATTGGTGACGCACCTCACCACGGCTCGTGATCCCCTTGGGCCAGGACATAATCAACGGGTCACAGATGCCACCGTTATAGCTATAGCGTTTCCACATCTTGAACGGCGTGTTGAACGCCATCGCCCAGCCGGTGGGATAATGGTTGTACGTCAGTGGGCTACCCAACACGTCCAGGTACTTGAGGTTCTCCTCCAGGCTATCGGGAATGCCGTTGGCTATTTTGTTCTCGTTGACCGAGCCGGTAGGGCCACCCTCGCCACTGGCACCGTTATCGGAGACGACAATGACCAGCGTATTGTCGAGCTGACCCGACTGTTCCAGGAAGTCGATGATCCGGCCAATCTGGTCGTCGGTATAGCTCAAGAAACCAGCGTACACCTCGGCCATGCGCCGGAACAACTGCTTTTCCTCCTCGGACAGCGCGTCCCACGGCTTGACGTAGTCCAGAGCTGGGAAAGGCACGCCAGTGGGGCTCTTCGTCTCGTTCGGCGTGCCAATGGGGTTGATCGGCGACAGCGCGGTGTTCTCCGGGACGACGCCCATCTGCTTCTGGCGCTCGAGCACGAGCTCGCGGTAGCGCTCGTAACCCATGTCAAACTTGCCCTTGTAGTTGTCAGCCCACTCCTTGGGCGCGTGATGGGGTGCATGGCAGGCGCCAGGGCAGAAGTACATGAAAAAGGGGCGCTCGGGCGCGATGGCTTTGGCATCGCGGATGAACTCCAGGGCCTTGTCCGTAATGTCAGCCGAGAAGTGATAGCCCTCTTCGGGACTGCTGGGCTGCTCGACCGGGTGGTTATCATGCACCAGGTCGGGATACCACTGGTTGGTCTCAGCGCCCAGGAAGCCGTAGAAACGCTCGAAGCCGCGTCCGATGGGCCAGTTGTGCTTGCTGGAGGCCATGTTCATCTCATCCTCGGCGCACAGATGCCACTTGCCGAGCATATACGTATTGAAGCCGCGCTCATTGAGCACCTCGGCGATGGTGGCGTTCTCAAACGGGATATGGCCGTTGGCATTGGGAAAGCCGATCGCCGCCTCTGAGATACAGGCCATGCCGTTGCTGGTATGGTTGCGCCCGGTCATCAAGCAGGAGCGCGTTGGCGAGCACAGCGCTGTGGTGTGCCAGTTGGTGTAGGTCAGCCCTGCCTGGGCCAACCGATTCATGGTGGGGGTCTCGATGAGTCCTCCGAATGGCTCCATCGCGGCAAAGCCCACATCATCCCAGACGATGTAGAGAACGTTGGGCGTGCCTTCTGGCGCTTTGGGCTGCTCGTACGGTTCCCAGTCGGGCTTGGAGTCGCGGATATCCAGGTTCACAACGCCTTTAAATGGTTTGGTCATGGTTCATTCTCCTTGTTTATGAAGTACGCTGTTGAAAGACGACGGTCGGATCCAGGATACGAAAGAGTGGTTTTGTGATGATGCACCAAGAAACCAGACAAGAGTAGGTGAATCTTACTCAGTCATACCAGGTGGCTTCACCTCGCACGTTTCGTTTGCAACGTTCCTAATATCCTCAGACTTAAGTATACTGGCGTTAAGCACGAAAACACATCATATGAATACACTATTTTTGCGTGCGACGACAATCGGCAGGAAGAGGAGGTGAGCGTGTCGCCTAGTGTGTTTGCGCTAGTCATCGCTACAGGTGATGTGAAGCACATGTGACTAGGGCGAGCATCTGTGAATGAGCCGGGCGACCGGGCGAGGGCAAGCCTCGCCCCTACATTTTTGGGATTTCGAGTGTGAAATGTAGGGGCGAGGCTTGCCCTCGCCTGGCCTCTGTCGGTCGATTACATTCCTTCTCTTCTCAAGCAAGGTGATGCTCGATAGCATAGCGCGTGGCGGCACTGCGTGAATTGATCAAGAGCTTCCCGTAGATCGATTGGATATGCACATTCACAGTATGTGGGCTTAAGACAAGCTGCTCTGCGATCTGCTTCTTCGAGAGCCCCATTGCCACCAGGCGCAGTACCTGGACTTCACGCGCCGTCAACCCTCCGGGAGGAGCAGAAAGCGGAGAGAGCGTCGATGATGCCACTGCATTTGGAGTTGGGGAGACGATGGGTGATCCCGCTTTGGCCAGAGCCTGGAGTGGTGTGAGTTGTTGACCCTCGGCCCACATGGCAGCAAAGGCTTGCTCCCCAAGCTCAACACGCGCCGCCGCCAGTGTACGGTCGTAGTAGGGCTGCTCTATCCCGATCAAGTAATCATACCCATGTGCAGTGCGAGAGGCCCTGGCCGCCGCGAACAGCCGGACAGACCAGGCAGCCTGCCCCTCCGCGAGCGCGATTTCCCCCAGCCCTTCCAGGCTCGAGGTCAGCGCCCACTTCAGGCGTGGGACCATCCAGCGCCCTTGCAAGGTGGTAATAGTTTCCTCAAAGTGCGTGCGTGCCTGTGCCAGGTCTCCTTGACGCAACGCCAGGTGACCCAATCCGCACAGCACCCGTCCGATATCGTCCTGGCTCTCCAGCTCTCGACTGAGCGCAAGCGCCTCCTTCAGCAATGCGCGCGCAGTTCCTGCATCTCCAAGCGCCACCAGTTCGTACGCCAGGATGGTCAACACCTCCATGTAAAAGACAGGTTTGCCCAATGTTCTGAAGAGGGCAAGGCTCTCTTCGGTCAGCGGTCGTGCGGCTGCATAGACTCTCTGCTCATACGAGGCCCATCCCAGGAAGTGCAGGACAACGGCTTTTAGCCAGACGTCTCCCACATCTTCCAACAAAGCCAGGCTCTCCTCAAAGAGCTCACTCGACTGTGTATAGTCCCCGTGGAGGAGCGCTTTTAATCCCAACGTTGCTAAAAGTTCAGCGAGAGCGCTCTTATCTCCGGTTTCTTTGCAGAGCCGCAGGGCTTCTTCATGCATCGTCACATGCGCTTCTATCTCCGCGCGATTATGGAGAATCGTTCCCAGATACGTCAGTGCGATGGCGATGCCTCGTTTGTCTTGCAGTTGCCGGCTCAGCCGCTCGCTCTCTTCCAGCAGCGCAAGGGCTTGTTCCGGGTCGTTCTGCCAGAACGCCATGTACCCGGCTGCGAGAAACGCTCGCGCCTGCACCTGCGGTGAAAGGGCGATCTGCTCTGTACGTACTTCCTCCAGGGACTGTTCCAGGAAGTGACGCCCCTCACTCAAATAGCCACGCAACAACCAGAACTGCTGCAAGGCAGTCGCCAGGCGCAACGTTTTCTCGCTCTCGTGATGGTCCAACAGCCACTGCATGGCCGCCCAGATGTTCTCATGATCTCGCTCCAATTGCTCCGCCCAACTGCTTTGTTCAGCACCGCGCAAAGCCGCTCCAGCACGCTCAGCGAGCGCCAGGTAGTACGCCGCATGAGTCTTCCTGGCACGGTCAAGCTCTCCGGACGCCTCAAGCGCCTCCAGCCCATACTCACGGAGTATATCCAGGAGCTGCAGGCGTGGCTCCTCTCCTTCCTGGTTCTGTAGCCAGAGCAGGCTGTTATCGAGCAGTGAGGAGACTGCGTCCAGGACGGGAGCGGTGCGCTCCCCTGGAACCACGCAGACCGCCTCGGCTGCTTCCAGGGTACAGCCTCCTGTGAAGACACACAGACGCCGGAAGATGATTTGCTCCTCTTCCGAGAGCAAGTTGTAACTCCAGGTGATGGTGGCGCGCAGCGTCTGCTGGTGGGCAGGCGCATTGCGGCTGCTTCCGGTGAGCACCTCGAAGCGGTGCGAGAGGCGCGCAAGCAGCCTCCGAGGCGAGAGTATCTTGACACGTGCAGCCGCCAGGACGAGCGCCAGAGGCAAACCATCCAGTAAGACACAGATCTCAGCGATCGTTGGTGCATTGTCTGCGGTCAGCTTGAACGTGGGCTGGCTGGCCTGGGCTTGCTCAACGAAGAGTGCTACTGCTGCAATCTGCAACAGCGCATCCTGTCCTGGCAGGTGCTGCACATTGGGCACAGCCAGCGGCGGCACGGTATACACATATTCACCTTCAAGATGGAGCACGGCCCGACTGGTCACCAGTATCTTGAGTCCGGGACAGGTCATGAGTAGATCGATAAGCAAGGAAGCTGCGGGGAGCACCTGCTCAAAATTGTCCAGCAGTAGCATGAGCTGCTTGGTGTGAAGGAATGCTCTGAGGTATTCGAAGAGGGGGCGCTTCCCGCTCTCCTGGAGTCCAAGCGCACGCGCAATGGCGGACATGACCAGGTCGGGATCGCTGATGGGAGCTAACGGCACAAAACACACGCCATGGGTGAACTCCTCCAGCACATCGCTTGCAAGAGCCAGGGCCAGGCGTGTCTTGCCGGCGCCTGGTGCGCCGGTCAGGGTGAGCAAACGCACCATGGGACGCGCCAGCAGGTCTCGCACTGCCTGTTGTACCTCCTCACGTCCAAACAGTGGCGTGAGCGGGAGCGGCAAATGGGCGTAGCGCGCCTGCCCGCCTTTGACGAGCTGTTCAGCATCGACTGATGTTGCCGAAGGCACATGTGAGGGAGCCTGGCTAGCCTCTTCAAAGACAGCGGCAAAAGCGAGCACATCCACGAAGCGCTGCGCCGGGTCTTTCGACAAGGCTTTGAAGACGACCTGCTCGACCGCGGATGGGATTTCTGGATGGAACTCGCTCAGAGAGGCAGGAGGAGTGTAGAGATGCTCGTTGACAAGCTCGGCAGTCGAACCTTGAAAGGGAAGGTGACCGCTCAGCCACTCATAGACCATCACGGCCAGCGCGTATTGATCGCTGGCCGGGCTGGGCTGACCGTGAATCTGCTCGGGAGCCATGTAGTCAAGCGTCCCGAAGCGCTCCTGCACCTGGATAGACTCCAAATCAGAAGTGAGCAGCGCCAGGCCAAAATCACTCAGCAGTACCTCGTGTTTGGATCCCAGCAGCAGGTTTTCTGGTTTGAGGTCGCGATGGAGCAGGTGTTGATCGTGAGCATACTGCAAGGCCGAGGCGATAGCGCTCGTGTAGGAGGCGACAGTCGAGAGCGGCAAGGCCATGCCAGGAGGGTGAAGCTCTCGTACGTTGCCATATGGTGCATAGTCCATCACCAGGTAAGGAGTCTGGTTCTCGATGCCAAAGTCGAAGACGCGGATGATATGTGGATGCATCAGGTGGCTCAGATGGCGCGCTTCCGTAAGGAAGTCCTCGGTGGCGTACGTATCCACCTCAGTGTGCAAGACTTTGATGGCAACGCGGCTATTAAGGTAGATATGCTCGCCCTGGTAGACGTCGGCAAAGGCACCCGTCCCGAGCAGGCGGTTCAGGCGATAGCTGCCCAGGCGCTGCCCTACACGATCCGACATACATGCTTCTCCTCTTGCTTACGCTATAGGTAAGAACATGCCATGCTTCATCAATAGTATACCATACCTGACTAAGAATATTTCTATGGAGGAGCCTGGAACACCCAGGCAGAGAAGAATGGATTGTCGACCTTTTATGTCATGTTCTTGATGTGGCACCAGGTGGTCACTCATCTCTCTGGGTCGACTGGCCATTCGTCTGGGCCGCCTTCGCCCTGGTGTGTCGCTTGCCGTAGGGCCGGCAGGGACGGCGCTGCATCCCCAGACCCTGTGCACGCCGTGCTCAGAAAACGATCGCCCCTATCTAGTATAGGGTGTGAAGATTCAGAATACATCCTTTAAATACACTGTTTTCATCTTCGGAACCAGCTGTTGTTCGCTCAGGAGGGATAGTGTATTTACACTATCCTTGGTTTGAGGGAGCACCAGAATCCGCTCGTTTTGCGCACTGCGAAAACGTCCGAAACTTAACAATTCTGTAACTTTTCCGTTGGATAGTTCACTTTAACCTCCAACCTCTCAGACCGGAAGAGGGGTCAGTCCTTTCTTACTCATCGGCATGGTGGTTGTGATATTACTCCTCTTAGTCGGCGTTGGCAGTTTCTTGTATACCTTAAGTCAGCAGTACGGCACTAAACCTGGCACAACACCAACACCGGGCATTACTCCCACTCCGACCCCTACTCCAGGAACAACGCCAACGCCGACGCCGAAGATCACTCCGACAGCTACAGCATTCCAGGTGCCAGCTTCTGGCAGAACGGTAATACTGCTTACCATTGGAAAAACCTCTAACATTACGATTCATGATATTTTGTATCGCTTCACCCCAGGCCGACCGCAAGGCCAGCAGGGCGGGGGCAAGCCAGCAGGGCGGGGGCAAGCCCCGCCCCTACTATACTTTATACGGTGGCCTGGCAGGATCGTTCGTGTATCGTAAAGGCGTGCCCTCGCGGTCGTCTTCGCTCGGTTAAAAGGACGGTGGGAAAGATGGTTCTTGCGAGTCTCTTGAGCAGTGGAACAAGCACGTCAAGTCTGTCGGAGGTTTACTTCTCGGCTTTGGCGTGGGATGGGTCGCTTCGCTTCTCTTGCGCTAAATCGATGATCGTCTGATCGTGATTACGGTCACCGTTGCCGTAGCCTATGGCATGTACTTGCTTGGCACGGCTTTGCATACCTCAGGGGCGCTCTCCGTGGTGGGGGCAGGCCTGGTGATGGGCAGCTATGGACGTAAGACAGCCATGTCCCCTCGCACCATCGAGGCGGCTGATGACGTCTGGGAGTTCATCAACTATCTCGCCAACTCCTTGCTCTTCCTCCTTCTGGGCTTTGAACTGGCCTTGACCAATCTCGTGCAATCGTTCCCGGGCATCTTCTTTGGCCTGCTTGGGGCCATCATCGGTCGGGCGCTGATGATCTACGCGTTCATGCCGTTGCAGGATGTCCTGGCTCGTAGATGGGTGCGCCGGACTTCCAGACAGCGCTCCTGGCTCCCGCATCCTCGCCCTGTGCCCTCTCACTCGCCCTTGCTGTTCAGTTATGAACCTGCGGCTGGCTCAGCAACTGGGGCGGGGACCTGGGCGCGGCTGCCCAATTGACGTGCAGCAGGCAGGAGCAGGAGCAGCAGCAGGATCGCCCCGACCAGGAGTGTGGTAATCACATTCGGATCGGTAAAATTCTGCACGCCCACTACAAGCGCGGCGGAGATGTTGCGCTGCGCCGTTCCCAGACCCATCACGCTGCGAATGCCAGGGTCGCGCCCGCCAAAGACAAACCCCAGTGCAAACGTGGCGATGATGAAAAGCAGCAGGGCGAAAATGCCGCCGGTGCCGATCAAACTCAGAATGTTGGACACGTTCAAGCCCAACCCGACGATCAGCAAGACGAGCATGGCTAAGCTCGACGCTTTGGTCATCGCGGGTTGGAACGTGGCGGCAGTTTCTGGTGCCTGTGCTCGGATGAACAGCGCGATGCCCAGTGGGATGAGCATCAACCAGAGTATACGTGATTGTTCGGGTACACACATCATGCGAACGCACTATTTTTCGGCACGTTCCGAGCAAGCCTGAACTCGAACCGGTTGGGAGACTAGTGCGTTTGCACTAGGCGAACTGACCATCCCCTGTTCCGACCTATCCCACATCGTAGAAAAATAGTACGTTCTCATGATGTGATTTCTTCATCAAGCAGGTAGACTGTAAGCAGCGAGACTACTCCATCCCAGGTCAACGAAGTGTGAGGTCGTCTCGTTCAAATCAGAGATGGAAGGAACGCACTCATGCCTCGCTCTAGAGAAGAACAACAGGCCAGGTTAATGGCACTGCCAATTGCAGTACTTATAGCAGTACTGACGATGAATGTGTCTGATCCCGATGCCAGGCTACGAGACGTGATTGAGGACATGGACTTCATTATAGAAGTGAAACAGGCTTACCCAGACAATGCCCTCATTCAAGGCATATTCGAGGATACCGAGATCTCATTAAGCATACTGCGCCTTTCGTCCGCTCCTGATAAAGAAAGAGTACTTCGCGAGTTGCGCTTATATATTGAGCAAACAAGCGCACTACTGGGTATTGATAACGAAGCCAGAGAGTTCAGAGCATTTTTAGTTGCCCTGGTGAAAAAATTAGCACAAGATGTAGGAAATGGTATGTTTGGAGACGATCCTATACGTGTAAAGGCGCAAAGTGAATACCTGAGGCTGTTAGAACAACAATTCAGCCTGGTGCCATCCAATCCGATCGATAGCACTATCCTTTGAGCGAATGAGAGTGGACTCGACGGAGGCTCCTCCTAATGCATAGTGATGGAGCAAAGGCAATGTCAACATCAAGCAAGAAGAAACGATCTAGTGCAAACATACTATGCGCTATGACCGTGTACTCCTCCTGCCAAAGCTCAACATGTGTAAAAATAGTGCGTTCAGAAGATGTGTTTTTTATGCCAATGGACCTATACTTTAGGCAGTGGGCAAATGTAGGAGGCGATTATTGGACAGGCAGCTTCCTCTTTCTATCTGCTTCCATGCATTCAGAAACGCTCCTATCGTAGTGAGATCAATGCGGCCGCATCTTTCTCATCTGAATGAAAAGTAGTATCATTGCATCAAGCAGTTGTATGCACAAAATGTAGGTGATTAGTAAAGGAGAAACGTTATGACACTCGGTCCGTTAGAATACGTCATGGTTGCCTTTGAAGGCAATCGCTTTTCAGGCCAGATTCTCACTGAACTGCGTACTGCGCAGGAGAAAGGCATCATCCGGGTCATCGATCTGCTCGTGATCAAAAAAGATGAGCAGGGCAACGTGATGGCGCTGGAATTGAGTGACCTCAGTGAGGAAGAAGCCCGCCCATTCGGCTTTCTCGCGGGTGGTTTGCTGAACATCTTCGAGCCAGATGACGTCGAGGCGACAGCCAGCCAGATGCCCAACAACAGTGCCGCTGGTCTGCTTCTGATTGAGGACACCTGGGCCATTCCCTTAAAGCAAGCCATCTTGAACGCAGGCGCTGTAGCCAGGACTGGCGGGCTGGTGGCGCCGGAAGTAGTACAGATAATCGAGGCAGAAATCGAGGCAGAAGCTGCCAAGAAAAACCAGGCAGCAGTCAAAGCTGCCGAATAGAAGGAGAACGAGTATGTTAAGAAGACGAGTCATAGGCCGGAGAGTAGTACGAACCGCCGCGGTGGGCGGTGTTGCCTATGCAGCGGGCCATCATATGGCCAGCAAATCGGCAGCGCAACAGCAGCAAGAGGCCGAGCAGAACGCACAGATTGCTGATCTGCAGCAACAGCAGTCAGCGCCCCCGCCACCAGCATATCAGCAAGCGGCTCCACCCCCGCCACAGGCTGCTGCACCAGCACCAGCACCAGCAGCAGCGCCATCCGGCGGTTTAACTCCTGACGACATTACACAATTGCAGCAGCTTGGAAAGTTGCACGAATCGGGGGTCTTGACCGACGCCGAGTTTGAGGCTGCGAAGCAGAAGATCCTGGGAATCTAACAGAGGGACGGCGGGCGACCGTAAAGGACTTTGCTGGTGAATGCAACAACAAGAGCAAGGTGGCAGGGTGACCGCAAGGGATCGCTCCTACTATATACGGATAGATCGCCTTGCTAGGTCCGTGTAGAGTAGGGGCGGGGATTGCCCCCGCCCTGGCAATTCGCATTCGTCAACAAAGTCTAAAGGCCCTCCCTGCCCTGCTTCACCGCCCTTGTCCCTACGGATAGGCTTTGTTTGTTCGGTATTGCAGAAGAACTGAAAGGAGATACTAGCATGTTAAGAAGAAGGCGAGGCGGAGGAGAACCCGAGCAACCAGGAGGACCGGGGCCAATGGGGCGGCGAGGAGGAGAAGGCAGTCACCGCTATCGCATGCGGCAAAAGCTCGTGGCATTCGGCGATGATTACTGGATTGAGAATGGGCTGGGCCAGCGTGCGTATTTTGTCGATGGCAAAGCATTCCGATTACGTGAGCACCTGGCCTTTAAAGACATGCAGGGCAACGAACTGGCTGCGATCCAGGAGAAGGTGATGCACATCAAAGATACCTATAGCATTTACCGCAATGGAAATGTGCTAGCAACAGTTAAGAAAGCCCTGATCACGCCACTGCGCCAGCGTTTCGATATTCACGTCGCAGGCGCTGAAAACATGGAGGCGCAAGGCAATATCCTGGATCATGAATATGAGATCCACGCGGGACGCAACAAGGTGGCCGAGGTCTCGAAGAAGTGGTTCCGGGTGGTCGATACCTATGGGGTGGATATTGT
>Ga0137371_10003808_pt1 | contig 11830 bp, 7 predicted proteins | sample SagtaG_7_FD_104919 | JGI IMG/M metagenome (GOLD analysis project Ga0137371, IMG submission 104919) | Vadose zone soil microbial communities from Sagehorn Ranch, Mendocino, California, USA - Sage1_R_40_16 metaG | ecosystem: Environmental > Terrestrial > Soil > Vadose zone | place: USA: California... | reverse complement strand
TTGTCCTCTGTGATCGTGACGCCGCTACGAAGCGCTGCTAAAGCGCTTTCAGACGGGCATCCCTGCACCAGCGCCTGGTAGTGCTTCTGCATTGCGTAGCGGGGATGTGTCAAACGCTGCGCGAAGTCTCCGTCGTTGGTCAGCAGGAGCAGGCCGCTGGTATCGATATCCAGGCGTCCCACAGGATATACACGCAGGCTGCGCAATCCGGGGGGAAGCAGATCAAGCACGGTAGGCCTGCCTTGCGGGTCATGCGCAGTGCTGACATATCCTGTGGGTTTATGTAAGAGGAGATAAACGTGCCTGGCGGAAGGAAGCACGGGTTTGCCATCCACAAGCACCGTATCGCGTTCAGGGTGAATGCGCGTTCCCTGCGTGGTGACGATGGCGCCGTTCACCTGCACGCGCCCGGCGGCAATCAGTTCCTCGGCGTGACGACGTGACGCTATGCCTGCATGAGCCAGAAAGCGGGCGAGTCGCTCGTCCCCGTTCTGTTCCTGTGTCATCGTCATCTGCCCTGCTTTCCCAACATACAATCAATACAGCGTTTTTCACGGCACGTTTGCGCATAAATAAAATGTAACCCCTGCTGCTGGCAGGCGCCCTTTGGTTCCCTCTGCAACAGGAGCTGTTTGCACATGGCACGTGTAATCTGATTCGAGGGTAGACCAGCATAGGCGGTAAAGATGTTACGAGCCTGTTCAGCAAGCATGGCATCGTTTTCTTGCTGAGCTACAGCGGTGGCAAAGGGTAAAACAATGTTACAAATCAGTATATCGGCTCGCGCTTTGCTTAGCCCCTCGAAGAAGTTGCGTAAATCGGATATTGCTGTTGGAGCATTCTCCATTGCCTTGCGTAGTGTTTTCCATGCGCCTGTAGTACGCCATTGTTCTACGAGGTCATGCAAAATGTGCAGGCGGCTGGCATCTAACGGTGAGGGTTCAGGTGCGCGGCCAAGTGGCTCTGGAATGCTCTGTGCCACGCCAATCAGGTGAAGACCTGCAGCACGAAAAAAGGCACGGTCACGTCCATAACCTAATCCCTCGGCGAGGGCGGGAATGAGACAAACATCGCAGGCGCTGAAGAGTTCAGTTGGCTGAGCACCACACAGCCCTTCAAGCAACGCGTCAGCCTTCTGTTCAAAGCGCGTGATGCCTGCCAGCGTTAAAAGGCGAGCTCGCTGCTCTTCGTTCATATGAGCCATAGCATGATGACAGGGCCACTGTGCAGGGTGATTGGTGGTAGGTGGTAGGTCATAGAGCGAACAGGTAGGGATAGCAGTTCCATCCTGGCGCAGCGCTGGCCGGCTGTCATCGCAAATCAGCACGACATGCAGCATGACGTTGTTATAACGCGCATCTGTATGGTGCTGGTGAGCGAACCAATCACTGGCACGAATATGGATTTCAACATCCCCGGCGGCGTTTATCGCATCCTGGCTACGCAAATCAGCAAACGTTGTGGTAGCACGATGATTTGTAAAGCGCAGTACCGCATCGCGCACATCCGGTCCCTGAGAACCACCGGGGCGCCCGGCGTAGAGTAGCTGGCAGCTATCGCCGTTGCTCAATGGCAAAGACACATTCAGGGGCAAAGCCCACCAGCGACGAGCTATTTCCTCTTCATGCTCGTGAGCAACAGGTGGGGATGGACTCTTTTCACAAACACACAGGGCGTTCACTCGGTCTCCTGGGGATGGACATGAGGAATTTTCAGGGTGATATCCGCTTCACCCTCAACTGATTCTTGGGGCAAATATGTTTGAGAGACCTCCTGCTCCGCCCTTTCGCGCTCGCCCTGTTCCTCTTCAAGCAATGAGGTAGTATGGTCGACGGTGGCATAGGCCATACCTTCAGCAACCTCAGCCTCAGCCTCTGCATTGATCGCGGCGTTGAGCGCCTGTTCCTCTGCGGCTTCGGCATCAGCCAGCATAGCTTGAGCGCGTGTCACCCCATGTTCCGCCCTTTGCATGGCGATTTCAGCTTCCTCGCCAGTTAAAAGGCCATTGCGTATAGAGATACGAACTTCGCCTAACGCTCGCTCTGCTTCTTCCGCTCGCCGGCGAGCCTCTCGAGTATGGGCACTGCTTGCTTCTGCAAATGCCTTGGCTGCGGCGGCGCGTTCAGCAGTGATCTCCGCGATGGTTACAGCGGTAATGCTCTCAACCACCTCTTCTTCTGCCTCGATCTGCTGCACTTCTTGCTCCAGGTGATGCCTTAAGTCTGCCTGCTCATGGCGGGATGCCACTCCGGCGGCACGCCCTGCCATTAGGCGTGCGTTTTCCTCCGCTGCCTGGGCGGCGGCACGCGCTTCATGGATTGGGGCGGTTGCGGGCGCAATAGATTGGGCCTCTACGGCGGCCTCGGTTTCAGCGGATGTCGAGGGCGCAATAAATTGCGCCCCTACAGCGGTCTCGGTTTCAGGGGATGTCGAGGGCGCAATGAATTGCGCCCCTACGGGAGGAGGTACAAGCAGCTCGTCCAATTGCTGTCGTACAAGCGTCAAACGTCCTTCGGCGCGCTGCACACGGGCTATGCGCTTCTGTAAGCGGGCCTCAACGCGGTGGAACCGCTCTAACGCTTTGGCCTGCGCTTGCTGCGCACTTTGCAATTGCACAAGTAGACGTTGTTCTCGCTTCTGCAACTTCTTCCTCAAATTCTTATCTCGAGATGGCGTCCGGTCGACCATGGCATCTTCTCCAGCGAATGTATTTGATTTAACCATACTGCTGGCGTAACCAGAGGGCGACCGCAAGGGTCCCCGCTCCACACCTCTCCTCTCCCGCCCTTACAAAGATACGGAGGGGTCTTCAGCAGTATCTACAACAGCATTACAGGTTCAGGGTGCGTCAGCAAGAAGTACTTGGGAGCGCTGTGCTCTGTAAATCATCGCCCTCTATACATATATTATCCCACATTCAACAACAGAAGTATGAGAGCACATAGTCTATTACACTGAATCCAGCCTGTTTTTTGCATTTGCTGTTATTCACTATACATGGGCTACACGAAATTACGGAAAGTTTGCGACGCTGCTCATGATTAGAAACAGTGTGATCGCGAGAGCGGATAGCGCCAGTCCCTTGTCTCTGATTTATGCTATTAATACACGCTTTAGAGGATTCACATGTAGATAAAAGCACGTCGTATGGTAGAATATAGCTTAGTCTTATGCAGAACATGATACTGACTCTTGGCATTGTACAAATCTCTAGCTGATTTAAGTGAATCAGTGTTAATCGTTGAGCAGGAGGTTGCCATGCATGAACTATTTCCGGGCATAGTCGTTGACCCAGCCATTCGATTTGGCAAGCCGGTGATTAAGGGTACACGTGTTCCCGTAGATATTCTGGTTGGTAAGGTGGCAGGTGGGATGAGCATTGATGAAGTAGCGCATGAATATGGCGTTACTCCCAATGACGTGCGTGCCGCATTGAGCTATGCAGCGGAACGGTTGGCAGAGGAAACCATTTATGCCACCAACTGATCCGGCAAATTGGTCCTTTTACCACCTCAGCCACTCTTTTTACCACTTACCATCGCAATCGTTCCTTTAAACTCACAAACCGTTGGTTGCCAATTACCAGGTGATCGACCAGCTCGATGTCCAGATGCTGGCCGGCTGCAACCAGCTGTTCCGTTACAGCGATATCTTCTTGCGAAGGGGTGGGATCTCCGCTCGGGTGATTATGACAGATGATGACGGCGGGGCAGTTACGCAAGACGGCGGGACGATAGATCTCGGCGGCGCGTAGAACCGAACTGTTGACGGTGCCCTGGTAACGACTGATGTTCTCCACGACCTGATTTTTGGTGTCGAGGATTAAGATGCGCATCTGCTCGTGATCGAGAAAAGCCATTTCCATCATTACCAGGTTGGCGGCATCGATGGGTGATTTGATCTGGTACTTCTCGTCGGGCTGTACCATGCCAAGTCGCCGTCCGATCTCCAGCGCTGCTTTCAGTTGCGCCGCTTTCGCCATCCCGAGTCCGTATTCTTTGCAAAGCTCCATGAAATCTGCCCGCATTAACCCACCCAAACCGCCAAATTTCGCAAGCAGTATGCCCGCCAATTCGAGGACGTTGCTATGCGTGGTGCCTGTGCGCAAGATGATGGCGAGCAGTTCTGTGTTCGAGAGCGCCTGAGGCCCGTGATTCTGGAGCCGTTCGCGAGGGCGCTCATTGCTGGGGAGATCATGCACGGTTACATGGTATTCCATTTTCGTGGAGGAAGGGAAAGGAACGATGTTGTCTCGTTCGCTGCTTTTTTCGGCGGTGGTCATGATGGACGCTACTCCTTTTACGTATTGATGAGATCAACAATACAGGGAGCGCGGGAAAAAAGCAATAGGCAAAATAGGAAGCAGGCGGTGAAAAGTTCGGTTCGCCGCCTGCGGCGGCGAAGGAGAGAGAAGCTTGGGGGGGCACCCCCAAACCCCCGCCAGGGGCTGCGCCCCTGGACCCCGCTTCCAAAAAATCTACACGGGTAAAGGGCTAAGCCCCTTGCACCCCCAACTAGCCTAGAGCTGCCATGTTTCCCGTTAACACGAGGCTATCGCCTGCGGCGCAGGGCAGCAGGCTGTTGGGGCCAATCCCGGCTTGAGCGACGTAAAACTTACCGGTGAAGGCGTTGCCCAGCTTCGAGTTTAATGACTGTTGAATCTGCTGGTTATAGTTGTTCATGGGGAAAGTGAACAAGCCAAACAAGCGCAGATTGGTGCTCAGCACGTGCAGCACCAGGTTTCCGCCACCCGCTGAAGGAGCAACTGTCGTATCTGCCGTACCAATGTACAGGCCATACCAATAGATGTCAGAAAGGATATGAATGTTGCCGCCCCGCACAATGATGCGAATGTTTTTAGCCGTGAAATTGTTGCCAGCCGGCATACTACCAAAGGTACCGCTTAGCGAGGATAGCGAAGCTGCCGGGATTTCAATAAAGGAATTGACGCCGGGTCTATCCAACGTTGCTGCGCTTAGATTAGCCGTCAAAGCATGCTGACTACTGGCGGTGTTCGAGGTAACACGTTGCACCTGTCCTAATGCCACAGGAAATTGCAGGTTCATCGCCAGGGCTGCATTGCCACAGCTGGGTGTTGATTTAATCGAATTCAATGAGCCAATAGGAATTTGAAAGGTTGACAGCGGCCCATTGACAAGCGATGGTCCCCCGTTTATGGGAGACGCGCTCACCTGCACCGTAGACGAATTCAACACTCTGAAACTGATTAGCATACTGGCAGTGATCGCCTTGGGGTCGCCTGGATAGAGCCTCAAGCGCAGTGTCATTGCCAGCCCTCCTTGTTGGGGAGCAAGGTTGATTAGCGTCGCCGATGGCTGGATGAGCGTTGTTGCCATCTCGTAGGCCCAGACCCGATCCTGCGCGGGCAGCTTGCTCACCATGTTTACAATGGCGGTGTTGACGGTACCAGGAACCTGTTGACTGATACGACTTTGAAATGTCGATGCAAGGCTACCTAGGGTAAGATAAATGATTGCGTTCAGCGATGAATTCGCTGCCTGTTGCGCTGTTTGTGATTCGTGCCGTGTGGTGTTATTGGACGCAAGCGCCGGGCTAATAAAAGATGCTCCCAGTACGAGAATCGCCAGTACCGGCACCAAACCCACCCGTATAAATCGTAAGTACTTCATCGTTTTCTCCCTGATTATTTGGTTTCCCCCTCTGACGCTTTTCCTTTGCTCCCTGACTCGCCACCTGTGGCGGCGAAGGAGAGAGAAGGTTGGGGGACACCCCCAAACCCCCGCCCAGGGGCTGCGCCCCTAGACCCTGCTTCCACAAAACCCTACCTGTGCTCCCTGACTCACCACCTGTGGCGGCGAAGGAGAGAGAAGGTTGGGGGACGCCCCCAAGCCCCCGCCAGGGGCTGCGCCCCTAGACCCTGCTTCCACAAAACCTACCTGTGTAAGACACCTCTAACCTGTTGGGGGGCGAAGCCCCACTGCACCCTACAATTACAGCTTAGTGCGGCAATATTTTATTGATATCAATGGGACCCTTAAAGCAGAAAGCCGTTGGGGTAGGTTGCGCGGCAATACCCTCGATGGGTGGTGCCTGGATCAAGAGCACAAGCATTTCAATGCCGCTACCACAACCGATCGATGCGCTGGTATGCACCGAGATGAGCTTTGCGTTCTTGAGCTGGCTGCGTAGAGAAGGCATCAGTGAGCTAGCCAATAGCTGATTCAACGCATGCTCCATATGCGCGGCGGCAGCGGGACCTGCATCTAATCCATCACGTTTCAGGTGCAGCACATGCAGGAAAATGTTTTGGTGCTGGTCAATACCAATGGTAGTATCCAGCTCTACGGGCATGATGCGATGAATGCCGCTCGCATCGATATGCAGGTTTAGACTGAGGACAAGCCCATCGCCTGGTTCAGGTAGAACCTGCATGTCTGTCAGTGTTTGCTGCTGCAAGCCAAGTTGCGAGACGAAGAGCGAGCTTAAAGCGCCTTTATCCAGTGCCAGTTCGATCATACGTGGGCCTGAGACAGGCGTGGCTGTCGGCGCTGCGCCTAAGCCAGCACCAGGATTAGTTGATGCCGAATTACTGTCAGACGACTGCCATACGAAGGCGGCAAATATGCCTCCGACAACTAACAGCAACACGAGCACAATACTTGCAATGGCGATAAGTAGACGACGGCGACTGCGAGGGCTGCGCCCGCCATTGCCACCGCTGTCATCATCGCCAGTTGTAGGTGGAACGGGAGGCGGCGCACTCAGGGAGACTTCGTCCAGCGCACTCGCCGTGGCAAGCATTGTTCCTGCAGTTGGAGCAGTGACTGGAACTGTGTTCTCCATATCCGCCTCACCCTCTGGCCCCCTCTCCATCTTTGATGGAGAGGGGGAAGGGGGTGAGGCGGTTTCTAGCTGGCCAGCAGGGATGGCTTCCAGCGGGCCCGTAGTGGCGCTTGCCAGCGCTTCCACTACTGAATTTCTTCTCCATAAGAAGAGAGCCGGGATAATGGCGATAAGACAAAGTATCATGGTTGTAAAGAACACGGCGCTATAAACGGTATGTGCCGAGTTAATCAGGTGGGCTGCGTAATCCTGCGACCACTTTGCAAACTGGTCTGTTGTAGCCGACGGCGGGAGTGAGGGGAACCGCGAGGCCAGGTGCTTAAAATAAGCCAAACCCCAGGAGGTTAATGCGGCCAGACCAAGCATCATGCCCACCATACGCAGCGAAGTCACTACAGCGGCACCCATGCCGGCTTGTGTGGCTCGCACAGCGTTTATGGCTGTTGTGCTGATAGGTGCGATCACGAGGCCAAAGCCCAGGCCGGTGGTAAGTGTGCTGATGGTAATTTGAGTCCAGTTGACATCCATAGGCCAGCGACTCATCAAGTAGAAACCGGTCGCTACAAACAGCAGACCGAGCACGCCTGTAAAGCGACAGGAGATGCGACTGCACAACCAGCCACCCAGGAAGGCGCCGACAGGAATCATGGCCGTGAGGCGGAGCAGCGCAAGTCCACTGACGAGGGGCATTTCATCTGCGCTGACCTGCTTAATCAGCACCGTATTGACAAAAAGCGGAATATCGGCCATAGCGATAATAAGCGCTGCACCAACGAGCAGGCTCACCAGTGAACTGGCGCTGAAAGGAAAACGTTTGAACAGCGTCAGGTCGATTACGGGCCAGCGTGCCTGCTCAACAAGTCCGAAACGCAAGAACGGGAAACGCTTAGAGCGCGACAGGCGAGGTACGCGCCAGCGCGGAATACGCTCAACTACTATAAATGCAATCAAGAAAACAGCCGCCAGGATCAACGAGACAGGATTATTCTGTGGCGCTGTTCCGTTGACCGTCGTTGGGCCAAGTTCCGTGCCTTGCTGGGCCAATCCAAGGCTCAGGCAGGTGAGCATCGATCCCAACAGGACTGCGCCAAGCCAGTCGATGCCTTCGCGCAGGTGTCTCCCCGTGGGGATAAGGAACCATGCGCCAACCATCAGCGCCAGGACTATCGGCGCGTTGAGGAAGAAGATATATGTCCAGCCCAGGTGCTGCACGATCAACGCTCCATACAAGGGGCCAAGCACGCCTCCAGCTTCGGTAACGGCACCTATAATGCCTAATGCAAGTCCGCGCCGCTCTTCACCATAGAAGTCGCTTACAATCGCCATTGCTACCGGCACAACTGCACCACCGCCGATGGCCTGGACGAAGCGAGCAGAGATCAACCACACCAGCCCGGGCGAAGAAACATCGATGCCGAAGCTACTCAGAAAGCTGAGATCAAAGATCTGTCCAAGTGTTGGAGCCAGGCCGCAAAAAATGGAGCCGACCCCGAAGATGCTCAAGCAGAGCAGGAGAATGCGCCGCCGCCCGTAAATATCGGACACACGTCCCATCAGCGGCATGGCGATAATAAATCCCAGCAGGTAGGCGCTGATGATCCACGCTGCGTGATCAATTTGTGTGAACGAGATGTTGATCCCCGGGTCGGAAATGATTTTTGGTAGAGCGGTCACAACAACGGTCTGATCGAGCGCCGTGAAAAAGACGCCGATGCAGGCGACAGTGAGTGCCGCCAGTGCTATACGCTTCTCGCGCCTGTTAACTATGGTTTGACGGGGTGTCGTGAGTTTCTTGAACGAACTCGTGATCTGTTGCGGTGAGAAGCGGTGGGCAAAAGAAGGTCTGGAAGGCGCTTGCGCGTCACTACCTCCTGTGCCCTGACCATCCAGGATCGCCGGTGCATTTGACGTGTCTGTGAAGTCACGTTTACGCAGGCGTACGGATGTTTCCTGGTCATCTTCTAATGTGTACATCTGACCCTCGAAAAATAAGAATAAATTAGACCTGTGGAGCTGTGATAGTGATATTCTCGTTATAGCCCGAGATAGTAAATGAACGTGAGGTTTGCGCGGTGTCGGTGCGGGCTGCCCGGCCAACTACGTTTAGCTGGTAAGGCAGACCATCAGCTTTCCCCGCACAGACACTTGTTTGAAGCATTGTGCCAGCAGGAACACCGCCACCCGTTAAGAATGCCAGGTTTTTCGCGTCCAGCAACCCATTGACACGCCAGCACGGTACGCCATTGACGACATCGTCTGTTGGGCTGGTCAGTTTTTGTAGTTTATGCGCAAGCGAGATAATACCCGTATCAGGATTCGTCAGTGTGCTCGCATTAAGCACACCCTTGACGACGCGCCACTGCCCTGTAATGGGATCGGTGATATACTGGACGTTGCCGATGCTGATGAGTTTAATCGTGACCGGCTCACCCGAGAAAAGCACATTGGCCTGTGCTTTCACTTTGTCCGGCATAATCACATCGCCGTCAGCAGAACGGATTTGTATCTGACTTGCCGATGCTTTACCCAGGTTCTGTACTTTCATAGTCACATGGAAGGTAGTGACCGAGCGGAAGTTCTTCTGTATTGCGTTGAGTACCTGTTGCGCCGTCGGCTTCTGGCTCAAACCCGTGGCAGAGGCGCTATTGCTATGCTGCCACGGCGGCGTACAGCCCACAATGAAGAGCGCACTTGCCAGAGTGAGTGCAAGGTAAGCCAGTGCGCGATGTACAGAAATATGCAATGAAAACATTAATGATGCCTCCCCAAATCTGGTCAATAGAAAAGCTTTGCTGGAACAGAATAGCCTTGCTGAAACAAATCAACGCAATCTATTAAGCCTTTCGGGGCAAACAAGCGGGTAGAGCTTAGGGGTTGGTACTTTTTGGGGCGGGATGAACCCTTAATGGTACAGGATGAACCGGGCAAGGGCGACATAGGACAGGATGAGCCCTTAATGGTACAGGATGAGCCAGCAAGGGCGACATAGGACAGGATGAACCCTTAATGGTACAGGATGAACCCAGCCAGGGCGACCGCAAGGGTCGCCCCTACCATGATTACGCATCGGCTTGCGAAGCCGCCTCATGCTAGGGGTAGGGCTTGCCTCTGCTCTCGTCCCGTGCATCCATCGCGTTATATTTTCTCCAGTTTTGCGAAGTCCATGCTGAGGCGCTTTTTGCCGTGCTTGCCCTGGAATTGTACCTCGACGAACTCCGTACCTTGCTCCATTTCACTTTTAATGATGATGCCTTCGCCAAACTTATCGTGGCGAACCACTTCGCCCGGCTGATACTGCTGGTCCTGTGGTTTACCTGAGCCGAATACGCGGCCAGTCTCACGCGATGGGTAGATATCCTGGTTGTAGTCACCGTCCCAACTGCTGGCCGGCTTCACGGCTGGACGCAGGGCAGTGGACCGGTGGGAGCCGCTGGAAGCGGGACTTGAGAGGAGGTGTGGAGGAATATCTTCAAGAAAACGCGATGGCTCGGTTGTTAAACTCTCACCAAAGAGCGCGCGGCGGTAGGCGCGCACAAGATAGAGGCGATACATGGCTCGCGTAAAGCCAACATAGGCCAGCCGGCGTTCCTCTTCCAATTGTTCTGGTTTATCGACTGAACGCGCATGGGGTATTGATCCTTCGTCCAGGCCGACGATAAAAACGACAGGAAACTCCAACCCCTTGGCAGCATGGAGCGTAATCAGCGTGACGGCATCGCTGTTCTCTTCCTTCACGAGCGTACCGTTCTCGCCAGTCTGCGTGGTATCTGCACCGCCGACAAGCGCGACATTCTCCAGAAACAGTTCGAGCGCTGTGCGTGTCTCGATCTCTGAGTAGTCTTCTGCGACACGGCGTAGTTCCAGCACGTTGCTCCAGCGCTCCTCACCTTCGGGAGACTCGCGCAGTTCAGGGCCATAGCCGCTGCGCTCGGCAATACGCTCAAGCAGTTCGGGCAATTGCAGTTCCTCAATTGAACTGGTAAAGTCAACAAGCAGTTGTGCGAAATTCTTTAACGCGAGTTTGGCTGTCTTAGCGAGCGTGGGATGTTGATCAACCTGTTGCATGGCATCATAGAGTGGGATGCGCCTTTCGCCAGCCCATCGCTGTAACTCGCCAAACGTTTTAGGCCCGATTTTACGATTGGGCACATTGATGATACGTTGCAGGCTTAGGTCATCATAGGGATTTGCCAGCAGGCGCATATAGGCCAGCATATCTTTGATTTCCTTGCGTTCGTAGAACTTGCGGCTTCCAATGACTTTATAAGGAATATTGGCACGTAAGAACTGCTCTTCCAGGGCGCGGGATTGGGCATTGGTGCGATACATTACGGCCACATCTCCAAGCTTGTTGATATCACCACGCGCCAGCAAGCGTCTGATCTCACGGGCTGTAAAGAGTCCTTCCTCTTCCTCGTTATAAGCCTCCTGCAGTATAATTTTCTCGCCTGAACCCAACGCGGTCCATAAGCGTTTGTCCTTGCGCATAAGATTGCGTCGCACTACGTTTTGGGCCGCATCCAGAATGGTCTGGGTCGAGCGATAATTCTGTTCCAGCATGATGATTTTCGTCTGGGGGAAATCGCGTTCGAAGCGCTGCACATTTTCAGCGCTGGCTCCGCGCCAGGTGTAAATCATCTGATCGTCGTCGCCCACCACGCAGACATTTCCCAGTCCTTCATGCCTCTCGTCTGTGCCGAAGCCTAGCAAGCGTATCAATTTGTATTGTGGCAGATTGCAGTCCTGGAACTCGTCAACGTGGATATAGTGCCAGCGAGCCTGGTACCTGCGGAGCACTTCCGGTTCGCGCCGCCACAGTTGTTCCGTTAGCATGAGCAAATCGTCGAAATCGACGCCATTATTGGCGCGTAAGAGCTTCTGGTACTGCTTGTAGACGCGGGCCGCTACCTCTTCAAGATATTTCGCAGCCTGCTCGGCCATTTGATCTGGACTCTGCATATCATTTTTAGCGCGCGAGATCATAGCCTGTATGGTTATAGGCCTG
>Ga0137371_10003807_pt1 | contig 11831 bp, 13 predicted proteins | sample SagtaG_7_FD_104919 | JGI IMG/M metagenome (GOLD analysis project Ga0137371, IMG submission 104919) | Vadose zone soil microbial communities from Sagehorn Ranch, Mendocino, California, USA - Sage1_R_40_16 metaG | ecosystem: Environmental > Terrestrial > Soil > Vadose zone | place: USA... | reverse complement strand
TCGTAGATGTACCAGCCGTTCTCTACGGGGCCGGCACTGTGCATGATCAGCCCTTCGGGCAACTGGTCGGTCGGCGGCGTCGACTGGCCGAACAGCTTGTGGTTCACCTGCTCGTACTGCTCCTTCGTTGTGCCCTGCAGCGTCTGCAGCATCCCAACAGCCATCGTGCCTCCTTTGATTCTCGGATCGCGGGATACTACGCAGGCCCTCCGCCGCGAGGCGTTTCCTACCGTGCCTGCACCGCTGGTCGCCGGCGCCTCTCCGGACCGCCTGGTTCGACGACTTGCTTTTCGCTCGTGGGCCGCCGCCCGCTCGGCAGTTGCCGTGGCGGGCGGCGCCGTGCTGCAGCGCTAGTCGACGAAGCAGTAGGAGTCGCTCGAGGCGTCGCCGCCTTGGAGGCGGGTCTGGTGCACGCGCAGGCCGCGGAAGTCGTCGCCGTGCGGGAAGAAGCGCGCGTCAGTGGTCATGCCGCCGGTGTCGATGTTCGCATCGATTCGAGTCATCCAGGCACCCACCCCCTCGGGGTAGAAGATCTCGTCCCAGCTCGCGTAGAGCGAGTTCGTCGCGTAGACGCGCCGGCCGTCCCGGCTCACCTCGACCATCTGCGGTCCGCCGCGAAGCCGTAGTTCGGGTGAGGCCGAGTGCGGCGCGCGGCGAACGATGCCGCCCAGGTGCACCGAACCGGTCTCCTTCGGGTTGTGTGGGTCGCTGACGTCGTACTGCTTGAGCTCGCCGGTGCCCCAGCACGACACGTACAGCCAGCGATCGTCCACCGACAGGTCGATATCCGACACGAGCGGCGGGACCGCACCGAACGGTTGCAGGGCGGGCGGGAGCGCCGAGGTCTCGGCTGGCTCTGCGGGGATGGTGATTACCTTCTTCACCTGCCAGCGGTCATCGTCGCGATACCAAAGCCACACCGATGCGGAGAGATCGGCCACGCTGATGACGACACCGACGAACCCCCAGGTCTTGCGTGGGTCGTGCGCCGGGCGCAGCTCGAGCACCATCTGATGTTCGTCGCCCAGGTCGACCCGGTCGATCAGCTTGCCTTCGGAGAGCCTCCAGAAGTTCACGTGGTGGCCAAACCGCTTGCCGAGCAGGTCTTCGGGGTTGAGCCCGTCCTCGATCATCGACGGCGTTGCCCACTCGGAGGTGATCGCGACGTCGTCGTTCAGGTGCCACCAAACGTCGTAGCCGAAGTATTGGTCGCCGGCCCCTGGTGGCAGAGCGCACTCGAGCAGGCGTTCCAGCCGAAGTGATGCAGCTCGTTACCTGCCGGTCGGAAGCTCCGTCCAGCCGACCACCTGCCCGTAGCTGGGCGACCGAGCGTCGCAGTCGACCACGGTCATGGCGTCGCGCCGCCTGCCGTCCGGGTCGAAGGCGGCCACATAGGCGAGCTGCTCGGGTGCAGCAGCGATCGCCGCGGCGGGCGAGCGGTAGAAGGTCGGATCCGTCGTCTCCGGCATCGCAATCCTCCTCTGATGATTTCGAGAGGCGATTCTAAGCCCAGCGCTCGTTTTTCGTCGGGACCCGCTCAAGCGGAGTTGCCATCGGTCAGATAGAGGGGTCGAAGTGAGTCCGACGCCGAAGTGAGTCCGACGCACCCTATGCCGCAGGCTGATCACCGCGCTGAACCTCTGCCTGCGCGCTGCGTGGGTAGCACGCGCAAGAAGAGATCCGCATTCAAAAGGCGACGAGATGCGTGACTTCGCCCGGCGCTGTCGCTACGGCTCGCGCTATTCCGAGACTAGAGTGCAACCCGGGAGCGCGGCGCAAAGCTCGTTTCGCGAGTCCAGCTGGAGCTTGCGGAAGATGCTCGTGAGGTGACCCTCAACTGTGCGTGCGGTGACGAAGAGGGTCTGCGCGATCTCGCGGTTGGTGAGGCCCTGGCTGGCGTGCTCGGCGATCCTGCGCTCGCTGGCCGTCAGTGAGTCGAGCCCTGTCAGAACGACCCGGCGTGGACGCGCGCCGGTGGCGCGGAGCTCGGTCTCGGCGTAGTCGGCGAGCGATCTGGCGCCGGCGCGATGGGCGGCGTCGAGTGCCTCACGGAGTAGCTCTCGAGCTTCGGTGCGTCGATTCCGCCGACGAAGCATTGCGCCGAGGTCGGCAAGAGCTCGCGCTCTTTCTAACCAGGCGTCGCCATGCTCGAACGCGTCGATCGCCTCACGGAGCAAGAGCTCTCCTCGCTCACCACCGGCCACGACGCCGGCTGCACGGCTCGCAACGCCGAGCGCGCGCGGGGCGCCGAAAGTGCGTGCAAGCTCGAGCTCCTCTTGTGCGAGGCGTTCTGCCGATTCGTGATCGCCGAGCGCGAGATGGGCCAGCGCAGCCTCCGACCGCCAAGGGAGGTAACTCGGGGAGGTGACCATCGCTCGCGTCAGGCTTACGCCGGCGCTCAGGAAGTCCTCGAGCCCTTCGGCGACTCGCCCCTGTTCGACCCGCAGCCTTCCGCGGGCAAGGCGCAGAACTGCGGTCGTGACGAATCCGCCCTCTGCTTCAGACTCGAGCGGCGCGAGCTCCCGCTCTGCCGCCTCGAGATCGCCCTGATCGACGAGCGCCTTGACCAGCAGTCCGCCGTTCAAAACGCGGTACGTGGGTGGTGCAGGAAGCTCGGTCGCTGCAAGCGCTGTCCGCGTGTCCACCTCGGCGGCGCACAGATCGCCGCGTCGCAGCGCGAGCCAGCCGCGGCTCGCCAGGCCCACGGAAAGCCGGCCGCTGTCGCCGGTCACGCGCGCCCGCGCGATCGAGGCATCGAGCAGCGGCCGTACCTCGGCATACCGCTCGGCCCAAAGCAGAGAGAGCGTCGCCCGCGCAAAGGTTGCGGAAGAGAACCACGGCCGGTCGTTCAAGTCTCGGGGTGTGCTATCTCCAGCCAGAAGTGCCCGGGTCGCAAGCTCGGCGCCGATCTCCGCGGGTTCGTTGGTCAGCACGGAGATGAACGAGCCGACGGCCACCAGCTCAGGTGGAGCTGCGTCATCGCCCGCGAGCCGCTTCCGCAACGCGCCACGGCGCGCAGCCACTGAAGGTGCGGTGGCGGGATCGCTCATCCCGGCGACTACAGCCGCAGCCTCGAGCTGGAGGGCGAGCTCGGCATGGCCGGAATCGAGCGCGGACGAAGCACGATCGAGAACGTCGATCGCCTCCGCGTAGCGCTGGGCCTGGCTGAGCGCGCGAGCCAGCACCCTGGCTGCGTCCGCAGCTGCCGCGGGGTTGGGCGCGGCGTCCACGGCCAGCTGCAAGTGCTCGGGCCAGGTGGCGAGGCCAGCGCTGGCCTCGGCCATCCCGAGCTCCAGCAGTAATCCCGACTGGTCGCTCGGCGGCGGGGGCTCATCGATCGCTCGGCGCAGAAAGACGGCTGCGGACTCGGGAGCGCCGTTCCGGGTGGCAGCTCGCGCGGCCTCGACCAGCCGCTCGACGACCCAGCCGTCAGCGCCGGGCTCGCTGATCAGCAGGTGGTTGGCGACGCGCTCGTTCGCGCCCGGTTGCTCGGCGAGGAGTCGGGCGGCGCGGCGATGGCCCTGTCCGCGTTCGGCGCCGGTGAGGTCTGAGTAGAGGCCGCTGCGGACGATCGGGTGGATGAATGTCAGCGGCCGGCCAGACTTGAGGATCCCCGCGGCCGCCAGCAGTTCTGCGGCGTCGGCAGCCTCAGGGTCGTCGAGGCCCGCGAGTCGCGACGCCTGATGAAGGTCGCTTTGCTCGAGAATCGCGATCGCCCTCGCGAGCAGCCCGGCGTTCTTCGGCAGCTGGCGGAGCCGAAGGCGAATCGAGCGGCCGACCGTTTGTGCACCGATTCCCTCGACGTGGCGCGCGGCCTCTGCAGTCGGAGCTACCCCTCCTTCGCTCAATGCCTCCACGAGCTCGCACATCAGGAACGGCATTCCGCGTGTTACAGCCATGCAGGCTTCGACGAAGACGGGATCCGGAACCAGAGCGAGCCTCGACTCAACGAGTTGGGCGACGGCTGCGCTGGTCAGCGGAGGAAGACGGATCACATCCGCGGAGGGATCGGTCGCCACGGTCGCAAGTAGCTCGGCGTCGGTGCCTGCCTCTCGTGGCCGGGTCGCCAGGACGAGCGCGATCGGCAGCTCTTCGAGACGGGTGAGCAGAAAGGCCAGGTAGCGCAGAGAGGGGGCGTCCGCCCAGTGCGCGTCGTCGACGACCATGCAGAGCGGGCCCGTGGTCGCCAGATTCGCGCTCAACCAGTAGAGGCCGTGCAGGATCGCGAACGAGGGATCGACACCCGACGTCGACGGCGCCTGCGAAGCCAGCGCGCCCGGAAATGCGAGCAGGCCCGCTGCCACGCCGGCACCTGCTTGCAACAGATCGACGCGTTCCACTTCCGATGCCTCCGCCAGCGGCGGCTCGAAGAGCTGACGGACCACTCCGAAGGCGAAGTCGCGCTCCAACTCGGTCCCCCGCGACCTCAGCACGCGCATCCCGCTGTCTGCCGCGGTCGCCCGCGCCGCTGCGAGCAGCGCCGTCTTCCCGATTCCGGCCGGCCCTTCGATCACGACGGACGTGCCGCGCCCCGTGCGAGCTTCGGTCAACGCCGCTTCGATCCGCTCCAGTTCCTCACTGCGCTCGAGGAGCGGTCCGGTGGTCGCGACTCCTTCAGCTGCCCTGAGGGCACCGCCGATGCGCGGAAACTCAGTGCCCTCACCAGGAGGCGATCGCCAGCTCGTGACCGCCGCGAGTGGCGTCGATGAGCCCGCGCGACGACGAGGACGCGTCAGCGCGTCCTGCGCAACTGGAGTCAAGGTGGTTCGCCCAATCTGCGTGGCTACAACGAGGCGGCGGCCTCTGGCAGTCCCCAAGCTCGGATATCCGATCGCTCACTAGTTGTGGTTTGCGGCGGTCGGATCGGAAAGTCCGGGGGGTCTCCACGGTGCGAATCGGCGTCCCGGCCTTCGAGGATCGCTGTTCGATCCCGGGCTCGATCACGAGCTGATTACCCAAGGAGGACTCATGAGCATGAGGAGAACTCGCACGCGGCCTCTGCTGGTCGCCGCAGTCGCTGTCGCCGCGCTCGCCGTGACGGGCAGTGGCTCGGCCGCTACGCCGAAGACCGTCAACGGCTCGGTTGGACCCGGTTTCACGATCGGGCTGACCATGCACGGCAAGAGAGTCACGAAACTGAAGGCCGGAACGGCCTTCCGCTTTGTCATCAGCGACAGCGCCGACATTCACGACTTCCACCTGAGCGGACCCGGTGTCAATCGCGTTCTCACGAGCGTGGAATTCACAGGCACGAAGAGCTTCGTGCTGAAGCTGAAGAAGGGGAGCTACCGCTTCGTCTGCGACCCGCACTCCAGCATCATGCACGGCAGCTTCCGGGTTTCCTGAGCCGCGACCATCGAGGGGCGGGACATCGGTCTCGCCCTTCCGATCATTCTTGCGCGAGCTCGCCGTTCGGAGTCAATTGCAAAAGACAGGGGGGTCGCCACGGTGCGAACCCTCGTCCGCCGTCTCCAGCATCGCAGGACAACCTAAATCCCCGAGTCGCACGCGGCTCACTCGAAAGGAGACGTACACAGATGAGGAACCTCAGTCGATTCAAGGACTGGCGCGCCGTTTGGCCGGCGCTGCTGGCGGCTTTGATCGTAGCCGTGACCGCCGCGGCGGCCGGGATCGTGGCCGAACGGGGGAATGCCGCGCCTGCCGCCAAGGCGGGCAAGACCTCGTATCCGCCCAAGCAGGCCAAGTTCAAGCGTCCGAAGCTCAAGCAGGGTGTGCTGACCATCAAGGGCACCAAGGCGAGCGACAAGATCACGCTTCGTCTGCAGGCCGGCCAGCCCGACATTCTCCAGGTCGACGTCGGCGACGACGGCTCGGCCGACTTCAGCTTCGCACGCGGGAACGTTGCGAAGATCGTCGTCAGTGCCGGGTCCGGCAACGACCTCGTGCGCATCGACGAGAGTAACGGCGCCTTCACCGACGCAATCCCGACGACGATCGGCGGTGGAGACGGAAACGACACGATCGCCGGCGGCAAGGGCGTCGAGACGCTGCTCGGTGGCAACGGGAACGACTCGATCGACGGCAACGGGGGCAACGACCTGGCCTTGCTGGGTGCCGGCGACGACACCTTCGTCTGGGATCCGGGCGACGGCAGCGACACCGTCGAAGGCCAGGGCGGCACGGACACCATGCTCTTCAACGGCGCCGCCGTGGCCGAGCAGGTCGAGCTGTCGGCGAACGGAAACCGGCTCAAGTTCTTCCGTACGCAGGGCAACATCACGATGGACACCGCCGGAATCGAGCGGGTCGACTTCAACGCCCTCGGCGGCGCGGACGTCGTCACCGTCAACGACCTGAGCGGAACCGACGTCAGCAATCTGAACGTCGACCTCGCAGGCACCCTCGGCGGAGCCACGGGCGACGGCCAGGCCGACCGCGTCGTCGTCAACGCCACCAACGGCAACGACACGATCGACGTCAGCGGAGACGCAAACGTCGTGAAGGTCAGCGGTCTTGCCCCGACGATCAAGATCCTCCATCCGGAAGTCGCGAACGACCGGCTCGACGTCAACACCCTCGCCGGCAGAGACACCGTCGGCTTCGTGGGCTTGGTGGCCGGTGCGATCCGGCACTTCGTGGACGGCGTGCTCATCCCGTAGAGAAATCTCATCCGCAACGACGCGGGGCCTCCGACCTGGGGGCCCCGCTCGAAACACTGAAAGGATTCTCATGAAGCGTGAACTCATACGGCAGAACCCACCAAGTCGAGAGCTGGCCCAGCGGTTGAGCGGGGCGGACGAAGTTCTCCTTCTCTGGCATCCCGAGATCGACCGCGTGGAGCTTTCTGTCCGCGACCTGGTAAGCGGCGCGGGCTTTCGCGTCGAGGTCGCACCAGCCCATGCGATCGACGCCTTCTATCACCCGTACGCCTACACGGCCGGACGCAAGACGACGATCGTCGATGGCTGACGTCGAACGCCTGCAGGAAGCGGTCCGCACGCTCGTCGAAGAGCGGCAAGCGTTGCACGAGCGCGATGCCGGCCGCGACGAGCTCGAATCGAACCGGCTCGAGCTTGCGGGCCGGCAACGGGAGCTCTCCCGCGCGCTGATCGACCGTTACCTCCGCGACACCGAACGCAACGCCGCCTAAGTCACGTCCTGGTCCGATAGTGGAGGTAAACCATGCCGTTTCCGAAGCGACGTTCGTCGAGCAATTCGAGGTTCACCCGGACATTGTCGGGAAGGGATTGTTTGCCGCCTCCCACCACATTGGGCGTAAGGAACAGCGCGATCGTCGAGTAGATCAGCTTGGCCATGGCAATGGTTTACCGCGTAGCGGTTGACTTGTGCACGACCCACCCGAGGCCTGCGTTGGGTTGACTCGCGAGGTTGCGTAGGTCCCCCAATCCGGCTCGCAACTCTTCCTGGTCGGCGCCAGACAGTTGTGCGAGCGCGGGGAGCGCACTTTCCATTACGTCCGCGGCATAGCGTGCCTGACCCGACAGGTCCTCATCCTGCCACCAGAACGTCCGCTCGCCCTCGTCGACCGCACGAAACCTGGCCTCTTGTAGCCAGCCGGGAAGCCGCGTGCCGGCGTCGCTCCAACCCGAGGCCGCCATGCCCTGCACCATCGTGCGAATGAGCGCCTCGAGGGCGGGCGTGGACGGCTCTGCACGGCACGTCGAATAGTCGACCTCGACCGCAGTAATCCGACCTCCGCGTACGAGCACACGCCTGGCCTCGCGCTGCGCTGCAGGCGGGTCGGCGAGATGCTCGAGGAACCACATCATCCAAACGTGGTCGAACGAGCCATCGGTGAACGGGAGCGCGAGCGCATCGGCTTGACGCAGGGTTGCCTCGACGCCGGCTCGCTCGAGGTGTCCCCGAGCGAAGTCGAGTTGCTTCTGCTCGATGTCGACGCCGAACAACTCGACGCCTGGGTACTCCTGTCCCAATACCGCCAGAACTGCGCCGACGCCACAGCCGACCTCGAGCAAACGTGTTCCCGGCTCGAGCTCGGTGCCGTCGCGAATCAGCCGGTGCCGCCAGTGCTCAGCCTGCTCCACAAGCCGGTCCTGCTCCGGCGTCCCGTAACCGTGGACGTAATCAGTCATGGCCCACAGCGTAGGCTGCCAGCCAGGTGAGTTCCTTCGACGACGGCAGCACGATCGTCACGCGACGATCCTGCGTTGTCGGGCTTGACTACGTCCCCGTCGGCTGCAGAAGGACCGCCGCGAATGGCCGGACGGTTCGTGCGCCGATGGGCCGCGTGGTCAGTCACGGCGCTCAACGGCGGAGGGGGCCGACCCGGACGGCAGAGGGATCGAGCATCGCAGAAACGCTCCTGGTCATAGACGCCTCAGCGGATCTCGCTTGGCTTGAGGCGGGCGTGCGTGGTAAGCAGTGCGCGTGCAGGACCTGCTTCGATGCCAAGTACCACTACGCGTTCTGGCGACCGATCACCGCGATCCGCGCCGGTGACACGGACGGCAACGACGCGACCGTCGGTGATCCCGCCTGGTCGACGCTGCTGGCGGCAACGCCGAACCACCCGGAGTACCCGAGCGCGCATTCGTGCGTCACCCCGGCCGGAGGAGGCGTGATCGCTCGATTCCTCGGAACGGAGCAGATCGACTTCACCGTCCCGAGCGTGACCGGCCTGGGGGACCGTATATTCGCGCGAGCAAAGGATCTGCAGGACGAGGTTGGCAACGCCCGCATCTGGGGTGGCATTCATTTCCGCTCGGCCGTCGAAGACGGGATCGAGATCGGCAAGAAGACGGCGAACCAGGTGCTCGCTCACCACTTCAAGAGGTCAGAGCCCTAGGTCAATCACCCCACGCAGGCGGGTCACCTGACCCGCCTGCGGGCCTTCCCGCGATGCGCCGACTCTCAGGCTCCTGCAGAGCCCTCGTCCGGACTCGAACCGCGTCCGACCTGGGTCGTGTAGTGATTGCGCGTGACGCCAAGTTGGTTTGAGCTCCTCGCCTGGATTGCGCTCGGACTCGGGTTCGCTTCCGCGCTAGTCATCGTCGCCGACATCGGCGTGCTGGGCAACTGGCAGCACATGGCGATCATGGACCTCGCCTTTCCGCTTACCGCGCTCTACCTGGGACCGATCGCTCTCTGGGCGTATTTCGCGCGCGGGCGGCGGATGTCCCGCAAGCGGATGCACATGCACATGGCCGGGATCGAGGAGGGCCCCCGCGACTCGTTGTGGCAGGTGTCGCTCTCGGACAGCCACTGCGGCGCCGGCTGCGTGCTCGGGGACATCGCCGGCGAGTGGATCGTCTGGGCGACCGCCTGGATGATCGGCTCGACCGCTGCGCTCGGTCCCGAATACATCCTCGACCTACCGCTCGCTTGGATCTTCGGGATCCTCTTCCAGTATTTCGTGATCGCACCGCTGCGGGGCCAGGTCGGCCGGCTGGCGCCGCTGGGGGACGCGATCAAGTCGGACACGCTTTCGGTACTCAGCTTCGAGGTCGGCCTATTCGGCTGGATGGCGCTGGCGCAGTACTTGATCTGGAACGCGCCGATCGACAGCTCCAGCCACTGGTTCCTGATGCAGATCGGAATGATGCTCGGCTTCGTGACCAGCTGGCCCGTCAACCGCTGGCTGCTGCGGCACGGCATCAAGGAGCCGATGCCGACCGTCTAACAATCTTTGCGTGGCTTTGCAGTGCAAGTTGAGCCGCGTGGCCACCTCGCGGCGTCTTTCTAGTGGCGGTCCCTACTCCGGTGTCTGGGCCGAGCGAGCGCCAATGGATCGCAACCACTCAATCACGTTTTCCCGTTGAGTTCCGAGGCCCGTGGCGGCATCGAATGCTGAGCCCTGTGCGTAGTCTGGTTCCCAGTTGAGATCGGCGCCGGCGCTCAACAGGCGCTCGGCTGCGCGGCGTTGACCGGCTGCGCAGGCGTGCCAAAACCCCTGTGAGATCTGCTCCGGATCGATGTCGGGCACAAGCAGATCGTCTAATCGGTCGAGCATGCCGAGGGCACCGGCGTGCCAAAGCTTCTCGACTCGGGCGCCACGCATCACGAGTAGGCGTGCGACGTGCCAGCAGCTGTATCCGACCGCGTTGTCGAGGGGCGTTCCGATGGATCCGCCCGGTGTTTCGAGATCGGCGCCTCCATCGATCAGCGCCGCGGCAACATCCGCGTCGTCGCTGCTGGCGGCCCAGTGCAGGGGCGTCTCGGCGGGTGCAGGGGTGGTCGCGGCGTTGGGATCAGCGCCGGCGTCGATCAGCAGCTTCACGATGACCGGCCCGTTGCGGAAGTAACCAGGCCAATCTGTGACCACATGGAGCGCGGTGCGCGTACCGCCTCTGGCCTCGAATCTCGTCGTGGCCAGATCAGGGTTTTCTGACAGGAGGCGTTTCACGAGGTCAACGTCGCCGCTGCGCACGGCCATCAGCAAATCGGCCGCTGTCGGAGCATCCGCCATCCGGTTGCTAGTGGCGGCGTGCGAAGCGCTCGGCTTCGCCGCGGGAGGCGCAGCCTTGCATATCGACGATCTTTCCGTCGCGGAGCGTGAGGACCTGGAAGCGCTCGTGTCGTCGTCCATCCGCTCCGAGCCACTGCGTCGAGCCGATGATCTTGTCGTCGTCGACCTGGGTGAACTCGGGTTTGATCTCGATGCGGCGATCCCCGCACTTCTGGATCTGGAACTCCATGACCTCACGGGCCTCGTCGGCGCCGTGACAAGCGGGAGTGCGCTTCCACCACAGGTGCCCGTGCGACACGCCACGCCACTCGTTCTCGTCGCCGATCAGAGAAGCGAAGGGCTCCGGATCACCCTGGTTGAGCGCTTCGGCTGCTGCTCGAAGCTGATCGATCATGAGTCGAGTATGCCATCGACTTTAACCTCGGCTCATATCCGCACCCGCTGTTGAACTTCTCTATTTCGCGGGGTGCCCGAACGTTGAGCAGCGCCTTAGACGCCCTCCACTGCGTCGATGCGGCCCTCGGCGACTGCCTCGACGAGGTCTCGATGGTCTCGCTCGTTGAGATCGGCATACCCCGCGGCGAACTCGGCGACGGCGCGATCGAATCTGTCGCTCGCTCCCAGGTACGCAGCAATTGCGATTCGGTCGCCTGAGCGCGCATGTGCACGTGCGAGTGTCCAGCCGCATGCAGTGGCATACGCAGTGAGGCCTCGTGGCAGGATCGTCTCGACGTCGACCGAGGTCTTCCAGTCCCAGAGCTGGCGGACGTAGAAGTCGTGCGCCCCGCCGTCGAGCTCTTCGTCCGAGTGAACCCAGCCGAGGAAGATGTCGCTCGCGGCTTGCATCAGGCGTTGGCCCACCACGACTCGCTGCCCGTGTGTGGCGAACGGGCTTCTCCCGAGCAGTGGTTCGAGCACCGACGGCAGCGCCTCCTTGATCTGGAGAAAGAGCGGGTCTCCGTCGTCGCGACCGAGGAGCAGCATCACCCAGGCGCGTGTGCCGACACTCCCGATGCCGACGACTTTGCGGGCGAGATCGGCGTAGCGGAAACGCTCAATCAGCGTCTGCCGCTCGGCTGGAAGCGTTCGACCGTAGCCGCGTAAGAGCGCGCGTAGGAGCGACTCGAGACCGGCTTCGTCCTCGCGGTCGGCGAGCTCGGCGAGCGGGACGATCAGCGGTGGGTCCGAGATGAACCTCCGTTCTCCGTCGACGGTCTTGGTCAATCGTGCGAGCGCGAGCATCCGATCGTGTCTGTACCCCTTCGCCTCGGCCAGTCGGAGCGTCCTCCCGAGCTTCTTGTCTTGTGCCTCCATCAATTGTTGGTCGATGGCTTTCGCGTCGAGCCGCGCATACCAGACGTCCAGCTCGCCCATCGCGGCGAATCGCCGCATCGCCTCCCGGTACGAGCGCACGGCCCCGAGC
>Ga0137371_10003802_pt1 | contig 11838 bp, 9 predicted proteins | sample SagtaG_7_FD_104919 | JGI IMG/M metagenome (GOLD analysis project Ga0137371, IMG submission 104919) | Vadose zone soil microbial communities from Sagehorn Ranch, Mendocino, California, USA - Sage1_R_40_16 metaG | ecosystem: Environmental > Terrestrial > Soil > Vadose zone | place: USA: California... | reverse complement strand
TTTGATACGAGGGAGGTGCAGGCTTATATGTCCCGCGGTGTGTCCCGGCGTATGCAGCACGTTAATACCGCCGCAGTCCGGCAAGCGCTCTCCTCCTCTAACGACATGTTCGACATCATAGCCTGTAGTTTTTTGTATCGCCGGCATATCCAGCTCATGCGCCATGACCTAGAACTTGAGAGTCTTCTTGAGCTTCTTCAGCCCTCCGGTGTGATCTCCGTGACGGTGGGTGAGGATACATAACTTGAGATCCTCATGTTTATGATCCATGTCTTTGATGGCATCCATGATGATATCGGCGTCGGCATCCGAGAATCCGGTATCCACCAGGATCAGCCGATCGTCGCCGGAGACCAAAAAAGATTTGACGATTCCTCTCGGACCGTTGATGCGGCACGGGACGATCTTGATGTTCTCGATCGGAATATCTTTTAGGATGCTGACCATAGATGTTCCTTTATCCCAGGAAGTTGGCTGCTGTCTCTTTGATCGCCGTCACAATGTTTCGATACCCGGTGCAACGACATAGGTTGCCCGAGATTGCCTTTTTGATCTGCTCCTCGGTTGGATTGCTGACCTTTCTAAGCAGACCATATGCAGACATGAGCATTCCCGGCGTGCAGTAACCGCACTCGACTGCATCGTTCTTCCAGAATCCTTCCTGCAGCGGATGCAGTCTCTTATCCTGTGCCAATCCTTCGACGGTAATGATTTCATCTGCCGCCGCTTGAACGGCAAACACCATGCAGGATTTCACCGGAGTGTCGTTCCAAAGCACCGTGCACGCTCCGCATCGGCCGACAACGCACCCTAAATGTGTCCCGGTGAGTCTCAACGTGTCGCGAAGAAAATGAGCTAGCAAGGTTCGCGGCTCCACCTCTCCCGAGCACGGCTTCCCATTAACGTTCAGAGAAATTGTTTTAAGCATGAGCAGACTTTGACTTTGCTTTCTCAATCAGGTCCAAGATTCGCTCCGGAGTGAGCGGCGTCTCGCGAATTTTCACACCGAGCGGACTCAACGCGTCTTCTACCGCATTGCACAGTGCCGGGGGCGGACCTAACATTCCCGTCTCTCCCGCTCCTTTCGCGCCTAGAGGAGTGAAGGGGTTGGGCGTAATGATGTGCTCCAGGGCGATCTCCGGCACCTCTTCCACGGAGGGCAGACGATAGTCCATCAACGTCGAGGTCAAGAGCCGCCCCTCTTCGTCGTAGCGTAACTCTTCGTAGAGCGCGGCGCCGATGCCTTGCATGATGGAGCCTTGCTGTTGGGTATCGACTATTTGTGGATTGATCATGTTGCCGCAGTCATGCACCGTGCAGTACCTGATGATTTTTATGAACCCGGTTTCCACGTCCACGTCGACGACGGCCACGATTGCGGCATACGGATAGCTCGAAAAAGTGTTCATGCGTCCTTTTTCGTCGGGCGTGTAATCGATATTGGGATTGACGAAATAACCCATAGTCTCGAGACCGGGCTCCATATTCTCCGGCAGGAGATGAATTGCGCCGTAAGCCGTGCGGACGATTTCCATAATTTCGATGGAGCGGCCGGGATCATCTTTAGAGGAGACCTTGCCATTTGCGATGTCGAGCTTCTCCGGAACTACGCCAAGGCTTCGCGCCGCGATTCCCAACATCTTCTCGCGCATTTTCTTTGCCGCCACCCAAGCCGACGGCATCAGCACCACCGACGACCGGCTGCTGCCGGTGCCGAAACCGTAGGGCGTCGGCAAAGTGTCGCCGTGAATCACGTGAATCTTTTCGAATGGAATTCCTGTCTGGCTGGCGACGATCTGCGCGATGGTGGTCTCATGGCCCTGCCCTTGCTCGCCCATGCTGGAAAAAACCGTCGCCGCTCCCGACGGGTCGATGCGCATGCGGCATGACGCGTAGCCGCCCGTCGCGTGAATTCTGCTGGAACTGGTCGGTTCCATGACCAGCGCAACGCCGATGCCGCGATATTGGCCGTTGCGACGCAGCTCCTCCTGCTCTTTTCTCAATTGTTCGTAACCGGCGATTTCCAGAGCGCGCTTGAGACAGAGATGATACTGGCCGCTGTCATAAAGAGCGCCGGTCACGTTACGATAGGGAAACGCCTCGGCGGGGATGAAATTTTTCATCCGGATCTCCACGGGATCTAACCTCAATTCCCGGGCGGCGATATCGATCAACCGCTCGATAACGTAGGACGCGTCGGCCTTGCCGATGCCGCGCAGCGAGCCGTGGGTCGTCTTGTTGGTGGACACGCCGAAGGCATCAACCGAATAGTTTTGGATCTGATAAACTCCCGGCACATACAAGGCGCTCGCCATGATCGAATGATCGACCGTGTACGTCGAGCCCATATCGGCGATGATCTTGTCTCTGATGCCGAGAATCGTGCCGTCTTTTTTGAGCGCCATCTCGATGTAATGAATCTGATCGCGCCCGTGACGGCCGTTGCGCAAGTGCTCCACGCGTGTCTCGCACCATTTAATCGGACGGGCAAGCTCGCGCGAGAGAAAAGGCAACAACAGCTCTTCCTGGTAAGTTTGAATCTTGATGCCAAACGAGCCGCCCACGTCCGGCGCGATGACGCGAATCCTGCTCTCGGGAAAGCTCAAGATATCCGAGATGCGCGTCCTCAGCGAATGCGGATTGGCGGTCGCCGACCACATCGTTAGGCTGTCTTCCTGTTGATTAAAATGCGCCAGATAGGCGCGAGGCTCTATGGGACAGGCGGTGATGCGGTGGCTGCGAATTCTTTCTTTGATAACGACGTCCGCCTGTTGAAAGACCTTGTCGATGCCGTCCGTGGCAAAATGATATTTGTAAACGATGTTGCTGCCGACGTCTTCGTGAACACAAGCTGAGGCCGGTTCCATCGCGGCTTCCGGATCTACAACCACCGGCAATGGCTCATAATCCATCGACACGACTTCCACGGCGTCTTCCGCTAAGTACCGGTTATCGGCAACGACTACCGCCAACGGTTCGCCGAAATAACGAACCTTATCCACCGCCAAAGGGTAAAGTTTGATTTCCCGGAGAAGTGAGCTGCCGCCCACCCGCAGCGGCTTTATTTTCTGGGCGATGTCCTCGCCGGTAAAGACGGCGTGAACCCCCGGCATCGTCCGGGCGGCTTCAACATCGATGGCCTTGATCCGGGCGTGGGCGCAGGCGCTTCGAACAAACGCCGCGTGCAATGTGTCCGGCGGGAGCAGGTCATCGACATAGCGCCCGGTGCCCGTTACAAAGCGCAGCGTTTCTTTTCTTCTAACGCGCTCTCCGATGGGAGGATTGATGGCGAATTCCATAGTGCCTTAGCACTTCTTCGGGGAAAGATTTTTCTCCAATACAACATTGCCGTTGTGAATGACTTTCAAGTCTATCGGCACGGCGAGCCTAACCGTGCCATAGGCCGGGCAACGCAAGCCGGCCTTTTCGACGACAGAGCAGCTCTTCCTTTACGCCGGGATCGATTCTAAGCATGCCGCCTCCCAGTATGCAGTCGGCAGTAGTTCCCTGTCAGATTCTTCGCCTGCGGCTCAGAATGACACTCCTATGCGCGCTTCATCGAGCCTTCAACGTGGCACGCGTAGGGGCGGGTTTGAAACCCGCCCCTACGGCTCACAACTCGCGCTGTCGCAGTCACTCTTTGAAAAATTTTCCCCACTTCTCCTCGGTTGCTTTCAGCAGTTCATCACTGATCTTCGTCGTTCGCGGAAATTCGTCGATCCAGTGATAAGGTTTGCAGGCATCGATGATCGCCACCGCGCCCGTATAATCGCCGGTTTCTTTTTTATGCTTGGGCAAGCGCGGATCGATTTTGTAGCTCCAAATTCGACGGCAAACATCCAGCGAAGTTTCCGGGTCACACCGAGTTGCGACTGCCCATAGAACATCGTCTAGGTCGAATGGATCGATATCGTCATCGACGACAATGACAAACCTCCCGTGATAGCCGGCGGTCCCGCCCAAAGCTCCATGAGCCGCCCTCATGGCGTGACCCGGATAGGCTTGCTTGATGGCAATGATTGTCATGCCCCACGAGTAATTGACGCCAATGATATTGGGGATTCCCAAAGCTTCCAGTTCATTCCAGATCAGAATGCCGCGCGATGAAAGGAGCCCGCGGCTGGCACCCAAGAAAGGCGGCAAGCCGAGAACGATAGGGTCATTGCGATAGAGCACGCTCTTGATAACCGTTACCGGTGCCGGCCGCGCCCCGCCGCCGTAGTATCCGGACATTTCGCCGAAGGGCCCCTCCACTTGCATGCCGTGCTCCGGCGGCAACATCTCTCCCTCCAACACAACCTCAGCCCTCGCCGGTATCGGCAAATCAGTGACAACGCCTTTAGTCACTTCCACGGGAGCACCGCGCATCCATCCGGCAAATCCGTATTCCGATACTCCCCAACTCAGGTTCGTACCGGCGGCCTCAAAAAGTGCCGGTTCTTGGCCAAGGGAAACGGCCACGGGACAAGATTTTCCTTTCGCCCAGTATTTCTTGCGGATGACATCGCCATGATGTCCGGAACCGATATGGGCGACCATTGTGTTCTTGTTAAGCAACATGTAACGGTACGACCCCACGTTGAGAAATCCGGAATCTGGATCATGCGTGATGGCTGAGGTCGCGCAAATATACGGGCCGCCGTCCCGCTCATGCCATCGGGGCCAAGGAAACTTCGCAAGATCCACGTCGTCCTCGACAAGGACGTTCTCTTTCACGGGACCACTGTCAACATGGCACGGCTCGAGCGGCTTGAATTCTTTCAGTTTGTCTTTCCAATATCGGACCGCTTCCGAGTCGCTGAGATCTTCTGCGACGCCATAGACCAGACGTTCTCTGGATTTATGCGCGAGAAAGTTAGTCAGGATCCTGAAGCCCTTCTTATATCCCCGAATCGAATCGAAGAGCACCGCCGGCGAATTCGGCCTGGAAGTTGCCATTTCCGTGATCGCGCCGATCTCCAGATCGCAACTGGCTCCCTCGATGACCGTGAGCTGCCCGAGTTTTTCGAGTGTGGAGATGTAGTGCCTGAGGTCGGTGAAAATCACATTCTTGCCTCCGTTTCTTCACCGTGGACTAGGTTCATTTTGTCACCTACCGTGTAGCACAATAACCGGGAGAAACGAAAACATGGGATAGCGAATAGTCTGCCGCCATTCACGGCTTGACGCGTCGACTTTTCGCTTTTTCACCCGTGACGAAGTGTTCGCCTCGCAAGGCACTCTCTGCCTCTTCTTCGTCCTCCGGAGTCCACGCTCCGAGACTGTAACCGAACCACGGCATTCGTGGCGTGAGTTCGGGAAATCCGAGTTCCTCCCAAATCTCTTTAGCGTTCTCCATAAGATCTTTTCGGGGCAGGGAAACCGGAGTATAGGGCCAGGGCCGGGTTGCATCGATCAAAAGCGCCGAAGTGGATGCCATACGACTGACATGGGTCGGCACTCCCGGAGGATAGGCGGAGGGATCGAGGCCGGGAGATTTTCCCCGCGCGACGACAACATCTTGATCGGGCCTGACGTTGAAACAAATCGCCCAGTTGATCATCGCGGGATCCCAGATATCGATATCCTCGTCAACCGCAATACATATCTTTGCATAGCTTCCGACATAGCCGGCGCTGGCATTCAAGGCTCGCCACACGTCTCCCGAATTGGCCTTTTTCATCTTGATCACGCAGTACGCTTGGCCGCTGCCGCTCACCTCATCGTGAAGCGCGACGTCGAGCACCGCTGAATTCCCGCTGTCGAAGCGGAGGTATTTGTAGATGACCTTCTCGGTTCCCGTGTGCTTGATCTTGCTGCTCTCGCTCGGCGGGAACTGGCTCATCAGCGCCGTGTAGATCGCATCGCGCCGATGGGTAATACACGTCACGTCCATAAAGGGAGCAACTCCGCGGTGTCCCATGTAGCCGGGATATTCACCGAATGGCCCTTCGGGCTCGATCCATTCAGTCGAGATTTTCCCCTCGATCACAATTTCCGCCGTCGCCGGAACTTTCAAGTCCACGGTCCGGCATTGAACAACCTCGATGGGCTCGCCCGCGAGGCCGCCGGCAAGACGATATTCATCGAAGTCGTACGGTAATTTTGAGGTTGCCGCGTAAGCAATCGCAGGGATCACGCCGATCACGATCGCCGCTTCCAGCGGAATGCCTCTCGCCCTGCATTTCTGCCAATGCTGGCCCATATGTTGTCCGAGGAATAACCCGCCGTTTCGGTTCGGCGCTTTGATTTGGCTCCGATAATTGCCGATGTTGTAAATATCGGTATCCGGATCTTTGGTTATCCAATTGGCCGACGTGAGATACGGAGCGTTATCGAAGCCGGGCGTCGAAATGGGCACCGGAAGCATGTCGAGTCCATGACCGTTTAAGAGATCATCCCCCTGCCAAATCATTTCTTGCGTCGGGCCTGAGCGGACTTCCACGGGCTCGATGGGATGGAGCTGCGCCCGGGTCCAGCGCTCGTGAATCTGATCCGGCTCGCATTTGAGACCGATACTGTAGATCTCCGTGGTGGCCGCCAGCGTCCCGACACTGACCGGCATCGAATAGTTTTTTCCCTTTACGTCAGTGACGTTCTCAAACAAAAACGCCTTTCGCTGGCGCTCTTGCAGCCCGCGAAATTGCCAGCGAACAAGCGGCATCAGTTCCGTGTCCTTATTGATCCTTTTCTTAACACGGACAAGCTTCCCTCTTTCGTCGATGGCTTTTAAATGCTCCCTCACATCTTTGTAGTAATCACTTTTTTGCATGACCGTTCCTTTCAGATTTAGAATGAGTCTTGGCGAAGCGTTGCCAAAACCTGATGCCAGAAAGATTCTGTGCGCTTCTCTTTCGTCGCAAGCGCTCTCACGGCCTCCATCCTCTGGCCTGCAGCTCATCGTTGACTTTCCGGGCCAGCGAGAAATCAAAAATAGTCTCCAGACGCGGCGGCTCCTTCAGACCCACGCGTGCGAGGATGTGTTCGAGCGATTTCTTTTGTAACTCTTCGCTGAGCGTGCCATCTGGAGTCAAACCCGGGCGAATCACATCGTATATTTTGGCCACGGCATCTTCTTTGAGCTTGAGGAAGCGGACCAAGACCTGCGTTGTCACCGCGCGATTGTCGCGCAAGATGCGGAACCCCTTGACCGATCCGCGGAGGAATTTCTCTGCCAGCGCCGGTTCGGATTCGAGGAGCTGCAAGGAGGCAAGTATGCTTCCCTGAAGTTCGACCATGTCCTGGTCGATAAACGATACCAGTTGCCGGTAACCGCCCTCCTGCGCCATGAAGTTGGCCGGGATCGAAAGCATCGCGGCGTCCACCGATCCCGCCTGCAACGCGTAAAAGCGCGCGATGCCCGAGCCCACCGGCAGAATCACGACGTCCCGGCCGCCTTCAAGTCCCTGCTTCTTTAAAACATCCCGAAGCAGTGAGTCGGGGCCGCTGCCGATACTCGAGACGCCAACTTTCTTTCCTTTGAGATCTCCGACCGAGCGAATCTCCGCTCGCGCATAGAGCCAATACATTGGCCGGCGGTAAGCACTGAAAAGAAGCCGGATCGGCGCCCCTCGAAGCGCCGGCAGGAGTCCGGCCCCGCCTTGAGTGGAAAAGCTGACGTTGCCGCCGATGAGCGCCTGTATGCCGACCGCCGAAGGCATTACGATCAGATCGACATCCAAACCCTCTTCGCGGTAGTAGCCCCTGTCCTTGGCGATCGCAAATGGCGCGGCAGCCGGAGTAATCGCGGGGATAGCCACATGGATTTTTCTGAGCTGTTGCGCCTCCGCCCACCGTAGCGAGAGCAAAGGCAGGAGAAATGAGAGGATAAACCAGCCAATGTCCCGGCGACGTACGGTTGTACTAACGAACAGCCTCGACAAATTAGTGTCCTTTTCAGAGATTCACGACAAAATTCAGTCGTCATTTCCGGGCAAGCTGGCGATAGCTGACAAGCCGGAATCCAGGAATTTCTAAGACTTCTGACGGTAAGAGTAGCACATACTTTTTTCAGCGAACTTCGGAGACACCACGCTACCAACGAAACAAAACATCAGAAACAATCATGAGCTAAAGATCCAGCGTGTTAGGAGCAAAAAGCTTCTCGACTTCAAGTTTTTCTTTCACCAAACCTTGCTCGTAGAGATAGTCCATGAGCGCGGCAACAACGTGGCGATTTTTCTCCAGACCGTACGGCCACGGATCGTCGCCGAGAATTTCTCTTTGCTCCTCCACCGGTCCGCGGAACCACGCCAAGCTGATTTTGTAGGGCGAGGTATCGTTCAATCTTTCGTAAGCATTTTCTTTAGCCCGCTGGAACGCCTTGAGCAGGCTTCTAGCAATCCAAGGATTTTCTTGCCACAGCTCTTGCCGCAGCGCCACTGAATGCATGATCGGAAAAATACCGGTCTTCTTGAAATAAGCGGCTTCGACTTCCTCGTAGTTCTCGAACAGACGCCGTACATGCGGCGGCGGATTCAAGAGCGACGGGAAAAGACTCGCGCAGATAACCGCGTCCAGTTCGCCGTTGAACAGCATCTGATCCGGCTTGCGATCCGGCGGAATTTGGTGGACCGAGTAGCGGTCCGGCATCTCGATCTCCATGCGCGGCCGCGGCATCCAGGTAAACCATTCGATCTCTTCCAAGTTGACCCCATACTCGTGCTGAAGCGTTCCGCGCACCCAGACCGTCGCCGTCTGCTGGAACTCCGCCAGCCCGACTCGTTTGCCCATCAGATCGCGTGGCTCACGAATACCGCTTCTGGTATTGATGAAAATATACGAGTGGCGAAAGGCGCGGGCGGGAAAGACCGGAATCGCAGTCAAAGGCTTTCCGATGGTCCGCGCAATGAGATAGGACGATAGCGAAATCTCCGACGCATCGAAGTCATAATAATTGAGCATCCGTGTCCAGATCTCGAGATGGGGCAGCACGAGCCAATTGAGCTCCAGGCCTTCCGGTTTCACCGAACCGTCGATCAACGGATGTGTCCGGTCGTAATCTCCACACGCGATGGTTAGTTGAAGCGACATTTCTTATTCTTCTTCCTCACCACGAAGGACGCGAAGGAATTCATTCGTGATTCAGAATCTGGATTTTTTATCAATCCTTCGTTTCCTTCGTACTACGCGAGCGATTATCCTTCGACGCAACGCTGTTTACAGCAATGGCGCGCGGCCTGCTCTCTTCTCTCCCCGCGACAAACTGTGTCTCCATTGACCTCTCTGTCATTTCGGCCCCTTCGGCAAGCTCAGGATAGACTCCGGGTGAAAATCTTTCTTAGATCCCTCACATTCGTTCGGGATAACAATGCGGCCTCCGGCCATTACGACACAGTCTCCGACGCGGGAGACTAAAGAGGGGGATCCTGCCGCTTTCGATACTCTTGCGCGGCTTCGAGAATCGATTTGGCGATGGCGCCATAGGCGCCGCAACGGCAGACGTTGCCGCTCATCCATTCGGCAATTTGCTCGCGCGTGGGATCAGGATTTTCCACCAAAAGTGCCTTTGCGGCCATAATTTGCCCAGGCGTGCAGTAACCGCACTGAGCCCCGATGTTGCGGATGAAAGCCTCCTGCAGCGGATCCAACTGATCGCCGTTCGCCACTCCCTCGACGGTGAGCACGGATTTGCCATGCGTTTCGAAGGCCAGATAGCTGCATGAGCTGATCGGACGCTTATCAACCAAAACGGTGCAGGCGCCGCAGACCTCGGATTCGCAGGAACGCTTGGTGCCGGTGAGTCTGAGCCGGTTGCGCAAGAATTCCAGCAAGGTCTCCTCGACCGGAACTTCGCCCGACCACCTTCGGCCGTTCACTGTCAGCGACAGACTAAAGTTAGCGTTACTTGGAAATTTATCGAGCGCCATTTCCACTCCCCTGGATAGCGCTTTCCAGTGCTCGAGCAAGCAGCACGCAGGTCATATACAGCTTGTATTCAGAACTCCCCAAAAGATCGTCCACCGGCCGCAAGAGTTCTCGGAAATAATTCTGCTGTTCCGCAACGATCTTTTCGGCGTCACCCAATGTCGCGCCTCTGATTTTGGCCTCGATTTCCCGCAGCCGTTGCGCTCTCGGCCCGACACAGCCAATGGCAATACGCGTCTCTTCAATGATCCCATTGTCCATTTTCACGGCGACGGCGACGCCGAGTGTCGGTCGCTGAAAGCGGTGCAGGCGCAGATAAGCGCTCTTCATTCCGGCAGGCAGAGGAGGAATTTGAACTTCCGTCAGGAGTTCGTTCGGTCCCAGGTCCGTCGCGTACATATCCAAGAAAAAATCCTCCAACAAAAGTTGCCGCTCGCCTGCCTGACTTCCTAGCGTCACCGACGCGTCATGAACGAGCAGGACCGTTCCCGGGTCCGAGTGGGGATCGTTGAAACAAAGGTTTCCGCCCAGCGTCCCCTGATTTCTCACCCGGACATTCGCCACTTGCGACTCGGCGTAAGCAAACGTTGGCGCGTGCTCAAGCATGATGGGAGCGGTTTCCAATGTGCGGTGCGTCACGCATGCGCCAATTCGTAGCGCTTCGCCGTCCCAAGTCAGGTTATGGAGTCTTGCGATTTTTTTGACGTCGATCAAAGACTCGGTTCGCAGTAGCCCATGGCGCATAAGCAATAACAACTCCGCGCCACCGGCGTAGATTTTCGCGCTCTCGCCAAGCTCATCCAGCGCCGCGGAGGCCTCGGAGACGGTGGTCGGTTGAAGTAATCGCAGAGCTCCCAGCATTGACGTTCTAGGACGAATTTGTTCCCTCTCCTGTGCCGGGTAGAGGGTGGGGATGCAAACTAGATCCCCTCATGTGCTTCTCCCACAAGAGACCGTGTCGCAATGTCATTCTGAGCCACAGGCGAAGAATCTCGTTTTTGTAAGTTGCTCGTTCGATGAGATGCTTCACTTCGTTCAGCATGACATACATCAGTTTCTAGCTATTACGACGCAGCCTCTAACGGCAGAAGAGCACTTTGCAGCAAGGCTACGACCTCTTGATAGCACCGTGCACTTTTCCTCTCATAGCTTTCCCATCGCTCGCAAGATTTTTTCCGGGGAGATGGGCAGCGACCTGACCCGCACGCCGAGCGCGTCGTAGATCGCGTTGCCGATGGCGGGCGCGACCGTCACGATGGAGGTTTGCGACATGCCTTTGGAGCCGAACGGCCCGGGGCCATCTTCCTTCTCCAGCATCGCAGAATAAAAAGCCTCGGGAATATCTGTCATCACGGGCAGGCGGTATTGAAACGGATCGCCGTTTTGGAACTGCCCCTCCTGATAAATCGTCTCTTCAAAGAGCGCATGGCCGAATCCCATCACGGCGCCGCCGTCTACCTGGGCTTTGGCCGACGGATAATGAATCGCCTTTCCGGCATCGGCGATCACCGAGTAGCGCAGAACGCGCAGCTCGCCGGTTTCCGAATTGACTTCCAGCTCGAGCGCCGCCGCGCTCGGCGCCCAGTGATCCATGCCGCTGAAAGCCGATTCTTTCGCCGTCGGCGGCACGCTGTGATAACCGACGCATTTGATCACCGCGTTGCCGCCGAGAGCGTCGACGATTTCCCGGATGGAAAAACTGATCTCGCCGCAACAGAGACGCCCATCGATCAACCGCCAATCTTCCGGCTTGCCGCCTTTTACTTGAGACGCCAGCGAAAATAATTCCTGCTTTAGCTTTTCGCAGGCATTATGCACGGCATTACCCATTTGCATCGTGGTGCGTTGCGCGCTGACGCCAGCGAAAGGTAAATTAACCGCCGTGTCGGGCGCTCTAACACGGACCTGGCTTTGCGGCAGACCCAATGTTCGCGCGGCGATGACGCTGAATAAATTATGAGTTCCTTGACCGATCTCCGGCGCGTTATGTTG
>Ga0137371_10003789_pt1 | contig 11860 bp, 10 predicted proteins | sample SagtaG_7_FD_104919 | JGI IMG/M metagenome (GOLD analysis project Ga0137371, IMG submission 104919) | Vadose zone soil microbial communities from Sagehorn Ranch, Mendocino, California, USA - Sage1_R_40_16 metaG | ecosystem: Environmental > Terrestrial > Soil > Vadose zone | place: USA... | reverse complement strand
CTCACCAAGCCGTTCCGCGCCCGCGCCCTGTCGGCGCGTCTCGAAGCGGTACTCGGCCGCCGCCGTTAGCCCCTCCCCGTCGATCCGCGTCTGCTTCGTGGACACCTACGCGCTGCGTGGAGCGGGCGGGGAGTTGCAGGTATTGGTGCTGCGCCGCGGCCCGCACGGCCGCTGCCCCGGATCGTGGGAGACGGTGCACGGCACGATCGAGCCTGGAGAGACGCCGGTGCAAACCTCGTTGCGCGAGTTGCGTGAGGAAACCGGCTTTGTGCCCGAGCGCTTCTACAATTTGAGCCGCACGGAGGCGTTCTACCAACACAAGAGCGACGAAATGGCGCTCATCCCGGTGTTCGCGGCGTTCGTCGCCGCGAATTCGTCCCCGCGACTCTCGCCGGAGCACGACCGCGCCGAGTGGCTCACACCCGCGGAGGCCGCGCGACGCTTCGCCTGGCCCCGGGAGCGCCGAGCACTGGATGACATTTTGTCAATACTGGGGGGTGGGGACGCGGGCTTGCTGGAAGACGTGCTGCGAGTATCCTAAGTCCTCGTGAACCCCTTCTATCACCGCATCTATCGCGTCGTGCGGCACATCCCGAAGGGGCGAGTGGCGACGTACGGCATTGTCGCGCGTCTGGCCGGCCGGCCCGGCGCGGCCCGCACCGTCGGCTGGGCCCTCTCGGCGCTGCCCGAAGAGAACGACGTGCCGTGGTGGCGCGTCATCAACGCGGCGGGCCGCATCTCTCTCTCGAGTCACGATCACGGCGCGGTGCTGCAGCGCGCGCTGCTGTTACGCGAAGGCGTGCGCTTCGCGCCGGGGGGTGCCGTCAGCCTCGGAACGTACGGGTGGCCCGCCGAGGCTTACGACAGCGCCGTCGCCGCCCATAGGCGCGCGGCTTCGTCCCGCAGATCGCGGAGGTTGAAAGGCTTGCGCACGTAGCGCAGGCCGAGTCGCGTCAGCGTTTCCTCCGTCGCCGCACCCACATCGCCCGTCGCTACGATCGTCCGATCCCGCAACGTCGGCAGCCGCGCCACCAGCTCCTCCACGAACAACTTGCCGCCGCCGCGCGTCGCCGCACGCGCATCCACGATGATCAGGTCGAAGCCGCCGCGCTGCGCCAGCTCCAGCGCGTGCTGCGGATTGCGCGCGACCTCCACGGCGTGTCCGTCGCGCCCGAACAGCGCTTTGACCATCCGCCGCACGGCGAGGTCGTCGTCGACCAGCAGGATCGTCCGCTTGGCGGGGGGCGGGGTCGGCGCCGGCGCCGGCACGCTGCGCGTGGGGATGGCCGCGCCCGGCGGCACGGGCGGCAGGTCGACGCGGAATGACGCGCCGGCCCCCGCTCCGCCCCCCGACGATGGTCGCTCCATGATGATGCGGCCGCCGTGGTTCTCGACGATGGTGTAGGTGATCGAGAGGCCGAGTCCCGTGCCCTGCCCGGGTTCCTTCGTGGTGAAGAAGGGCGTGAAGACGTTCTGCGCCACGACGTCGTTGATGCCGGGACCGGTGTCCGCCACCCGCAAATGCACGTGGTCGTCGAACCAGGTCGAGACGGTGATCGCGCGGGGGCGGCCCGCGGCGTTCTCGCCTACCGCGTGCGCCGCGTTCGTGAGGAGGTTCAGCACGACCTGCTGGAGACTGTGGCGGTCTCCCAGCACGTCCGGCAGGGCCGCGCGCAGGTCGCGGCGCACGTCGATGGCCTTGAGTTTCAGGTCGTACTCCATCAGTTGCAGCGTGCGCTCGATCACGTCGTTCAAGTCCACGGGCGTGCGCTCCAACGGCTCCTTGCGCGCGAAGGTCAGCAGATTCCGCACGATGCGACCGGCGCGCTCCGCCTGCTCGTGGATCACCTTGAGGTGGCCGCGATCTTTTTTCGAGATTTCCTTCTGCTCGAGCAGGAACTCCGAGAGACCCGCGATCGACGTGAGCGGGTTGTTCAACTCGTGCGCCACACCCGACACGAGCTGCCCCACGGCGGCGAGTTTTTCGCTCTGGATCAACTGCGTCTCCATCGCCTGCTGGTCGGTCACGTCTTCGACGAGGACGACGACGCTCTGGTCACGCGTGGCGGTCGGGATGCGGGCCGCAGTCACGCGCACCGTGGTCACGGCTCCGAGACGCTGGGAGCGCGCCACGAGGGGCGGGGGGTGGTCGCCCCGCCGCGCCGCCTCGAGCAGATCCTTCAGCGCTTGCGACTTGTCGACCATGGCATTGCCGAGATGCGAGCCGATCACGTTCGGCAGCGGCACGTCCAATAGAGCGGCGAGGGCGCGGTTCGCCCGCCGCACCCGTCCCTCGTCGTCCACCACCGCGATGCCCTCGCTCAGCGCATCGAACGCCGTCTCCCACTGCTCCTTGGCGCGGCGCACCATCTCGAAGAAGCGCGCATTGGCGATCACCACCGCGGCGTGGGTGGCGAGCGTGGAGAGAAGGCGGAGATCGTCCGCGACAAAGAGCCCCACGCGCGGGTCCGCGATCACGAGCGTGCCGACGACCACCCCGTGGGCGCGCAACGGCACGGCGGCGGCGGCGGCCGCCTCGACGTCGCCCACGAGCTGCATCGGCCCGCCCGAATTGCGGACCAGCTCGAGGTGCTCCCGGCTGGTGGAGCGGGCGACGAGGCCGGGGTCGTCGGCCGCGATCGTGCGGCCGCGCAGCGGTGCGAGGGTCCCTTCGGCCGCGGCGACGCGCAGCGCATCGCCCGGGGCTTCGCCCGCCAAGGCGAGCAGGGCGCCCTGCGCGTCGAGGAAACGCACGGCGTAGCGCACCACCTGCTCCACGATGCGGTCGAGCTCGAGCGAATCGGACAGGACGTACGACAGCTCCTGGAGGGAGAACAGCTCCGAGAGCCGGCGGTTCAGCTCCTCCGCCGCGCGGCGGCGTTCCCGCTCCGAGCGCACCAGGCGCACCCACAATCGCCACAGCGCCGCCGCCAACGTCAGCGTCACGAGGCCGAGGACGGCGAGGACGATGGGGTGCTGGAACAGGGATTCCACGATGGAGCAAACTATCGTATGGTCCCGTTTATGAGAACGGTCTTGATCCTGAGCCTGGCCGCGGCCTGCAGCGACGCGCCGCCCCCGGCCCCCGTGGCGCGGGTGTGGCCCGTGCTGGGCACGACGATGTCCGCCGCCGCGTGGGGCGCCGACACGGCGCGGATCGGCCGTGCCTTGGACGCCGCACGCGACACGGCCGACCGGCCCGGTCCCGCCGCCGCCGTCGATTCGCTGCGGCGCGAGATCCGGCGTCGGACGGGCATCGCCGTGGCCGCGGACGGCATCCAGGAAGGCGCGGCGCTGGACCGCGCGGCGCGGGTCCTCGCCGGCGTGACCGACAGCGCCCTGCTCGACATCGGGGGTCAGTTCCTCTGGATCGGCCCGCGTGCCACCAAGCGGACGGTCGGCATCGCCGATCCCGCGAATTCCCTGAATGCCCTCGCCACCGTCGAGATGCGCAGCGGCTCGGTGAGCACGTCGTCCCAGGCGGGAGGCACCGTCGCTGTCACGGTGCTGGCGCCGAGCGGCCTCGCGGCGGACGCGTGGTCCACGGCGCTCCTCGGGCTCGGGTGTGACAGCGCCTTGGCGCTGGCCCCGCGACTCGGAGCCCTGCGGGTGAGTGTCGTGTGTGCGGATTCGGTGCGGGTGCGCTGGACCCCGGACTTGGACGGGCGGGTGCTGGTTCCAAAGCACTAACGAAGACAGGCGATCGCGCGTAGCCTAAGGGTCTCCCCCATCACGTTTTCATTAACAGGAGTTGCCAACCGTGAACCGTCTCCTTTGCGCCGCCATCCTCCTCGCCTCACCCCTCGCTGCCCAGGGCGGCGGCGCAGCCAACCAGCGCACGACCGGCGTTCCCGGGATCACCGTCGACACGACCGGCGTGGGCGCCCTCATCGACCAGGGGATGAACAAGTCCCAGGTCATGAAGAACCTGCAGTACCTGACGGACGTGATCGGACCGCGGCTGACAGGCTCACCCGCCGCCCGCGCCGCGAACGATTGGACGATGAAGCAATTCCAGGGCTACGGTGCCGACGCGCATCTCGAACAGTGGAACTTCGGCGGGACCTGGGAGCGTGGGCCGATGTGGATGCGGCTCGTCGCCCCGCGCGCGCATGGCGTGGTGGCCGCGAGCTGGGCGTGGGCCCCCGGCACGGGCGGCAAGCCCGTGACCGGTCCCGTCGTCCGCATCGACGCCAGCACGCCGGAGAGTCTCGACGCCTACAAGGCGAAGGTGAAAGGCGCGTGGGTGATGCTGCGCCCGGCGGCGATGGTCTGGAACAACGATGGTCCGGCGATGAGCGCCGCCGACACGCAGCGCATGCGGGCCCAGTTCCGGGGCCTCCAGGCGGGGCCCCGCGACTCGGTGGCGCGCGCCCGGCAGCAGCAATTCAACGCCGATCAGCCGTTCCTGCTGCGCGCCGCGGGGGCGCTGGGGATCCTGCTCGATGCCGGCAAGGAGCAGGACCTGCTCAACATGAGCGGCTCGCCCACCCGCGTGCTCCCGCTCCCCCAGGTCGTCGTGGCGCACGAGGAATACGCCATGTTCGACCGTCTGCTCGGCCTCGGTGTGACCCCGCAGCTCCAGGCCAGCATCCAGAACACGCTCAACATGAAGGACTCGGTGCCGCAGTGGAACACGGTCGCCGAGATCCGCGGCAGCGAGCATCCGGGTCAGGTGGTGATCGTGGGCGCCCACCTCGATTCCTGGGACTTGGGCACCGGCTCGACCGACAACGGCACCGGGTCGATGGCGACGCTCGAGGCCGCCCGCATCATCGCGCAGTCGGGGCTCAAGCCGAAGCGCACGATTCGCTTCATTCTGTTCACGGGTGAAGAAGAAGGACTGATCGGATCGCGCAAGTACGCCGAGCAGCACGCCGCCGAAGCCGATTCGATCCAGGCGGTGATCGTGCTCGACAACGGGGCGGGGGCCGTCACGGGCCAGGCGCTGCAGGGCCGGCCCGAGTTGTATGGTTTGTGGCGGGGGATTCTCGCTCCGGTGCACGACTTCAACGCCGACACCGTGAACGACGCGTTCAAGGGCGGCACCGATCACCTGTCGTTCCTCCCCTACGGCGTGCCCGGGTTCAACTTCAATCAGATCACCCGGGGCTACAACCACACGCACCACTCGCAGTCGGACACCTGGGACAAGGCGATCGACTGGGACTTGCGGCAGGCCTCGACGGTGATGGCGGTGTCGGCGTTCGAGCTGGCGAACCTGACGGGGATGATTCCGCGCGGTCAGCGCAATACGCCGCCGGTCGTCGCCGCGACGAAAGTGTCGCCGGAGCTGCTGAAGACGAACCGCTAACGGGCCGGCGGGGGGGTCGCGGGCGGTGCGGGCGGCGCCGCCTGGGCCCGCGCCCTTACGCGGGAGCGCTCCTGGTCGAGCAAGCGGATCGCGCGGCTCCAGGACTCGTTGGCGAGTCCCTGATAGCTGATCGACAACGTCTCCCGGAAGCTGATCCCCGGCTCGAACAAGTAGATGGCCACCGCCTGCTGCCGCGCATCGAGCTGGTAGGAGCCCCACGTCGGCGAGAGTGGCACGATGCCCGCGGGGCGGAACAAGCGTCCCCGGCTCGTGACGTTCAGATCCTCGGGGTTGAAGCGCGCCTGCGGCACGAGACCGTAGAACGTCACCAGGACGAGCGTCGGTTTGTCGACGCCGGCCCGCTCCGCCGCCGCGGTGATGTCGTCCTGGCGGCTGCGGATGAGCTGCGTGAGCGACTGGTATGTGTCGGTGGCGAGGAGGCGAATGACCTGCTCGTCGAGCGGCAGGCACTGGATCTCGATGGTGCCCGTCGCGAACCGTACGACGATGTCGTCGCGCTTCAGGGTGCCGAAGCCGGGCGGGACGGTGTCCTGAGCCGCTAACGGAGCTGCGAGCGTTGCCATTAGCAGCAATCCACTGCTACGCATTCGGTTCTCCAATGAGCCCTGCGATCGCCTCGCGCAGCTCCGGAATCCCCTCGCCCGTCTTCGAGCTCGTCACGATCACCTGATCCTCCGGGAGCCCCAGCGTTACGCGCAGCTCCTGCTCGCGGCGCTGGCGCTCGGTCCGCCCAAGCTTGTCGCCTTTGGTCAACGCCGCAAGCGCGCGCGTTTCCCGTTCCGCGAGCAGGTCCTGCATCGTGCGGTCGTCGTCGGACGGCTCGTGGCGGATGTCGAGCAGCCAGACGACGCCGGCGAGCCGCTCCCGGTTCAGCGTGTGGTTCACGAGACGCCGGAAGGCGGTGCGATCGGACTTGGCGGCCCGGGAGTATCCGTACCCCGGCAAATCGAGAAAGAAGACGGAACCCCGGGGCACCGCCCCGGGGTCAGCCGCTCGTGGCTCGGCTGACCCCGGGCCGACGGCCCGGGGCGGGACCAGGAACACGTTGAGCGCCCGCGTCTTCCCCGGCGTTCCGGACGTCTTGGCGATGCGGCGCCCCACGAGGGCATTGAGCAGGCTCGATTTGCCGGCGTTGGCGCGGCCGACGAACGCGACTTCGGGGAGTGGAGGATCGAGCGCAACGTCGGCCCGGGGGAACGAGCCGCGGAACATCAGATCGACAGGGTCGGTCAGGCTTCTTTCTTCTGGCGCGGGCGCTCGGTGACGAGCAGGGGCGCGCGGCCCGTGGTGACGCATTCGGCGTTGATCGCCACCTCACGCACGTCGTCGCGGCTGGGCAGCTCGAACATGATGTCGGTCATCATCTCTTCGAGAATAGCGCGCAGGCCCCGGGCGCCGGTGCCGCGCTTGATGCCCTTCTGGGCGATCGCCCGCAGGGCTTCCTTCTCGATCGTGAGGCGCACGTCCTCCAGCTCGAACAGCTTCTGGTACTGCTTGACCAGGGCGTTCTTCGGCTCGACCAGGATCCGCACCAATGAGTCTTCGTCGAGCGCGTCGAGCGGGACCGTGACCGGCAGGCGGCCCACCAGCTCCGGGATCAGGCCGTAGCGCAGCAGGTCGTCCGGCTCGACGTCGACGAAGGGATTCTTCTTGAGCTTGTCGGCGACGCCCTCTTCGACTTCTTCCTTGGTGAAGCCGATCTGGCGGCGGCCGGTGCGGGACTCGATGATCTTCTCGAGGCCGTCGAATGCGCCGCCGCAGATGAAGAGGATGTCTTTCGTATTGACCTGGATGTATTCCTGCTGCGGATGCTTGCGGCCGCCCTGGGGCGGCACGCTCGCCACCGTGCCCTCGAGGATCTTGAGCAGCGCCTGCTGCACGCCCTCGCCCGACACGTCGCGCGTGATGCTGGGGTTCTCGGACTTGCGGGCGATCTTGTCGATCTCGTCGATATAGACGATGCCGCGCTCGGCTTCGGAGACGTTGAAGTCCGCCGCCTGCAGCAGCCGCACTAGAATGTTCTCGACGTCCTCGCCGACGTAACCGGCCTCGGTCAGCGTCGTCGCGTCGGCGATCGTGAACGGCACGTCGAGGATGCGCGCCAGCGTTTGCGCCAGCAGCGTCTTGCCCACACCCGTCGGGCCGATCAAGAGGATGTTGCTCTTGTCGAGCTCGACCTCGTTCTCCCGGCCCGAGTGGGAGTTGATCCGCTTGTAGTGGTTGTACACGGCGACGGCGAGGGTCTTCTTGGCGCGCTCCTGCCCGATCACGTACTGGTCCAACACGTCCTTGATCTCGGCGGGCGTGGGGACCTGTGTGATGGCTTCTGCGACTTCGCGCTCTTCGTCCTCAGCCAGGATCTCGTTACAGAGGGCGATGCACTCGTTGCAGATGTACACGGACGGCCCGGAGATGAATTTCCGGACCGAATCCTTGGACTTGCCGCAGAACGAGCAGCGCAGGTGCTTATCGTGAGACATGTCTTCCTAACATGGGAAGCTGGTCGGGCCGGCGCAAGGGATCACTTGGCTTTCTTGCCGTCGCCCATCTCCTGGAAGTTCGAGATGACGTGGTCGATGAGGCCGTATTCCTTCGCTTCTTCAGCCGACATGAAGCGGTCGCGATCCATGTCCTTTTCGATCTGTTCCACGGCCTTGCCGGTATGTTTCGCGTACAATTCGTTGAGCTTGCCCCGCAGGTACAGGATCTCGCGCGCCTGGCTCTCGATGTCGGACGCCGTACCCTGCGTGCCGCCCGACGGCTGGTGCATCATGATGCGGGCGTGCGGCAGCGCCGACCGCTTCCCCTTGCGGCCCGCGGTGAGCAGGAACGAGCCCATCGACGCCGCCATCCCCATGCAGATGGTGTTCACCGGTGCGCGCAGGAACTGCATCGTGTCGTAGATCGCCATCCCCGACGACACCAGCCCACCCGGCGAATTGACGTACAGGTAGATGTCGCGCTCGGGGTTGTCGGCGTCGAGGAACAGGAGCTGCGCGATGATGATGTTGGAGACGTCGTCGTTGATCGCCGTGCCCAGGAACACGATGCGATCCATGAGCAGGCGGCTGAAGATGTCGTAGGTGCGCTCGCCCCGGCTCGAGCGCTCGATGATGTAGGGCGGATAAATCTGGCTTTCGCTCACGGCTGCTCCACGGTGGACTGCGAGAGGAGGAAGGCGAACACCTTCTCTTCGGTGATGCTCCGCTCGACATCGCGGAGCCGCTTGGCTTTCTCCAGTGACGCGTACAGCTGCCCCGGCGCCATGCCGCGCCGCTCGGCGAGCTCTTGAATGCGCTGGTCCAACTCGGCTTCGGTCGCCCGCAGCTGCTGCGCGTCCATCACGTGGTCGAGCACCAGATCGCGCCGCACCTGCGCCTCGGCCACCGGGCGGAACTCCTCCGCAAACTTGGGCCACCGCTCCTCCGGCACGCCGTACGCCTGCGCGTACACGTACAGCGCGCGCTCCACCAGCGGCCGCGGGGCGGTCACCGTGTTGGCCGACACGATCTGCTCGATCAGCTCGGCGCGCACCTTGGCGTCGGCGTCGCGCTCGGCTTCCTTGCGGAGATCCTCCGTGACGGCCTGGCGCAGCGCCGCGAGCGACTCGAAGTCCCCCACTTCGCGCGCAAACGCGTCATCCAGCTCGGCGAGCTGCTGCTGCTTGACTTCCTGCAGCGTGATCCGGACGTCCCGCGTTTGGCCCCGCTTCGCCTCTTCGGCAAAGTCGTCGGGGAACCGGACCGTGGCGTCCACGGTCTCCCCCGGCACGAGCCCCATGATGCGCTCCTCGACGTCCGGAATCGCGCGCCCCTCGCCCAGCACCAGCTGGTAGGGCTGGGGGTCTTTGGCCTCGGTGCCTTCGCGCGTCGCGATCGTGACGTGCACGAGATCCTTGGACTTCGGTTTCTCGGCCAGCACCGGCGTCCACGGCGCCCGCTGCTCGCGCAGCTCGTTGAGCTGGGCGTCGACCTGAGCCTCCGTCACCGCCGGCACCGTGCGCGTCAGGCGGAAGCCGCCGAGCCGCTCGAGCTTCAGCTCGGGCTTCACCTCGACGTGCAGCTCGAACGTGACGGGCGCGCCTTCCTCCCACTTGAGGTTGTGAATGTGCGGGTCGGCGATCGGCTTGAGCTTCTCTTGCTCCACGGCGGCCCGCCAGCTCTCCTGCACCAGCTCCTGCAACGCCTGCTGCCGGATGTCCTCGGCGAACTTCTTCCTGACGACGGCCGCCGGCGCCTTCCCGGGGCGGAAGCCGGGCAGACGCGCGCGTTGCTGGTAGGCACGCGTCGCCCGTTCCTCGGCCGCCCGAACGCTCTCCGGGGGGACGGTCACCGCAAGCGACGTCTCGCCGGGCTCGGCGTGTGTTTTCTTCACCACGATCTCGGGCATGTGCGGTAAATCTAACCCCTACGCTCCCCGTTTTGTCAGCCGAATCCGGTGGTGCGGGCGGGTACCCGGTTTTACGTCGGAATTCTGGATCACGCTGATCATGCCGTCGGTCTCGAGCACCGCGATCCGGACGTCCGCCGGGGTCGCGACGCCGTGCTCCCGTAGAGCTTGGAGCAGGTCGGCTTCCGTCAGACCTTCGTGTGCCAACGCGTCGGCACGGACGTGCCCCTCGAGGATGAGCAGCGTCGGGGCGCCGCCGAGCAGCTTGGCCACCCGCCGGTTGCGGCGTCGTACCCAGTCGATGACCCGGTTCCACGCGATGAGGACGCCGGCCGCCACGAGTCCCCCCGCCACGCTCGTGTCACTCCCGACCATGGCGTTCTGCACCGCGTTGGCGATGACGAGGAGGAGGACGAGATCGAAGACGGAGAGCTGGCCGAGTTGGCGCTTGCCCGTGAGACGCAAGCCGACGAGCAGCGCGAGATAGATGACGGTCGTGCGCAGCGCGACGTCGAGCAGGACCGTCCATGATGTGAGCATCGGATGTGCGACCGGAGGGACTCGAACCCCCACGGGTTGCCCCACCAGCTCCTAAGGCTGGCGCGTCTGCCAGTTCCGCCACGGTCGCGGGGCGCCCCGAATCTAACACGAAAGGGTGATGGCGCTCACACTGCTGCGAAACGGAGTAACTCCCGGGCATTCAATGGGATCGACGACCCTGTGAGGGGCATCACTGGTGCCACAGGTCCGCCTCTCAATCTTGTTTGCGAGGCAAACCCCCTGCGCCCACATGGAGGTTGTTTTTTATGGCCACCCGCTCGTGCAGCAGGCTCGTCCGGCACGCTGCCGTGCTCTTGGTCGGCATCTTGGGTTGTGAGCGTGCCCCGACCGCACCGTTTCTGGACTTTCGCCTCGTCAGCCTGAACGACGGCTCGAACGGCGGCGCGTCGTACTTCCGTTTCCTGCCCCCGGTCGGGCGGCAGGTGACGTTCTCCGGCGTCTTCGACGCGGCTGCGTCTCCCGTGGTGCGGATCTGCGAAGTCGCAGGCTCCGGCTGCGGGATCGAAGTCGCGACTATGACCATGTCCCCCGCGTCGGGTGACGAGATCATCACTGTCGACACCGGGGACGAGCGGTATGAGACCAACTGGCACTCGTGGCGGGTGCCGAACTTCTCGTCCAGCAAGACCCGGACGTACCGGATTCGGGTCTACGTCGGCGCCGATCTGCTCGGTTACGCCGACATCTGGGTAGGCCCGAGCCTGCCCACGATTCCCATCAAGTTCCGCCTCGAGCAGCACGCGCCTCCGCCGCCCCCGGCGCCGGTGGCCAGCTTCGCGCCCACCTGTTCGAATCTGGCGTGCAGCTTCGATGGCAGCGGCTCCACCGCCCAATCCTCGGCGACGTACAGCTGGAGCTGGGGCGACGGCACCCCGGCCGGCAGCGGCAGTTCTGCGACGCACACGTACGCCGCCGCGGGCACGTACCCGGTGATCCTCGCCGTGACGGACGCCGGCGGGATGGACGCGGATACCCAGATGGTGATTGCTTCGCCCCCGCCGCCCCCGCCGCCGGTGGCCAGCTTCTCGCCCAGCTGTGCGAATCTGGCGTGCAGCTTCGATGGCAGCGCCTCCAGCGCCCAACCCTCGGCGACGTACAGCTGGACCTGGGGTGACGGCACGGCGGGCGGCAGCGGCAATCCTGCGACGCACTCGTACGCCGCCGCGGGCACGTACCGGGTCATTCTTTCGGTTTCGGATGCCGGTGGGATCGACGCGGACACCCAAATGGTGACCGTGACGCCCCCGCCGCCGGTGGCCAGCTTCACGTTCAGCTGCGTACACCTGGCGTGCAGCTTCGACGGCAGCGGCTCCACGGCCCAAGCTTCCGCGACCTACGCCTGGTCCTGGGGTGACGGCTCGGCTGCCGGCTCGGGCCAACTTGCCACGCACCCGTATGGTGCTGCTGGCACGTACCGGGTCATTCTTTCGGTAACGGATGCCGGTGGCATCGACGCGGACACCCAGATGGTGACCGTGACGCCGCCGCCGCCCGTCGCCAGTTTCACGTTCAGTTGTTCGTACCTGGTCTGCAGTTTCGACGGCACCGGCTCGACGGCCCAGGCCTCGGCGACCT
>Ga0137371_10003788_pt1 | contig 11860 bp, 7 predicted proteins | sample SagtaG_7_FD_104919 | JGI IMG/M metagenome (GOLD analysis project Ga0137371, IMG submission 104919) | Vadose zone soil microbial communities from Sagehorn Ranch, Mendocino, California, USA - Sage1_R_40_16 metaG | ecosystem: Environmental > Terrestrial > Soil > Vadose zone | place: USA: California... | reverse complement strand
GGGTGGGTCTCAGGATTGCCAATTGCCAAATGCCAATTGCCGATTGGCCACTTGCGGAACAGACCAATTGGCAATCGGAAATTGACACTTGGCAATGTCCCGGCCCACCTGCTACCGCATGGTGGTACTGACCTCATGGGCCCGCAGCATGAGTGTCTGCGACGGAACCGCGCCTATCGTAATCAATCACTCAATTGAACCGCGAATGGCAAATGAGAAAGGCCAAATAATTTTCCGTTTCTCATTTGCCATTGGAACCATGACGAGCGACATGAAATGGTAGTGGGCGCTTAGAGTACCGACTTTAGTCGGGCCTTTGTTTTGACTAGCTTGAGAAAAAGCCCGACTAAAGTCGGTACTCTAAGCGCCCGCTTTTCAATAGACTTAAGTTACAAATGAGCGTTGATAAATAATGGATGGAAAATCAAACATTTAATTTGTACCAAAACAAAAAGGAGAACACAATTGCCATCCCTCATTAACCTCGTCCGTCTTCTGTGCCGATGCAACAGGCAGGAATAAGTGTCCCTACTTCATTTTGTCCACTAGTTCGCACCACAGGTGTCCGATGGTGATATGCGCTTCCTGGACGCGCGAGGTTCGATCGGAGGGGACCACAACAGAGGCATCGCAAATCTTCGCCAGTTGCCCACCTCCGGCGCCGGTTAGCGCAATCGTTACGCAGCCAAGATCCTTAGACTGTTTCACAGCCGCCAGAATATTTGCTGAGTTCCCGCTGGTGCTAATCGCGATCAAGACGTCGCCGCTCGTGGCCAGCGCTTGCACTTGCCGCGCAAAGACAAGCTCGTAGCCATAATCGTTGGCAAGCGCTGTCAGCGCCGAAGTGTCCGTCGTCAGGGCAATCGCCGGCCAGCCACGCCGCTCCTGTTCATAGCGGCCGACCAGCTCGGCGGCGATGTGCTGTGCATCGGCAGCGCTGCCTCCGTTACCACAGATCAGAATTTTCTTTCCGTTTTGCAGCGCGCTGCATATTAGATCGGCGGCACGCTGGATCGCGGGCAAGCCGTCGCTTAGCACATCACGCATCACGCGCAGATGCTCTGCGAAAGTTTCGGATGCTAACACGCTGGTTTCCGGATCAGTTATGGGCTCCATGAAATGTCCGATTTGTTTAGAGTCGGGCTATCGCCCGACCAAGCCGGCAGTAGCCCGCTTCTAAACCAGGAAAATCACAGACTAAGGTCTGTGCCACCATAATCGTTGATGCCTATTTACTGGCGGCTATTCTACACCAGAAAACTTGGGGCCTGCTTGCGCTGCCCGCAGTGCCGATGTAGGCTTTCATCTCTTCAGAAATTGTCCCAACGGACTTCTGGGAACACTTGCAGTCAGGAAGAGGGGCTTGCCCCCGCTCCTTCTCCAGCGCACTTTAATGCGGGACCGCAGAAAGAGCGGGGCAAGCCCCTCTTCCCGACTGCGCCAGAATAAGTTGAGTGACCTTCCTAAAGATGCTCCATGTCCGCAACTAATGCCACGCCGATGGTGAAACAGTACCGGGAGCTGAAGCAACAGCACCCGGGCACGCTGTTGTTCTTTCGACTCGGGGATTTTTATGAGTTGTTCTTTGATGACGCGATCGTTGGCGCCCGCGAATTGCAAATTACCTTGACGGCGCGACACAAGGAGAGCGGTGATCCGATTCCCATGTGCGGCGTGCCGCACCACTCCGCCGCCAATTACATTGCCAAACTGGTGCGCAAAGGCCACCGCGTTGCCATCTGCGAACAGACCGAAGACGCGACCAAGACAAAGAAGCTGGTGCGGCGTGAAGTAGTCCGCATCGTCACGCCGGGAACGCCCATCGATCCGCAATTGCTGGAGCCGCGCGAGTCGGCCTTTCTGGCAGCCGTTTGCGCCAGCGGCGAAAACATCGGCGTTGCATTTCTGGATATTTCCACAGGGGAGTTCCGCGCAACTCAAGCCGGCGGCCGCGAGGCATGGACCAGAATCAGCGCCGACCTGGAATCTTATTCTCCGCGAGAGTTGCTCTTCCCTGCTTCGCTCGCGCCTTTAGTTAAGAACGGCTTTTCCAGTTTACCGAAAACTGCTCCGCTGCCTTTGCAGAATGCGCCGGCGGAGGACGCGCCTGGCATGACCGCTGAAATGACCACAGCGGATCCGGCGCGCAGTTCCGGCGGAGGCGCTGACGTAATCGATGGCATGACGCTGACACCGCTGGACGATTGGCTGTGGCAAACAGAAGATTGCGCGGCGCTTTTAATTAAGCAGTTTGGCGCGCGTTCGCTCGAGGGGTACGGCCTCAAGGGAAAAGCCGAAGCAATACGCGCTGCCGGATCAGCGCTGCGATACGCGCAGGAAACACAACGCGCCGCGGCGGCCCACGTTACCGACATCGTCTATTTCGAGCCACAGGATCACCTCGTTCTCGACAAGGTTTCAGCGCGTAATCTGGAGTTGACTGAAGCGCTCGGCGGTGGTGGCGTTGCTCGTTCGCTGCTGGACGTGATTGACGAAACCGTTACCGGCATGGGCGCGCGCTTGTTGCGATCGTGGCTGGTGCGGCCTTCGGTGCGCCGGGGCGAAGTCGAAGCGCGACATGCCGCGGTTGGAGAACTTCACGCTTCGCAGATCAAGCGCGACCGCCTGCGCTCGTTGCTGAAGGAAGTGGCCGATGTCGAACGTCTGGCGGGCCGGCTAAATCTTGGCTCCGCCACGCCACGAGATCTCAATGCCTTGATGCGATCGCTCGACCAGGTTCCACTGGTTCGACAGACTCTCGCGGAAGTGCAGTCATCGCTGCTGCAAATTCTTTGCGAGAGCTCGGACGAACTGGCGGACGTGCGCAGTCTGATTGCGACATCGATCAACGACGACCCGCCGCCGCGTTTGACGGACGGAAGCGTGATTCGTGAAGGGTACTCAGCAGAGTTGGACGATCTGCGCAGTGTCAGCAGTAATGCAAAGCAAACGATTGCCACGCTCGAGGCAAACGAGCGCACGCGCTCGGGCATCGGTTCGTTGCGCATACGCTATAACGGCGTATTCGGCTACTTCATTGAGGTCTCAAAAGCGAATGCCGGGCGCGTTCCTGCGGATTATGAACGGCGGCAGACGCTCGCCAACTCGGAGCGATACACCACCTCCGAGCTCAAAGCCTGGGAAACGAAAGTTCTGGGTGCAGAAGAACGCATTGGGCAGTTGGAAACGGAGTTGTTCACGGCGGTCTGCCGGCAGACTAGCGCCGAAACCGGGCGCATCCAGGGCACGGCTCGCGCGCTGGCGTCTATGGATGCGCTGGCTTCTCTGGCTGAGACTGCGGCCCGGCGACGTTATGTTCGTCCCAAAATGCATGATGGTGACGAGATTGAGATTGTGCAGGGCCGTCATCCCGTGATTGAAGTATTTAATGACGAGCCGTTCGTACCGAACAACCTTTACCTTAACAACTCCAGTGATCGCCTGCTGATCATTACCGGACCAAACATGGGAGGCAAAAGCACCGTGCTGCGCCAGGCGGCGATCATTTGCATCCTGGCGCAGATGGGTTCCTTCGTGCCCGCGCAGAAGGCGAGCCTGCCATTACTTGATCGCGTGTGGACGCGTGTGGGCGCATCGGATGATCTCGCGCGTGGCCGTAGCACATTTATGGTGGAGATGGTGGAGACGGCGGCGATTCTGCATGGAGCCACTGCGCGCTCGCTGGTTCTTCTGGATGAGATTGGCCGCGGCACGGCCACGTTCGACGGACTGTCCATAGCGTGGGCCGTGGCCGAATATCTACATGATTCGCCCGACCACGGCGCGAAGACGCTTTTCGCAACGCACTATCACGAGCTGACTGAGCTGGCGGAGAGACTGCCAGGTGGGCAGAACTATCAAATCACGGCGACGGAGCGCGAAGGCGAGGTGGTTTTTCTCCATCAACTGGAAAGGGGCCGCGCGTCCAAATCGTATGGCATCGAGGTGGCGCGCTTGGCCGGTATGCCGCCGCCGGCCGTAGCCAGGGCGCGCGACGTTTTGCAAAGACTGGAGCGATACGAGCTCGACGTCTTTGCTGAAGAAGGCGAGCCCATGGCAAATGCGGCGCAGGCATCTGCGGGAGAGGCTATGAGTGCATCGGCAGCTGCATTAGATAAGGCCGCAACGCGTGCCGGTCGCAGGCGCGCTGCGGCGCAAAGCTCGCTGTTCGATCTTGCCAATCAGGGTCTGCTCGAAGAGATACGCGCGGCCGAACTGGAAAAAATGTCGCCCGAAGAAGCCAAAGCTCTGCTGTTGGAATTGCGGAAGCGGATGGTTTGAGTTGTGGAGCACCAAGTCAGAACCGCCTGCGGTAGCGGGCGGTTGATCTAACTCTAATAACAAGATTGGATTCCCCGATCAACCGCCCGCTACCGCAGGCGGTTCTGACAGTTGGCAGCTACCTCACCTTAAAGAAAACCACCTGCCCGATGTGCACGAGCATTAGCGCGATCATTAGGGCGGTAGAAATAACGTGCGGAGGTATCCAGACTTTCAGGGTGCGATGAAGAGTAATCAGGGCTTCCACCCGGCTAAGTGTTGCCGCCGTCTCAACCGCATCCATTAACAGACTGCGCCGCTCCCTTTCTGTTACCTGAACAGCTTCGTTACTGATTTGTTCTCGGGCCTCCGCTAACAAAGCCTTCAGATCCTTCCGGGAAATGAATTGCCGCAGCAGATAAAGCCTCGAATGAAAACGGCGCACTACCTTCGAATCAATTATGCCTCGAAGCGCTTCATCAGATTTCTCGATGGTAGCCTTCAAGGATTCGCGCAGCTCGTCGCGACGGGCTATCAGGTCCTCAATCAAAAGTGGATTGCCTTCGATGCTGGTCAGTATGCGAGGCGCGATGATGTAACTGGCAATCCCGAACACGCCGGAAACAATCACCGCAATGAACGACACGTACAATGCAGTCGTCAGCAGTCCGCCGGTATGCCGGCCGCTATGCATTAACAACAGAATTGCCGCGATGACTCCTGCATATACATGGACCAGCATCCAGTAGCGCAGCGCTCCAGCACGACGGCGGTAAACTTGTTTGCGCAGCGGATATGTCATCACCGCCGTGATGCACACAAACCCCAGGATTCCCGACAGCCAGCGAAAACTCAGCCAGGTCCCAGCCAGCACGGTGTCAAAGCCGTAGCGACTCAACGTCCACCAGGCAAGGACAGCGAGCAATATGGTCAATGTGCCGCCACCGGCGTGCCACATTCTCGCCAGGTGGTCGCGACGGTGAATGTTTCTCCCGATCGCATGAGTCTGATCGCGAAATACGATTCCCAGCGTCTTATCAATTTCGTCAAAGTACTCATGCGGGTTAACGCGCACCAGCGCGCCGGTGGGACAGTTCTCTTCGCAGGAGTAAGCCTTGCGCCGCGCCCCGTCCGGATTCAGCCCGGTGCCCTCGCAGAGATTGCATTTGATTGCCACCATGTCGTCCGCTTCGGAAACCTCAGGGGGTGGAGGCGATGTTGTAACTCTGAACATCTGCCTCAGCCTGGTGAAGAGGTCGGGAGGCAAAGGCGCGGCGGTGTTTCGCGGCACCATCGAAATCGCGTCGTACGGACACTGCGTGGCGCAGTCAAAACAACCTATACAGGTGTGCGGATCGATATCGACCTGACCCTGGGGATCGCGAAAGATGGCCCCCGTCGGACAGCCCGTCAGGCACTCCGGGTCTTTGCAGTGCATGCAGACCTGAGGCGAAAGCACGTGCTGGGAGGCCGGGCTGCCGGGTTTGATTGGGCGCTGAATGTGGATTCCCCGCCGCAGCAAACGAGACTGGCCGTGTACTTTGTGACAAGCGAGCGAACAATTGCCGCAGCGCACACATAAATCCATGTCCATGACCAGAAGGTTCGCGCCATCGACAATTCCAGTAATGATCTCTTCTTCGGTGGCAGCAACCACACGCAGATCGGCAAGCGACTCCAGCTCCCGGGGCTGACGATCGTCCGCCAAGGAAAAGTCCTTGAAAGTGGAACTAATCTTTTCCCTGAGTCGCGCCTCAGCCTGGAGCTTTGGAATTGATATTTCCAGAACTTCGCTTCGCGCCAGCAAGGACGCGCTGTACTTCCACTGGGTTGCTTCTTTGAGGCCCTCCAATCCAATGCAGTTTCCGGCGCCCAGGAAATCAACTCCAATCCCCGCTCCCGTTCCCATCGCGACGCCGCTGGTTTCCGGATCGAGCGTTATGCCGCGCACGCGACGCACCCAGCCGCTCTTGATTAGAATAACTTTCTCGACCGGCTCGCCCTCCTGGCAAAGCACATGATGCTTTCCGTAGATTTTGAATTCCGCCACGCTGGCGAATTTCTCGAGAACATCAGCCCCAAAAACTTCGCCCGTTGCCTGCCTTACCTCTTCCAGTACGCGGCCAAAACCATGCGTGCGATAAGTAGCATCGATTGCCTGTCCAAACCTGGGAAGTTTTCGCAGCAGTCGCAGCGCAGGCCTGGTGATCTCCAGCACTGTCGCCTGGGAACCCTGCGGGACCAGGATGGTGGCGTTTCGCTCGACACCTGCCAACACCGCCATCTCGCCGAACACGGTGCCGGGCATCAACTGGCTTATTCTTTGCTCTGCGCCTCCCTCTTCACGGATAAAGACGTCGAGCGATCCGTCCACCGCGATATAGAAAGTATTGCCACCCCATTCGCCCTGCCGCATGATCGCATCTCCCGGACCATAGACCAGCAAACGAACATACGGCCCGACTTTCTTTCCATTGCCGTAATCACGTCCGTGGACGATCACTTCAAGATCAGTCGCATACTTCTTTTTACCGTTCTGCTCTTCAAGCAGCTCAGCAATTATCTCGAGCTTCCCAACCGCCTCGATAACTGCTGCTTGATCGGTGATTTCGCGCGGCATGGCGTTCTTATACTACTTACCGGGGATTGAATGCTAAACAAAACTCGCGGGTCGTTCTTGAAATCGGCCCATGGATTTCACAATTGAGCGTCTCTCAGATAAGAGCGGGGCCAGCCGCCCTTCCTTACTGCAAGTTTGCTTGGTTGAGCCTCGTTGAGAACTTGCAGTAAGGAAGGGCGGCTTGCCCCCGCTCTTATTCCTTCGCAGCTTTGTCTGGCTCACAACTTACACGAATCCTTCTCAATGCTTTGAAACAAGCCGCGTGGTATCGTACTCTTAGCCGTTAAGTTTATACGAGCCGAAAATCATTTGCCGGCCTTCGCATTCAAATGGTCCTGGACGATCTCCAATCCCTGCCGCTCGAACAACAGATCGGACAATTCTTTTTCATTGGACTCCCGGGAATTGAGCTTGATGCGGAAACGCGTGGTCTGATCGAACAGGTCAAGCCTGGCGGCGTGATTATATTCGGTCGCAACGTAGCTGCGCCCGATCAATTGCGGAGCCTGCTCGATGAGATACGCACAATGGTGCCGGTCGAGCCTCTCTTCGGCATCGATCAGGAAGGCGGCCTGGTTGATCGATTGCGCAAGATCGCCACCCCAATGCCGTCGGCCCGGGTAATACGCCAGCATGGTGACCTGGCAGCCGCGCGGGCGTTGGGCCGCATCACCGGAGAGATGCTGCGGCTGCTGGGCTTCAATTTGAATTTCGCGCCCGTGATGTCGATCATGACCGAGGAGCGCGACCTGCTCTCGAACGGATTGTATTCGCGGTCCTTCGGGCGCTCTCCCGGCGAAGTACTGGGCTATACGACGGTTTACATGCGCGGCATGCAGGGAACCGGGTGTATCGGGTGTCTGAAACATTTTCCCGGCATCGGGGCCGGCGAGATCGATTCTCATGAAGAGATGCCGGTCGTAGGTCTGTCGCATGACGACTTGATTGCGCAGGACCTCGCGCCCTACATAGAGTTGTTTCAACGAAGAGACGATCGGGTGCGCGCCGTGATGGTAAGTCATGGGGGCTTTCCCAACATCGACATCTCGAGAGGCACTACCGGAGGCCTGCTGGAGCCGGCATCTTTAAGCTACAGCATCGTCACGACGCTTTTGCGCGAAGAGCTGGGTTACCAGCACCTGGTGGTGACCGATGATTTGGAGATGGGCGCAATTGCCAGGCATACGCCCATCGAAGGCGCCGTGCTGCGCGCGTTCCTGGCGGGAAATGACATGATGCTGATTTGCGCGACTCCCGATATGATCCGGCGTGGTTATGGTGCGTTATTGCAAACCGCTCGCGACGGCAAGCTGCCGGAGAAAAGAGTCCGCAATTCTTTGAAACGGATCGCGGCCATCAAGTCTCTGGCCCAACCACCCCTGGCATTGGATCTCGAGCGCTTCTGGCAACTCTCGGACGAGATTGCATCGCTGAACGGCAAACTGAAATACACCTATGGAGGCAAACTCTAATGCGCATGCGGTCAGTTGTCTTCCTTCTCTTATTGGCTCTGGGGGTTGCGATCCCTTCCTCGGGTTGTCGCCACCGCAGCAATGCCTTTGTGATCGCGCTTTCGGACAATATCAAGACCATCGATCCGATCGGCTCGCCTTCGGTTGATGCGGCCAGCGAGCGCGTGCGCGTTTTGATATTCAATTCCCTGGTTAAGAAAAACGAAAAGTTTGACTACGTTCCCGACCTGGCCTCTGACATTCAGCACTCCGATGATTACTTAACTTTTACTTTCACAATTCGCGACGGCGTCACCTTTCACGATGGCAGACCATGCACATCGGCTGATGCGAAGTACACGGTTGACACCTTGCTGTCTTCAAACTTTGCCAAGTCGGCGAGTTTCTTTGAAGGCACCGGCGCCGATAAGAAGGCCTATGTCTCCGGTGTGGACGCGCCCGATCCGCGCACGCTGGTGATTCATTTGACCAGACCCTGGACTGGTTTGCTCCCGAACCTGGTTCCGGTGCCCGTCATCCCGAAGGACAGCTATGAATCACAGAAGACGCATCCACTCGGCACCGGGCCGTTCAAGTTCAAGAGCTACGACTCGTCACAGCAGGTTGTCGAATTGGAAGCGAATCCAACCTATTGGGAAGGCGCATCGAAACTGACGTCAGTTCGGGTGCGGGTGATTGGTGATGCCAACGCTTTACAGGCTGAGTTGAAAAGCGGCCGCGTCGATATCGCGCCATTGCCTACCAGCCTTTCGCCTGATGCGATCAAATCACTGGCCCAGGATCCCAATCTGCAGGTACAGCAGTTTCCGGGATCGAACCTGGGATACATTATTTTCAATTGCTCGGAGCGTCCCCTGGACAATGTGAAAGTGCGCCAGGCCATCGGTTACGCAATCGATCGCGAAAGCATGATTCGCGACCTGCTCCTCAATCAGGCGAAGCTGGCCCATTCAATCCTGCCGGAGGACTCCTGGGCCTACACACCGGGGCAGAAATATTCGTACGACCCGGCCATGGCGAAGAAGCTCCTGGATGAGGCGGGCTTGACGGACCCGGATGGCGATGGCCCGCAGATGCGGTTTGCGAAACCGATCATCTTCAAAATTTCCGGCAGTAGCGCGGCCGCGCGCCAGTATTCAGGCGTGATTCAGAACTACCTCAAGAATGTTGGCGTTCCCGTTTCGATTGAAACTGCGGAGTTGAATACTTTGTTCGAATCGCTTAAGCGCGGCCAGTTTCAGATGTTCTACGGCCAATGGGTGGGTGGAAACCAGGATCCGATTTTCTATCACGATCTTTTTGCTACTTCAGAGATTCCGACACTGACGCGTGCTTCGCGCAATCGCAGCCGCTACAGCAACAAGGAACTCGACGCCATTCTTGACGAAGCCGCGAACACTTTTGATCGGACCAAAGCGGCTGCCCTCTACGCGCGAGCCCAGGAGATTGTCAGCCGCGACGTGCCATTGTTTCCGCTGTGGTATCAGGCGAACATGGTGATAGCAAAGAAGACCGTCGGCAACATCAAGATCGACGCCAGCGGCGATTGGGGCTTTGTGCGAAACCTGAAGTAGGACAGACATTCCTGTCTGTCATCGACCTGTCTAATCACAATTGCTGCGGTCCCATGAAGTCAGTACCACCATGCGGTAGCAGGTGGGTTGTCGCATTAATGCTCAAGCAGCCTCAATTCATTCAAGCACCCACCCGCTACCGCATGGTGGTACTGACCTCATGGGCCCGCTCGTTGTGCTAATGGCAAAGTACTAATCGCAAATGCTCAATTCGCCTCACTAGCCATTAACTCTTTCCAGTAAATAGCTCCCTCGCGAACCAGGCGAACCCCTCCACCGCTTGTATCGACAACCGTCGAGGGTTGATCGATCTGTGACCCTCCGCCATCAACAGTCAAATCAATTCCCGAAGGAAAATACTCAGCGACCTCTTGTGCAGTCTTCGCCGGATTTAACTGCGACGGGTTCGCGCTGGTGGCAGCCAATGCCCCGCCGCACACGCGCACCAGGTTCCTGACATCTTCATCATCGGGAATACGAATCCCTACCGTTCGCGTTCCCGCAGTAATCTCTTCAGGCACCTCCGCGCGCGCTGTGCCGATCAGCGTTAGCGGCCCAGGCCAGAAACGCTCGGCCAGACGGTCAAAATCTTTGGAACGTTTTTCAATAAACCGCTCGACCTGATCGCGATCGCTAATCACGAGCAGGATTGGTTTGGAGTCTTTCCTTCCCTTCAGTTCCTTGATCCTGTGCACAGCCTGAACGTCAAAGGGATTAGCGCCGAGGCCGTAGAAAGTGTCAGTGCGAAACGCAATCACGCCACCACCCGCGACGATGTCCGCTGCTTGTCTTATCGACGATTCACTGTAGAGAACTACCATTCAACCTAAACAACTACCATTCAACCTAAACCTGTGCAGTCAGGAAGGGGGCCTGCCCCCGCTCTTGTTTTTGTTTGATTCCCCAGAGATCCAATTAGATTGATCTTGCAAGAGCGGGGGCATGCCCCCTTCCTGACTGCGAGTTCTGGAGATTAATTGCCGGTCCGTCAACTGATCTTCACGGCATAGCCTAATCCATCGCCGACGGAAAGCACTTCGGCTTTCAACTGCGGATGATTTATGAAGTACTGGTTGAACTCCCGCAACGCCTCTGTCGAGCTCTTCTGATCCGGCGCGCGAATCTCGCCGGCAACCTGGCCGCCCCACAACAAATTGTCCACGATGACGACGCCATTCGCGCGCAATTTGGGCAGCGCAAGATCGAGGTAACCTTTGTATTCTTCTTTCAGGGCATCGATGAAGAGCAAATCGAAGGTGTCAATCAAACGCGGAATGACTTCCAGCGCCCGCCCGCGTTCAATGCGCACCCGATCGCGCAAGCCCGCACGGGACAGGTAATGTTCAGAAAGCCGGATCATCTCTTCATCCGGCTCGATCGTTACGACGTTGGTAACCGTGGTCGCTAAATGGACTGCGGAATATCCGATGGCCATGCCGATTTCCAGAGCGGATCGCGCGCCAATGGCCCGTGCAGTTATCTCGAGAAACCGTGCCACCTCCCGATCGGCAATGGGCACGCGATGCTCGGCCGCATATGCTTCCATCTCCGCCAGTAGCCCTTGGTTTGGGGGCAGGAGTCGATCCAGATACTCCGCCTGTTCGCGATGAATGATCGCATCGATACTTGCTTTCATAGATGTCGTCCTGTCAGTTGTGTTTGTGACTGGGACGAGTCTAGCCGCACAGGTGAGGTTGTGCCAAGAAGGGTTTAATTCGAAGACAGTTATAACTAACCGACCAGACGTGAATTCCAGGATGGCCAGCCGTCTTCAGACGGCTTTCCCGAAGGGTTACTAGCCCAGCGCTTTGAGAGTGTGTGTCAAAACTCAATGGTCAGAAGGAAGAAAGATTATCACAAGAGTGAAAGTGGAAGCAGTAGAATGGGGAGACTGGCGCAGTAAAGATCGGTTTGAGGGGGGAAGCCGATGAGCT
>Ga0137371_10003779_pt1 | contig 11875 bp, 13 predicted proteins | sample SagtaG_7_FD_104919 | JGI IMG/M metagenome (GOLD analysis project Ga0137371, IMG submission 104919) | Vadose zone soil microbial communities from Sagehorn Ranch, Mendocino, California, USA - Sage1_R_40_16 metaG | ecosystem: Environmental > Terrestrial > Soil > Vadose zone | place: USA... | reverse complement strand
TGCAGTCGCTCGACGCGTTGATCCACTGCGCGGCCGTGTTGATCAAGCAGCCCTTCGCCGACATCGGCGTGCGCGATTGGGACGAGCAGCTCGGCGCCGTTTTGCGCGGTGCATTTCTATGCGGCCGGGAGGCTTTCCGCCTGATGCGCCGGCGGGGCGGCGCCATCGTCATGGTCTCGAGCCTGTCGGGTGTCGCGGGCGCGGAAAAGTTCCCCGGCATGGCGGCGTACGTGGCCGCCAAGTCGGGCCTGGCCGGACTGACCGAGGCGCTCGCCGTCGAGGGTCGCGAGTTCGGAATTCGCGTCAACGCGATCAGCCCGGGGGCGGTCGACACCGCCATGCTTCGCGTCGCGGGCGTGGAGGGCCCAGCCCTTTCGCCCGCCGAGGTGGCTCACGTGATCGTCTGGCTCGCCTCGTCCGAATCTGCTCCGCTCACGGGTGCTAATTTGCGCATGGACCCATGACCAATCAAGTGACCATCACCCGCCGCGCCACGTTTGCGGCCGCGCACATCCTTTGTCGCGACGACTGGGATGACGAGAAGAACCGCGAGGTGTTCGGCGCGTGCGTCACCGACCATGGACACAACTACGTGATCGAGGTCACCGTGAGCGGACCGCTTGACCCCGAGACCGGCATGATCATCAACCTCAAGTACGTAGACATCGTCCTGCGCCGGGAGTTCATCGACGCCGTCGACCATCGTCATCTGAATCGCGACGTGGACTTCCTGCGCGGCGTGATTCCGACCGCGGAGAACGTGGCGATGGCCGCGTTTCGCCGCCTGGAGCCGCACTTCAAACCCGCCCGCTTGGTGAAGGTGCGCGTGGTGGAGACGGAGAACAACGCCGCCGAGGTGACGGCCGACTAGTCCGGCGTCCGTCCTCTCGTCGCGTTAGCGAAGAGGGTGCGCCAGCTTGACCTCCACGACCCCGCCCCGCTCTCGCACCTCCATCACCGCCTCGTCAAACGTCGCCGGCCCGCCGACCACCCTCCCCTCCCCAAACCTGAACCTCGATCTATGCCACCGGCACTCGACCACCTCGCCCTCGAGCGTTCCTTCCTCCAGCGGCCCACCCGCATGTGCGCACATCGCCCCCATCGCATGCAGCAAACCGTCGCGCCGCAGGATCACCACAGGCAATCCCTTCGCCTCGACCCGGCGCATCTCGCCCTCGGGGAAGGCACTCCGCGTCCCCACCTTCACGAACTCCGACGGCCCCTCGAAAGGAAAGGCGTTGTGGTTGACCGCACTCCCGAGCCCAAACGTCAGGTGGCCTCCGACGTACGCCCCCGCCACTGCGATCGCCCACCCCACAGACGCCACCACGATCGCCGCCATCCGCAGGTCCGGCGCGCCCAGCCGCATCCAGAGCGAAACGCCATCGACAACCAGGACGAGCGTCATCGTCATGCCGTGCACGATCGCCGTCCTCCGCTCCTGCCCCTCCGTCTCATGAAAATCGGTGAGGCCCGTCAGCGCGGCAACGATCGCCCCCGCGACACCGACCGCCAGCGCAAGGTCCCCCGCCATCGCGGGCACGCGTCCCGTTGCGAGAAACAGCCAGTCTGCAAGCACCCCCGCCGTCCATGCGCCGATCGGCACGTCGCTCAGGGCCGGGTGCAGGGGATGGCCAAGCAAGGTGGTGCCGTGCATCACGTTCTTGATCGAGCGTCCAGGGCTGCCCAGCGCGTCATAGAAGGCGCCGATCGCCTTCTGCACCGTTTCCGCGACCGGGTCGAGCCACGGTTGGCCGCGGATGGTGCGGTTCAGCAGCCGCTCCTGGCCATGGCTCTTCTCGATCAAACGGCGGATGCGTCGGCGGTCGATTTCCATGCTTCGTCCTCGGATTGGACCCCAATCCGGAAACGCGACCGCCCGCAAAGCTACTCGCGGTTGCCGCCCGAGTAAATTGGGTGAATGCCCGAGAAGGAGATGGGGGTCGTGGGCCTCGCGACCATGGGCATGAACCTCGCGCGGAACCTCGCCTCGCATGGCGTGCGCGTCGCCGTCTACAACCGGACCCGCCAGCGCACCGACGAGTTCATGAGCTCGTTCGGCAAGGACGGCGACTTTCACGCCGCGTACGCGTTGGAAGACCTCAAACGCATCCTCCGACCGCCGCGCGCCGTGCTCGTCATGGTCAAGGCCGGTGCACCCGTCGACGAATCGATCGACTCGCTGACGAAGGTCCTGGAAAAGGGAGACACCATCATCGACGGCGGCAACTCCTTCTTCCAGGACACGCAACGCCGCGCCGCGGCGGTGGAGAAGGTCGGTCTGGGCTATATCGGCAGCGGCGTCTCGGGCGGGGAGGAGGGCGCGCTGCACGGGCCGAGCATCATGCCCGGTGGGACGCACCAGTCCTACGCGCGCGTCGAGGACATGCTCACGGCGATCGCCGCCAAGGTTGATGGCGTTCCCTGCTGCAGGTACATCGGCCCCGACGGTGCCGGCCACTTCGTGAAGATGGTCCACAACGGGATCGAGTACGCGGACATCCAACTCATCGCCGAGACGTACGACCTGCTGCACAACGCACTCGGCCTGTCCGCCGACGAGCTCGCGTCGGTGTTTCGCGAGTGGAACAACGGACGCCTGCAGTCCTACCTGATCGAGATCACGTCGTACGTCCTCGCGAAGCACGACGACGGCGCAAAGAGCTCGCTGGTCGATGCCATTGAAGATGAGGCCGAGCAGAAGGGCACCGGCCGCTGGACGAGCCAGTCCGCGCTCGAGCTCGGGGTCCCGCTCACCGGCATCACCGAGGCCGTCTTTGCCCGCATGCTGTCGAGCCAGAAGGCGCAGCGCGTTCTGGCGTCAAGCCTCCTGAAAGGACCCGGCGCGACCAAGGCGACGAGCGGGCTGATCGACGACATCCAGGAAGCCCTGTACGCGTCCAAGATCGTCGCTTACGCGCAGGGGTTCGAGCATCTGGCGTCGGGCTCCAGGGAACACCGGTGGGAGATCGACCTCGGCGCGATCGCCACGATCTGGCGTGGAGGCTGCATCATCCGGGCAAAGTTCCTCGACCGCATCAAGGAGGCGTACGAGGAGACGCCCGACCTGCCGAGCCTGATGCTGGCGCCGTTCTTCCAGAAGGCTCTCGCGGACGCGCAGCCGGCGTGGCGCCGCGTCATCAAGGCCGCCGTCGACCAGGGAATCCCAATCCCGGCCTTCGCCTCGTCGCTCGCGTACTACGACGGCTACAGGCGTGCCCGCGGCCCGGCGAACCTCATCCAAGGCCTTCGCGATTACTTCGGCGCCCACACATACCACCGCACCGACCGCGAAGGCGCCTACCACACACGCTGGGCGCAAGACGGCGAGGAGGTCCGGACCGACAGCTAGGGCGGCGCCGGCTCGCGCCGAAAGACCGCGACCACCAGCTCGTACAGGGCAGCACTGACGGCCACCCAAACGAGAAGCGCCACGACCACGCTCGCGACGACGCCCCACTTGGTCACCCACATGCTGACCACGACCGCGAACGCGACCAGGGCCACCGCGCCGAGGATGGCGCCGAGCGAGTCGATCGACGCCTCCTCCTTGCCTTCCTTCTTCTCAATCAGCGTCAGCGACGCCGGGAGGATCGCCGGGAATCCGAGGCAAAGGCCACCCACGACGGGACCGAACTTGATGCCCATGAGGCCGGCGACCAGCGAGATGGCCGCTCCAAACACGAATCGCACGACGTAGTCGGTGGGCTTGCGTTGGGTGATCTCGCTGGGGTTGACCTCTGGAACGAGCGGCACTTCTCGCCTCATCTGAGGAAGAACCAGAACACCGCCCCGGCAGGGATGACCCACGCGACCCAGGCAAGGATGCTTCCCGCCACCGATCCAAGGTGTTTCACCGTCAGCGCCGCCGCGGCGCTGTAGGCGACCAGCCCGATCGCGCCGGCGATCATCCCGGTCGCGTACTTCTCGTCCTTTGCCGGCCCCGTGGCGAGCCCGTTCACGAGCAGGCTGGCGGTGGCGACGGACGGCGCCGCGCCGAACAGGCCCGCGAACATCTTCGGCTTGAGCATGTCACTGAGCATCGCGAAGGTGACGACAAGCGCTCCTCCCGCGAGCACTCTGACCGCGAGCAGGACGAGCTCGTTCACTCAGGCGGCTCTGGCCTGCGTTCGCGCCGAGATCTTGCGCCCGGTCCTGCGGCGCAGAAGCGAGAGCACGGCGGCCTCGTCCGCGTTGAGCCTGGAGGGCGGTCTGGCCATCGTCAAGCTCAGCGCCATCTCGAGACGGCCGTCCATATATATATCGATGACCATGGGATGCACGTACGAACGGCGGCACACCGCCCGCGTATGGCCGAGCTTGCGCGCAACGCTGTCGATGGCTTCGACAACCTTTCGCTTTGCTTCCGTCTCCGACTCGAAACCCGCCGCGGCGCGCAGCGCGCAGGCCGCGAGCACAGTGCCTGCCCACGTGCGGAAGTCTTTGGCCGTGAGGTCCTCGCCGCTGACTTCTCGCAAGTAGCCGTTGACGTCGTCCGAGGTGACAACCCTGCGCTCGCCATCGGCATCGACGTACTGAAAGAGGTTCTGACCCGGCAGGTCCTCGCATCGTTTGATCACCCGGGCGACTCGCCGGTCCGTCACCCCGGCGGCGACTTCGACGCCGCTCTTGCCTTGGAACAGAAAGCGGACAGTGGCGCCCCTGACATCGACGTGGCGGTTGCGCAGCGTGGTCAGCCCGAACGAATTGTTCTGCCGGGCGTATTCTTCGTTGCCGATCCGGAGGTAGGTGGTCTCGAGCAGGCGGATGATGGTCGCCACGACCTTCTCCTTCGGCAGCCCCTCACGTCTCAAATCAAGCGCGACTCGCCGCCGGATGCGAGGCAGGACCTTTCCGAAGCCGGCCATGCGGTCGAACTTGTCGGCGTCGCGGGTTTCGCGCCAGCGCGGGTGATAGCGGTGCTGCTTGCGTCCCCTGGCGTCGCGCCCGGTCGCCTGCAGGTGGCCGCGCGGGCGCGTGGTGATCCAGACGTCATCCCATGCGGGTGGAATCGCTAGCGAGCGAATCCTGTCCAGGGCGGCGCGGTCCCTGACGCGCTGGCCGTCGGGTCCGACGTACTCAAACTTCTTGCCCTTGCGCACGCGCCGGATGCCTGGGTCCTCATCGGTGGTATAGACAAGGCCGGCTTCCTGCGCGGCCTCGACAGCCGCGTCCGGCGGGGCGAGTCCTATGCCGCGGCCGGAGGCGTTACCCCTGGCCCGCCCCATTCCGGCTGCATAGCCGTCAGCAGGCTTCGCTTCTTGGCCCAGAGCCTGGCTACCAGCTCCTCGCGCGGGGTCAGCTCATGGCACGGCAGGCCGAGCTGCCAGAGAGCCGCTCGCACGTCGACCGGCAATACATCGTCGCAGCGGTAAGGCCGGGCGACCTTGGCCAGGATGTCGCCAAGCTTGACCAGCATCAGCTCGTGCTCGCTCATGTATCCGAAAAACGCTTTTCGGGGTCGGGCTACTGAGCGACCTCCCTTCGCGTCTCGACAAACGCTTTGACCGCCCGCTCGAGCTCGTCGCGGGAGTGGGCGGCCGAGACCTGAGTTCGGATTCGCGCTTTCCCCTGGGGCACGACCGGGTACGAGAAGCCGACCACGTAGACCCCTTTTTCGAGCATGGTGGCGGCCATCCGGCCGGCGAGGGCGGCGTCGCCGACCATGACCGGCACGATCGGATGCTCCCCTGGGAGGATCTCGAATTCCTCCTCTGTCATGCGCCGCCGGAAGAAGGTCGTGTTATCGGTCAACCGCTGCCGAAGACTTTTGGCGCTACGCAAAATTTCGAGGACCTTCAAGCTTGCGGCCACGATCGGAGGCGCGACGGAATTCGAGAACAGGTACGGCCGCGAGCGCTGGCGCAGCAGCGCGACCAGCTCCTTGCGTCCTGAGACGTAGCCGCCGCTTGCCCCGCCCAGCGCCTTGCCGAGCGTACCGGTGATGGCATCGATGCGGCCCATGACTCCGTGGTGCTCGTGGGTGCCCCGGCCGTTCTCGCCGATGAAGCCGACGGCATGCGAGTCGTCGACCATGACCATCGCGTCGTGGTGCTCCGCCAGATCGCAGATCTCGCGTAGCGGGGCCATGTAGCCGTCCATCGAGAAAACCCCGTCGGTGACGACCAGGCGAAAGCGCGCGTCGGCGCTGTCCTTCAGCTGGCGCTCGAGGTCCGCCATGTCACGGTTTGCATAGCGGAGGCGGCGCGCCTTGCAGAGCCGGATGCCGTCGATGATGCTGGCGTGGTTGAGCGCGTCGGAGATCACCGCGTCCTTGTCGTCGAGGAGCACCTCGAAGATTCCGCCGTTGGCGTCGAAGCAGGAGGCGTAGAGGATGGTGTCTTCGGTGCCGAGAAAATCGGTCAGCGCGTCTTCGAGCTCCTTGTGGATCTCCTGCGTCCCGCATATGAACCGGACCGAAGCCATCCCGTAACCCCACCGGTCGAGGGCTTCTTTCGCCGCGGCGATCACGTCGGGATGGTCGGCGAGGCCCAGGTAGTTGTTCGCGCAGAGATTCAATACGTCTCGCTCCCTGACCGCGACCGTCGATCCTTGCGGCGATCCGATCACACGCTCCGGCTTTTCGAGCCCCGCATCTCGGATCTGCTGCAGCTGCTCGTTGATATGCAATCGCACGTGTTCGAACATCACGAGGTCCAGTCGAGAACGATTTTTCCGCACTGTCCGGAGTGCCCCACTGCGAATGCCTCCTTGAATTGCTGGTACGGAAAGCGGTGCGTGATCACGGCCGAGATGTCAAGGCCGCTCTGCACGAAAACGGACATCTGGTACCAGGTCTCGAAGATCTGACGGCCGTAAACCCCTTTCACCGTCAGCATCTTGAAAACGACCTGCGACCAGTCGACCGCGAACTCGTGGTCCGGCAGGCCGAGCACGCCGATGCGGCCGCCGTGGGCCATGTTGTCGATCATGTCTCGCATCGCGCTCGACTGGCCCGACATCTCAAATCCCACGTCGAAGCCTTCCTTCATGCCGAGCTCGTGCTGCACCTCGGCGAGCTTGGTCTTGCGCACGTCCACCGCACAGGTGACACCGACCCTTCGCGCCAGCTCGAGTCGATAGTCGCTGACGTCCGTCATCACGACAAACCGCGCTCCGTTGTGGCGCGCGACGATCGCCGCCATCAAGCCAATCGGGCCGGCACCTGTGATAAGCACGTCCTCGGCCACGAGGCGAAACTGCGTGGCCGTGTGCACGGCGTTGCCGAAGGGGTCGAAGATAGACGCGACGTCGAGGTCGATCTTCGTCAGGTGCGGCCAGAGGTTTCCGGCCGGCATGACGATGAACTCGGCGAACGCGCCGTCGCGCTGGACGCCGATCCCCACGGTGTTCGCGCACAGAGCTCGCCGGCCCGCCATGCAGTTGCGGCATCGGCCGCAGACGATGTGGCCTTCCGCCCCGACGATCTCGCCGGGGTAGACCGAGGCTACATCCTCACCCAGCTCGACGACTTCCCCGACGAACTCGTGGCCGACGACCAGACCTGGCCTGATCGTGTGCTGCGCCCACTCGTTCCACGCGTCTATGTGGAGGTCGGTGCCGCAGATGCCGGTGCGAAGGACGCGGATGAGGACCTCGCCCGGACCGGGCTTCGGCTGTGGGACGTCCTGCAGCCACAGGCCCGGCCCTGATTGTGCCTTCACCAAAGCGTTCAATGTCTGGCCAGAATACGGCCTCCTGGAAAGTAGAATTCCCGCGCGGCTCGCGTGAGTCGCCGGATCTCGATGGTGTGCCGGGAAGGCTGGTCGGCAGGAGGTACCCGGCCGCCCAGATGAGCACCGCGCAGAGCTTTCTCTTCCTTCTCATCCTCCTCGGCGCGGCCGCGACCGGACTGCGCCTTGTCTCCCAAAGGACCCCGACTGTCCCGTATCCCGTGCTGTTGGCGCTGGGCGGCATCCTGATCGGGCTCTTGCCGGGGCTACGCCTTCCGCCCATCGGCCCCGACCTCATCCTTCTCGCGTTCGTGCCCGGCCTGGTCTTCGAGGCGTCGCTCTCGCTCGACCTCGAGGAGCTGTGGCGGCGGGTGGTGCCGATCACGCTGCTCGCCACTTTCGGCGTCCTCTTCACCGTCGCGCTGATCGGTGCTCTCGCGCATTTCGCGCTCGGCCTGGACTGGGCTAACGGCTTCCTGCTCGGCTCGATAGTCGCCGCCACCGACCCGATTGCGGTCGTCAATCTTCTCCGTCAGCTGGGGGCCCCGCGTGGGCTCGAGGCCATCCTCGACGGCGAGAGCCTGTTCAACGACGGGACCGGGGTCGCCGTATTCGCCGCGGTGCTCGGCACGATCCTGACCGGCCACCCTTCTTTCGTGGACGCCGGCACCCGCTTCCTCTACGTGACCATCGCCGGCATCGCGATCGGCGTGGCCGCGGGAGCGGCCGCGGTCGCGGGTCTGCGCCGGGTCCAGGACGCCGAGCTCGAGATCCTGATCACGCTGGTCCTCGCCTACGGCTCCTACCTCGCGGCCGACGTCGTCCACGCGTCGGGGGTGGTCTCGGTCGTCAGCGCCGGGCTGGTTGTCGCGCGCTACGGCAGCCGGACGGGCCGGCTCAAGGGCACGCAGCTACACGGCTTCTGGAGCCTGCTCGCCTTCGTCCTCAACGCTGTGCTCTTCCTGATCGTCGGCATCGCCCTGCCCACTCATCGCCTTCTCGATATCGCGGGCCTTGCGCTCGGGGCCTACCTGATCATGTTTGCCGCCCGCGTTCTGCCCGTCTACGGCCTGCTCGGCCTCACCGACCCTCGTGGCTCGTCCATTCCGTGGCGATGGCGACACATGACGGTTTGGGGCGGCCTCCGCGGAGCGCTGTCGGTGGCGCTCGCATTGTCCGTCGCCGCCTATCCGGCGGTGAACCCGAATGTCTCAGTGATCGCTTACGGGATGGTCGTGCTGTCCCTGATCGTCCAGGGAGGCCTTCTGCTTCCGGTCGCCGACCTCCTGCGCCTGCGGAGCCGGACCGTCGTCTAACGTTTTCGCGATGCGCGTACGTGTGGTGGTCGCGCTGCTGCTGGTCCTCGTCGCCCTGGGCGCCTTCAACTACCTGCGGCCCATACCCGCGATTTCGCCGGCCCACCTTTTGCGAACCTCGGACGTCGTCCCTGGAGCGCCACCGGGCCTGCCGTGGCCGTCGCGCGGTTCGGCGGCCGTAGGTGTCTCGGGCCTCGGCTTTCTCGCCAGCTCCGGCAACGCTCAGGCCAGCCCGGCGGCGAGCGTCACGAAGGTGATGACCGCGCTGGTCATCCTCGCCGACAAACCCCTGAAGTCAAATGAAACCGGCCCCACCGTGACCCTCACCGAGGCTGATAAGCAGTCCTACCAGGCCGACCTCGCCGGCGGGCAGTCGGTCGTGAAGGTCGAGGTGGGGGAGCAGCTCTCCGAGCTGCAGCTCCTGCAAGGGATGCTGATCCCGTCGGCCAACAATTACGCCGAGTCCGCGGCGAGGTGGGACGCAGGCTCGCTCGGCGCCTTCATCGCGAAGATGAACGAACGGGCTTCGAAGCTCAAGCTCGCGCATACGAAGTTCGCCGATGTCAGCGGCGCATCGCCCGTAAGCGTGAGCACGCCGTCCGATCTGCTCGTCCTCGGCATGGAGGCGATGCGCGATCCAGTCTTCGCGGAGATCGTCGCGACGCCGCAGGTGGACCTGCCCGTCGCGGGCACGGTTTACAACGTCGAGGCGGTCCTGGGGCAGAGCGGCATCGTCGGCATCAAGACCGGCTCGGGCCTGAACAGCGGCGCGAACTTCTTGTTCGCCGCCAAGGCGACGATCGACGGCCACGAGATCGTCATCTTCGGATGCGTCATGGGCCAGCCGTCGCTTGCGATCGCATTCGCCAATGCCAAGAAGCTGATCGCGGCCACATCGCCGGTCCTGCACGTCCGGAGGATCCTCTCGCGGAACGAGGCGGTGGCCACATACACGGCGCCGTGGGGGGCGCAGTCAGACCTGGTCTCCGCCGATGACGTCGACCTTGTCGAGTGGCCGGGCATGGTGGTGCGCCAGCGCCTGGACGCCAGGTCGATCGTCATCGACAAGGCGCTGCCGTCGAGCACTCCTGAAGGCACCGAGCACGTCGTGCTGGGCGACTACGACCTGGACGTACCCCTGGTCACGGCCGATCCTCTCTATCCGCCGGGCCGCCTCTGGCGGCTGACGCGAGTCTCGTTCTGATACGACGGCAGCACGCCGTCCCACGCCATGCTCGAGCTCGACCCGGTCGACGAGTCCGGCAGCATGTGGAACGACGATCTCGACGTCGGTCGGGTTGGCCGGATCGGTCGCGATGTGCCACAGGTGGCGAAGGCGGCGCGGTGGATCCCAGGTCGCGATCTCCCTGTAACGCGACGGCCCTCGGCGACACTAAAGGGCGATGTCCAGTTGCGCGGCGATTGCAAGCTAGGAGCCCGGAACCGGAGGTCGATGCGCTCCGGCGCGGCGACGAGGCTGCGTTTGTCGATGCGCTCCAGCGCTATCACGGCCCGCTGTTGCGGCTTGCCATGGCCTACGTGCGCGATCGGGACACCGCTGAGGACATCGTGCAGGAGGCGTGGCTCACCGCGATCCGTCTTCTGGGCCGGTTCGAGGGGCGCTCCTCTCTGAAAACCTGGATCTCGGGCATCGTGATCAACGTCGCGCGCGCGCGGCGGCGCAAGGAATCTCGAATGCTGACCTTTACCTCGTTGTTCGGTGACCTCGCCGACCGGCGCAAGCCCACGGTTGACCCGGCGCGGTTCGGCCGCGATGGCACGTGGCGCGAGCTTCCCCGCTCCTGGGACAACGTGCCCGAGGCGAGCCTGATCGGCAAGGAGACGCTCGCCAGGATCAAGACGGCGATCGAGGAGCTTCCGCCGAAGCACAGAGAGGTCATCGTGCTGCGCGACGTCGCGCAGCTGGACGCCGCTGAGGTTGGCACCATGCTTGGTATCTCGGCGGAAAACCAGCGGGTGCGCCTCCATCGGGCGCGTGCCGCCGTGCGCAAGGCCCTCGAGGATTACCTGGCATGAAGTGTCGCGAGATGGTGGAGCTCATGACGGACTACCTCGAGGGGGTCCTATCACCGCGCGACCGCCGGCGCTTCGAGGAGCACATCGCGGGTTGCGACGGCTGCCGCGCCTACCTCGAGCAGATGCGAGCAACCAGAGACGCGCTAGGTCAGATCGCGGAAGAGCCTATTCCGGAGCATGTGCAGGAGCAGCTGCTCGCAGCGTTCCGCGACTGGAAGTCGACCGGCACCTAGTCATTCTGTAACGGACTGCACACCAGGCCGCACTGACCTGCGAGCGGCCACGTGGGTGGCCACAATGGGTCCCAGGCCAGGAGGTTTCGTTGCGAAACGCCTTTCGCATGATCGCCGCGCTCGCCATCGCGGCATTGATGTTGGTGATGGCTTTGAGTACGTCCGCCGCTTCCGACGTGATCGGCCATGTTTACGTGAACGACAACACCGCGGGCAACAACACGATCGCCGGCTTCGACCGGCACAGCGATGGATCATTGACGCCGACGGCAGGATCGCCGTTTGTGGCCGGTGGCCAGGGGACCGGGACCATCGTCGGTTCCCAGGGGTCGTTGCAATTGAGCAGCGACCGCCGCTATCTCATCGCCGCCGACGCAGGGAGCAACCAGATCTCGATTCTGCGCATCCGGCCTGACGGCACCCTTGCTCGGGTGCAAGGCAGCCCCGTCGACTCTGGCGGATTCGAGCCGGTGAGCATCGCGGTCCACGGCAGCCTGGTTTACGTCGCCAACGAAGGCAACAAGGCCACCGGTACCGGGAGCAACTACACCGGTTTCACGCTCAACGCCGGCGGGCATCTGACATCGCTGCCCGGCTCGAGCTTTTCCCTGCCGAG
>Ga0137371_10003775_pt1 | contig 11884 bp, 12 predicted proteins | sample SagtaG_7_FD_104919 | JGI IMG/M metagenome (GOLD analysis project Ga0137371, IMG submission 104919) | Vadose zone soil microbial communities from Sagehorn Ranch, Mendocino, California, USA - Sage1_R_40_16 metaG | ecosystem: Environmental > Terrestrial > Soil > Vadose zone | place: USA... | reverse complement strand
GTCGACGAAGTCGCAGATCTCGATCGTCTTGGTCAGCTCGATGTCGAGCCGGTCGAGGTCCTCGTCCTCGAGCGGGACGAAGCGACCCTTCTCGACCTCGAAGCCGCGGACGATCTCTTCGTTGTCGACGTGCTCCCCTGTGTCGCGGCGCACCTTGTCGTAGCCGATCGGCGTCAGGTCTCGCTTGTCCAGGAAGTGGAAGCGGAGCTCCTTCGATTCCGTCGCCGAGAACATGCGCACAGGCACGCTGACCAGGCCGAACGAGATCGTGCCGCTCCAGATCGGACGGGCCACGAGACGCGTGTACCCGGCCTCCCGCGAGGTGAAAACCGGCCCGTGTTTAGACTCGGTTGAAAGGCGGAAACCTATGTCTTACAAAGCTTCTCCACCTAACGGGGGGTTAGGGTCGAGGCCGGCTATAAGCCGGCCTCGGCATGTGTAACGGGCCGGGGATAAGCCTGTGGAATATGTGGAAAAGTGCCGCTAGAGGCCCGGTTTTAGCGGGTCGCAGGCACCTGGCCGATTGTGCGGAATCGCACACGCCGCTGCCTGCGGAGGTCGTCCCCCGAGATCCCTTCGAAGAGCTCGAGCGACTCCGCAAGCGCCTCTCCGAGCAACCGCGCGGCCTCGTCGACGTTGGTATGGGCACCACTTTCCGGCTCGGGAACGACCGCGTCGATCACCCCGAGCTCGAGGCAGTGCGCGGCATCGGGCTTGAACGCGGCCGCCGCCTTCCGGGCCTCGCCCGCGTCCCGCCAGAGGATCGCCGCGCAGCCCTCCGGCGAGATCACCGTGTAGATCGCGTTCTCCTGCATCAGCACCCGGTCCGCGAGCGCGGTCGCGATCGCGCCGCCGGACCCGCCCTCGCCGATCACGCACGTCACGACCGGAACGCGAAGCCGCGACATCAGCGCCTGTGAGCGGGCGATCGCCCCACCCTGGCCGTGCTGCTCCGCGGTCACGCCGGGGTAGGCGCCGGGAATGTCGACGAGACTGATCACCGGGAAGCCGTGCCCGTTCGCGAGCTCCATCGCGCGCATGGCCTTCCCGTAGCCCTCGGGGTACGCCATCCCGAAGTTGCGACGCGTGCGCTCCTTGACGTCACGGCCCTTCTGATTGCCCACGAGCACCACCGTCTGCCCGCGGAAGCGGCCGAGGCCCGCGATCACCGCGGCGTCGTCGCCATGGGCCCGGTCGCCGTGGAGCTCGAACCAGTCCTCAAGCAGCCGCTCCACGTAGTCGAGCGTGTACGGGCGCTCCGGGTGGCGGGCGAGCTCGACGGAGCGCCAGATGTCCTGGTCGCTCGGCTCGGCGACGAGCCGGTCGAGCTGCCTCTGCAGGCGCTCGAGCTCTCCCGAGACCCGCGCGCCGCGAAGAAGAGGCAAGCTCCGCAGGCGGCTCAGCTGCCCGCGCAGGCGAACTTCGGCTTCACGCGCCATCGACGAAGAGGCGCAGCAGGCGCGCGACGGTGGGCCGCAGCTCGGGTCGGGGAACGATCTGGTCGACGTGGCCGTAGCGGTAGTTGGACTCGGCGCGCCCGAAGTCCTCGGGCAGCTTCTCGCGGGTGGTCTGCTGGACGACCCGCGGGCCGGTGAAGGAGAGCAGAGCGCCCGGCTCGGCCAGGATCACGTCGCCGAGGCTCGCGAAGCTTGCGAGCACGCCGGCCGTGGTCGGGTGGGCCATGACGCTGATGACGGTCCCGCCCGCGTCACGGAGGTCCTCCACCGCGCAGACGGTCTTCGGGAGCTGCATCAGCGAGAGGATCCCCTCCTGCATGCGCGCGCCGCCGGAGGCGGTGACGGATACGAGCGGAACGTTGCGCTCGGCGGCGCTCTCGCACGCGCGCGCGAACTTCTCCCCGACGATGCGGCCCATCGAGCCGCCCATGAAGCCGAACTCCATCACCGCGAGCTCGCACGGGTGCTCCTCGATCGCCGCGCGGCCGATGACCATCGCCTCGCCGAGACCGGTCGTGAGCTCGGCCTCCGCGAGCCGCTCGGTGTAGGCCCGGAGGTCGAAGAACTCGAGCGGGTCGTCGGAGCGCAGCTCCGCCGCCTCCTCCGCGAACGAGTCCTCGTCGGCAAGCTGGCGGATCCGCTCGCGGGCGTGCACGGGGAAGTGGTGGCCGCACTGCGGGCAGACGCGGAGGTGGGCGTCGAGCTCGTCGTCCCGGTAATGCGAGCCGCAGCGCGGGCACGTGTTCGGGTGCGGGCGGCCTCCGTCTTCTGGCGGCGCGTGCTTGTGCTCGATGGAGACGTCGATCCGTTCGGACACGGCGAAGCTGTGAGTCTAGGTCAGAGGCCGAGGGCCGCGCAGAGCCGCGTCAGGGGCTCGACGTTGGAGACCTCCGCGGCCAACCCGCTCAGGCCCGCGCCCAGAACGGGCGCCTCCCTCGGCACGCGCCGCAGCAGCTTCTCCGTCTCGGAGAGGGAGAGACCGCCGGGCTCCGGCATGAACGGGCTGATCTCACCCGGTTCGAGCGAGTCCACGTCCAGCGCAACGTAGGCGCCTTCGGTTCCGGCGAGGGCGTCGGCGATCTGGTCGGGGTCGGTGCGCAGGCCGATCGAGGCGATGTACTCGCGCTCGGGCGGGTCGAGGTTGCGCGCGCCGAGGAGGATCACGTCCTCGGCGTCGACGGCTCCGGCGTCGAGGAGCATCCGCAGCGGCATGCCCCAGAGGTCGCCGGACGGCGACGACTCGGGTGTGTTCAGGTCGCCATGCGCGTCGAACCAGACGAGGCCGAGCCGGCCGTAGCGCGCCGCGAGCCCCTCGACGGCGCCGATGTGCGCGCAGCAGCAGCCGCCCAGGACGAGCGGGCGCTCAGGGAGCTCGCTCGCGATCGCCAGGTTCTGCTCGCCGAGCGTGTCCTCCTCGACGACGGCGACCTCCGGGTAGGGCAGCGGCAGCCGCGCGGCCTCGGCCATCGACTCGCCGCCCTCTCCCCAAGCCTGCGGAACCCGGACGAGCCCGGCCGAAAACTCCGTGCCGCAGGCGTGGCACTCGTACGCGGGACCGAGCGCAACTGCCGTGTAGGTGTTGCAGCTCGGGCACTTGGCGCGGAGTCGTGACATCACCCGAGCGCCTTCTGGTAGCACAGGCGGCGGCGGGCGACTTCCATCCCTGCGCGCTCGTACAACTGAACGGCGCCGGTCTCGTTCTCCGCGTCGACGCCGAGCCCGACCCGCGTCTTGCCGCGTGCGCGCAACTCCCGGAACGCGTGCCGAAGCAACGCAAGCCCGAGGCCGTGGCGGCGCCAGAGCCGGCGCACGCCCAAGACCGACACCCAGCCGAAGCTCGGATCGCCGTCCCATTCGGGGCGACAGAGGCAGATCCCCTGGAGCTCGCGGTCGCCGAACGCCAGAAACCAGAGCTCGGGATCGAATGGCTCCTGGAACGACCAGAAGCGCCAGTCCTCGTACGAAATCGGCGAATGGTCTTCGTGGTCGGCAAACGTCTCCTCCTGCACCTCGTAGGCGGGGCGTGCGTCCTCGTCGCCGGCGAACGGCCGGACCGAGATTCCCTCCGGCCACTCAGGCTCGGGGAGGTCTCCGTCGAGCGAGGCAGTCATGCGAAAGGAGAAGCGCTTGAACTCGTAACCGCGCGCCTCGAGCGCCGCGTGAAGGTCGGCCGCTTTCTCAGGGACAGTCGTCTTGACACGGCCGCCGGGCGCGGCAAGCCCGGCCGCGCGCTCTTCGAGGAAGGCGAGCAGGGGAGGCCAGACATCCGGGTGCGCCGGGTGCGCTGCCAGGAACAACCAGAGCAGCTTTCCCTGCCGCGAGGAGTCGAAGACGTCGCCGTAGCCGGCGATGCTGCCGTCCACGAGCGCGACGCGCGCGTCCTGCTCGATGTCGATCGACGGCGTGCCGAGCCAGGCCTCAACCTTGTCCTCCGTGATGCGATCGCCGTCCTTGACCCGGCCGAACTCGTCGGCGACGGCTGCCAACTCCGCGGCGTCGTCGGGGCAAGGGGCGCGGAGCTCGAGGCTCACACGGCCACCTCGTCGAGGGCGGCCGGCAGCTGCCGGAGATCCGGAAGCTCCTTCGTCGGCTCGGGGCCGGGCTGCTCGCCGAGCCGGTTGATCCAGATCGAGGGCAAGCGCAGCTCGTTGGCGGGCGCGATGTCGTGGAAGAGGCTCGCGGCTACATGCACGTCGGGCGACCGTCCGATCCGCTCCTCGAACGCGCGCCAATGGGCGAGGCCCGGCTTGTACGAGCCGATCTCGGACGCGACGATCGCGAGCTCGAACGGGACGCCGAGCTGCCTCATCGATGCATCGATGTAGTCGCGGTCGGTGTTCGAGAGGATCGCGAGCTTCCAGCCGCGTTCGCGCGCGTCTCGGAGCGCATCGGGGACGTCCGGGAACGGCTGCCAGCCCGGGAGCGAGCGGGCGAGCGCGTCTTCCTCGGCGGCCGGCGCGCCCACGCGCCGCATCGCCTCTGTCAAGACCTCCCGGTACGAGCGCTTACCGTCGGCCTCGAGCTCGGGCTCGAGCTCGTGGTAGCGGTCGAGCCGCTCGTCGGCACGCTCCTCGCCGAAAACGCGCGCGAGCTCGCCGCGGATCCCGCCGTTCCAGTCGATCAGCGTTCCGTAGCAATCGAACGTCGCCCAACGGTCCGTGGCCACGACGGCGATCGTACATAGCATCGAGCGGATGCTTCTCCGTCTCGCAGCGGTGGCGCTCGTCCTCTGTTGCTGCGCCTGTGGTGCGACGCACACGAAGCCGGCGCCTGCGCCGGAGATCACGAGCTTCGTGGTCCAGAGCAAGCTCATGGGCGAGCAGCTGTACGGAACGCTCGTGACACCGTCCGGCGGCGAGAAGGGGCGGCCGCTGCTCGTGTTCCTGCACGGCTACGGCGCGTCGCCCAGCGGCATGCTGAGCCCGGCCTTCATCGCTGCGCTACGCGGACTCGGCGACCGCGCACCGGTCGTCGTCCTGCCGGAGGGCAGCGTGGGTTGGTGGCACGACCGCGTCGAGGGGCCCTGGGGCTCGTACGTCCTTAGCGAGGTCATACCGACGGCGCTGGCGCGTAGCGGAGCCGATTCTCACCGCGTCGCGATCGGCGGGATCTCGATGGGCGGCTTCGGGTCGCTCGACCTCGGGCGGATCGCAGCGAAGCGCTTCTGCGCGGTGGGAGGGCACTCGCCGGCGGTCTTCGCACGTGGCTCAAGCGACATCTCCTTTGCGTTCGACAACGCGGCGGACTTTGCGAGGCACGACCTGATCGGGATCGCGCGGAGCCACTCGCCCTACCGCGCGCCGGTCTGGATCGACGTCGGCTCGCAGGACCTGCTTCGGGGCGCTGCAACGACCCTCGCACATGAGCTGAAAGCCGACGGGGCGGACCTGACGTTCCACGTGTGGCCGGGCGGGCACAACGGCCGCTACTGGGACGCCCACTTCGCGCAGTACCTGGCCTTCTACGCCAAGTCCTGCGAGCCCTAGTCCTCGAAACGCCAAAAACGGTGTCCGACACCGGTTTTAGGCAAGGGCGTGAGCGTCACGAAAGTGTGACGAGTTATCCCGGGGTCAGTCGTCGAAGCGGCGGACGACGATCGTGGCGTGATGGCCGCCGAAGCCGAACGAGTTCGAGACCCCGACCCGCACGTCGGCCTCGCGCGCTTCGTTCGGGATGTAGTCGAGGTCGCACTTCGGATCCGGCTCGTCGTAGTTGATCGTCGGCGGAAGCGCGCCGCGGTTCACCGCAAGCGTCGTGAACATCGCCTCCACCGCACCGGCCGCGCCGAGGCAGTGCCCGGTCGCGCCCTTCGTCGAGGACACGGGCGTGTTGCGCGCGTTCTCCTCGCCCAATGCCAGTTTCAGCACCCGCGTCTCTGAGGCGTCGCCGAGCGGGGTCGACGTGCCGTGCGCGTTGATGTAGTCGATCTCGTCCGGAGAAATGCCTGCGTCGCTGAAGGCCATCGTCATCGCCCGGGCCGGGTTCTTGCCGCTCGGATCAGGCTCGGTGATGTGCTGCGCGTCCGACGACACGCCGTAGCCGAGCAGCTCCGCGTAGATCTTCGCGCCGCGCGCCCGCGCGTGCTCGAGCTCCTCCAGTACGACAACCGCGCCTGCCTCCCCCATCACGAACCCGTCGCGTCCTGCGTCGAACGGCCGTGACGCCTTCTCGGGCTCGTCGTTCCGCCGCGAGAGCGCCCGCATCGCGCTGAAGCCGGCGATGCCGACCTCGGTAACTGGCGCCTCCGTTCCCCCGCAGAGCATGACGTCAGCCCGACCAAGCCGGATCGCGTCGAGCCCGTCGCCGATCGCCATGTTCGAGGCCGCGCACGCCGTGCACTGGGAGCTCAGCGGCCCTTGCGTCCCAAGCTGCATCGATACCCAGGCGGCGCCCATGTTCGGGATGATCTCCGGAATCGAGAACGGATTGACGCGGTCGGGCCCGCGCTCGAGCAACTCGGCATGACAGTCCTGAAAGGCCTTCAGGCCACCGATGCCAGTGGCGATCGCCGCGCCGATCCGGTGCGGCTCCTCGGCGATGTCGAGTCCGGCGTCTTGCTCGGCCATTCGGGCGGCGGCGACGATCAGGTGCGCGAAGCGGTCCATGCGCCGAGTCTGTTTGCGCTCGATGAACTCGGTCGCATCGAAGTCCTTCACCTCGCAGGCGAAGTGGACGTAGAAGTCGCTGGAGTCGAACTGCGTGATCGGCGCGGCTCCCGACTTGCCGGCGATCAGGTTCTTCCACGAGCTCTCGACGTCGTTCCCGAGCGGGGTCAGCGCGCCGAGGCCGGTGATCACGACCCTTCGTCGTCCGTTGAGTTGTGCTCCGTTGTTCATCACATCCCGAGACCGCCGTCGACGAGGAGCACTTCGCCCGTGATGAACGAGGCCTCGTCGGAGCAGAGGAAGCGTACCGCCCCGGCGACGTCCTTCGGATCCCCGAGGCGGCCGAGCGGCGTGTTCGAGAGCATCGCCTCCCGCGCCTCCTCGGGCAGAACGTGGGTGAGCCTCGTGTTCACGTAGCCGGGCGCGACGACGTTCGCGCGCACGCCCCTGCCCCCGAGCTCCCGCGCCAGCGACTTCGTGAAGCCGATGATCCCGGCCTTCGAAGCGCCGTAGTTCGTCTGCCCCCAGTTGCCGTGAACGCCGACGATGCTGGAGACGTTCACGATCGAGCCCGCGCGCTTCTTCATCATCCCGCGCGTCACCGCTCGGCACGTGTAGAAAACCGACGAGAGGTTCGTCTCGAGCACCGCGCGCCAGTCGTCGTCCGGCATGCGGGCGAGGAGCCCGTCGCGCGTGAGGCCGGCGTTGTTGACGAGGATGTCGAGATCGCCGGCTTCTTCGACCAGGCGCTTGGCGGCCTCGGGGTCGGAGACGTCCGCCTGCACCGCGCGCCCGCCGGCCTCCTTCGCGACGGCATCGGCCTCTTCCGCACCAGAGTGGTAGCCGACGACGACCTCGGCCCCGGCACGCGCCAGCTCGAGCGCGATCGCCTGGCCGATCCCGCGTGAGCCGCCGGTGACGAGCGCGACCTTGCCTTCGAGCGAGCAGAAAGCGTCAGGCAGAGTTGAGCGTCTCCCGCAGCTTCTCGAGCGACGCGAGGTCTCCCACCGGGATCGCCTTCACGCTTCTGTCGATCCTCTTCAGTAAACCGGTGAGGACGTTCCCCGGACCGACCTCGACGAAGACCTTCACGCCCTGGCGCATCAGCTCGCGTGCGGCCTGCGTGAACTTGACCGGCGCGGTCAGCTGCTCGACCAGCAGCGCGGCGAAGCGCTGGGCCGGCTCGATCTTCGCGGTCACGGTCGAGACAAACGGAGCGATCGGCTCGCTGAACCGCGCCTTCTCGACGGCGGGCCGCAGCCGCTCGGCCGCGCGCTCGATGAGCGGGCTGTGGAACGCGCCCGAGACGCGGAGCTTGACCGTCCGCCGCGCGCCCTGAAGCTCCGCCTCCGCGCAGCATTCGTCGACCGCCGGGTCCTCTCCGGAGATGACGATCTGGCCGGGGCAGTTGTAGTTCGCCGGCCAGACCCGCGAAATCTGGGCACAGAGCATTTCGACAACCTCGTCGGCAAGCCCGAGGATCGCCGCCATCGACCCCGGGTTCTCCCGCGCCGCCTCTGCCATCGCAAGCCCGCGCTCGCGAACGAGTGCGATTGCATCCTCGGTCTGGAGCGCGCCGGCCGCCGCCAGTGCCGCGAACTCGCCGACGGAGTGGCCGACCACGAAGTCCGGCTTGTACCCCTGCGCCTTCAGCGCCGCGAGAACTGCGAGGCTCGTCGTGACGAGCGCCGGCTGCTGGACGTCGGTCTGCACGAGCTCCTCCTCCGGCGCCTCGAAACACAGCCGTGCGAGGTCGAGCCCGGAAGCCTCGCTCGCACGCCGGTACACGTCCATCGCCTCCGGCACCGCGTAGGCGATCTCCCGGCCCATGCCCACCTCGAGCGAGCCCTGGCCTGGAAAGCAAAATGCGATCTTCCCGCTCATCCTGGTCCTCCGTCGGTCCATTCGATCAAACCCGAGCCCCACGTGAGGCCCGCACCCATCCCGGTCATCAGCACCAGCTTTCCCGCTTGCAGCCGTCCGTCCTCCCTCGCGTCCGCGAGCGCGAGCGGGATCGAGCCGGACGACGTGTTCCCGTAGCGGTCGACGTCGATCACGACCTTCTCCTCCGGAATGCCGAGCTTCTTCCGCGCATGCTCGATGATCCGCACGTTCGCCTGGTGCGGGACGTAGACATCCACGTCGTCGATCGTACGTCCGCACGTGTCCAGCACCGCCTCGGCCGACGAGACGAGCACGCGGGTGGCGAACTTGAAGACCTCGCGCCCGTTCATCTGGACGAAGTGCTGCCGCTCGGCGACGGTCTCGGCGGACGTCGGCAGCCGCGAGCCCCCCGCGGGGAGGTAAAGCTGCGGGCCGCCCGAGCCGTCGGCGCCGAGCTCGAAGCCCAGGAACCCGCCGTCGCCGACACGCTCGAGCACGACTGCGCCCGCACCGTCGCCGAAGAGCACCGTCGTGCTTCGGTCGGTCCAGTCCATCAGCTTCGACAGCACGTCACCGCCGACCACAAGCGCCCGCTGGGCGAGCCCGCCGGCGAGCATCCCGTAGGCCTGGGCGAGCGCGTACATGAACCCAGTGCAGCCGGCCGAGAGGTCGTAGGCGGCGGCGTCGCTCGCGCCGAGCTGGTCGGCGAGGAGCGCGCCCGTCGACGGGAACGCCATGTCCGGCGTCACCGTTGCGACGATAATCAGGTCGATGTCCGAGCCCTCGAGCCCGGCATCCTCGAGCGCCTGGCGGGAAGCCGGGAGACACAGGTCGGAGAGCGCCTCGTCCTCCGTGGCGATCCGCCGCTCGCGGATCCCAGTCCGCTCGCGGATCCATTCGTCGGAGGTGTCCATCATCGTCGAGAGCTCGTCGTTCGTGACCACCCGCTCGGGCACCCGGCAGCCGAGGCCCGTGATGGAGATCGCGACCCCGTTGGCGGTCCCGATCAAGGCTGCTCCAGCGCGAAGGTCAGCGTCCCGCGGGCGGCGAGCTGGCCGTCGACGCGAGCCGTCGCCTTGCCCCGGCCGATCGGGCCGCGCACCCGTTCGAGCGTGCACTCGAGCTCCAGCTCGTCGCCCGGCTCGACGATCCGCTTGAAGCGCACATCGTCGATCCCCGCGAACAGCGCCATGCGACCGCGGTTCTCCTCCTCCGAGAGCACCGCTACCGCCCCGGTCTGCGCCATCGCCTCGACGATCAGGACGCCGGGCATCACCGGCCGGCCTGGAAAATGACCCGCGAGGTACCACTCGTCCGGACGCACGGTCTTGCGCGCGACGACGCGCTCGCCCGGGTCCAGCTCGACGACCTCGTCGATCAGCAAGAACGGCTCCCGGTGGGGCAGGATGGCCTCGATTTCGGCCCGGCCGAGGACGGTCGGCATGACGGCCTAGTCTACGGGCGATGCCCGACTCGCTCGCGCCGGAGGCCGTCGTCCCGCGCCTCCGCGGCCGCTTCGGAATCGACTACCGGTACGTCGAGTCGACGCCGTCGACGCAGCTGCTCCTCGCGGCCGATGCAGCGGAAGGCGCCGTCGTCGTCGCCGGAGAGCAGACCGCAGGGCGCGGGAGGCTCGGGCGCTCATGGGTCGCGCCGGCCGGGACGAGCCTGCTCTGCTCGGTGCAACTGCGGCCCGCGGTCGCGCCGGACCGGCTTCCGGAGCTCACAGGGGTCATCGCACGCGCCTGCGCCGAGGCGATCGAAACGGTTACGGGCCTGGAGACGGAGCTCAAGTTTCCGAACGACGTCCTCGTGGGCGGCCGCAAGGTCGCGGGCATCCTCGCCGAGGCGCGCGAGAGCCGCGTCGTCGCTGGAATCGGCGTGAACGTGAACATCGCCGAGGTGGACCTCCCCACGCGGCTGGAGACGCCGGCGACGTCGCTGCTCGTCGAGACCCGGCGCGAGACCGACCGCGCGGAGCTGCTCGTGGAGCTGCTCGAGCGCATCGAGCGGCGCTACGACGCCTGGCTTTAGCTATCGCTTGATGATTCTGCTGCGGTTGCCCGCCGCGTCCTCCGCCTGAACGACGAGCCGGCGCACCGGGGCGTGACCGATCCGGAACGGGCCGGGTCGCTTGAGGTCGATCAGCCGCTTCCGGCCGTCGAGGACGAGCGTCACCCGCGCCGGCTCGCTGAGCCAGAACCGCAGCTGCCTGAACGAGAGCAGCCGCAGCACCGGCGCCACCCGGTCGATCCGGACCGGGACCGCCTGTTTGACGGTCAGCAACGAGTCGGTCGCGCTCACCACCGCCGAATAGCGGCCGTCGGGCAATTCGGCCCCGTCCCAGACCAGTCGCTGCGGCCCGGCCGGCAGGTCGCCTTCGAACACCGTCAGTGGCGAGATCCGAATTAGGACGTGCGCGGGTGCGTTCAGCGTGAATGAGAACGCGAGCTTGTCCCGCCGGCCATCGGCGTTGGGCGAGATCGCGCCGGGCTTCGCGGCGAACCCGGCCAGCGTCCGGTCGACGCTCACCGGAACGAGCGCCTGCACCTCCTTACCGTGCGCGTCGCGCGCCACGAGCGAGAGCCGGTATCGCCCATCGGGGACCGTCATGTGTTTCCAGTCGAACGCACGCAGACCCGGCTTGAAGAGCCGCTTGAAAAGCGTCGCGGCCACGGTCTGGGACTCGTCGAGGAGGATCGCTGTGACAAACGCCTGCCGCGTCACGCGGAACAGCACCTTCGCCCTATCGCTGCGGCCGTCGCCGTTCGGCGTCACCACCGGCGGCGTGACCTTCACCTCGCGCAGGGCGAGCGGCGGCAGCGCGGTGCCGATCGTCCCCGTCGCGCTTCGGGCCTGCGGCACGGTGATCGCCCAGCTGTACTGCTGATCGGTGGCCGCAGTGGTCGCGTCCCACGTCCAGTCGACCTTCGTGGCGCTCCCACTTCCGGTACCGACGACCGCGCCCCGCTCGTCACGGACCGTGACGGTCCAGTCCGCGGAGCCGGAAAGCCGCGCGATGAACCGCACCGGCCCGCCGAGCGCGCCGATCACCGCAGGTTCGTAGATCTTCGGCAGCCCCGTCCGCGCAACCGCGGCCCGGATTGCCGGCAGCTGCGCGTAGAGACTGTTCCCAGGACAGCTCGTCGGGCCGGTGTCGCGATGGCCCGAGATCGCCCGCAGCGTGACCGCCCGGCCCGCGGGGTACTCCGGGTTGCCGGTCGAGACCCGCACGACCCGCGAGAGCGGATCCACGTGCGCCAGATCGAGGCGCCAGGCGAGGAGCGAGACCAAAGCGGAGCGGGCCGCCGGCGTCAGCGTCGCCGCCTGGTAGTCGCCGATCGCCGCGATCCCGACGCTGCCGAGGTTGAACCCCTGCGCGTGCGCGCCGATCACCGGGCGCGTCATCCCTCCGTAGCGGCCTTCGAAGATCTGGCC
>Ga0137371_10003773_pt1 | contig 11888 bp, 9 predicted proteins | sample SagtaG_7_FD_104919 | JGI IMG/M metagenome (GOLD analysis project Ga0137371, IMG submission 104919) | Vadose zone soil microbial communities from Sagehorn Ranch, Mendocino, California, USA - Sage1_R_40_16 metaG | ecosystem: Environmental > Terrestrial > Soil > Vadose zone | place: USA: California... | reverse complement strand
GTTTCAACCTAACGCCACTACGAAACGGTTTGGTATCGCAGGCACATTCCTGCCGCCGGGATTCGCCTTAACCAGTTCGATCCCATGGCATCGGGCTAACTTTAGCATCTTCTACGATGGCCCGGCCGACACATGGCTGGCCGGCTTGGACGTCGGCGCGGTGGTTCACTGGATTGGCCAATATGAGGATGACAATGTCAGTCTGACAGGATCTCAGTCCAGTCCCGTTAAACTGTCACAGCCGAGAATCCAGGGGCCAACCTATGTACTCACTGGTGACCCGAATCCTAATGTAGGCGAACAGTCTCCGCGCGCGCGGAAAGTGTCCGCGTGGACCACGCTTGATCTCATCTTAAACTACACGTTTAACCTGCCCCCGCCTGCTGCAGCAGAGGTGCCTGGCTTTGCCAAGGACGGCGGGAAAAACGTGAAGATGAAGGACGGCAAGGAGAAAAACGTCGTTCCCGTCTCTACAGCTGAGTACGGCTGCAACAACTGGAGATGGTGGCTCAACAACACCACGATCACGCTTGGTATGCAGAACGTGACCGACGAAGACCCACCGTTCGTAGCTGGTTCCTTCGAGAACGGCTATGACGAATCGATTGCGACCATCAAAGGCCGGTTCTGGTACGTCGGGCTGAAGAAGCGATTCTAGATTTCTCCGTTAGTTAGGTTACGAAGAGGCAGCCGTGCAAGCCGCTGCCTCTTCGTTCATACGCTCGCATTCTCTGCTATAGAATTTCGCAACCGTTTGAAACAGTTGGCTGCGTTTGTCGAACTCGAAGGGGCGATTCGCGCGTGCGGCGAATTGTTTCGACAAGCCTGAAGATTTTCTCAAACGCGGTGTTGTCGAACGGATCTGAATCAGGCGGACGGTTTTTGCCCGTCAGGCACTGCAAAAGTTACTTCCGCTACGGAACCTGGACGTGGCGAAGCTGGCGGACCAACTTTTCTCGGGCAGGCCGCACGACACAGGCGTTTTCCTACACTCCGCCCTACACTCAGGACGAATTTACGAGGGAATGGCTGGGGGCGGAATCGAACCGCCGACACGTGGATTTTCAGTCCACTGCTCTGCCGACTGAGCTACCCAGCCGCGACCGACGTCGATCTTGCGACATACCTTGGGGTTCCCACTATGCAGCAATCCCGTTGCAGGGCAAGGCAGTGTAGCGGGATCAGACGCTCTCGCGGTCGAAGCATTTCGCAGTCGCGTCTCCCGATTCATTGTGCCGGTTGGATTTGCAGTTAGAATCGGCCACATGAAGAAGATCATTTCGACGAATGAAGCGCCGGCGGCGATTGGCCCCTACTCGCAAGCGGTGCGCAGCGGAAGTTTCCTCTTTTGCAGCGGCCAGATTCCGCTCGACCCCAAGTCCGGCCAAATCGTTTCCGGCGACATCGCCGCGCAGACCCGGCGAGTCTTGAACAACATCGCAGCCGTTTTAAGAGCCGAGGGACTCACTTTTGATAGCGTCGTTAAGACCACCATCTTCCTCACTGATCTAAATGATTTCCAGCTCGTGAACGAAGTTTATGGCTCGTATTTCAAACAAGATCCTCCTGCGCGTTCCACTGTCCAAGTCTCTGCGCTACCCAAAGGCGCCAATGTGGAAATTGATGTGATTGCCGCCTCCGAGGAGACTGAGCAAACGGCTTATGACACTTCCGGGTAATTTTTACCTGTAGCGGGGGTCTTTGACCGCCGGACAAATTTAATGCCGCAACACACGAGCTCCCTGCAACAAAGAAGAAGATGACCATTCCCCGTCTTGCGCAACTCGCGGTTCTGGGGAGCGCACGCCGCTGGCGTGCTCCATTCGACGGCTCGTCGAATGGTTTTTGCACAGCAGGGGGTCCAACTCCCTCTCTTTCACCTTCGGGATGGCATGTACGTTCCCTGAAAGTTTTCGGCGGGCCACCGAAAACAGCACGCCAGCGGCGCGCGCTCCCCAGATGAGCGAAGATTTGCTGGCTCTTTTCCGCAAGACCGGCGCGCTGCTGGACGGCCATTTCATCTTGCGTTCCGGCTTGCATAGCCGGGAATATTTCCAATGCGCACTGCTACTTCAGCATACGGAAATCGCTGCAAAAGTTTGCAAATGGCTTGCCGATAAATTGCGCGAGTTCGATTGCGACGCAGTCATCTCCCCTGCCCTTGGCGGAATCATTGTCGGTCAGGAAGTCGGACGGTCGTTAGGCAAACGTCACATCTTTGTCGAAAAAGAAGATGGCAAGCTCGCCTTGCGCCGTGCTTTCCAAATTTCGCCTAACGAGAAATTCGTCGTGGTAGAAGACGTCGTCACTCGTGGTGGCCGCGTGCAGGAAACAATCGACATTGTTCGCGGCCATGGCGGCACCGTCTCAGCTGTTGGTGTAATTGTAGATCGCAGCGGCGACGCAAAACCGGACTTTGGTTGCCCGTTTGTGAGCTTAATCCAAATGAATGTTAAAACCTTTTCCGCAGACAATCTCCCATCCGATCTTGCCAAAATTCCGGCAGTAAAACCCGGCAGCGGGTAGGGGCGGTTCACCCGAGCCGCCTGCGGGCGATTGGGGTCAATCGCCCCTACCTCGACAATAAGTCGCGGAGTGCCGTCGGCTCGGTCACCGGCGCTTTGCAGGTGAAATTTTCGCACACGTAAACGGCCGGTTTGCCGTTCACCAGCGACATGGCACGGATGGCTTCATTTTTCTCGCCGAAATATTTTTGACCTTCACCGCCATCTGCGAGAAACAGGATTGTCCTTGACAGAAAATGGCGATGCACCTCTCGCAGTAGCACTTTCGTTTCCGGCACATCCTTCTTCCCAGCAATCACGATCTGTCGCGGCTTGCTCAACGAATAGTCCAGCGCCAGCAGCATTTGTGGCATGGCGCTTGGGAAATGCGACAGCGTGGTTGCAAATGCATCAATCGTTTTCCTCGCACGCTGCGCCATCTGTTTGTCATCACGAAATTGCGACAATCGCAGAAGATTCAGCGCTGCGACAGAACTGGCCGCTGGCTCGGCGCCGTCGTTATCGTCTTTCATGCGGAGGAACACGCTTTCGTCTTTACCGCTCGTGCTGAAGTAGCCGCCGTTTTTCTCGTCGAAAAACAACCGGTCCTGCGTCTCCTGCAGCTCCATCGCAAACTTTAGCCACTCAATGTCGAATGAAGCTTCGTAAAGATCGAGAAGGGCTTGGATGACGAATGCGTAATCGTCCGCGAAGGCTTCAATATCGCTGCGGCCACCGCGGTAATTACGATACAAAATCTTGCGCGACGAATCGTACAAGTTTGTCTGAAGAAATTTCGCCGCGCGCGCTGCAATCTCCAAGTAGCGCGCGTCATCGAGCACTTGCGCGGCGCGGGCGAACGCAGAGATGGTCAAGCCGTTCCAGGCGGCAATAATTTTGTCATCGAGATGAGGCCGCGGACGGTTACTGCGAACGGTGAACAATTTCTCGCGGCTTCGCGCGAGCGATTTCGAAATGTCCTCATCACATTTCTTAAAACGCTGCCCGGTTTCGCTGATAGTATGCCGTTCGATCAAAATGTTTTTGCCGCGGAATTCATCATGCGGATCGCTTCCTTCTGGTGCGTTGCCGTGCGCTTGGACGCCATAATGAAAATCAAAAATCTCTGCGGCATCACCAAGCGCCGCGTCGATCTCTTTTTTCGTCCAGATATAGAACGCGCCTTCGGCGGTCTTGCTGTGGCCGGGATCGCCGATCCCGGCTACAACGGGGCTGTCGGCATCTTCGGCGGAGAAGAAGCCGCCTTCCTTCGAGGTCATGTCGCGGGCGACGTAATCCAGAATGCCGCGCGCGACTGATTCGTACTCAACCCTCGCCGGCGCTTTCGGGTCTGCCTCTCCCTGGCCAGGGAGAGGATTGAGGTGAGGGGCGCCTAAAATTTGGTACGCGTCGAGATAGGCGACGGCAAGTTGGGCCTGATCGTAAAGCATTTTCTCGAAGTGCGGTACGTGCCAGTAACGATCGACCGAGTAACGATGAAAGCCGCCGCCGATATGATCGTGCATTCCGCCGGCGGTCATTTTGCGCAGCGTGAACAAAGCCATTTCCAGCGCGTGTTTGCCGGATTCGCTCTTGGGATCGCGTGCGTAAGATCGCGTCAAGAAATTGAGCGTCACTGGGCGCGGAAATTTTGGCGCGTTGCCGAACCCGCCTTCCTTTGGGTCATAACTGCGGTCAATCTGCCGGTAAGCGGCCTCTAAAGTTGCAGCGTCGATTTGGCCTTCGCTTTTTGGGCCCGACTGAGATTCGCGCAGCGCCGCAACGATTTTGCCGCCCTGCTCGACAATATTGTCGTGATTTTCTTTCCAAGCCGTTGCGATCCGTTCCAGGACTTTCTTGAAGCCGGGCTGACCGTATCGCTCTTCCGTCGGAAAATAGGTTCCGCCAACAAACGGTTTCAAATCCGGCGTCAACCAGACGCTCATCGGCCAGCCGCCCCCGCCGGTCGTCGCCTGGACAAAGGTCATGTAAACGCGATCAACATCAGGACGCTCTTCCCGGTCCACCTTGATGTTGACGAACTCGCGATTCATGATCGCGGCCACTTCTTCGTTTTCGAAGGATTCGTGCGCCATGACGTGGCACCAGTGACAGGTGGAATAACCAACTGAGAGAAAGATCGGTTTATTTTCTCGACGCGCTTTGGCGAAGGCTTCCTCGCCCCACGCGTACCAATCGACAGGGTTATGTGCGTGCTGAAGAAGGTATGGCGATTTCTCATGCGCGAGCCGGTTCGTATGCTCGGAACGCACAGGCGTGGGCTCAGCAAACGTGTCGCTCGATGTCACTAACCACGTTAGCGCGAGAAATCCAAAGCGGAAGTGACTTGTCATGAGATGACCGCGGCCTAATTACAGCTCCATACTAACCATTCTTGTCATTCCGAGCGCAGTCGAGGAATCTCTGGACATTTAAACGGGCCAGCCGGCGCTCTCATACAATTTAGAGATGTCTCGACTCCGCTCGACATGACAAAACATGGACACGACGCATCTCGTTCTTCTTTTTCTCGCAATCGGCGTGATCGCCTTCCTCTATTCGTCGGTGGGTCACGCCGGCGCGTCGGGTTACATCGCGACCATGACGTTGTTCGGGCTTGCGCCGACGGTCATTCGTCCGACTGCGCTCGTCCTTAATATTTTGGTTGCGTCGATCGGCGCGTTTCAATTTTGGCGCGCCGGTCACTTCTCCTGGAAATTATTTTGGCCGTTTGCGTTGCTTTCCATTCCGGCCGCATATGTCGGCGGCTACTTGCAGCCGTCAGCTTCAATTCTAAGGATCCTCATCGGTATTGTGCTGCTTTTCTCGGCCGCCCGACTTGTGGTTCGACGCAGCGATCCGTCGCAAACGTCACCTCCATCGCGGCCGGTGGCGGTAACCGCGGGGGCAGGTCTGGGATTTCTTGCGGGCCTGACCGGAACCGGCGGCGGAATATTTCTTACGCCGCTCCTGCTGTTTTGCCGGTGGGCGCACATTCGACAAGCCGCCGCTGTTTCAGCGCTGTTCATTTGGGTGAACTCGATCGCCGGTTTGGTCGGTTACTTTACAAAAGTTCATTCAGTCCCTTCGCTCGGCTTCATTCTTGCAGCCGCTGCAATTATTGGCGGCACCATCGGCTCGCATTTGGGCAGCAGGCGTTTCGCGGTTCGAGTGATTTCGGTCTGTCTAGCGACGGTGCTTCTTATTGCGGGAATAAAACTGATCTTTACGAGGTAGAAATGTTGTAGCCACGGCGCTCTGTCGCCGTGCGCCTCGACAGAGCGAGGTGGCTACAGCAATTTCAATTTCGGCGCGGTTTCCGGTGACCAGGGATTTGTTTTGTAATCGGATGCGATGATTTGATCGGCATATGCGCGTAAAAGCTGGCAAAACGCGGTCACATCCAGCGCGTGATGCCGAGGGCCGAACCTCGACAGATTCCTCTCCGCGAGCCGAAACAAACGCACTGCGGGACGCAAACGCTTGCTGTGCTTCGAGTGCGATGGGTGTTCGAATCGCTTCTGAAGATGAACGAAAGCGCCGGCCGCCTGGATTAGCCCTTTGAAATAGTCCGCATCGCGCGATTTGGTCTTGAGCCAGAGCTGCTCCAGGACGTCATGAGCTTCGTAATAACGTTGTTCGTTCCAGCAATGGAAAAACGCACGGTAAAACGGGTGGCTTGCGAGGTGTGTCTCGTCCGGATCGACATCGCCACCGGTCAGCTCGGCCACAAACTGCGAAATCCTCTCGCCTTTGTTCATGAAGCGCTTAATTTGCTCGCAGCTCAGATAATGAGCAAACCAGCACTCATCAGCTTTTCCGAGGGAGAAGACCGCCTATCTCAGGCCGGTGAATTCTGGCGACCGGCGCGGCTGCGCCACCCTAGAAAATGACAGTCCCGACCCTGGCAATTTTGCTGGCCGTCATAGCAATCTTGATTTTCTGTTCCGCGCTCTTTTCCGGAGTGGAGACGGCGCTCTTCTTACTCAAGCCACATCAATTGCGCCGTCTGGAAGCCGATCATGCCGGGCTCACGAAATTCATACAACTTTTCCGGGACAATCCGCGTAGGGTTCTGAACGTTCTACTGCTCGGCGACGGAGTCGTAAATGTCGTGCTGGTGGTGTTGTGTCTTTTCTTCTTGTGGGAGGGCCCGCTCGCAGGACGCATTCCGCAGTGGCTGGCTGGTATTGGGATCTTTGCCATCGTGGTGCTGCTCTGTGATTTGGTTCCGAAACTCCTGGCGCTTTCGGCGCCTTATAGACTCTCGGCCATCGGCGCCCTGACGTTGCAAATAGCAATGCCGCTTCTTGATCGCATGGGTCGTGGACTCGAGACGGTTAGCGCTTATGTGGTCGATCTTCTCACGCCTGCGCATCTGCGCACTCGTGCGCGTTTGAGCGACGAGGAACTGGGGACTCTGATTGAGATGGGTGAAGAACAGGGCGCCTTGTATGAAGGCGAAGCCGAAATGATTCAGGAAATCATCAAGCTGGGCGACAAAACGGCAAAGGACTGCATGACACCGCGCGTCGACAGTTTCATGCTGCCGGATGATTTGACGAACGACGACGCGATCACGCGCTTGAAGGAGAAACGTCATCGGCGCGTCCCGGTTTATGCCGATACGCCCGATCAAATTCTCGGGATTATCGATGTGAAACTCTTCCTGCTCGATGCGTCGGAACATTACACCGAAAAACTGCTGGCTCCCTCGTTTGTCCCTGAGACGATGCACGCTCTCGAGTTGCTTAAGCTTTTTCTGACTCATCCTCAGGGAATGGCGGTGGTGGTTGACGAATTTGGCGGCACCGAAGGAATCATCACCATGGATGACATCGTCGAAGAGGTCCTTAGCGATGCGGTGCCTCGGGACGATGTCGCCCTTTATATCGAGCCGCTCGGGAACGGTAGATTTCTCGTCAGCGGCAACGCGCGCCTGGATGATTTAAGCGAACATCTTGGTTTTCGAATCGACGCGGAAGGGATAGACACGATAGGCGGATTTGTTTTTACCCGGCTGGGTTATTTGCCGGCCTCCGGCACAAAACTCGAGATTCCGCGTCTTGCAATCACCGTGCGTCGCTCCGGGCGCAAACGAATCGAGGAAATTCTGCTGGAGAAAACAACAGCGTTCGAGGCTGCGGCATGATTGTGGGATTCATCATTGTCTGTTGCTGGATTGTTTCGTTTTTCTTCAACGGAATTGAGAGCGGCTTGCTCTCGATTGATCCAGTGCGGTTGCGGCAGAATTTGAAACGCGGCGTGCCGGCAGCCCGGCGCCTGGATCGTCTGCTCAAACACCCGGAACGATTGCTGGCGACCGTTCTGCTCTTCACGAACGCGGCCGACATACTTGGTCTGCTCCTATTGACGCGCCAGCTGGTTCAGTTGTGCGGCTTCGCCGGCTACTTCTTTTCCCTGACAATCGCGCTTCCGGTTTATCTATTCCTGCTCTCGGTGTTGCCCAAATCGCTGTTCCGGCGATTTCCCTTTCGCGCCTTAGCCCAGCTTGCCGGTGTCCTCGAGTTCGCGTCGATGTTGTTTTCACCTCTGCTCGAAATGGGTGCACGGCTTGGAAAGCTGGTCCTGCCAGCTCGTGCCGCGAAACACGCACGGCTGTTTGCCGCGCGCGAAGAGCTAAAGCAGATCACCACCGAAAGTGAGCGCGAAGGATCTCTCACTCCGACGGAGCGCGCGATGATTCATAGCGTCGTTGATTTTCGCGGCGTTAAAGTTCGTGACGTAATGCTGCCCTCGGCGAAAGTCGTCGCGTTACACCCGAGCGCGTCAACACAGGAGGCATTGGAGCTCGGCGCTGCTTCCGGTCTCGATCGTCTGCCGGTGCTTCGACCGAAAGAGCAACCTGCTGGACTCGTCAACGTCCTCGACATCCTGCTCGACGAAAACGGAAATAGGCCACTGGGCAATTATGTCCGGCGTATTGTAACCACTACGGAAGAGGAGCCCGCCTACCGCATTGTGCAGCAGCTGCGCGCTGCTCGGCTTAGTCTTGCCGTTGTCGTGGACCAAAAGAAAAATTTTCGCGGGATCGTTACCATCGACGATTTGATCCGGCAGCTCGTTTCTTCGGGTAGTGTTTAGCGCCAAAGGCGCCATTCACACTACTAGTCCGCCAAAGGACGGATTCGCCGTGGCGAACCTAGGGCATCGCCTCGAGCGAAAAACATGTCCTCATCACCTAGAATTCGGGCGCAACTGACCAGCGCGACGTGGGAGAAAGCCTGAGGAAAATTTCCCAGCTGACGCTTGTTGCGTGGATCGTACTCTTCAGAGAGCAATCCCAGATCGTTGCGCAGATCGAGCAGACGCTCGAACAATTCTCGCGCTTCTTTTTTCCGGCCGAGGAGGTGCCAACAGTCGGCCAGCCAGAATGAGCAGGGAAGAAATACCCCCTCGCCGCCTGGCAATCCATCGACCCCGGTTTCCTGTGGTCGATAGCGTAGCACCAGCCCATCTTGCATTAGTTCGCGTTCAATCGCTTCGATCGTACCCTTGACGCGCTCGTCAGTAGCTGGGAGAAACCCCGCGAGCGGCATTGTAAGCAGGCTCGCGTCCAAAGCATCGGACCCATAGACCTGGGTGAAAGCCTTCTTCTTCGTATTGTAGCCGCGGTCGCAAACTTCTGCGTGGATTTGATCCCGAATTTTTTGCCACCGACCAAAGTGCTCGCTTGCCGCGCAGTCGCAGTCCTCAACCAGCTTGATCGCGCGGTCGAACGCCAGCCACGCCATCATTTTCGAGTGCGTAAAATGCTGGCGACCGCCACGGACTTCCCAAATTCCTTCGTCCGGTTCCTGCCAGTGTGATTCCAGAAATCTCATGAGCGCGACCATCAGCGCCCAATCGGGTTCGGTCATTTTGATCCCGGCATGCTCAGCCTGCCAGATCGCAGCCAGCACTTCGCCATAGACATCTAGCTGAAATTGCTTGGACGCTGCATTACCAATGCGCACCGGCCTGGAGTTTTCGTAACCTGATAGCCACGGAATCTCGTTCTCATCGAGACGGCGTTCGCCGCGCACGCCGTAGATCGTTTGCATTTGTGCCGGACTGCCCGCGATGGCGCGCAAAAGCCATTGGCGCCAGGATGTCGCTTCCTCGCGATAGCCCGCGCGCAGTAACACAAGCAAAATGAGGGCCGCATCTCGCAACCAGCAGTAGCGATAATCCCAGTTGCGTACGCCCCCTATCTGCTCGGGTAATGAAGTGGTAAGCGCCGCAACCAAGCCGCCAGTAGGCGCGTACGTCAATCCTTTAAGCGTGATCAGTGAGCGCACGATCGCGTCGCGCCATTTCCCTTCGGTTTGAAATTGTTTCGCCCAATCACCCCAAAATATTTCCGTGTCGCGCAACGCGTGCTCAGGATTGATCTTTCTCGGCGGGTCCGTGTGAGAGGCGAACCACGTAAGCACAAAAGGGATGCGGTCCCCTTTTGCTACGGTAAACTCGGCCGCGGTGGTTAAATCTTTCCCGTGTGTTTCGACCCGCGTTCGTAAGATCAAACCATCGGGCCCCGCAATTGCTTCCAGTCCGTCAAAACGCTTACGTCTTCGCACCCAGGGCACGATGTGCCCGTAATCGAAGCGGATGATCAGTTCCATCTGCATCGATACTTTGCCGCGCAAACCTTCGATGATGCGAATGATGTCCGGATTCTCGCCTCGCGGCGGCATGAAATCGATCAGGCGAACGGCGCCATCCTTGGTTTCAATTTCTGTTTCGAGAATTAGCGTCTCGCCCCGGTACCGGCGGCGCGTGGCTTCAACCTTCTCCTGTGGAAAAAACCGCCAGTGCCCGTTTTCTTTCTCGCCGACTAGCGACGCAAAACACGCCGGCGAATCGAACCGGGGAAAACAAAGCCAATCGACACAGCCGTCGCGACTCACCAGTGCGCCGGTTTGCGTATCACTGAGAAACGCGTAGTCCTCGATCTTTGTTCTTTCCTTCGCCATTGATTCTTCCTCTTCCTTTTCCTCTTCGTCTTACTCGTGCTCCTTCTCCTGCTCCGTTTGCTCTGTGGTGGCAGCCGTGTCGGCTGCGTTCGCCAGCCTGGCGATCCCCTCACGCGTCAATCGGAATACGGTCCACTCATCCATCGGCTTGGCGCCAAGGGCGCGATAAAATTTGATCGCCGGTTCATTCCAATCGAGCACTGCCCATTCCATCCGGCCGCAGCCACGGTCACGCGCGATCTTCGCAAGCTCGACAAGCAACGCGCGACCATAACCTTTGCCGCGCTTCTCCGGCTTGATAAATAAGTCTTCGAGATAAAGCCCGGGCCGCCCAAGCCAGGTGGAAAAATTATGAAAGAAAACTGCGAACCCGACCGGCGATCGGCCTTCAAAAGCGAGGAGAACTTCCGCCGCCGGCCGTTCTCCGAACAAAACATCGAGAAGCTGTTCCTCCGTTGCGGTGACTTCGTGCGGCGCGCGCTCGTACGTTGCCAAATCGCGGATGAGTTCCAGGATCACTCGCACATCCTCCACGCGCGCCGGACGAATCTGGAAAATTTCAGGCGTCGTCATCTTGATTCTGATTGTCCATGACACGCGAACGGACGCAACTGGTGCAAGCTTTCTAGCGTCTTGTGTTCTCGGACGAAGCCTGGCGCCCCAACCGGAGAGACATGGCGGGAGAAGTACAAAGGCAAGGGCAATCAGCGTCACCTGTCACGCCGTAGCCTTGGCGAAGGCGGATCCGTGGTTTCTCAAAAAAGAAAGAAAGAAGTCTCGACATTCTTTTGCGACTCCAACTAATATCGGTGCTCAGAAGCCGATTTATCGGGCTTTTAACGTTGAATGGCGGGCGGCGTATTCTGGCAGACCCGGTACGGCCAACTTTGAAGTGCGGCTGTATGAGAACCAAACCTTCTTTGACATCGTCTATGGGACCGACTGCGGATAATGGCAGCGCGGAAGAAACTGGTATGCAAGGGGGTGGATGTAGCGCTACAACGTTCTCATGTCTCGAGCCCATCCTCACAAATGGCTTGAAAGTTACTTATAGCTGTGGAGCTCCGTTTACACCCACACCTACGGCAACATCAACACCGACCCCAACACCAACACCAACACCAACGGCAACTGCTACATCGACGGCGACACCCACCCCGACACCTACTGCTACAGCGACTCCGACAGCCACTCCAACACCGAGACCTACACCGACTCCGCGGCCTGGCCCTACCCCGGCACCGCGCCCGTAGCCTTACGTTAGGTTGAAGTCTCAGCTGTGACCGCACGCATCAGCAGGCGATTAAGAGCCTGCCCCGAGCGAAGTCGAATGGGTCAATCGCTCCTACCTGAGCGCGCGGCCGATTCGATTCAGGCCTTCACCAAACATTTCCGTGTTCACGCCCAT
>Ga0137371_10003767_pt1 | contig 11898 bp, 4 predicted proteins | sample SagtaG_7_FD_104919 | JGI IMG/M metagenome (GOLD analysis project Ga0137371, IMG submission 104919) | Vadose zone soil microbial communities from Sagehorn Ranch, Mendocino, California, USA - Sage1_R_40_16 metaG | ecosystem: Environmental > Terrestrial > Soil > Vadose zone | place: USA: California... | reverse complement strand
TTGAGTGTGCTGGTGCAATATATTGTACGACAGACGCAGGAGCGGCAAATAGACCAGTTGTTGAGGGGAGGCTCGTAAGATGCTCTATTCATGCTGTGATGATCGCCGCAAGGAAGCAGTGCGCAAACATCCAACCCTGAACGGCATCGAGTACCTGGAGCTGTCCGATGATCCCTCCGTTGCGGGAGATGCAGGGCTGCGCACACTCTACGTCTACTGTATCAAGCCGTTGGGTGACGCTGCCTTGCTCGGCAGGGGACATGTTCAGATCGAGGGCGGTGAGCGTATCCGCGATGTCGCAGTAACGAGCGTCTCTGTCGGCGCAAATGGGCAGTCCAATGTCATTATCGCACGGGTGAATAAAGCGGGTGACTTCTCTACCTACACGCTGCGACTGCTGCCCGGTATTCGAGGTCCCCAATTCGACCCTCTCCTGGTAACGGTTGATTTCACCTTCAAAACGGAAGCGCCCAACGACTTTGATTGCCAGGCGCAGCGGCCCTGCACGCTTGAAGTCCAGGAGCAGCCAGAGATCAACTACATGGCGAAGGACTTTGCCAGTTTTCGCGAATTAATGCTCGACCGCCTGGCGGTACTCATGCCCCAATGGACGGAGCGTAGCCCAGCCGACATTGAGGTGATGCTCGTTGAGCTTCTAGCCTATGTAGGTGACTACCTGAGCTACCAGCAGGATGTGATTGCAACCGAATCCTACCTGGGTACTGCGCGCCGTCGCATCTCAATCCGACGCCATGCCCGTCTGCTCGATTACTTTATTTCTGAGGGTTCTAATGCGCGAACATGGGTGCAGATCATAATGAATGCGGATATGGTGAAGTCGGCAGGCGATGCAAGCGTCCCAACCCCGCATCCACTTCCACCCCCGCCTCTACAGAAAGGCAGCCAGTTTCTGACGCAGGTCGACTGGTTAAGCCCGGTGGTTACACGCGATTCGCCAGCATATAAGCAGGCTCTAGCCCTGCATCCGACGGTGTTTGAGTTGATGTATGACGTTGACGAGTTGTATGAGGCCCATAACGAACTGCATTTCTACACCTGGGGCGCGCGCGATTGCTGCCTGCCCAAAGGCGCAACGAAAGCAACGCTGCTGGGTGATTACCCGAAATTGAGGGCTGGCGATGTATTAATTTTCGAGGAGGTATTCGGTCCCTATACAGGCGTACCGGAAGATGCCGCTCTCGCACATCGCTGCGCTGTCCGCCTCACGAAGGTAACATCCGCCACGGATCCACTCGGCAAACTGCTTCTACAATCCAGCGTCGATGCTGCTCCGCCGACGTTTGAAACGGTGGTCATCGAGGAGAAAGAAGAGGCCAGGGAGGTGATTGAGGATGATGGTGATAAAAAGGTTTCTGTGAACGTGACAGAAGAGGTGAAGGACGCGGGCAAAGATGAGACGGTCGAGATTGCGGAGAAGAGCGAGCAGAAACATGAACACGATGAGGTTGAGGTAATCGAAACTGGCAAAAAAGGCCACGCAAAACACGAAATGCTTGAAGATAAAGATGCGACTCTCAAATTGGCATCTATATCGTTCAAAGACACTATCAAAGAAAAAGGCGAGACGGCAAGGGTGGAGGTGAAAGGCCGCGAAGCTGAGCGTACCGAGGAAGTCGAAGAGGTCGAGAAGCGTAAAGGCGAGATCGAACTTGAAAGTAAGCGTACGGAGAGCGACGCTATAGAAGTTCGCGTTAAGGAGCATGAGGAGGAGAGGAAAGTGGGTCAGCCCACGGAGGACGCGATATATCGCGTCCCTACAGATTATTCGCTGCCTATTACAGAGATCGAGTGGCATATTGAAGATGCGCTGCCTTTTCCGCTGTGTATCTCTGCCACGACCGCGCCTGAGCATGGTCAGCAGTATATCGAAAACGTGAGCGTTGCGCATGGCAATATCGTGCTTGCCGATTCTGGCCAGACTATGGATGTTGAGCATTTCGGCCTCGTACCAGCCCCTTCACCGGTACTGTTCAAAGTGCCAGCGCAGGGAAGCGATCGTTGCAAGCCAACCGCGAATATACCGGTGCTGCCGCGCTTCTACCCATCTTTGAAAAACTCCCCGCTCACGTTTGCCGGACCCGGTGTCGAGCGCTACGGATCTCTGTCGGCAAAGGCTACTATCAACTGGGCAACGATGAATGCGAATGCTGTGGCACTGCCTGCCATCTATTTGTCGAGCTTTCTGGCGGATGAAAAGCAGGTTGACTGGCAGGCGCACGCCGACCTCTTGCAGTGCGAGGCAACGGCACCGGCATTTGTGGTTGAGATTGAGTCGGACGGCACGGCCTACCTGCGCTTTGGCGATGGGCGGCATGGCTTGTTCCCTGAACCACAAACGCAGTTTACCGCGACCTATCGCATCGGTGACGGCGTGCAAGGCAACATTGGAGCCGATTCACTGGTGCATATTGTGAGCAGTGATGCGCGCATCATCCAGGTACGCAATCCTCTACCGGCGCAAGGTGGGGTTGAGCCGGAGAGCGTTGAGGATGTGCGGCAGAAGGCGTCAAGCGCCTTCCTTACGCAGGAGCGGGCGGTGACGACAGATGATTTTGTGTCGCTCGTGCAGCGTGTTCCTGGCGTGAAGAGAGCCACCGCGGTTCAGCGTTGGACAGGCAGCTGGTATACGACCTTTCTCGCGGTAGAGCGCGTGGGTGGCGCGGTAGTTGATGAGGCATATAAGCGGGAACTCTATTCACGGATGCAGCAGTATTGCCTGGCTGGCTCCGATCTGGCCATTGTAGGCCCGGTCTACGTCTCGTTGGAGATCGCCATGACGGTACAGGTAAAAGATGACTACTTCCGCAACAGGGTAAAATCTGCGCTGCAGGACGTGTTCAGCAATCGTATCTTGCCCGGCGGTGAACGCGGCTACTTCTCCCCTGATAACTTCTCTTTCGGTCAAACGATGTACATCAGTTCATTGCGTTCCGCTGCGTTGGCCGTCCCCGGTGTGGCTGCGGTAGAGGTCACCACCTTTCAGCGTCAGGGTATCCCCAGTTCACAGGCATTAAACGATGGTTCGCTGGTGATGGATTGGATGGAGATCGCACGCCTGGAAAATGATCCCAATTATCAAGAACATGGCATCTTTCGCTTAGATGTGGAGGGCGGCAAATGATCCTGGACGATTACAAGTTGTTAAGAGGGCACAATGAATTGCGCCCCTACAATGTGGAGGGCGGCAAATGATCCTGGACGATTGCAACTGTTGTGAAGGGTTACGCACCCAGACACCAGCAGAAATTACCAATCAACCTGGCCTACCAGCGATTTCCTATCGCGCAGGTACGTACAACCAGTTTAAGCAGAGCATGCTCGTGAAGCTATCTGCTGCTGGTCAACCAGCGCTGAGCAGCCTGAACACACGCAGCACAGATGATTTCTCTATCGCGCTGCTTGACTCGTGGGCGGTGGTATGCGATGTACTGACCTTTTACCAGGAACGCATCGCGAACGAGTCCTATACGCGTACCGCCAGCGAGTACCTCTCTCTGTTGCAGATGGCGCGCTCCGCCAGCTATGAATTGCAGCCAGGCGTAGCGGCTGACACCTACCTGGCATTCACCCTGGAAAGCACGCCCGGCTCGCCTGGAAAGGCCATCATCGATATTGGCACAAAGGCTCAGAGCCTGCCCAATCCAGGTGAAAGCCCGCAGGTGTTTGAAACTGTCGAGGCCATTGAAGCTCGCTCGGCATGGAATGCGATTTTCCCCCGCAAGACGCGCCCGCAGCCGCTGAGTATCGATATGCCCTCGCTTGTGTTGCAAGGGACAAGTGCCAATCTGCATTCTGGCGATGTCCTGCTGATCGTTGCTCCCGGGGGCGCGATAAATCAGTCCCTTGCAGATGCTTCGAAGCCGCCCGCAAATGCTCTCCGCTTCATTCGAAATGTTGTGGTTGATACTGTTGCCCAGCAGACAACGGTCTTCCTTGAAGATGCGGTATTTACAGATACACCGCCCGTCGGTGGTGATGGGGCCAGGCAAGATGGGCCACCTGCCAATCCGCCCGTACCCGCTATGTCGGGTAATGGGACGGATGGGCAGCCATCTACCAATCCATCCGTGGTATCGGGTGATGGGGCAGGCGGGCAGAAGCAACCCGTCGCGGTTTCTCAGGGCGCGAAAATTGGGCCTCCTACAGCGAGCAATGGCGCGCGGGCCAGCGCCAGCCCTTCAACATTCTCTTATACGGCACCGCAAACGCTTGATAACTCGACAGTCAATACCGTTGTGCGCGGTCAGGTATGGAATGAACGCGACCTGAACGCTTATGCCACCGTGCAGAAGTGGTCTCTGCAAGATGTGCTTGTGAGCGCTGCCGCGCCATCCCAGAATGGGGCGACGGCAGCGCAGGAAGATGCGACAGGCGTTTTTGCCTTGCGCGTGCGCGCCTCGCTCTTTGGCAATAACGCTCCAGACTGGAACGCTATGCCGGACTCGGTGCGCACTCCCTACTATAACCGCTACAAGCAACTCAACCCCCACGACAACACTGCGATGGCTGATTTCACCGACTGGCCGTTCCTGCCAACGACATCCCCCATCGTGGTTGTGGGTTCGGCGGCCCCTTTGCCGCAGCCACAAAACATAGTCGACCTGGATAGGAGCTATCCGCAGATTCCCGGCAAGAGCTGGGTGGCGGTCGTGCGTCCTGGTGGAAGCACTATCATTGCGCATGTCGATTCGACCACCGAAACGAGCCTGGTCAACTACACGTTGAGTGGCAAGGTAACGCGGCTTAAACTCGCTACGACGGAGCAGGCAAGCCCGGTATCGATGCAGGACATAAGGCAGGTGATCGTGTATGGGCAGAGTGAGCAGCTATCATTAGCCCAACTGCCCATGGATGTCCCGGTGCAGAACAATTCCATCGATGTGCCAGGCCTGTATGACGGGCTGAGCCCTGGTAAGATGCTGATGGTTGCGGGCGAACTCGCCAACTTGAATGGCGTGCAATCCAGCGAGGTTGTCTTTCTGGCGAACACTACGTTTGATGGAAGCTATCCAGAGGGACTGACTACTCTCACCCTGAAAGATAACCTCGCCAATGCCTATAAAGCGGAAACTGTGATGATCTATGCCAATATCGCCCGCGCCACCCAGGGGGAAACCGTGCGCGATGAGATACTAGGTAATGGCGAAACAAGCCACCGATACCAGAGCTTCACCCTGCGTCAGGGGCCGCTTACCTACCTGCACAACGCGACAACCGGCGGTATTGTCTCAACCCTTCAGGTATTCGTCAACGACATTCAATGGCAAGAGGTTCCAGCGCTGCTCGGTCATGGCCAGCGCGACCGCGTCTTTGTGACTCGCACTGGCGCCGATGGTAAAACTACCATCCAGTTTGGTGACGGACAAAGCGGTGCGCGCCTGCCAGATGGTCAGGAGAATGTGCGGGCGACATACCGCAAGGGGAGCGGCACTTCTGGGCACGTCGCTGCGAATCAGATAACGCAGCTCATGACACGCCCGCTGGGGGTGAAAAGCGTGACCAATCCGCAGGCTCCCGCCGGCGCGGAAGACGCCGAGACGGCAGGTGATGTTCGCAATAATGCCGCGCTTACCGTGTTGACGCTCAACCGCGTCGTCTCCGTCGCAGACTACGAAAACTTTGCGCGCAGCTTTCCGGGGGTTGCGAAAGTGCTTGCGACATTGATCTCAACCAGCCGGGTAAGCGGCATGTTTGTGACGCTTGCTGGCACCGGAGGCAGTGAAATTTCGCAGGATGACCCGCTCTACACGCGAATCTTCTTCGCCATGCAAAAGGCGGGTGATCCAACCATCACTCTCAAGTTGCAATCGTATCGCAAGGCCCTGTTCAGAATCGCCGCTCGTATCAAGGTAGAAGCGGACTTTGCTGAGGCAGACGTCCTGCAAAGGGTGCAGAATACGGTTCGCTCCTCCTTCTCATTTGAGAACCGCTCCTTCGGCCAGGCTGTGACGTTGAAAGAGGTGAGCAATACCATACAGGATGTGCCAGGAGTAGTCACTGCCGAAGTATATAACCTGTACCGGCTGGAGAAAGAACCGGCATTGAACAACACCCTCATCGCTGCCATACCAACCGTCGGCGCGAATGGTGAAGTCTCGGCTGCCGAGCTGCTCATAGCAGATACGGTTCCCTTTGATGCTCTGGAGGTGATACTGTGAGTTTCAAACTCGATCAATTGTATAACCTGCTGCCTGCCATCTATCGCGTACAGGATATAGAGCGCGGGGATCAGCCTCTGAAAGCGCTACTCTCGGTGATCATGGATCAGGTACAGGTGCTGGAAGAGGACCAGGCGCAGCTCTATGACGATCAGTTTATCGAGACCTGCCAGGAATGGGCTGTACCCTATATCGGTGATCTCGTCAGTTATCAAACACCGCACGACGTTCTGCCGCAAAGCCTGCGCGTCGAGGTCGCCAATACCATCAGCTACCGGCGTCGTAAAGGCACCGCTACCATGCTGGAACAACTGGCACGCGACGTCACAGGCTGGAGCGTGCATGTCGTTGAGTTCTTCAAGTTGCTCGCACAGTCACAGCATATGAATCGGGTTCGTTTTGCTAATACCACCCCTGACCTTCGCAAGTGGGAGCCGCTTGAGCAACTGAATACACCTTTTGACGCCCTCGTTCATACTGCCGATGTGCGCAGCATTGCCCAGGGACGCGGGCGCTATAATATCCCGAATATCGGCATCTTCGTGTGGCGTCTGAACGCCTATTCGCTGACCGATTCCCCAGCCGTCAAAGTCGACAGCCACCGCTACCTGTTCAACCCGCTGGGAACTACTCTGCAATTGTTCAGTCATGCTCAGGTCGCGGAGAATATAACACATTTGTCGGGCCAGCAGAATGTCACGATGCCTATCACCCGTAACATGCTCACCCACTACCCGGACGACTACTACGGTGTGGACAAAAGTATCCTGCTCACCGTTAACGGCAGGCAGGTTACGCCCAATCTCGATTCCAATTCGCCGCAGCACACCTCCGACCTCATCGAGGCTGCGGACTTGAGCGATACAAAGGATGGTGATGGCAACACTGTCTGGACCAATTTGCCGCGCGAAAAAATAGCCATTGACCCCGTTCTGGGCAGAATCGCCTTTCCGCGAGGACGGGGCAAGCGCGTGCCAAAGAATGTGCAGGTGACCTGCTACTATGGCTTCAGCGCTGAAATGGGCGGCGGTGAATATAGCCGGGTGGATTCGTTCACTCGTATCGACCCGCTCACTACCCTGGTGCTGCCCGTCGAAAGAGTGCCCGTGCCGGATGGAACTATCGTGAAGGCGCTCGCGGCTCTGAACGGGTCTGGCGTGGTAGAGATTGCCGACAGTGGACGCTACAGCGAGTCTCCATCCATAGATGCTCCCGCGAATACACTCGTTGAGTTACGCGCTGCTGAAGGACATCGTCCACTGCTTGTACTTGCCAATGATCCTGCGAAAAGCGGAAATCCGCTCACGCCCGAACTCGCGATCGGTGGTGAAGAGGGAGCGTGGGTCGTGCTGAATGGCCTCGTGATCAGCGCCGGTCGCCTGCATGTCAGCGGCAATTTGAGCCGCCTGACGCTGCGACATTGCACGTTGGTGCCGGGATTAGTCGTTTCTGATGCGGGTACGATAAATCTAGCCACTGCAGCGGACAAATCCCAGCCGACGGTAGTCGAGTCGGAGAGCGCCAGCGAAGAGGTGAAGCGTAACAAGCGGGGGGAGACGGTTGTCACCGAACGAGAAGATATTCATGTAGAGATTGATCGCTACTCGCCCCAGGTAAGTATGATCATTGAAGCACCTGGTATTCTTGTAGAATTCGACCACTGTATTGTGGGTGGACTGCGCGTTGTTGAGAGCGCGAAAGTGCAGATCACCAATAGCGTTGTCGATGCTACTTCGCAGCATGCCATCGCTTATTCTGGACTCGACGACAGGGCGGTCGGGGCTCCGCTGCATGTCGAAAATAGCACGGTCATTGGCCAGGTACATACATCACTGATGGAACTGGCCTCAAACACGATTTTTCTGGCTCGTCGTTCTAGTGAAGAGGGAGCGCCGGTGCATGTTGCGCGGCGACAGGATGGCTGCGTGCGCTACTCGTATCTCCCTGCGAAGTCGCGTGTTCCCCGCCTGTACCACTGTCAGCCGATAAACGAGCAGGCAGCAGAGTGGGTGCATCCACAGTTCACCTCGCTCAGCTACGGCAGTCCAGGTTACTGCCAGCTCAGCCGTAGGACTGCTAACGAGATTCGGCGCGGCGCTGATGACGAATCCGAGATGGGAGCATTTCATAACCTTTACCAGCCACAACGTGAAACGAATCTAAGTCTGCGCTTGAAAGAGTACCTGCGCTTCACATTAGAAGCTGGCGTTTTTTACCTGTCATAATCTGAGAACAGGAGTTGAGGAATGAGTGATATAAGCCGGGTGACATTTGACCCCAAAAAGCACTATATTGGTGTTGTAATGCAGCAAGGTCGGGTTCAACTGGATGCCGATTGGAACGAGCAGCAGGCGATCTATCAGCATCGTATTGAAACCGAGGCGCGAGACGTAATCGGGCAGTGTGGCGTGCCACAGGTGGGGGGCGGCTTCAGAATCGGCTTTACACCCGATAACACTGATTTGACGATCTCGCCTGGGCGCATGTATGTCGATGGCATACTCTGCGAGTTAAACGAGGCGACTCCTGTTCCAGTTCGCTTTCTGGACCCAAACCATGTGCAAGTGCTCAGCTGGAATGTCGATGGTCAGGATTTCCAGAAAGGTCAGTGGGTCGAATTTCTGGATGTACAAATGCGGTCACTCAAGCTCTTTCGCATTCTTGAGGCTGATGCAACACAGCGAACCCTGACGCTCCTGACCGACCAGACCAACTTCGATACTAGCGGCTTGAAAGATGAAAAGGACCTCAGCCTACGCCGTGTCACTACCTACACGACCCAACCCTACTGCCCCACGACCGAACGCGAGTATCCTGGTCCCGCCTTTGCCGTCTATCCCGATGATACCAGATTGCCGACGCTCAACTTGCACGCGGATCACTACCTTCTCGTCATTTATATCGATGCATGGCAACGGCCTGTGACCTCACTTGATGACGTGCGCATGCTAGAAGCGGCGCTCGGTGGCATTGATACCGCCACGCGCTTGCAGACTGTCTGGCAGGTAAAGATTCTTCCTATCGAACTCCAGGGTGAATTCCGCAGCAGGCTCGCAAAGCACCAGGATCTGTTGCAGCAGCTAAGTGAAATACAAAGCGGTGGCCAGGGAAGAAGTAGAAAGAGGGAGATAGAGGACAACAAGGCACAACTTGAGCAAGAGATCGCCACGTTTACTAGCACGCTGACCTGCAATTCCTCATTCAGTGAATGGGATACTCTGACCGCTTCTCTGCCTGGCCTGATGAATGCTCGAACTTATACTGGCGACGATGCCGGAAATCCGGGCTATCAGCGCCTGGAGAATCAATTGTACCGTGTGCAAGTGCATCGTGGTAGCGATGCTCAGGAGGGACCTGGCTTCAAGTGGTCGCGTGACAACGGCTCGGTTGTCGCCTTGATCGAAAGGGTGGTAGACAACAAGGTGGTGGTAAAGGGAGTTGGGCTCGACGACGACCGGGGTTTCAGCGCGGGACAGTGGGTGGAACTGCTCAACGATGAAAGAGAATTGAACGGGCTGCCTGGGCATTTTGTGCGTATCAAAGAGGTCGATCCGATCACAAAAGCGCTGCTGTTAGAGCAGGGGCCGCCGCCAATCGATGGAGAGCAGCATACAAAAATACGCCGCTGGGATGGAGGTGGAATAATCACGATGAATGGCGCATGGGTTGACCTCGAAAGCGGCATACAGGTACAGTTCTTTCCCGGCACCTACAGAAATGGCGACTACTGGCTCATTCCCGCCCGCACCGAGACGGGCGACGTCGAATGGCCTCCTTACGCGGTACCCAATGTGAACCCCATTCCGCAGGGGCGAGCAGGTATTCATCATCACTACGCTCGACTTACGCGTGTGCTGCTTGCCCAGACCGTATCGCTGCAGGATTGCCGCAGGCGTTTTACTCCGCTCACCTCGCAGGCCATGCATATTGTCGGCGTGAATTGGGCGAACGATGCCGAATATCCGCGTGATATCTTGAAAGGTGGTTTGCACATTACTCTCGACGGCGAACCCGACCCACTCACGGTAAATTCAGGCTCGATGATCCTGACCGTTGAACCGACGCTGCCAGGGGATGGAGAAAGCATTTTTATCATGAGTGGTCATATCGAGGTGAGCGCCAACAATATCTATTGGCGTTGGGGTCATGAAGAGGAAGGGGGATTGGCCGAACTGCTTACCAAGCTCGACATCTTTTTCCTCGGTCCCAGGCACAGACCTCGCGTACGTGTGACATTGAAAGGGCATCAGATCTGGGGCTACGCGGGAGATCAAATACTCTACCTGGATGGGCAGACATTCGGCATAAGGGGAGTGCAAGGCGATGGGACGACTCCGCGCCACGCCGTGATGCTACCCTCCGGAGTAAGCGCCCGCGCAAGCGACTTCGAGAGCTGGTTTTACCTGACATAGCAGGGAGGATTTCCGGTTCCACGGGATCACCATAGTCAATAGAGCGAATCTTGGCGAGATAGTTCTGATCCCATACGTGCGGTCCATCGACTGGCATAGCATCTTTGTCGTAGAAATAGTCAGTGCCATGTTAGACGCGCTTCGACTGCGAACAGGTTGCCACCATCTATCCGCTAAACGCCCACCTAGCTCTTTTTTGCACACAGGCCTCGCCGTGTTTCATGCGCCGCCCTCTCTTCTGTGGACCTTGCCGAAGGGTGAGGTGACAAACACACTTCACGCGAGCCACCCGTTCGACGTGGGAGGAAAAGGCGCTCTTTCCACACCGAAAACGCTTGCCTCGACGATCCCCCGGGAGAACCGTCGCGGGTGCAATCCTCACAGCGAAGCCCGCGGTAATCAGCGTATTACTGTCAAGATAACTGTCTTCACGTTAGTAGCAACGTGGAAGGAGTGACTCATTCAAGGTGAGAAGGGCGATGAGCGGGACGTTTCTGCCCTTGCCACGGCAATCCTTATAATTGCAAAGTAATCGATGGTCTACAATAAATCCCCCAAGGTCTACCAGGCTGCCGTTTATCTTTGTATACCATTGTGTCGTATTGCGTTTATTTGATTTGGAGAGCCACATGCAGCGTAAATTTCTGAACAGGCTTGGCATAGCTGTTGTCGTCCTGGTTGTGGTTGGCGTCAGTTTCTTGAGTATCCGCTTAATTGCTCAAGCCAGGCAAGATCAACGTATCCCCATCGATGGACAAACCGTTCCACTTATCAAACATGCACAATTGCTCGGAGCCGCCAATGGCGACCAGCAATTGAACCTCTCGATCGGGTTACATCCCCGCAATCAGCAAGAATTGGAGAACTTGCTGCGCAACCTGTATGATCCTCGCTCCTTAACGTATCATCATTTTCTGACACCTCAGGAGTTCTCCGATGAATTCGGCCCCACTCCAGAACAGCAGCAACAGGTCGCTGCCTATTTACGTCAGCAAGGGCTGACTGTGACCGGCATTGCACCAAATGGGCTATTGATTGATGCCAATGCCACTATTGCTCAGGCTGAAGCCACCTTTCAAGTCACCATTAATAATTATCAACTGGGGTCGCACACCTTTTATGCCAACGCAGGTGCGCCAACTATTCCATCCTCACTTTCATCGCTTATCGCCTCGATTGGTGGTCTTGACAACAGTGTGAAGCTGCACCCGCTTTTGCATCGCCTGAATCCAGAGGGCGGAAAACCAGGCTTAGGTAAACGCTCGTCGCATGCTCAGCCGAACGCTCAGTCCGGATTCAAGCCCGCC
>Ga0137371_10003761_pt1 | contig 11906 bp, 8 predicted proteins | sample SagtaG_7_FD_104919 | JGI IMG/M metagenome (GOLD analysis project Ga0137371, IMG submission 104919) | Vadose zone soil microbial communities from Sagehorn Ranch, Mendocino, California, USA - Sage1_R_40_16 metaG | ecosystem: Environmental > Terrestrial > Soil > Vadose zone | place: USA: California... | reverse complement strand
GCGAGGTCGAGTTCCGCGGCGCCTGGGCGCGGATGGTCGGCGAGGAGGGCCGCGGCGTGCCGACGATCATCGAGATGGTCAACCACACGCGACTCGACTGCGTGATCGGCACCGCCAGCGGCTACCGCGCGGGCGTCGTCCAGGCGATCCACCACGCCGCCCACCGCTCCGCCTTCGGCAGGGAGCTGATCGAGCAGCCGCTGATGCGCAACGTTCTAGCCGACCTCTGCGTGGAGTCCGAAGCGGCAACGATCGCCGCTATGCGCCTCGCCCGCTCCTACGACGAGGTGGCCGCCGGCGACGAGGAGGCGACCGAGTTCCGCCGCCTCGCCAACGCCGTCCTCAAGTACTGGCTCTGCAAGCGGGCCCCGTCCCACGCCGTCGAGTGCTTGGAGTGCCTGGGAGGCAACGGCTACGTAGAGGAGTCAGGAATGCCGCGCCTCTACCGAGAGGCCCCCCTAGCCTCGATCTGGGAGGGCTCCGGCAACGTCCAGTGCCTCGACGTGCTGCGGGCGATGGTCAAGAGCCCAGACGCGGTCGAGGCCTTCTTCGCCGAGGTGCTCGAGGGAGCGGGGGCGGAACCGAAGCTGGACGCCTACGTCACCTCCCTGCGGGACGAGATCCCCGGCGACATAGACACGATCCAGTCCCGAGCCCGCCGCATAGTCGAGCGCATGGCCCTCGCCCTACAGGCCTCCCTCCTAATCCGCTACGGCGACCCCGCGGTAGCCGACGCCTTCTGCGCCTCCCGCCTCTCCGGCAACTGGGGCAACGCCTTCGGCACGCTCCCGGCAGACACCGACTTCGGCCGCATCATCGAGAGGCATCGGCCGGAGGGGTCCGGGTAGGGGCTCCACTTAACTTTTTCGGTGAGGCGTCAGCGGCTGGCCGTGAGCCGGCTGACGAAAAAGTACAAGACGTTCCGCCCCTACCCGGACCCCTCCTACCCCGCGTCACGAAGAGCGCGGCCCACCTGCTCGGCGGTGATCACTCCGGATAGCCGGCCATCGGCGTCGACCGCCATCAGAGCGCCGAAGCGGCGCAGGGCACGGCTCGCGAGCAGCGAGTCGAGCGGGGCGTCGTCCCGGATCTGGAAGGTTCCGTCGTCTCGCTCGAGCAGGTCTGAGATCAGAGAGGTCGCGCGGGAGGTCTCTGGAACCTCGTCGGCTTTGTCGCGAACCACAAGCCCGAGGAAGTGATGGGCCGTGTCGACTACCGGGAACCAGGGCCAGCGGTAGCGGAGGAAGTACTCGTCGAGGGCCTGCTCGACGCTCAGCTCGTCGGGGATCGCGACAGGTTCGCGGTCCATCACGTCCGCGACCCGGAGGTTGCTGATTTTGCCGCTGATCGCGGTCTGCATCGAGGCGGCGCGGGCGGAGCCGTTGATCACCATCCCGATCAGCGCCAGCCAGATCCCGCCGAAGACCGCGCCCTTGAAGATCAGCAGCAGGCCGGCGCCGATGAAGAGGTAGGCGAAGACCCGGCCCAGGGTGGCGGCGAAACGGGTGGCGGCGGCGCGGTCGCCGGTTCGCCACCAGGCCAGCGCCCGCACGATCCGGCCCCCGTCCATCGGGAAGGCGGGCAGCAGGTTGAAGACGAGGACGAGGAAGTTGATCGAGGCGAGCCAGGCCACCGCAGCCAGCACGCCCGAGATGCCGGAGTTCGCCTCGACCAGCATCGCTTCCTTGAACTCGTGCCAGCCGGCGGCGGCAAGGCCGATCGCGACGAGGACGACGACGATCGCCAGGCTCACCAGGGGGCCGGCGACCGCCACCTTGAACTCGGTGGCGGGACTGTCGGATTCGCGGTCCATCCGCGCCACGCCGCCGAAGATCCAGAGCTGGATGCTGGAGATGCCGATGCCGTTGCGCAGCGCGACCATCGCGTGCCCGAGCTCGTGCAGCACGATCGAGGCGAAGAAGCCGGCGGCGCTGGCCACCGCGAGGGCGAACGGCGCCGACGCCGAGCTCGACTCCCCCAGCACGTCGCCGTAGAAGCGCGAGAGCCAGAAGATCACCAGGAAGAGCACAAAGAACCACGACCAATCGACCGCGATCCGGATCCCGCGGACGTGGAAGAGCGTGATCGAGCTACCGCCGAGCATGTCCCAATGGTATGTGGCCTTGGCGATAGGTCGACTCCGGGTCGTATGGACCCGCTTTCCGCCCATCGGTGGAGGCGGAGAAATCCGACCGCGTCCTCGGATTTCCGCTCTATAGCATCCGCGCTCGTGCCCTCCCACGATGTGCTCGTAATCGGCGCTGGTCTCGCCGGCCAGCGCGCGGCCCTCGCCGCGGCCGAGCAGGGCGTCTCGGTGGGGATCCTCAGCAAGGTCCATCCGGTCCGCTCGCACTCCAACGCGGCCCAGGGCGGCATCAACGCGGCGCTCGACCCAGGGGACTCCTGGGAGTCGCACGCCTTCGACACGATCAAGGGCTCCGACTACCTCGGCGACCAGGACGCGATCGAGATCATGTGCCGCGAGGCGCCGGAGGAGATCCTCCATCTCGAGCACCTCGGCGTCACCTTCCACCGCAACGAGGAGGGTCGGCTCGGCACCCGCGCCTTCGGCGGCGCCTCCGCCGCCCGCACCTACTACGTCGCCGACATCACCGGCCAGGCGATCATGCACGTCCTCTATGAGCAGCTGATGAAGCACTCCGAGGCGGTCGCCCGCTACGAGGAGTGGTTCTGCACCGCGCTGGCGCTCGACGAGGAGGGCGAGTGCTGCGGCGTCGTCACGCGCAACGTCGCCGACGGCTCGATGGAGCTGTTCGAGGCCAAGGCGGTGATCCTCGCCACCGGCGGCAACGGCCAGGTCTACAAGCCGACCACCAACGCGCTGATCTGCACCGGCGACGGGATCGCGATGGCCTACCGGGCCGGGGCGAAGCTGATGGACATGGAGATGATCCAGTACCACCCGACGACGCTGGCCGGCAAGGGGTTCCTGATCACCGAGGGCGCCCGCGGCGAGGGCGCCCACCTGCTCAACGCCAAGGGCGAGCGCTTCATGGAGCGCTACGCGCCGAACAAGATGGAGCTTGCCTCGCGCGACGTCGTCTCCCGCGCCGAGCAGACCGAGATCAACGAGGGTCGCGGCTTCCCCGACGGCACCGTCGCGCTCGACATCACCGTCGTGCCGAAAAAGCGCGTCCACGAGGCGCTGCGCGAGATCGTCCTCGTCGGCCGCGACTTCGCCGGCGTCGACATCACCCGCGAACCGATCCACATCAAGCCGGGCAACCACTACACGATGGGCGGGATCAAGACAGACGTCGACGGGCGCACCGACGTCCCCGGCCTCTACGCCGCCGGCGAGACGGCCTGCGTCTCGGTCCACGGCGGCAACCGGCTCGGCGCCAACTCGCTGCTCGACACGCTGATCTTCGGCCGTCGCTCCGGCGTCGACGCCGCCGCGCGCGCCAAGCGCAGCGGGAGCTCGCGCGCCTCGAAAGCGGCGCTGGAGGCCGAGCAGGCGACGATCGACGAGATCCTCTCGCGCGAGAAGGGCTCCGGTCGCCGCGTCTCGGAGATCAAGCTGGAGCTGGGCACGACGATGGACAGGCACGTCGCCGTCTTCCGCGAGGAGGCCGGCATCCAGGAGGCGCTGGGGACGGTGCGCAGACTGAAAGAGGAGGCGGTGTCGGCATACGTCGACGATCGCGGCAGTGTCTTCAACCAGGACGTGCTTGCCGCGATCGAGCTGGGGTACATGCTCGACAACGCCGAGTGCGCCTGCGTCGCCGCGCTGGAGCGCAGGGAGAGTCGCGGCGCCCAGTACCGGACCGACTTCCCGGAGCGAAACGACGAGGAGTGGCTCAAGCACATCGACCTGCAGCTCGGTGCCGACGGGCCGGAGATCTCATACTCAGAGGTAACGATCACCCAGTGGGAGCCCGAAGAGAGGACGTACTAGGAACGATGGCCGAGTACACGCTGAAGATCCGCCGCTACCAACCGGAGAGCGGCGAGGGGCCCTTCTGGGAGGAGTTCGAGGTCGACCTCGATCCCTCGCTCTCGGTCCTCGACGGCATCCTCCAGGCCAAGGACCGCGACGACGGCTCGCTGGCGGTCCGCTGCTCCTGCCGCGCCGCGATCTGCGGCTCCTGCGGCGTCAAGGTCAACGGCCAGTCCACCCTCGCCTGCAAGACCCAGATTGGCCACGCCCACGAGGCGGCGAACAGGATGGCCAGTGCGACGGCAAGCGGCCCCCGGACGCGGGAGTCCGGTCGCGAGATCGCCGGCGATGATGAGCGCGACCGGACGGGAGCGGAGGAGGCCGCGCCCGGCCATTCCGCCCTCGCGGGAGCAGAGGAGGTGGCGCCTATTTTGGTCGAGCCGATGGGGAACATGCCGGTGATCAAGGACCTGATCGTCGACATGGAGTCGACGCACTGGCAGAAGATCCGTCGCGTCACTCCGTGGCTCCTGCCGCACGGCGAGCCGCCCGAGCGCGAGTACGTGGTCGAGCCGGAGTCGATGATCGACATCACCCAGTCGATGGCCTGCATCCAGTGCGGCGCCTGCGTCTCCTCCTGCCTCTCGATGGAAGCCGACCCCGACTTCATCGGCCCGGCCGCCCTGGCCAAGGCCTACCGCTTCGTCGGCGACCCGCGCGACGCCGAGACCGTGGAGCGCCTGCACGACCTCGCCCAGGACCCGCACGGGATCTACGACTGCACCCACTGCTTCAGCTGCATCGACGCCTGCCCCAAGGGCGTGGCGCCGATGGACCAGATCATGCGCCTGCGTCGCAAAGCCGGCGAGGAGGGGATCGACGACCCCAACAACGGCCACAACCACGTCAACGCCTTCGTCAAGATGATCGAGAAGAAGGGCACCAACGACGAGGCGCTGCTCATCCAGGAGTCCTACGCGCCGGGGATCAAGGGCAAGCTCAAGCCGAGCAAAGGGGCGATCAAGGGCCTGGTCGAGTCGCTGCCGACCGTGCTGCGCGCGATCAAGACGGGCAAGGCACGGTCGCTGCCGAAGCTGATTCCCGGCATCCACCCGAAGCTCCCCGGCGGCGCCCAGGACGAGGTCAAGGCGATCTACAAGCATGCCGAGGAGCACCGCGAGGAATTCAACATCTACATCACGGGCACCGACGACGTCGAGCCGGAGCCCGACGAGCCCACCGCCGCGACCCTGGCGGAGGAGGCGGCCGCGGCCGCGGAACGCGAGGAGTCATGAGCGACGGCCAGATCAAGGTCGCCTACTGGCCCGGCTGCGTCTCTCGCGGCTTCACCACCGAGCTGCACGGCTCGATGGCACTGGTCGCCGAGCGCCTCGGCATCGAGCTGGTGGAACTGGACCGCGCCAACTGCTGTGGCGCCGGCGTAATCGCCGAGCACAACCAGGAGCTGGCCGACACCCTCAACGCCCGCACCTTCGCCCTCGCCCAGCAGACCGGCCTGGCGATGATGAACATCTGCTCGACCTGCCAGGGCGCGCAGTCGGAGTGCCAGCAGCGACTGGACGCGGACTCCGCCTACCGCGCCCACATCAACGAGGCGCTCGCCGGCCAGGGGCTCTCCTACGTCAAGGACAAGGACGGCTTCACTAACAAGAACTTCCTCTGGCTGCTGGTCGAGGACTACGGGCTCGATCGACTTTCGGAGCAGGTCGTGCGGCCCCTCTCCGGCCTCCGCGTCGGCCCCTTCTACGGCTGCTACGTCGTCCGCCCGAAGGACCGCCTCGGCTACGACGAGCACCCCGAGCGCGACCTCTACCTGGAGCAGGTGATCGAGACCCTCGGCGGCGAGGTCGTCGAGTACGACGGCGCCCGCAAGTGCTGCGGCTTCCCTGTGATCACGATGAACCGCGAGACCTCGCTGCGCCAGGCCGGCACCCACGTCGGCGACGCGCTCGACGCCGGCGCCGACTGCCTCGTCACCCCCTGCCCCCTCTGCCACCTCAACCTCGACATGCAGCAGCCCGAGGCGGCCAAGATCGTCAACCGCGACCTCGGCCTCGCCGTCCTGCACCTGCCGCAGCTGGTCGGCCTCGCCCTCGGCTACGAGCCCAAGCAGCTCGGCATGGGTAAGCACATCGCCTCGACCGGCTGGGTCGAGGAACGTCTCGCCACGGTCCCCGCCTGACGTTCTTAGAACCGAACCGCGAAGATCGCGCCGCCGAAGGCGGCGAGGATGCTCGCGAGCGTGATGATCATGGCATTCTGCAGCCGATCGAAGCGGCGCTCCATACGAGCATCCTGGGCATCAAAGCGATCGTCCATACGGTCCCGCAGCGCATCGACCTGATCTGACAGGTGGTCGAGGCGGTTGTCGTTCCAGTTGGCTCGTGCCTGCTCCATCCCTGAGGACGTTAGCGGACAAGACGTTACGTGTGATTCAAGAAAGTGTGACGGACGAATGGACTAGTCGAGCCTGACCCGGCGGGCCATCCAGCGCGCTCCCACCGAGTCGGTGAGGCCGTGGGCGACGATCGAGGCGATCACGGTGATCGCCGCGACGTCGAAGACCAGCTCGCTGTGGCCGACGTCCGACTTCAGCACGAAGAGGGCGAACAGCATCGAGGCGACGCCCTTGGGCCCGAACCAGGCGATGAAGGCCTGCTGGGCGCGCGGCAGCTTGATGCGGAGGAAGGACAGCAGCACGGCGGCGGGGCGGGCGACCAGCAGCGCGAAGAGGACGAAGGCGACCAGCGGCGGGATGCTGTGGTCGAAGCCGGTGGCGACGATAAGCCCGCCGAAGACGAAGAAGGTGATCACCTGGAGGATCGTGCTGGTGTTCTCCGCGAACTCGACGAAGCCCTGGGGGACGTCGTGCTCGGCGGCGCCCATCGCGAGCCCGCAGACGAAGGCGGCGATCAGCCCGTTGCCGAAGGTGACGTCGGAGAGGCCGAAGGCGACCAGGGCGAAGGCGACCGCGTAGATCCCCTCGTAACGTGGGGTGAGGCCACCGCCGGGAAGCCGGTGGTGGAGGCGGCCGCCGAGGTAGCCGAGGGCCAGCCCGATAGCCAGCCCGACCACCGCCTCCCCGGCCAGCTTGGCCGCTTCGGTCTGTGCGTCGCCGGTGGGAGAGGCGAAGACGAGGAAGAAGAGGACGAAGGGTAGGGCGAGGCCGTCGTTGAGCCCCGACTCGAGGTTGAGCGTGTGGCGCACCGCGGAGGGGACGAGGCGCGAGGTGACCACCGTCGAGGTGACGACCGGGTCGGTCGGGGCGAGCACCGCGCCGAGCAGGAAGGCCTCGGACCAGCTCAACTCTCCGAAGAGCGCCTTCGCGGCGAGGCCGAGCAGGCCGATCGTGATCGGCATCGCGATCGTCAGCGAGCGGGCGACCGGGCTCCAGTGGCGGCGCAGCAGCTCGCGCTCGACGAACATCCCGTCGGAGAAGAGGGTGAGGATCAGCGCCAGCTGGATCAGCTCGACGACCGCCTGGTCGGTCGCGTCGACGTGCACGACATCAGCGGTGGCAAGGCCGATCCCGAGCCCCACCGAGAGCACCGAGGCGGAGAGCACCGTGCCCCGCATCAGTCCGGAGAGGGCCGCGACCACTCCCAGCAGCCCGCCGAAGAGCAGGACCGCGTCGCCGAAGCCTATGTCCAAGGAGCTACTCCCGGCCGCCGAGCAGCCCGCGCTCGGCCAGCAGCTCGGCTACCTGGACCGCGTTGGTCGCCGCTCCCTTGCGCAGGTTGTCGGAGACGATCCAGACGTCGAGGGCGCGCTCGTTGCCGGGGTCGCGGCGGATGCGGCCGACGAAGACGTCGTCCTTGCCGGCGGCGTCGACCGCGAGCGGGTAGCGGGCCGCGCCGGGATCGTCGACGACGGTCACGCCGGGCGCGGCGTCGAGCAGCTCGCGCGCCCGCTCCGGGGAGAGCGGCTCCCTCGTCTCGACGTTGACGGCCTCCGAGTGGCCGGTCACGACCGGCACCCGCACGCAGGTCGCGCTGACCCGGATCGAGGGGTCGTCGAGGATCTTGCGCGTCTCGTCGATCAGCTTGCGCTCCTCGTCTGTGTGGTCGTCGCCTGCCGCGAAGCGGCCCGCCTGCGGCAGCGCGCTGAAGGCGATCCGGTGGGGATAGACGTCGGCGACCGCCTCCTGGTCGTGGAGCACGGCCTCGGATTGGGTGAGCAGCTCGTCGACCGCCTTCTTGCCGGTCCCGGACACCGCCTGATAGGTCGAGATGACCAGCCGCTCGATCCCGGCCTCGTCGTAGAGCGGCTTCAGGGCGACGACCATCTGCATGGTCGAGCAGTTCGGGTTGGCGACGATCCCCCTATGGCCCTCGACGGCGTCTGGGTTCACCTCGGCGACGACGAGCGGCACGTCGTCGTGCATGCGCCAGTAGCTGGTGTTGTCGACGACGACGGCCCCCGCCTCGACCAGCTTCGGCGTCCACTCGGCGCTGATCGCTCCACCCGCCGAGGAGAGGACCACGTCGAGCCCCTGGATCGTCTCCTCGCTCAGCGGACGGCACTCGAGCACCGTGCCGTTCCACTCGATCTGCTTCCCGACCGAGCGCTCGGAGGCGAACGGGATCACCTCGGAGGCGGGGAACTCGCGTTCCGCGAGCACGCCCAGGATCGTCGACCCGACCAGTCCGGTCGCGCCCAGCACTCCGACTCTGTACCCGTCGCCCGCCATCTCGGTGAGTATGACCGGGCTGCTCAGCCGCTGACCGTGGGACGGTGCTCGGCGCCGGTCGGGTCCTCCGGCCGCACCGCGTCGGCGCCCAGCTCGAACGCCTCATGCAGGACCTTCACCGCATCGGGGACGCGGTCGGCCGAGATCACGCACGAGATCTTGATCGGCGAGGTGGAGATCATCTCGATGTTGATCTCCTCCGCGCCGAGCACCTCGAACACCTTGGCGGCGACGCCGGGGTGCGAGCGCATCCCGGCGCCGACGATCGAGACCTTGCCGATCCGCTCGTCGGTGCGAACGCCCTTGCTGACCTCGCCGAGCGCCTCTATCGCCTCGGTCGCGGTGGCCAGGTCGGAGCTGTCGACCGTGAAGGAGAGGTCCGCCAGCTGGTCGTCGCCAACCGGCTCGTTCTGGATTATCACGTCGACGTTGACGCCGGCCTCGGCCAGCGCCGTGAAGATTTGCCCGGCGACGCCCGGCTCGTCGCGGATGCCGGTCAGCGTCACGCGCGCCTCCGCCTCGGAGTGGGTCACGGCTGTTACGAAAGGTTGCTCCACGGTCTCCTGCTCGGCCTCCTGTTCGGTAACGACGAGGGTACCGGGGCCCTCCTCGAAGCTGCTGCGGCAGTGGATGCGCACACCGTGGTTGCGGGCGTACTCGACCGAGCGCAGCTGAAGCACCCTGGCGCCCGACGCCGACATCTCGAGCATCTCCTCGTAGGAGGCCATCGCCAGCTTGCGGGCGCCGGGGACGATGCGCGGGTCGGCGCTGAAGACGCCGGCGACGTCGGTGTAGATCTCGCAGACGCTCGCGCCAAGCGCAGCGGCGAGGGCAACCGCGGTGGTGTCCGAGCCGCCCCGCCCCAGGGTGGTGACGTCGCGGCTGTCGGTGGACACGCCCTGGAAGCCGGCGACGAGGACGATCCGGTCCTCGCCCAGCGTCTCGCGGATCCGGTCGGCCCGCACGTCGATGATCTTGGCGTTGGTGTGGGAGGAGTCGGTGACGATCCCCGCCTGCGAGCCGGTCAGCGAGATCGCCTTGTGGCCCATGTCGTGGATCGCCATCGCGCAGAGCGCGCATGAGATCCGCTCGCCGGTCGAGAGCAGCATGTCCATCTCGCGCGAGTCGGGCCGATCGGAGATCTCCAGTGCCTGGGCGACCAGCTCGTCGGTCGTCTTTCCCCGAGCCGAGAGCACCGCGACCACCTGGTTTCCGGCCTCGCGCGCGGCGACGATCCGCCGCGCCGCACGCTTGATCTGCTCGGCCCCGGCAACGGAGGTGCCGCCGAACTTCATCACGACTATGTCAGACTTCTGCGCACTCATAGAACGCCTGAGGATAGTCGCGGTCTCAGGCGATGGGGTCGAACACTCGCGCGCCGCAGCCAGTACCAGTCGATGCTTCGCCACGGGGTGGGGCCAGTTCCGTGACGGAGCTCAATGCGACAGCGGAGGCCCTCTGATAGAGAGAAGGGTGCTGATGTTCGACGCCCTCGCCCGCTTCGCCGACGGCAACGCCCGCCGCATCGGCCTCATCGCCCTTGTCTTCTTCCTCCTTGCCGGGGCGCTGGGCGGCTCGGTCGCCTCGCGCCTCGACCCCTACGGCGCCGACGACCCGGCCACCGAGACGGTGAAGGCGAGGGAGCGGTTGGAGGCGGCCGGGCTGCGCATCCCGGCCGTCATCGCCGTGGTCGAGAACGCCCCCGTCGCACGACCGACGACGCAGGCGCGAGTCGAGGCGCTCGAGCGGGGCGTGCGCCGCCGGGGCGACGTCAACTCGGTGACCGGGTACTACGACACCCGCTCCCCAGTCTTCGTCTCTCACGACCGCCGCTCCACCTACTTCGTCGTCGCCCTGAAGCCGACCGAGGACAAGCGGTGGCAGGAAGCGGGCGCCGACATCGCCGAGCGGCTCTCCGCCCAGCCGGGCGTCGTCGTCGGCGGCGCCGCCGTCGCGCAGGAGCAGGTCAACAAGCAGGTCGAGAAGGATCTGCGAATGGCGGAGATGCTCGCCTTCCCGCTGCTCTTCCTGCTCTCGCTGCTCTTCTTCCGCAGCCTCGTCGCCTCCCTGCTGCCGCTGATGATCGGCGGCCTGGCGATCGTCGGCACCTTCCTGATCCTGCGCGTGGCGAGCGAATTCGGCTCGATCTCGATCTTCGCCCTCAACCTGACCACGGCGCTCGGCCTCGGGCTGGCGATCGACTACAGCCTCTTCGTCGTCTCCCGCTATCGCGAGGAGATCGCCGTGGACGGGCCGGGGCTGGCGGCGATGCGGCGCGTCCTCGCCACCGCCGGGCGCACCGTCTTCTTCTCCTCGCTGACCGTCGCCGCGGCGCTTGCCTCGCTGCTCGTCTTCCCGCAGCGCTTCCTCTACTCGATGGGCCTGGGCGGCTCGCTGGTGGCGCTGTTCGCGGCGCTGATCTCGCTGACCGTGCTGCCCGCCGTCCTCACCCTGCTGGGCAGCCTGGTCAACGCGCTGGCGCCGCGCTTCCTCCAGCGCCGCGCCGAGGCTGACGCGCGGCCCGCCGAGCAGGGCTTCTGGTACCGCCTCTCCCGCTTCGTGATGCACCGCCCGGTGCCGGTGGCGACGTTCAGCGCCCTGCTGCTGATCGTCCTCGGCCTCCCCTTCCTGGGGATCAAGTTCAACACCGTCGACCCCACGGTGCTACCCAAGGAAGCGAGCGCCCGCCAGGCCTACGACACCGTCAGCGCCGAGTTCCCGCCCTACCACGAGACGCCGATCTGGATCGCCGTCGACGGCGGCGGCCCGAAGGCCGCGGCGCAGCTCGCCGCCCGGGGGCGACGCGTCGAGGGCGTCGCCGAAGTCGCGCCGCCGCAGCGCCTCAGCGGCGGCGTGACCGCGATCCAGGTCGTCTCCGCCAACCCGTTCGTCTCCGGCGCCAGCCAGGCCACGGTGAGGCAGATCCGCGAGGTCGAGCCTCCGCCGGGCGCCACGGTCCTGGTCGGCGGCGCGACCGCGGACTTCGTCGACTTCCAGGGCAGCCTCGGCCGGCACCTGCCGATCGCATTGGCGATCATCGTCGTCGCGACCCTGACGATCCTCTTCCTGATGACCGGCTCGGTGGTGCTGCCGATCAAGTCGCTGCTGATGAACTTCCTCAACCTCAGCGCCGTCTTCGGCCTGCTCGTGCTGATCTTCCAGGACGGTCGCCTCGAGGGATTCCTCGACTACACCAGCCCGGGGGCGATCGAGCAGACGATGCCGATCCTGCTCTTCGCGGTCGCCTTCGGCCTCTCCACCGACTACGCGGTCTTCCTGCTCTCGCGGATCAAG
>Ga0137371_10003756_pt1 | contig 11914 bp, 10 predicted proteins | sample SagtaG_7_FD_104919 | JGI IMG/M metagenome (GOLD analysis project Ga0137371, IMG submission 104919) | Vadose zone soil microbial communities from Sagehorn Ranch, Mendocino, California, USA - Sage1_R_40_16 metaG | ecosystem: Environmental > Terrestrial > Soil > Vadose zone | place: USA... | reverse complement strand
GCGATGAAAGCGTTGCGCCATTCACCGTCCATCATCATGGCCACCTGCTCGGTCTCGAAGCCATGGGAACTCGACCACTCGGAGTCGGGACCGCCGAGCTTAGAGAAGAACTCTTGCAGCTTGTGGTCGCCGTCGGAACCGTAGACATCGGCGATGAAGCTCTTCTGCCATTGCAGGAGGTTGGCCCAGCTCGGGTCCGACGCGAACGCGGAGTTCCCGTTCTGGTCGTACCAGATGCCACCGCTGTAGTCGCCATTGTAGAGCTGCGTGCTCTCGTAGAAGGACTGCAACGGGACGTATCCGGCCACCTTGATCGAGCCGTCGGGGTTGAGCACCGTGAGCTTCTTCGCGTCGGCCTCGAGCTCCGACAGCGTCTTCGGGACGTCCGCGATGCCGGCCTTCGCGAACATGTCCTTGTTGTAATACAGGCCGTACGCGTCCGAGAGCACCGGCAGCGAGCATTGGTCCCCGTTGTAGCTGGTGTATCGGAGCGCGGCGTCGGGGACCGTCGCCGCGAGATCGATGTTGTCGTTCTGGAGGTACGTCGCGAGGTTCGTGTACGTGTTGGCCGAACAGAACTTCGCGACGTTGTCGGGACCCGAGGTGATCGCCATGTCCGGCGCGGTGTCGGAGTTGACCGCGCGGAAGATGTCCTGGTCCGACTTCCCACCCGTATGTTGGATCGAGATCCACGGATACTTCTGATGGAAGTCCTGGAGAACCTCGCAGTACTTCTTGAACTCCCCGCCGCTGTAGAAGCTCCAGAGCTGGATCGTCACGGGCTGCTCGCCGCTCGGGCCGGCGCTCGCGCCACCGACCTCCAAGCCCTTGGTGGTGCACGCCGCCGAGGTCAGCGATCGAGCCGCCGACGGCTGGAGCCCGGCGGTGCTGCTGGACGAACACGCAGACGCGACGAGCCCTGCGACCACCACGACCATCAACAACCGTCTCATCTCGTTCCTCCTCGCATGTCCCGTGCGTCCGACCGACTCATACCGCTACCCCTCGCCCCGCGTCCACCCTGGAGAACAGACGATCCTGCGCCGCATCGAGCGCGAGCGAGACCGCGCCGACGAGTTCCGCATCCTCACCCAGCGCCGACGCTTCGATCCGCGGCCGGAACGGCGACAGCGCACGCAGCTCCCGCTCCAGCGGCTCGCGGAGCATGTCCGCGTTGCGACCGATGCCGCCCCCGAGGATCACGAGGGCCGGGTCGAGGACCGGAACAATCGCCGCGATCCCCAGCGCGATCCCTTCGGCGACCGAGGCGACCGCTTGCAGCGCCTTCTGGTCGCCGGCGCGGGCGGCATCGAAGACCGCGGCCGCCGTCGTGGTGCCGCGGACACCTGCACGTTTGGCGGCCGTCAGCACCCCGTCGGCCCCGATCGCCGTCTCGAGGGCGCCTCGCCGCCGATTAGCCTTGTCGTGAGGATCCGCGGTCGCGAGCGGCAGGTACGCCACCTCGCCCGCTGCGCCGTTCGCTCCCTTGAACAGCTCCCCGCGCATGACGATCCCGAGACCCACACCCGTTCCTACGTGGAAGTACACGAAATCGTCGACGTCGCGCCCCAAGCCGCGCCTCCGCTCGCCGAGTGCGGCGAGGTTAACGTCGTTCTCGAAGACGACCGAGGTGGCGAGCTCCCGCCGGATCTCGTCCAGGACCCCCTCACGCGTCCAACCGGGGAGGTTATGGGCGAGCAGGGGATGTCCGGCCGAGCCGAACACGCCGGGGCTGCCGACGGCCGCCACCGTGACGCGGCGCCAGCCGATGCCCGCCGACTCGGCTGCGGCACGCGCGACGGAGCCGACCGTGGTGATCAGCGTCTTCGCGCTTCGAGCTCGCGCAGCGTTGCGCCGTTGGGCGACGATCTTCCCGGTGAGATCGGCGACGGCCGCCCGGACGTACTCCCGACCCACGTCGATCCCGACCACCCAGCCCGCGGCCGGGTTCAGCTCGTAGAGCAACGCGGTCGGACCCTTGCCGCCGGACGTCCGCCCGGCCTCTCGGACCAAGTTGGCACGTTCGAGGGTCGAGAGCGCCTGGGAGACCGTGGGTTTCGAAAGGCCGGTCTCCCGAGCGATCTGCGCCCGGGAGACCGGCCCGGACCGCCGGATACGCTCGAGCACGGTGCGTTCGTTGATCGCCCGGAGCAGGCTTGGCGTCCCCGTGGCGTACGTCTGGGTCGCGACCGTGTCCTGTCTCCTCGCTGGAGCGATCCGATCAGTCAGGAAACTTTCCTAACGAACCGAGGGGATGCTAGCCTCGCGTCGCGGGGCCGGTCAAGGCTCTCGCTCGGAGGATCGATCGATCCCGAAGGAGCTACAGATGCCAGAGCTCGCGATCGCCGGCGGCGCACCCGTTCGCGCGGAGCCGTACCCGGGTTGGCCGCACGGCGACGATGAGGACGTTGCGGCGGTCGAGGAGGTCGTCCGGAGCGGCCGCTGGGGCGGGTTCCCCGAACCGGGCCCGAAAGCCGCGGCCTTCGAGGAAGCGTTCGCCGCCTACCAGGGCGCTCGGTACGGCGTGCTGATGTCCAACGGGACCGTGACGATGGAGGTGGCGCTCAAGGCGCTTGGCATCGGTTGGGGAGACGAGGTGATCATCCCGGCGCTCACCTTCGCCGCGACGGTGTACGCGCCGATCGCCGCCGGCGCGCTCCCGGTCATCGTCGACGTGACCACGGCGACGTGGACGATCGACCCGGCGCTGGTCGAGGCCGCGATCACCCCCCGGACGCGGGCGATCATCCCCGTGCATCTCGGTCACCAGATGGCGGACATGGATCGCCTCATGGAGATCGCTCGGAGCCACTCGCTCGCCGTGGTCGAGGATTGTGCCCACGCCCATGGGCAACGCTGGAACGGCGAGGGCGCCGGATGCATCGGCGACTTCGGTTCCTTCAGCCACCAGTCGTCGAAGATCATGACGGCCGGCGAAGGAGGCTCGTTGCTCACGAACGACGATCGCCTGGCCCGGCTCGCCCATTCGATCATCGATTGCGGCCGCCCGAAGGACGACGCCGAGAAGGAATACACGTTCGGCGCCAACTACCGGCTCGGTGAGCTCCAGGCCGCCCTCCTCATCGTCGCCATGCGACGGTTCCCCGAGCAGCAGGCCCGGCGGGCCGAGCTCGGAGCGACCTTCGAGGGCTTGGTCGCGCAGGTCCCGGGGGTGCGCGTCATGCCACACGACCCCAGGATCACCCGCTGGAGCTTCTACCGCTACGTGCTGGCGATCGAACCCGAGCTGTTCGCCGGCCGGACCAATCGGGTCATCTGCGACGCGCTCGAGGCGGAAGGGGTCGGAGCGTGGACCGGCTACGAGCCGATGTCCGACTACGACCTGTTCCGGCCGTCGCTCTCACGGCTCCCCGTCGCGGTCGAGCATGGGGAACGGCTGGATCCCTCCAGGATGTCGTTCCCGGTCGCGGAGGCGGCGGGGCTGCGCGAGTCCGTCTACATCGACGAGAACGTGTTCCGTTCCGATCGCGCGGGGGTCGAGCAGGCCGTCGAGGCGCTCGCGAAGATCCAACGCAACGCCGGGGAACTCCCCGGGGGCTAATCCGCGAAGAAGCGCGGCAGATGAGCGCGGTTCGCGTCGAGGAGCGCATCGAGCATCGGCGCCGCACGGTCCACGTCGCCAACGAGCGGGTTCGTGAGCAGCGCCTTGAGCGCAGTGTCGCGGGATCCCGTGAGTGCGGCCTCGATCGTCAGCCGCTCGTACGCCTTCGCGTGTTGCACCAATCCGAGCATCTCCGGCGCGAGCGGCTCCGTCGGTCGAGCGAACGCGCCCGCGCGATCCACCCGGCACGTGAGCTCCACGACGTCGCCGTGCGGCACGTTCGGGATCGCACCTTGGTTCAGCACGTTGACCACCTGCTCGTCGCCCGAGCCGGCGTGGAGCGAGGCGACGAGCGCCGCAGCGGCATCCGAGTACCACGCGCCTCCACGTTCCTCGAGAAGCTGCGGCTTCGCGGCGAGGGTCGGATCGCGATAGAGCTCGAGCAAGCCGGCCTCGATCTCGATGACCTCCTCGGCTCGCGTGCGGTGCGTCCGTTGGTGTTCGAGGACCTCGCCCGTCCGGTAGTAGTACCGCAGGTAGGAGCTGGGGATCGCCCCCAACGCGCGGACGAGCTCGATCGGCGCAGCTTCGGTGAGCTCCTCGGGAGCCTCCTCCATGAGCTCGGGCAACCGATCCACGCCGTCGACGATCACCGCGCGGACCCACGAGAGGTGGTTGAGCCCGACGTGGTCCAACCGGATCGTGCTGGGCTCGACGTGCAGGTGCGCCGCCAGCTCGCGCTGGACCCCGATCGCCACGTTGCAGAGCCCGCACACGCGGTGTCCCTGGTCGAGCAGCGCCTGCGTCACGAGGCCGGTGGGGTTCGTGAAGTCGACGACCCACGCGTCGGCAGCGCCGATCTCCGCCGTGCGCTCGGCGAGCTCGAGCACCACGGGAACGGTCCGGAGCGCCTTGGCGAAGCCTCCGGGCCCGGTGGTCTCCTGGCCGATGCAGCCGAACCGGAGCGGGATCGTTTCGTCCAGCAGCCGCGCCTGGTTGCCGCCGACGCGGAGCTGCACGATCACGAAGTTCGCACCCTCGAGCGCTTCGTTCGCCCGGTCGGTCATCCGGACCGTCCCCGCCCATCCGGCCGCCCGCACCATCCGCTCCGCGAGCGCGCCCACGATCGCGAGCCGCTCGGGATCGATGTCCAACAGGACGAGCTCGTCGACCGGAAGGCGGTCGGTGCGCGTCACGAACCCCTCGACGAGCTCGGGCGTGTACGTGCTCCCCCCGCCGACCACGGCAACCTTCACACCCATGCGCCGGGCATCGTACACTCCGCTCGATGAAATCGTTAGGAAACTTTCCTGACCCATTCATCGCGGAGATCGGCGGTCAGCCCGACGCGCTCCGGAGGGCCGGGGCAGGCGTGATCGAGCAGACCCAGGCGCTGGAAGCCGCCGCCGGACCGGCCCGGAGTGGCCGCATCGTCCTGTCGGGGATGGGGAGCTCCTACGACGCTTGCTACCCGGCCGTCACGGCGCTCGCCGCCGCCGGCGTTGCAGCGCTGATGGTCGATGCCGCCGAGCTCCTGCATTTCCGGCTCCCCATGCTCGGCGAGCAGGACCTCCTGGTCCTGGTCAGCCAGTCCGGCGAGAGCGCCGAGACCGTCGGCGTCGCACGGACCCTCCGTGGCGCGCGGCGGACCCCGACGATCGCCTCCGTCACGAACGGCCTCGGCAACACGCTGGCCCCCCTGGCCGACGTGGCGCTCGACACCCGCGCGGGCCGGGAGACGGGGCCATCGACGATGACCTTCGTCTGCGCGCTGGCCTCGCTCGGCGCGCTCGCCCGCACGATCGCCGGCGACCCGGCGCACGATGCGGCGGCGACGATCGCGCTGGAGGCCGAGCGGACCGCCGACGCGATCGCCGGCCTGGTCTCCGATCGGAAGCTCCCCGATCGCCTCGTCGCCTGGCACGGCGGCCGCGCGACGACCGTGATCTTGGGTCGAGGCGCCGCCCGCGCGGCCGCCGAGATGGGCGCCCTCACGATCAAGGAGGCCGTGGGGATGCCGATCGAGTCGCTCCAGGCGGCCCAGTTCCGCCACGGGCCGCTCGAGCTGGCCGGTCCCGACCTGGCCGCGATCGTCATCGCCACGGAACCCGAGACCGCCGAGCTCGACCGGACACTCGGCTCCGAGCTCGCGGAACTGGGCGCGGCCGTCCTCCTCGTGACGACGGGAGGATCGGTACCCGTCGGCACGGTGTCGATCGAGATCGGACGGCTCGACCGACTGCTCAGCCCCGCCGCGGCCGTGGTGCCCGCGCAGCTCTTGGCGTGGCGGCTCTCGGTAACGCGCGGCCGAACTCCTGGCTCCTACGTCCACGCCGCGAAGGTGACAACCCGTGAGTGAGCCCGATCGCGTCGCGCTGACCTTCGACGCGGAACACCCGGACCGCTCGTGGTGCCCACCACGCGCGGCCGACCGGATCCTCGACCTGCTGGCCGCCGCAAGCGTCCGAGCGACCTTCTTCGTGCAGGGTCGATGGGTCGAGGCTTACCCCGCCACGGCCCGCCGGATCGCCGACGAGGGCCATCTCGTCGGCAACCATTCGCACCATCACGCAAGGATGCCGCTGCTCCACGATCAGGGCCTTCGCGAGGACCTCGGCGCCGCACGGGACGCGATCGTCGAGGCGACCGGTCGAGACCCGCGGCCGTGGTTCCGCTGCCCGTGGGGAAGCGGTGCCGAAGACCCTCGCGTGCTCGCTGCGATCGCAGCGGCCGGCTACCGCAACGTCGGGTGGCACGTCGAGGCCGAGGATTGGGAGCCGGCGCGGACGCCGCAGGCGATCGCCGCCGATGCGGTCGCCGGGATCCGACGCCACGGCGACGGCGCGGTGCTGTTGCTCCACACGTGGCCCGGGGGGACCGTCGAGGCCCTTCCGCTCGTGCTCGGTGACCTGCACCGTGAGACCCGGTTCGTGACGGTCGATGCCTTGGCGGAGCTGCCATGAACCGAGCGGCCCTGCTGGCGGTCGACGGGGGGGGCAGCAAGGTCGACGCCGTGCTCATCCGCCGCGACGGCACGGTCCTCGGCGCGGCACGGATCGCGACCGGCGCGGGCTCGGACGGCGTCCCCGGTGAGGATGAGCACATGCGTCCCATCCTGGAGGCGACGCGCGCGGCCGCGCGGGTCGCGGGACGCGACCCCGCGGCCGCGCCCCTCGCCGAGCTCGGCGTCTTCTGCCTGTCGGGTGCGGACCTCCCCGTCGACGATCGACGGATCGTGCGATGGCTGCGCACGCATGCGCTCGCGATCGAGGACCTGGTGCGGAACGACAGCTTCGCCGTGCTCCGGGCGGGGACGGAGCGTTCGTGGGGGGTCGGCGTGGTGTGCGGCTTCGGAACCAACTGCTCGGGCGTGGCCCCCGATGGTCGCGTCACGCGCTTCCCCGCGATCGGCCCGGTGAGCGGGGACTTCGGAGGTGGGATCGAGCTCGGCACCCTTTCGTTGTGGCACGCGATCCGCGCCGAGGACGGCCGCGGTGACCCGACGCTCCTGCGAACCCTCGTGCCCACCCATTTCGGCATGCGCCGTCCGAGCCAGGTCATGGAGGCGCTCTACCGGGGCACGCTGGGGGAACATCGGCTCACGGAGCTGACGCCCGTCCTGTTCCGCGCCGCCCGGCGGCGTGATCGCATCGCCCGGGAGGTCGTGTGGCGACAAGCGGACGAGATCGTCGCGATGGCGACCGTGGCGATCCGCCGGCTGCGGATGCAGAGGCTCGACGTGGACGTCGTCCTGGGCGGCGGGGTGTTCCAGAGCGGGTGGCAGCCCTTCTTGGAGCGGATCGAAGCGGGAGTCCGCGCGTTCGCACCCGATGCGCGCGTGCTCGTGTTGGATGCGCCACCCGTGGTCGGCGCCGCATTGATCGGGCTCGACCACCTCGGCGCGCGGGGAGCCGCGCAACGGCGGGTTCGAGCAGGTTTGACGCACGAAGGGTTGACGGCGAAGACTGCCGCCCGACGCGGACCGCGGCCAAGACCGGAGGCGCAGCGGGCACGTCGACGAGAGGAGTCCTGATGTCGAGGATCGTCCTGGATCGGATCACCAAGCTCTTCGCCGAGGACGTGGTCGCCGTCGATGACGTCTCGCTCGAGATCGCGGACGGCGAATTCATGGTCCTCGTTGGCCCGTCCGGATGCGGCAAGTCCACGATCCTACGGATGATCGCGGGGCTCGAGGACGTCACGGCCGGCGAGATCACGATCGGAGACCGGCAGGTGACCGATCTGGAACCGAAGGCGCGAGACATCGCGATGGTGTTCCAGAGCTACGCCCTGTACCCGCACATGACGGTCGAACAGAACCTCGCCTTCGGGCTGAAGCTGCGCAAGACCCCGAAGGCCGAGCTCAAGGAGCGTGTGTTCGACGCCGCCCGGATCCTCGGGCTCCTGCCGCTGTTACAGCGCCGGCCGGCGGAGCTGTCGGGTGGACAGCGGCAACGGGTCGCGATGGGGCGCGCGATGGTGCGCGAACCTCAGGCCTTCCTGATGGACGAGCCGCTGTCCAACCTGGACGCGAAACTCCGCGTGCAGATGCGGGGTCAGCTCATGCTGCTGCACGAACGTCTCAAGACCACCACCGTCTACGTGACGCACGATCAGGTTGAGGCGATGACGCTCGGCGAGCGCGTGGCCGTGCTCCGCGACGGCGTGCTGCAACAGGTCGACATACCGCAACAGCTCTATCGCCATCCCACGAACCTGTTCGTGGCAGCGTTCATCGGCTCCCCGCCGATGAACCTCGTCGAAGCCGAGGTGCGAGCGGGACGACTCCGATTCGGTGGATGGGACCTCCCGAGCGGCGACCGCGTGGACCTCTCGGCCTACGAAGGGAAGCGGGTCATCCTCGGCGTGCGTCCGTCGGACATGGAGGACGCGAACGTCTGGCGGGATGAATCGCTCCCCACGATCGACGTCACCGCCGAGGTGACCGAAGAGCTCGGGTCCGAGGTGAACGTCTTGTTCGAGGTGGACGAGCCACCGGTGACGGCCGAAGAGATCCGGGCCGCGACCGTCGAAGACAGCGACGACGATCTCCTGCTCGCGTCGGAAGCCCCGAAGTGCATCTTCTGCGCGAGCGTCGATGCGCGCACCAGCGTGAAACCGGGCGGATCCATCACGTTGTCCCTCGACCCCTCGCGGTTCCACTACTTCGATCCCTCGACGGGTCGAGCGGTCGAGGCGACCCGCGCGGAAGCTTCGGTCTGAGGAGCGTTTCACGCACCGAGTGCAGGATCGCCGGTGGCGACGTCCAACGGCAGCCAGCACTCCACGGTCGTGCCTTCGCCCGGCGAGCTGTGGATCCGCGCCCAACCTCCGGCGAGCTCGGCCCGTTCGACGATCGTCGACAGGCCCAAGTGACCCGGCGCGGGAGCGGCGTCCAGATCCGGGACGAAACCACGTCCGTCGTCGCGGACACGGAGCGTCACGCCATCTCCCGCCGACACGGCTTCGATCTGGACCCGTGACGCCTGCGCATGCTTCGCCGCGTTGGCGATCGCTTCCTGCGCGATCCGGTACAGCAGGGCCCGCATGTCGGGATCCGGTTCCTGCGTCATACGGTCGATGATCCCCACGACCCAGTCGCTCGCCTTCGCTCTCCGCTCGAGGTAGATGCGGAGCGCGGGAACGAGACCCTCCCGGTCGAGCGCGGCGGGACGGAGCTCGAAGAGCATCGAGCGGAGCCGCTCGATCGCCGCATGGACCTCCGACTCGATCCCGGCGATCGCATCGGGGGTGATCGAGTCGGGGAACTCGGTGAGCATCTGCAGACGCATGTCGACGGCGCTCATCACCTGGATCGGATCGTCATGGATGTCCGCCGCGATCCGTTGGCGCTCCGACTCCTGAGCGTTCTGCAGGCGCCGTGCCAACTCGCGACGTTGCTGAAGCGTCCTGCGGAGCACATCGAGGCTCCACCGGAGCTTCTCCTCGGCCTCTTTGCGATCGGTGATGTCCAGCATCACACCGCGCCAATACAGGAGCGTGCCGTCCAGCCCGCGGACAGGCGCGGCTTCGTCGCGGATCCAGACGGTCCGGCCGCCCTTCGTGATGATGCGGTACAAATCGGGATAGCGCTCCGCGTTGCGGTTGGATTCCTCGTTCGCGAGCGAGACCCGGTCGCGATCGTCTGGGTGGATCGCCTCCCTCCACAGCCCGGGATCCGCCATCCACTCCTCGACGGAGTACCCGAGCAACGATTCGATCTGCGGACTGGTGTAGAGGTTCGTCGACAGTTCATCGGGCCGGTCGAGGTAGAGGATCGCCGGGACGCCCTCCACGAGCATCCGGTAGGCGTCCGGGTGCAGCTCGTCGAAGCGCCAGGCAGTGTCCTCGCTCATACCCTCGCGATCACCCCGGCCAGCAGCGCGATCCGTGGGACGACGCTCTCGAGATCGAGCCATTCGTCCCGGCCGTGCGCAGCACCACCTACCGGCCCAAGCCCATCGAGGGTCGGGCAGCCCGCGGCACTGGTCGTGTTCCCATCCGAGGCCCCACCGGTCGCCGCATCGGACAACGCGAACCCGAGCTCGTTCGCAACCGACACGGCCTCGTCCACCAAGCGCCGCGACGCGTCGGTCTTCTCCATTGGTGGGTGCCATCCGTCGGGTTGGACCGAGATCGTGACGCCGTCCGTGCGGGGTTGGGCGCACACGGCCTCGATGGCTCGCTTCGCTTCCTGGAGCGTCGCAAGCTCGGGCGCGCGCAGATCCACCGCCAGCACCGCCTCCTCGGCCACGACGTTCGACCTCGTTCCGCCTCGGAGGACGCCGACGTTGCACGTGACCCCCGGCCACCGCCCATGGATGCCGGCGATCTCGATCGCCTTGTGCGCGGCCTCGATGACGGCGCTTCGCCCTTCGTCGGGTTCCACGCCGGCATGCGCGGCGCGGCCGTGGATCCGGATCGTGTAGTCGGTTGTCCCCTTGCGTGCGGACACGACGTCGCCGTTCGCACGAGCGGATTCCAAGATGAGCGCCGCGTCGTGGTCGGCGGCGAGACGCCCGATCGTCGCGCTCGACGACGGCGAACCGATCTCCTCGTCGGGGTTGCAGACGTACGTGATGCGCTCGAACGCATCGAAGCCCGCGTCGCGGAGCACGTCCGCCGCGAAGAACCCCGCGAGGAGGCCTCCCTTCATGTCGCTCACGCCCGGTCCGTACGCACGGTTCCCTCGGACCGAGAACGGACGCTCGGTCGCCGTCCCATCGTCGAACACGGTGTCCATGTGGCCGATCATCAACACACGGGAGTTCCCCGAGCCCCGGAACGTACCGACGACCGTGTCCCCGAGCTCCGCTCCATCGTCGCCGGAGACGTGACCCATCCGTTGCACTTCCCAACCGCCCTCTCGGAAGCGCGACTCGCACCGATCGGCGATGTCGTTGACGCCTGCCCGGTTGAACGTTCCGCAATCGATGTTCACCATCGTTCGGAGCGCGACGAGGTATCGGTCCCGATGGGCGGCCGCGAGGTCGCGGATCGCGAGCACGTCCATGGGTCGGACGCTAGCATGCCGCTCGTGGCGGGGGGTGAGCTGAACCGCTGGTGGCGCGTCGGCCTCCCGGTCGTCACGCCGCTCGTCCGTCTGGTGTTCAGGACGCGTGTCGTAGGCCTTGAGCATGTGCCGTCGAGCGGGGCGGCGATCGTCGCGTTCAACCACGTGAGTGCGCTTGACGGACCTGTGCTCGCGATCGAGATCGGCCGCCGGATCAAACGCGAGAGCCACTTCCTGGTCGCCGCCGAGTTCTTCGGGAAGGGGTTCTTCGGCTGGATCCTCCGTCGGTACGACCAGATCCCGATCCGGCGCGGCGAAGGTGACGGGTCGGCACTGGACGCAGCCCTCACCGGTGTGAAGGAGGGCGTCCTGCTCGCCATGGCGCCGGAGGGCACGGTGAACGGTGACCCGGACACGCTGATGCGGATCCGGAGTGGGGTGGCACGCATCGCGCTTCCCAGCGGCGCTCCGGTGATCCCCGTCGGCATCTGGGGCACGCACCGCCGGTGGCCGAAGGGCGGCTTTTCCAGGGGGCGTCCGTGGCGGCCCCGTCTCGCGATCGTCTTCGGGGAGCCACTGCTGGCAGCCGGCGACGTCACCGATGAGGATGACGTCGAGGCGTTCCGCGAACGATTGCGGAAGCATCTCGTGCGGCAGGTCGAACGAGCACGCTCGCTCAGCGGTGAGCCGCCGTGATCGAGCGGGACGCAGCGCTCGGGCGTCCGAGGCGAGGTTCGGCGGCCGCTATCCCGTGGCCGGCTGAGCCGAACGCGACGGGAGGGCCGGCACCGAGGTGCCGGCCCTCCCGCAAGGCCAGGTCGACGGCGGGGTGCGAGGGT
>Ga0137371_10003749_pt1 | contig 11919 bp, 16 predicted proteins | sample SagtaG_7_FD_104919 | JGI IMG/M metagenome (GOLD analysis project Ga0137371, IMG submission 104919) | Vadose zone soil microbial communities from Sagehorn Ranch, Mendocino, California, USA - Sage1_R_40_16 metaG | ecosystem: Environmental > Terrestrial > Soil > Vadose zone | place: USA... | reverse complement strand
ACGGGTACTGAACCAACTCCCGAGCAACTTCGCCGACTACGACTCGAACCTCACGAGACATTGCCCAGATGGAACTATTCCATCAGACCGAATCTCTGAACTTATTTTTGCGCCGTCCCTAAGCCTCGGCCCGCCGCTCCCTGGCCCACTTCAAGTAGAGCCGCCACATTTCTTCGGTGATGTTCGACACGCTGCGTTTGTCGCGAACAGCCTGGATTTTGATCTTTTCGAGAAGTGCGGGATCGACGGTCAAGGTCAACTTGTCTTTCGGCATGACTGGACAATACGCTTACACGTGTTACCGTGTCAATAGTATTCCTGCACATTTCCTGCACGTCCTTTCTCAAAGCCTGTGTCCATCAGGTCTCGTAGCGCGCCCGTTGGGGTGGGAATCCAATGCATCACACCTCCGTGATGGGCATGCCGTACTGGATTTCGAAATGCCGGCGCTTCCACTGGTACAAGTGCGTGCGGACGCCTTTCGCATCCTCGACAACCTTCCGGCCGTTTTCGATGTAGACGAAATCGGCGATATAGCGCCCGACCGTCGCGAGGGTTCCCGTGGACGCCGGCGCCTGCAATTCGAAGGCAACCTGACATTCCAGCCCCGTGATGACACCGGACCGCTCCAGTAGGCGCAGCTCACGGTAGCGGTGGGCCTCGCGCTTCGAGGCGAAACCGTCGGTGCGGACGGCGCCGTATTTGGTGCGATCGCGAATCATGCTGCGTCAGCCTTTGCCGTCACAAAACCCGCACAGGTGTGGGGAATCCCGCGGCCAGGCGCCGGCTGCCGGGCGCACTTTGGGTAGATCCTCCAAACGGCGGTCTAACATTCGCGTCTCCGCAACAAACTGTCGTAGTACTCCAGGTCGGCCGCGAGCTCCCGCCGCTGTTTGTCGGTCAACTCGATATCGAAAGGTTTATAAACATCGGCGACATTTTGGACGGTTTGGGCCTCCGACTCGCTGAAGATGAGGAGCGCGGTACCGGTGTTCTTATCCACGGCGATCGAGATACCCGCCCTGGCCAGGCGGACCTGAATCTTTTCGTTTTGCCTAAAAGTGGAACCGACAAAACCGCCAAAATTGGGTTTTGGCGGTTTTGTCGGTTGGTTCTTTAGGGATTCCTGAAACTTTTGGGCCTGCCGGGGCTGCCATTCCATCCAATTCATTGCTTTCTCCATAGGCGTGGGTTGACGATGTAGAGGTCTGACGGCCGGCCTGGTCCGGGTTGGGCGGGCAGGGTCCGTACCCACCCGGCATCGACTAAGACATCTGCCGCACGCTTAACCGACTCGGGCGTGTCGAGTCCACTCCACCCTTGGCGGTAGACATCGCGGCAGGTGAAGAAAAATGCACCATTCTCCTCTTTGCCGACTTTCCGGGTTTTCAGTTTCGTCGCCAACTCCCGCGCAGCCCGTAATTGGGGAGTCACCACGCAGGAGTAGATCCGTCGAGCATGAGATTCGAGGTAGGCACACCATGATGCCGCTTGCTTCGCGTGCTCCAGCGACACCAGCTCTGTACCACCGTCGGCCAGCTCGAACAGGCACGCAAGCGACGGCATGAGGCTGCGATATTTGCTCAAATGGGAGACAAGGGCCGGATGGAGATCATCCCCGCGAACTTTCTGTTCCAACTTGCAGAGCCAGGCAATGAACAGATCTTGAGCATCGGGTGTGAACCGAAAATACAGGGGAACGTCAGGATCAATCTGAATGACACGCTCAAATACTTGGAATGCGTTGTTCGCTGCTGCGACGTCCGGCACGCGATCGATATAGACCCACTTCTTTGTTGTGTCCGGCCAAACGAGCAATTGAAAACGCTGAATCAATCCGTCGTTTGCGGGTCCATCCGTGATCGCATCGACGAGGTAGGAGCGCAACCGACCGGGTTGAATGCCCCCGAGCATTGATAAACAACAGGCTGGTACCTGTATGCTCCCGCGACCGATGCGATCAATCGTGAATGACGTGTCGCCGTTCCAGGCCTGCAAGAAAAATGCGCGTTCACCCTCCCGGCCCTGGCGATCTAATTGACTCCACCAACCCGTCAATTCATCCCGAATGACAAGCAGTCCGGCGGGATTGGCATCGAGGGTCTCGTGTAGAGCCTCGACGGTGGCGTCATTAACGATGAGCCGCCGCAGCTCTGGCACGTCGGGTTCGTCCTCGTTCCAACTCTGGGCGAGTTGGTGTTTTTTCGTGCGTGACTTGAAGTCGTCCCGCCAAGCGGAACGACGAAGTTCGTACTCTTTCCTTGGAGCGGTTGTAGTCGGCTTCCGCTTGTTTGTGCTCCTGCCACCAGAGGTCCTGTATTTTGCGAAGCGGCTCCGTGACGATCGCGATCACCGGTGACTTCAACAAGCCCGGCAGAGCAATGATGCCGCCCCACAGGTTCGGGACCGCTGCCCAGGAGCCATCCCACACCTTCGGTCGTATTCGGGCGCGCCGATTGACGGCGCCGGCGAGGCACAGCACTGCAATCACGGCGGGGAAATCGACCGGTACCTGCATCCGCTCCGCGACGTCGGCAACCCAGGATCGAAAGGACTCGGGTAACCACCGGAGGTCGAAAGATGTGACTTCGGGCAGTCCATCGTCCATCGCCTCTGGTTCCGGCCATGGATCTACACATTGCTGAAGTTGGGCCAACTCGCTCGGCGTCATCTGCATCTGTTGAACAGGTTTCGTCATGCGTTTCTCCTCGACTCCCGCGATATTTCAAGCGCGTCTTCTCCACAGAGGAGGCGGGTGAATCGGTACTCAAGTTCGGTGTAGCTGTCGTATTCATAAGCGAGCATGGTCATTGCCCCGTCGGTAGTCAGGACGCTGTCCGTCACGGCTCGATCGATGTGCCTGATGATGGTGTCGCGTGCTCGGAGATCCTGCGCGCAGCAGATTAGTTCCCCCTGGCGCCACGCCTCCAAAACTTCAGCCGCTCGCGGCCGGCGGTGGGTGTGGGGATCAGGTCGGTATCGAGACTCCGTGAAAAGGTCGGCAAGAGTCAGGCCCAGCGCCCAGCAGATATCGACAGGCTGACACCCGGCCCAACAATGGATCAGGATCCGGTCATCGGTTTGACGAATCGTGAGAGATGGGGATCGATCCTCATGGGCCGGGCACCGTGCCGTCCATTTGTCCGTGCCGGCGGAGCGGACACCCGACAGCATTTCGATGATCACTTCAGCTCTCATCGGACCGCTGGGCGCGGCAACAAAAACGGAGTCCCGGAAGAGAACCCCGTTTTATTAAAGCCGACCTTACAAACAGCCGGTATCCGTTGGAGTTGCGATCCAATGCGCGGCCCTGAAATCGTTGGCAGTCTTGAGTTTTGAAGGTGTTGCCGACCGTGTCAGGGTGGCGTGTATCTACTGTGCCTGTTTCGCGGCGGTGGTATGATTGGCGCGTGGTCACGACGAGGCCGGTTCCTCTCGTGTCTTGTTGCCGGGCCGTCTACAGTCCAGGGTTGACGGCCCGTGGTGTTTTGGTTACCGGCCGCTCCGCGACCGAATCCATTTCTCTAAACCAGCTTCACTGAACCTCAGCGATCGCCCGACACGGATTACAAACGGTAACGACTGGGAATGTCGATAGAGCCAGTCAACTGAGAACCCGCATTTTTTTGAGGCTTGGTTCGCAGTTAGAAGACCGTCATTGCGAACATCGGCATTCGAACCACTGACACCGTTCTGCAACAGCCGCGCCGCGAGCTGCGCTTGCGCCGCCGCGAGCAACGCCAACGTGTGAGGTATCTCCTCGATCCGGATGTCATCCAGACCGCGGAGGTCGATCACTAAGTTACTGGGTTTGTCGGTGGCCCGCGGCATCGCGGGAAATCTAGGCAATTCTGACGGGGAAGTGTTGGAAACTACCTTGGGGAAGTTGGGGAAATTGGGGAAATTTAAAATTCCCCACCTTATGGAACCTCTTCTACGCGGACGCGTCGAATTTTTTGCGAGAGAGCGAGAGCAATCTTTTCGCGTGTCGCTCCGTACACGGGTTCGCCGCGCATGTACTTGTCCACGGTTTTGTGATCGGGGCCGTTGAATCTAGCCAAGTCACGCTTCGTCCAACCGCGTTCGGTAAGTTGTGATTCCAGCCACTGACGCTTTCGGTCTGCCGGGACGGGCGGAGTAACGCGCTCCCACAGAGCGCGCTTCCATAAGCCGTCAATGTCCTTAGATCGCTTTTTGATTAGTCCCTGACGTCGCAACCGATCTCCTGCGCTGTTGATTGCCGTTCGTGTAACGTGTAATTCGTTGACGAGTTCTCTGATGTCTTTCGACCTGGTGAGAGCTTCGAGAATTCGCTCGCCTGTTGTTTGAGCCACTTTGGTTGGTGCGGTTATGGCCGCCGCCTCGCCAGAAGGGAAGCCTTCTGGCGTTGGCGGAAGTCTCCAGATGCGTGATGCTTGTTTTCCTCCAGACGTCCAGTGGCGTTTCCAGGATAGAACAGGCTTGTGGATGGTTACCTTGCTCCAAGTCCTGCAGGGATGGTCTCGTTTTCCTATCGGGTAGTCATTTCGACCCGAGTTGAGCTGATGGGCGTGCACGTTGATGTAACGGGCGGAAGAGCGGACAAGCGAGGTGATTTTCTTTTCGATCAAAACGCAACGTCGGCGTTCGGAATGATAGACGAGGTTAACCATCAAGAATCGCGCCACCTCGGAAACGAGAGGCCACTCCGGTATGGCGGCCATCATTTCTTTGTGATATTCGGCCTCAGCGGAATCGTGAATCCAAGCGGGTGCTAGCGGCACCGGAAGTTCAGGCAGAACGAGACCATATTGGTTGTGTGTCGCTCTTGAATCTTTCCACGCACTAGGCGGCAGTCCGCGTCTTGAACCCTCCGTCATTTTGACGAAGTCCGGAAACCGATCACAGTGCCGGTTACAGTACTCACGCATTGTTGCTTCACAGAAGCCCGTTGCGTGTGCAAGTTCCCTGGTTGTGAGGAATGTCGGATAGCGATAAGCGAGATGCCAGAGCGGGATGAATTCCTCGCACGTCGCGGTTTCGAACGTATAGATGAAGGGCATCGCCGGGTTGTGCCAATTCAATCGCCCAAGAACATCAGAGTGAACTAACGATTTGAGTTTGGGCTGAGTCGCTGCGGGTCCGGTGTGTGGCATGGACTTCCCCCTCGAAGGATTTGAGCGGGCGACGCTGCCGACGGTCGAGGCCGCCGGCCGTTCGGAGTCGACTTCCTAGTCGCCCGGCCACCGTGTTGAATATCAAAAGGACCGGACACATCGGGTCCGCCCGGAACTTCGGATGGCTTTTGGAACCGGCACCCAATGTGCGCGCGGCACATCCGCGTCAGACCTGGCTTGTCAGAAGTGGTGTGCGGGAAATGTGCAGATAAACCTGGGCCCCGGCTTCTGACTTCAGGGAGTCAGTTGACGCGCTTCGTTTCGGCGGATCCGATAAAATCCGAAATTATTCGAGTATAGTCTAATAATTATTCGAGTATAGTCTAATAATTATTCGAGTATGCCTGAATACCAGTTGGGATTAAGTTACACCAGATGCCGAGAACTTTTAGGCCAGCGGTTAGCTGAACCGGCACCAGCGCCCATTCAGTTACTCTCGGGGCCTCGTCAGGTCGGCAAAACAACATTGTTGCTGGAAATCGCGGACATGTGGGGAGCCCGTGCCATCTATGCATCGGCAGACAGTCCTGAGGGGGGATTGCCGGGGTTTTGGCAACGTCTCTGGGTCCGAGCCGAAGAAGTCGCTACAGCTCAAGGAAGCGCTATCGTGCTGCTCGACGAGGTTCATGTTGTCCCGAACTGGTCCGGCAAATTAAAAGGAGAATGGGACCGGCTGAAGCGCAAGCGTGTGCCTGTTCATATCGTTGCGACAGGCTCCTCGGCACTGCGCATCGGGTCCGGATCCCGTGAAAGCCTGGCTGGACGTTTTGAACGAATGACGCTCACTCACTGGTCCGCCGCTTCACTCGTCGAAATATTCAATATCTCTGCTGAGCGAGCGGCCGAGATAGTGGTCCAGATCGGCGGCTACCCTGGGGTTATGAGTATTCGCGGCGATACACAACGACGTCTCGCCTATATTCGCGATTCAATCGTGGAACCGGCAATAGGAAAAGATATCTCAGCGCTCGGTGCAGTTCGGAAGCCCGCATTGCTTCGACAAATTTTTGCCGTGAGCACCTCCCGTCCCGCGGAAATCGTTGCGCTGCAGAAGCTCCAAGGTCAACTCCAAGACCGAGGGGCAATCGAGACTGTGGCCCATTATTTGGATCTCCTCCAAGAGGCGTATTTGATTGCCCCTTTGCAGAAGTATTCGCGGCATCCTGCGCGCGGCCGAGCCGCGCCGCCGAAGCTTGTCACGCTCAGCAATGCCTTGCTTGCCGTTACCGATCCTCGCGGAATTCCAGACATGAAGACCAAGTCTGAGCGTCGGGGCCATTGGATTGAAAACGTCTGCTTGGCGCACGCCTGGAATTCAGGACAACAGGTGCGGTATTGGCGCGAGGAACCTCTAGAAGTCGACGGAATCATTGATGGCAGTTGGGGGTTATGGGCGATAGAGGTCAAAACGGGGAATATTCAGGCAGCCGATCTTCGTGGGTTGCTTGAGTTCACCGCGCGATTTCCCGAATACCGACCGCTCCTCATCTGTGAGCCCGCTGGGATTTTGATCGCACAGCGAGCAGGCATTCCTGCTCAAACCTGGCAGGAATTTCTGATGAACGTCGACGAAATAGGAGTGCGAGTCTAGCGGCAGGCCGCCGGGGTTGGCGAGATTCCAATTATGAATTGTTCTCGGGCGCGGGGGGGAGGGGCTGCCGGTCTTCCGAAAGATCCGCTTCCCGGAGCTTCTCGAGGAGCCGTTGAAATTTCCCGATGAGTTCGTGCCTTTGCTTTACCGACTCCTGGAGTTCGCGGAGGGGGACCGTTCGAAGCTCCTCGTGGGCGTCCAACCGATCCAGTACCTTCCGGGTGTGGCTCTCATACTGGACATTGACCCCTCAAGCCGTGCGAACAGCCTTGCGCAACGGGCGAAGTGTTAAGGCGATCGCAGGTTCCCATCGATCACTAAGCGCGAGGGCTCGTAGTTGTACGATGTGCTGCCCCGTCTCCGGTTTCCAGCGTGCGCCGCAGCGCTTCATCCGCATTTCAAACAGACTTTTGCAGGTGGCCTCGACGTTGCCACTGCCAAGTGCTAAGCCAAGCCGGCGCGCCCGCGCGTAGTTCATCCGATCGGTCTCCGCGCAATGGCTTTGCAGATAGGTGATGGCCTCATGGACCGGATGGTCCGTGCCGACACCTTCATCCCTGCCCGAAGCAATCAACTCCCGCAGAATGTCGGTGGCCGCGCTACCTCGCTGTAGTAGGGCTCTCTTCCAGTGTCGGAGCCGTTCGCCTGCCGCCACCGTTGAATCCTGCAGTACGCGGGCTGCGGCGCCGAGCTTTTCCGTCAGGTGGTACAGATCCACAAGGCGCTGGAGGTCGTCTCCGAACTTTGCCTTAAAGCCTCCCTCTAACAGATTCCACATCTCCGGAGCCCCGTCGCAGAGCAGCTGAATCTTCAGATCCGGCCGCTGGCTCCGCAACGTCGCCGCATCGGCAACCATGCGGTCGCGTAGCCCGATGACGTCTCCATCGGGCATGCATCCATAGCGGATGGTATAGCCGCCCACCCCGTTTTCATCATGCAGCCTCACCGTGCCGCAATACGCCATGCGGAAATTCCGCTCCACGCGTCTTTTCGGCGCGTCCTTTCTCGGCCGCCCGGCCGGCGGCCGTCGCGGTTCCTCCATTGGGACGCTGACCCGGTCCAGCGAAATGCTGATGGAATGCGCATCCTCAGGCACTTCCACCGCATCGATCAGCACGTCCTCGATGTCCTGGTGGTCCGCAACCGCAAGGGCTCCCACCACGTGCGCCACCCGCTCGAAACTGGCGCGCGAATACGGCAGCCGTCCAAACTCCTTTGCCGACGCTTGCGCTTCCCGCGAAGTGCCCTGCTGCACCGCGTGCGCCATCGCCCGTGCCGTACGGGGCAACCACCCGTCGGCCGCTACCCCTGCCCGCAGGCTCACCGCGTCCACCACTTTGCCGCCTGGCTGCCCCCCACCCTGTCCCGACTGTCGATATAACGACCGTTCTACGGACACCGAACCTACCATGGTGTGGTAGGCCCCCTCGCACCGTCCTACCCGCGTGTAACGTATCCCTCCAATCACCACCGCCGGAACGTCAATGTCGAGCCTCTGCAAAATTGCCCGGTGTCCTGCCAGCTCCGTCCCCGCCGCGCTTTCCTGCATCGCCTCCTCAATGGCCGCGTAATCCACTGCCTTCCCAGTACCGAGCCGAGCCATCGTTCGTTGCAAACTCGCCAAATGCTCCGCCATCACCTTTCCCACTTCCACTAGCTCATCCGGAACTTCAATCACCATCTTGGGCATGACACCTCCCCGTCGCCATCAGGTCATATCTCGCCAGCTTGTTCTATCAAATTCCCGGAGATTTGTCCAGCATGAGAGCCACACCGGGTGTGCGACATATTTGTGAAATGAGTCATGCGGCCCGCCGGGATTCCCAGTAGTCCTCGAATTTGTGGCTCAGCCGGTTGCATCGGAGGGCGAGGATGGAGTTGGCTCCGCGGACGGTCCAAAACATTCCAGATTGTTTCAATCGCGATCCGATGACAGTTTTGCAGCCGGCCTCGATGACACCAGAGCCGATGAACAGGTGATCGGCACGGAATTTGGGGTATCGCATACGCTCAGCGTTGCGAGCGAAGTATTCGGCCTCAGTAGTGAGAAGTTTGGCCAGTTCGTCGGTAGACGGTGGGAAGGCGTGTAAGGTTTTCACCAGCGACTCGATCTTGCCGGCATCCAGTTTCTTCTGAACTTGTTTGACCCATCGCAGCCGCTGTTGGGGATCGGAGGAGAAAAGCTTACCGCTAAGCTCCCACAGGTGTTGACGGGCATGATAGAGATCCACAATCTGAATCGCGGTCGGGAAGTGTTCATCGGCGATATTCCAGATCCAGATGGCCCCATCACCGATCACGACTTTTCTTTTGGCCCGGTTCCATCCCCGGTGGTGGGCTTCAGCATACAAACGACGGCCAAAGAGTTCGGCTGTTTCGATGGCTCCTGTGTAGGTGGTCGAATCTTCATCGCGTATGGGCCGTCCTTGGTCATCGGTGGCGGTTTGAGTAAACACACAGCCCAGCTTGGCTTCACGAGTGCGGGCGGATTGTCCTTCGATCTTACCCACGCGGCCTTCGGTTTCCGACGCCACGACAGGTACACCGGTGCCGTCCATTTCCACATACATCATCGGGATATCGGCCACATGGACTTCCGGCAGGTCCAACTGAATGGCACGCTGGACTTCGGCTTCCTCTCGCCGGATGATGTCTTCACCAATGCCTTCGGAATGGCGCTCGATCGTCTTGCTGGTCACATCCAATCCTGCCAGTTCTTCGATCTGTCGTCGTCCATGTTCAAAAGGACCATCGCTGCCGACTAAAGCCATCATCCGTCTGACTCCAGGAGAGCATTCCGTGCCTACGATATCCAACTCACAGTCGAGCGGGCTCTGTCCATCATGGCAGTGCCCGCAAACGTAATAGGCCCGCTGCATGTAGATTCGACCAAGGACGGTCAGAATTTGTTTGGGGCGCATCTCATGAAAGCGCGCCTGCTGGCCACAAGGGCAGGCCACTTCTCTGGCCACTTCATTGCGAGATTTCTGCAACAGTTCTTTGAGCACCGCCGCACCGGCTTGATGCATCGCCGACCGCGTGGCCATCTCCACCGCTTCCAAGTCCAACCGTCCCGATTTGCGCAAAGCGGCGAAGATGACCTGCAACAACTGATCTATCTCTTGGGCGACTTCCTTTTGGATGGCTTCCGCCGTTTTTTTTCCTCCAGAGCTACCGATTCGACCGTTCGCAACTGACAAATCGCCGTATTCACTTCCACGAAATCCCGGTTGAGTTGTTGGAATCGTCGGAATTCCGCCACTTCTGTTTCGGCCTTCTGTCTTTCCTGCGCACTCGGCAAACTCTGCGTATGCGTTCGCCCCTCCGCTTTGTCGGCTTTCCGCATTTTCCTTGTGTTGTTGTAATCGATCCGGGACGAAGATCGCCCAATCCAGCGATCTTCTGCACGATATCCGCACGGCGACGTTCTAACTCGTGAACAGAGTTTGGCATCCGCGGCTTCCTCCTTAGCGCCTATAATACGCTCAGACATCATCCGCATCACCGCTTTCCTTCAACCCTTACAGTTTTGTCGTGCACCCAGCCACACCCTACCTTCCTTTCGTGCTCGATCGCGATTTGACAAGCGGTGATGATCTCGAATTTTTCATCGCTGCAGAGAAACCAGACGGCGCCGTTTCCATTTCCTTCAATGAGATTATTCGGATTGCCGGTAATTCCCCCGTTCTCCTGGGGCTCTCCGACAATCGGCGCGCCGTGATGAACGAATCCGTTTCCCTTCGCGACAATCGCGCGCACGGTCGAGCGCGCAATCCCGTGTTGTTCGGCCGTGCTTCGAATGGAAGCGCCGTTTCCCACCTGGCCAATAATTGCCTCTTCATCGACGGTCGCGTTGCGCGGCCGGCCGAGATCCTTACCTTGCGCTTTCGATCGATCGACGCCTATTTGCACACGGGCCCGCCGCAAACTGCGCTGGAGCCGCGCAGCCGATTCGAGCACTTGAAAGCAGATCCATGTCAGCGACTCATATCTTCGGAATGGTCATCTTCGGAATGGTTGTGGAGAGAATGCGCGGCGGGGAGTTCTTCTTGTAACTGCTGCAATGCAGAAAGCATTTTAGCGAAGTTTTTGGCGAGGCGGGACATGCCGCGATTATACGGAACCCGCCGCGAGGAAAACTGCACATTTCCGGCACACCGCTCTGGAAGCTGAACACCCGCCAAGGCATAACAACTGCACGTTGGATTCGCAACCCAATGTGCATCCCCAATGTGCATCCAGGAACGAACGTCATCTTAAGCGAAATGTAGGAAAATTTTAAGAAATGTAGGGATTTTAAGCGCTGCTGGGGACGGCGGGTGTTGAAAGGCGACGCCGCACTCTAACCCCTTATGTAAAGGTTCATGGCCCTTGGGGGCCACCTCCGGGGAACCCGTCCATTGTTTCGTCCCTGTACGACAATCCTCCGTGTTTAAATTCCTGTGCGCCCGAAAAACGCCCCTGCACCCCGAAGGATACTATCCTCACGCCCGGATTCGGGTATTCCATCACTCCGGTCCCGAAATTCCCGGATCGGCCAGGGAGGGAAAACCGCGTTCATTTTTCCTATGCTTTGACGTGTAACCGGTGCCGCCCGCGGTTACATTGACATGGTCGACAGGATACGTTGTCACGGTACTGCGGAGATACTTGCTATCGCCGCAGCGCCGGACCCGCCGCCCCCGCTAAAACTGACCGTGGGAGGAGAGGTATAACCGGAACCGCCCGCGGTGACGTTGACATGGTCGACCGGGTAGACCCACGTACTCGTTGGGACAACACTGGCGGTCGCCGTGGCGCTGGTACATACGCCGCACCCCCCGCCTCCGCCGGTGAAGCTTACGGTAGGAGCCGAGGTGTAATGGTTTCCGCCGGAGGTCACGGTAACCGAACTGACGGGAAAGCCGACCGTGGCTGTTGCTGTGGGATTGGAGGACCCCCCCGAAAGATTGCCCGTTCCTCCTGTAATCGCGACTGTGGGCGCGGATGTATATCCGCTTCCTCCGCTGGTTCGCGTTATCGCCTTCAGTCGATAACCCGTGGTGGCAGTGACGAAAATGTTGTTGCAGTCCTGCAGACCGCCGTGCACCGGCCAAGCCGTAGTCGAACCGGGACTGACGTATATGGTGAGCGTAGAACTGAAAGTGGCCGCCCTGTATCCACTGGTATCGT
>Ga0137371_10003745_pt1 | contig 11924 bp, 9 predicted proteins | sample SagtaG_7_FD_104919 | JGI IMG/M metagenome (GOLD analysis project Ga0137371, IMG submission 104919) | Vadose zone soil microbial communities from Sagehorn Ranch, Mendocino, California, USA - Sage1_R_40_16 metaG | ecosystem: Environmental > Terrestrial > Soil > Vadose zone | place: USA: California... | reverse complement strand
TACACACGATTCATCCACCATTTTCGCGCTAATGTTTTTTCTCCGGATGTACTTCCTTTGCGGTGCTGTGCTGGTCGCGACGCAGACGCTTGGAGCCGAGCCGGAAAACCCGCCACAAACTCCAGAAAAGAGCGGGCGTAAAGCTCCGACGCAGCAGAATATCACGTTCAATTCTGTTCATACAGATGGTCCTTACATCGCGATGACCTTTGACGATGGCCCAAGCGCGACCCTTACCCCAAAACTGCTCGATCTACTCGCGGCGCACCACATCAAGGCAACGTTCTTTGTCATCGGCGAAAATGTCGCGGAACATCCTGAGATCGTTGAGCGGGCTGCCCGGGAAGGGCATGAAATTGGCAACCACAGTTGGTCGCATCCTAACTTTGGTAAAATGTCGGAGGAGAGTGTACGCAGCCAACTACGACGAACCGATGATGCAATCAAAAACGCCACCGGCAAGCGCCCTACGTTAATGCGGCCACCATACGGATCTATCACAGACCGTGAAAAGCACTGGATTCACGATGAATTCGGCTATCAGATCATTCTTTGGGATGTCGATCCGTATGACTGGAGGCGTCCCGGCCCGGCTGTGGTTCGCAATCGAATTCTCAAGGAGACTCAGCCCGGTTCGATTATGCTATCTCACGACATTCACCCCGGGACAATCGAAGCAATGCCTTCCACGTTTGATGCGCTCGAGGCCAAGGGTTTTAAATTCGTCACAGTCTCGGAACTGATTCGAATGGCCGTGTCGCAAGCTCCTCATCCCGGTTCACATTCCGGCGGAAACTCCCAAACGAAAGCCACTCCTACACCCTCGCTCGCTCCGTCTCCGGCATCTTCTTCAAGCGGCTAGACTGCCGCTACAGCGTCGAGACTGTCTATTTCTTCGCGGCACCAACGCTACCCGCCGCCACCTGCTTCTCAGTCTTGCTGCGCGCAATGACGAAGTGATTGTTTTCGCCGTAGGTTCGCCACGGTCCTGGAGGCACGTCACGTACTTCGATAAATTGCCAATCCGTCACGTCGGTCGGCGCGAGCCCCAAGTAATCACGCACAGCCGGGGAAACATCCAGCCCGGCACCATGGTTTAGATTCGGCTTGGGACGCTCATTTCCAAAAACGTATTGAAAATGGTCCGTGCGAAATGGGCCGCAGTCCTCCCATTGCGCATAACAGGTGCGATTACCTTTGCGGATGGCGATCCAGCGATGTCGGCACACCGACTCTCCCTGGCCCGTATACGCTTGTTTGAACCAGGGAATCACCAGCGGCGCTTCCGGCTTGAACTGGCCGTGCGTGACATCGTTGTACGGCAGCGCATAATAGAAGGGATTCTGTTTTGGAACAAACGCCACGGGCCTATAATCGCGTCGCGCGCTTCGATCAGGATCATCGGTTCCGCCGTAATTCGCCGTCCAATTAAAATCCCATGAGCTTTTATAGTTGGGAACCGGATTATTGCCCCCGGCTTGTTCTCCAACCCAAAAGACGGTCGTCACGATATTCGTTTTCCACGGGTAACGCTGGATCGCCGGACGAGAACTGGTAGGGATAAAAACTTGCGGTTCAACTTTGAGCAATGCCTGCTCCCGCAGTTTCATCGCATACTTGGCGAAATCTGCCGCCGTTGCATATGGGGAAGTGGATTGCTCATCCCCGAAAAGTTTTGGGACGACAAAGACCGCCAGGCTCAGACAGACCGCAAGAAGTCTCCTCATTACAAACGCCGCCATCTTCTATCCGATTTCGGGCGGTCAGGCAAGCCGAATTTTACTGTTTCCCGACTTCGCAGCGCCGCGTGTGTGCTCCATTTGCGGCGCGATGCCCCTGTCCTGATCTGCTCAACCGCGGCTAAGCACTGTATCGCGTTTGAATTGTCGATCATCCGTCTCTGGATAGTCGAGCGTGTAATGGAGGCCGCGGCTTTCTTTCCGACATAGGGCTGAATCGACAATCAAGGCCGCCACCGCCGCAAGATTACGCAGTTCGAGCAGGTCAACCGATACTTTGAAGTTCCAATAGAACTCGCGGATTTCGCGCTGAAGATTTCGTAGCCGTGCGCTGGCGCGCTGGAGTCGCTTGTCTGTACGGACAATTCCCACGTAATCCCACATCAAACGTCTAATTTCGTCCCAATTGTGATAAATGACGACCAGTTCATCCACGTCCTGCACATTTCCCGATTGCCACTCAGGCAAGGGGATTTTTTGTTTTCGAGCTGGTCGTGTGTGCACAGCGGCAGTGGCGGCGCGATGCGCGACCACCAAGCCTTCCAGCAGCGAGTTGCTCGCGAGCCGGTTCGCTCCGTGCATGCCCGTGCAGGCGACCTCGCCAATCGCATATAATCCTGTCAAACTGGTCGCGCCATTCACGTCAGTCTTAATTCCACCGCATTGATAATGCGCTGCTGGCACGACAGGGATAGCCTGCTTCAGCATGTCGATCCCAAATCGCAGGCATGTTTGGTAAATGTGCGGAAAACGCTCCCGGATAAACTCCGGCGATCTATGCGTGATATCCAAAAAAACACATTTCGCGCCCGAGCGTTTTATTTCCGCGTCGATGGCACGTGCCACAATATCTCGCGGCGCCAGTGAACCACGCGCATCGTAGCGCTTCATAAAATCTTTGCCGCGATGGTTACGCAAGATGCCGCCTTCACCACGCACAGCTTCAGAAATGAGAAATGATTTCGCCTCAGCGTGAAAGAGACACGTGGGATGAAACTGGATGAACTCCATGTTCGCGACCTCCACGCCTGCGCGCCATGCCATGGCCACACCGTCTCCGGTCGCGATGTCCGGATTCGTCGTATACAAATAAACTTTGCCGCAACCGCCGGTCGCAAGCACAGTCCGATCTGACCGGACGGTTTCTACCTCGCCGGTTTTTTCATCCAGAACATAGACACCAAGACAACGGTCTTCCGTTGCGAAACCGAGCTTGGCGGCGGTGATTAAATCCACCGCCATGTGATTTTCCCAAAGTTCGACATTCGGTTGCTTCGCTAGTTCGCGCAGCAATCTCTCCTCGATTTCCTTCCCGGTCGCGTCTCGCACATGCAACACGCGTCGCTTCGAATGGCCGCCCTCTTTGCCCAGATCAAGCTCACGATGTCCAGAGACTTCGCGCTGATCGAACTGCACGCCGAGCTCTGCCAGCTCTCGGATGCGCTCGGGACCCTCAGTTACAACCGTGCGCACGACCGCTTCGTCACAAAGACCTGCGCCGGCCTCAAGCGTGTCGCGCACGTGCAGCTCGAATGAATCTTCATCGCTGGTCACGCATGCAATTCCGCCCTGCGCCCAGGCGGTATTTGTGTCGGCGCCTTTGCGTTTCGTGATGACCGCGACCGAGCCGTACCTGGCCGCTTTCAATGCAAAACTGAGACCGGCGATGCCGCTGCCGATCACAACAAAATCGTATTCCTTCATGACGGTTGCGACCGTAGGGAGTTGCGGGCCCCCTGGCCGGGATTCACTTCACGCCCTGTCCGGCTCCAGCAGTTTCCCCATGCTCAGTCTTGTCCTGCCAGAAATTAGTCTGCACAGGAATCAGAGTTGTCCTCGTGGCGGTATTCCCGGCATCGTCCGAAACCGTTAGGCGAACATTGTATAAGCCAGGCGCGGCAAAGACCTTCGATGGGTTTTGCGCGAATGAAAAATCTCCATCATCGAAAGTCCACGCATATTGCGTGATGGTGTGCGCTTGCGAGTTGGCAGTGGCGAAAAAAGGCACCGTCATCCCTGGCGACCACCCTGCTTGAGTCAGCATTACCGCACAGCTAATTTGCTGATCCGGCGGTCTTAGGAACCAGGGTGCCGCGGTGGCGTGTGTTTTGAAAAATGCGAGCAGCTCCTGATCGACCTTGGTAGCACCGCTGATGGACGGATGAGTAAAATCGGTCTGGAGATCGGAACAGAGCCAGACAAATCCGTCCGACCGCGGGTTCGTTCCATCCGCCCACAGGTACGGCCCCCAGGCAAGCCACGGCGCTACGACAGCTCCTCTGTTTGGATCAAAGTTCAGGTTCGCGGCGCCGTTGATCTGGTTCTCGATCATCCAACGCACCGAGAAAGCTGATTCATAAGCGAACGGCTCCGGATTGAGGGTGCGTGGGTCATTGGTATAGGCACGAGTGCGGCTGGAATAGTATGCGATTTTGATGTTGGGATAATTTGTCTTCAGGTTGCGGGCGATAGCCTCGAGGTTGCTTTGCAGCACCTGCGCGTGCAGCGGAAATGCACCTAGCGAATTAGGGTTGGCCCGCGCTTGCTTCACCCAGGCCACCTGCACCTGAGCGGGCGTCACTCCAGCCGCCGCCAAGCGCGAATTGAGTGTGCTCCAAGTCTGGGCCGTCGGACTTACCCAAGCTGATGCATCCTGTCCGCCTTGCGCGCCATCGACAACCACCAGGCGCGGATTTTTCGTGGGATCCGCATTGGCCATTGTCACAAACCGCGAAAATTCTATCGTCGTGTTCGACATGCCCACCGAAATCATGACGATCCTGCCGTTAACAGGATCGTAATTGCCGGACGCATTCAGCGGGCGGATCTGATTCGTAGCAATCTCGATTCCGGCGGCTCGATGCTCCGGCGGTGGATAGTTTGCGCCGTTCGGATAGAGCGCGCCGGCGTAACCGTGGTAAATGCCGGTCCAAAGATCGTTGACCGGCGTTATCCCTGTGGTAGTCAGGGAACAATCACCCAGCACCTCACAACGCCAGGGCAGTACCAAAAACCCGATAACGGCAAGGTGAAGCACTGCTCGAACCAAGCTCATCCGGCAGCCATTCTACGGCGCGAGTCGAATAGAGGCAATCCTCTCCTTCATCCGAGCCGAATGTTGTCGATCAAACGAGTCTTGCCGAAAAAAACTGCGACGGCGAGCAGCGAATTTGGCCTAACGACTTCAATCGGCTGGAAACTTTCCGTATCAACGACCTCAATATAATCGACCTGCGCCAGCGGCGCTTGGTTGATCACATTTCGCGCCAGACTAACGATTTCTTGAGCGGATTTTTGGCCAGCATCTGCTGCGGCACGCAACGCTTTGTATAAGATCGCTGCCTGCTTTCGTTCTTCATCATCCAAATATTGGTTACGCGAACTGCACGCCAACCCGTCCACTTCGCGCATCGTCGGCACGGCGATGATGTCGATCTTGAAATCGAGATCGCGCACCATGCGACGAAGGATCGCCAGCTGCTGAAAATCTTTCTCGCCGAACACGGCGGCGTTTGGCGAAAGGATATGAAACAACTTCGCCACCACGGTGCAAACCCCGCGAAAATGTCCGGGGCGCGACTTACCCTCCAGCATTTTGGAAAGTGAGGACTCTTCGACAAACACTGAACGATCGTCGGCATACATCTCCGCGGCGCTGGGTCGAAACAAAAGAGCGACACCGGCGTTTCGACAAAATTCTTCATCAACTTTTTCCGGGCGCGGGTAGCACTCGTAATCGCTTCCTGGTCCAAACTGAAGCGGATTCACAAAGATGCTCACCGCCACTTCACCATCTCTTCCAGCGTGTTCACCTGCCACGCGGATCAACTCGCCATGCGCCTTGTGCAAGGCACCCATGGTCGGCACGAGCACGCGCCGTTTTGCATGCGGCTGACTCGGCACGCCTGTGATCGTCGTAAGAATTTCCACGGTCGCCAGTTTTATACAATCAGATGCGATGCACGAATCAAAGGAAGAGGATAAATGCGCCGGTGATCATGAGCGCAAGCATCCAGACCAAATCGATGTTGAACCACGCACGTCGCAGCATGCCAACGCCAAGCTTTTCGTAAACCAACATCGCGACCACCGCCGTCATCAGAAGATATCCCAACGTGTGAACTGCGACCGAAGCTGCGAGCAGAGACGGCGCGCTAAAATTCGCGAATGCAGTGCCGTGGTGAGACCAGTGGTGATGCGCATCGCCCACGCCCGGCGATCCTAGGAAGAAGGGGACGAGCATCAATCCTGCGCCATGCGCTGATGCCATGACAAAAGACCACAGGGTCAAATCGCCAAACCCGACGCGCATGCCGACCCAATTCGGATGACGCGAACGCAACACACGATAGAAGCCGAAGGCAAACAGGATCGCGGCAGCGGCAATTTTCAGAGCGCGATATGGCAGGCTAACGCGGGCGAAGAGTACCGCGGCGATGATCATCGCAATAGATAGCGCGTGCCCCAGCACCATTGGCGGCAGCGCACGGAATACGGCTGCGCGTTTCTGTTCCTGCAGCCCGAGGGCGACGGCAAATAACCATCCCATTGCGGGATTGATCCCGTGAAAGAGACCCAGCCCAAAGACCGCCAGCCACGGCCAGAGCCCGCTCACGGAAAACAAAAGGAATCGCTCGAGGAATCGCCCCCTTCGAGGCGAATTTGATGAACTCGGTAATCGCTGCTTTCCACGAAGAAGTTTTCGTCAAACGTAATGCCGCCGTCACGACCGGCATCAAGTTTCACCATCCAACTAGCCACACCGTCAGGATAGAATTGCTCGTCCCACGCGGCGTAAAGTGAGTTGGTGAAATAGATCCGTTTGCCATCGCGGCTTACTTCCACCATTTGCGGTCCGCCCGCGAGCGGCTGATCTGGTTTCCTCGGGTGTGGTGTGCGATTGGCAATGCCGCCAATGCGCACTGAGCCGGTCTTCTTCGGATTGAACGGATCCGACACGTCGTACTGCAAAAACTCGCCTGTCCCCCAGCAAGAAACGTAAAGGAATTTGTCGTCGAGCGATAAATTGATGTCCGTCACTAGTGCCGGCACGGCCTTAAAATCCTTCAGCAGCGGCGGTAACTTCTCCGGGTCGGCAGGTTCGGCCGGAATTTCGATCACCTTTTTGAGACCCCACGCGCCATTGCCACGATGCCACAGCCAGATCGAGGCGGACAAATCCTTAACAGAAACGACGACGCTAACGAAACCGTACGCTTTCCTCGGGTCATGCGCAGGGCGCATCTCGAGAACCATCTGTTGTTCCTTGCCCAAATCGAGCGCCTGCAAATGGCGGCGGCGACGCAAATCCCAAACGTGCATCTGATGCCCATATTTGCTGCCGAGGAGCAGATCGGGTTGCACGCCGTTTTCAATCATGTTCGGCGTGCCCCATTCGCTGCTAAGCAGCGTGTCGAACCCAAGATGCCACCAAAAATCGTATTGAAAAAATTGGGGACCCCGGTCCATTTCCCACTGACCCAGAATCTCAAACGTCTCGCAATCGAGCATGAAAATGCCGCCCGGGCCGTCGCCATTCGGCGCTCCGAGCGCGCTGACGTAAATGCCCTCGGGCCCGCAGTGAATCGTATGCGGACGCGAATAATTCGTGCGCGCAAAAACTTCCTCTGGTTCGATCACTTTTACGATCTTCGGTTTTTGCGGGTCGGGCTTCGTGTCGATGATGTGAATGCGTGATGACCGGATCCCCGGCACAACCAAATAGCGCCGCTCAACATGAGGGTGCGGCGCATACGGGCAGAGCGCCGAGCTGCATGCATTCCAGCCGAAGTGATGCAGCTCATCGCCAAACTCGGGCATCTTAACTTCGCCAACGCGCCGGCCGTACGTGCGCGACTCAGGATCAACGTCTACAACCAACAACGCGTCGTTGAGTTTGCTCCCGGGCGGATTCAGTGCGGCGACAAATGCATGTTTTTCCGGAGGCGCCTGCATCGCCAGCCGTGGCGATGGATAAAACGTCGGGTCTGGCTTGAGAAGCGGCATAATGGCTTTCCGCGGGGACTTAATCTTTAATACTACTTCGACTGCCAAATCGTCAAGGACAGGGTTTCGGTCATTCACCCAGCCAAATAGCCTGCCGCGCGAATCGAAATTTTTTGTGACCAAAGTTTTCCCAGCCGGCCCGGACTGCGAGATCGCGCATTTCGGAAAATGAAAATGCTCTTTGGGCGGAAAGACGCGCGTCGAAGCGCGTCATCGGTTCGCGAAAAATCAGCGCGGTCAAAAGATAAACGCCGGCTTGGAGGAAAAATCCGCGCCGCAAGTCCGACACGAGAACAAATCTCCGAGACAGTTCGCGAGATCGTCGCAACAAACTTACGGCGTCTTCATCATTGAAATGATGAAGCGCAAGCGTGCAAAGCACAATGTCGTAGCTTTCGCCAGAATGCCATTCGAGAATATTGGCTTCGTGACAGGAAATTTCCGGGTAGCCGGCGCTCAACTTCCTGGCGATTTCCAGGGTCGCGAGCTGTCGATCAACAGCATCGATCTCGACCTGTACGCCAATTCTCCGAGCGTAGTCGGCAATTAATCGCGGAATATCGCCGGAACCCGTAGCAAGATCGACGATGCGGGTGGGAGCACCGCGCTTAATCCAACGGCGCATAAAGCTCAAAACAAGACGATAGCTGCCGAACCAACGATTGAGCTGCCGGATACGTTCCAAGTCGCGCTCCAACTCGGCCGAGACCGGCTGCGGCCGATCCATCATTTCCAACACGGCCGGATCGAAGCTCCGTTTCATTGCTAGCAGACTGTAGTCTCGGTCTCCGACCGTCGCACGTTTCGGCGATCACAGCTCGCCGTTACAACGAAAGAAATCTCTGCCAGGATTCCGGCAACTCCGCACTCTCGACTTCGCTTGCTATCCGTCCCTCGAATTCGGGATGGAAAATCGTGCTTGTTCCGTAAACCATGATGACATCTTCGGCGCCTTCTACGCGAATCGCGTGCGCGACGCCGGGTGGAACGACCACTCCCACATTGTTGCTGCCGCGATGATTATCGCCATCGATGAAGAAACGCATGATGCGCTTGGAAAAGCCAGCACGCACATCGCACAAAATCATCTCCACGGTCCCTTGGAGAAAAAACATGACGTCCCACTGCTCATCATCGTAACGACGCAGCGAATAATTTTCCGGCGAGCGTACGAACAAGCGTCGCAGCCATTTGTCGGCAGTCGTATCGGGCGGAATGCTCGGTGGATGCACATGAAAACCCTTCGCGCTCTGTGCAAACATGCGCGCGGCCGACCATTGCTTCGGCCAGAAGCCAATCTGCGCGAGAATCCCTTCGTCGCGCCGCACAAATTCGCCAAAGAACCCGCGGTGACGCTGCGGGTGAACCCTTCGGGGGAAAATTTCCACGCCCGGGATCCAGGCTTCCTTGATCTTCCGCTGGCCGCGGTCCGCCGCCACAAGTTCGCTGGCATCCACACCTCGTCGCGAAAGCTCTTGTGCGAAAGATGCGGTGCCATAGTCACGCGCCTTAAGCGCATCTTGAGCGCCGGGGTCGATGCCCTGCCAGAGATTTTTTTCGGGCCTGCTCATTTTTAGTTCAATTAGCCGCTATATTGCCTAACGAGAAATCGGTGCGTTCGCGAGAAAGATTTTTGGTATAATGGGCGTTTTAATTAACGCCGCGGTCGGGGGAAGCAAATAGTGTGTGGGGATTGGCTGACGGTGATGACGGACCATATCCACGGACGGCGACACAGCGCATATTATATTGGTTGAAGCAAGTCGCAGGCAAATCTACCCTGCCGCGTCACACTGCGATACCGGCGGTCCCGCAATGCTCGATTTTGTCGTTTATCTTCTTTATCGCGCGGGGTCGGCCATCGCCAGCGCGCTACCATTGCGGTTGCTCTTTGCTGTTGGGCAAATCCTTGGCTCTTGCGCGTGGCTCGTTTCAGCGAAATATCGGCGTCTGGCAGAACGCAACGTTGCGATTGCATTTGGCGACGAAAAGCCGCCCCGCGAATTGCGTCGGCTTGTGCGTCGTCATTTTCAACGCCTGGGTGCTAACCTACTTTGCAGCGTAAAACTCACGCGAATGCCGCCGGAGAAAATCCTGCAGCGGGTCAAGGTAGAAAACATCGAATCGATGGACAGTCGGTTTCGCGCCGGTATTCCGGTCGTACTGGTGTTAAGTCATCTCGGAATTTGGGAATTATTTGCCCAGTTGATGCCGAAGTTTGTTGGCTACGTACGGAACGCCAGCGTTTATCAAAGACTCGGCAACCGCTTCATCGACGCGCACGTACGGCGCACCCGCAGTCGGACGGGATTGGAACTCTTTGATCGCAAAGACGGTTTCCAACCCGTGATCGACCTGCTTCGTTCCGGCGGCGGCGTGGGTGTTTTGTCCGATCAACATGCCGGCGATCACGGGCTTTGGACGCCGTTTTTTGGGAGACTGGCGTCCACTTCGCCTCTGCCTGCTTTGCTGGCCAAGCGCACCCGGGCGGCGCTGATCGCCGCTGGGGTTTACACGACCGGACCAGCGCGCTGGCGAGTGGTTTTCACCGAGCGCTTTGACCAAACCGGCGCTTCTGTTGCAGAGCTCACCTCGAGCATAAATCAGGTGATCGAGCAACAAATTCGGCGCGCACCGGAAGATTGGTTTTGGGTGCACAATCGCTGGAAGACGCCCCAGCCCAATTTCCTTCTTCCGCGATATAAACGCGGCGTCTATCTGCCGCCGGGAGTTTCAGCTCACAATCTAAAGCCATTTCGAATTCTCGTTCGCTCAAGCAACTGGCTGGGTGATGCCGTGATGAGCGCGCCCGCAGTCCGCGCGATCAAGAATGGGCGTCCTGACGCTCAAGTCACAATCGTCGCGCCAACCAAGATTGCGCCGATGTGGAAGCTCGTTTCTGAGGTTGATGCGATTATTCCAATATCAAGTCGTTCGCTCCTGCGGTCTGTACGGTCGATTCGCCGACGAGCGCATTTTGATGCCGCGATCCTTTTCCCAAATTCGCTGCGGGTTGCTCTTGAATCCTGGCTAAGCGGAATTCCGCGCACGGTTGGTTATCGCGGAAATTGGAGGAGGTGGCTACTCAATCAAACCGTGCCCGAGACGCGAAAACCAGGTGCACCGGAACATCATTCGCTACGCTTCCTTCGTATCGCGCGCGAATGCGGCGCAGAAACGTCCAACGCTCAACCGGCAACCAGCAATCAGCTATTGGCAATTGGCAATCAGCCAGTAAGAATCGGCCTTTGTCCCGGCGCAGAGTATGGTCCGGCCAAACGATGGCTCCGAGAGCGATTCGCCGAGGTGGCCGCAAAGATTAGCACACAATCATCGGCGCAATGGGTCTTGTTCGGAACGAAGAACGACGCGGCACTGGGCGATCAGATCGCGGCTACGATCGACGATCATTGCGTGAATCGGATCGGCCAGACTACGCTTGATGAACTTATCGACGAGTTGCGGGAATGCCGTCTACTGCTGACCAACGATACCGGCACGATGCATCTCGCCGCATTGCTGAGCGTGCCGGTAGTCGCTATTTTTGGTTCCACCGAGCCGCGTCTGACCGCGCCACTCGGCAATGGTCATATCATCCTGCGACATCATGTCGAATGCAGCCCCTGTTTTCTCCGCCAATGCCCAATTGATTTTCGCTGCATGAAAGCCGTTAGCACTCAGGAAGTGGTCGATGCAGTGCTGTCGATTCTGGCCAACAAAGTTTGAAATTTTAGATTTTCAATCTCACACTCGCGACCATGACTTACGAAGTTACCGAATCATCCTCTTGCGTCTTACAAGGCAACAACGTGCGAACTTGGAAATCTCAAATTTGAAATTGGAAAGCCTACCATGGCCCCGCTGCAAATCCGCACAGAAGTGCAGGTGATGTTTTTCGATACCGATTGCGGAGGCGTCGTCTCTAATATCGCTTATCTGCGTTTCATCGAGATCGCGCGCACACATCTCGTCGCGGAACTTGGTCTCGTCCTCACAGAGATGACCGAAAAGCAAACCTATCCTGTGGTGGTACGCACCGAAATTGATTATCGCCGCGCAGCCAAACTCGGTGATCGATTGGTGATTGAGGGCTGGCTTGATCAGGTGGAGCGCGCGCGGTTCTGGTGCGCATTTCGAATCACACGACCAGATGACAGCACGTTGATTGCCCAATGCCGT
>Ga0137371_10003731_pt1 | contig 11942 bp, 8 predicted proteins | sample SagtaG_7_FD_104919 | JGI IMG/M metagenome (GOLD analysis project Ga0137371, IMG submission 104919) | Vadose zone soil microbial communities from Sagehorn Ranch, Mendocino, California, USA - Sage1_R_40_16 metaG | ecosystem: Environmental > Terrestrial > Soil > Vadose zone | place: USA: California... | reverse complement strand
GGCAACAATGCAGGCGACGAGTAGAACGCCGAGGAATGCACTGCCCGCCGATTTCACGTCAGCGATTCTCCGGCATACTGACGGGAACTTCCTCGAGTGAACCTCGGTCCACGTCGTTGCCGTCTTCCAGGTGAAGCGAAAGCCGCGCGGCGTTTCCATTAAAGGAGACTTCTTTGTCGAGCGACACAGCTTCGGTTGGATTTACGTCAACGATCGGTATCGTTCCCAGTGGCGCGCCGTGCTGATCATACAAATGCGCCACCAGACGTCCGGCATAGAAGACTCCATAACAGCCGGAGAGCTTGATCCTGCCACCTTCCAAACGAGTCGCGCGAAGAGGACGATTAAGAATGCCAGCCTGAGTGACGCCGTGAAACTCGGTTCCAGCCCGGGCAGGAAACCATTCCGTTTCCATATCACACGTTTCACCGGGGCTTAGGCGACAGAGAGGGGAGTTGAGTTCGGCTTCGAGGTAGTAAGGAGGTTGTCCTTCCTCTCCACCGCTCAGAGCAACCTCTCCATCGGTATTGAGCTTCAGTTCCGGACCGTTCGTCCAAAAGATGACGGATGCTTTGCCCGGATTGGGCTTGGTTTTTTCATAACGGAAACGCTCGACCATGGCGTATTGTGTGCTGCCGTCAACGACGGCCAGCCAGCCTTCGGTTGAGTCGAGCCATAATTCTGCTGCCAAGTGCACGTAGTGTAATGAAAAAAGGTCATCGTCCCGCACCGACGCGGCCGGATTTTCTGCCGGACCGAAGCGAACATGATAGCGATTGAGATAACTGCTCGCTGGGTTTGCCGGGGTGAAAGTCCAAAAATTGGAATTGATGTGCGAGGGAGAGTTTGCGTGACGTGTTGTATTGCGTGACTGACTGCATGGACCACTCAATGCTGTGCCCGGTCGCGTTCTTCATGGTGGCGCGGAATCGGATTCGCCGCGAATCCGAATCAATGCGAATCGCGCGCAAAAACTGAATCCCGGTTTGAGGATCTTGTGGCCCGGTAAGCTCTATCGTGCACTCCGGTCCTTCCGAAATCTTTCGAAAAGTGAACGAACCATCGTCAAGGATGTCAGATCCGCCGGCCCAATGCTGTTCGTCGTTGTTGCCCTCGGGCAAGGGCCAGAACTTGTCGCCTCCGTAGTTGAACCACTTGCTTGCCGTAGGCGGCAGGTATTTGCCAGCGTACTTTGGGTTGACGAACAAGTAAGAGTGGCCGGCAAATGTGATTTGCATCAATCTGCCTCCATTCTGCGGCACCACGATCAGTTGTACCCATCGATTAGTCAGTTGTTGCGCCTGCCAGCCCTTGTAATCCATCGCCTCGATGCGACAGGCCGCAGTTGGCAGCGCGGTGCTGTTTACCTGAGCATGGACCGTGTTTAGTGCGAGTGAGCTGATAAGAAAGGTCAGCGTCAGGATCGGTATCAATTTCTTTGGTGGAACCTGCACTTGCATTCTTATCCCTCTCACGGCCCGCCGATGCACCCACGCCGACGATTGTGACACGGCGGTCAAATCCTCAAGTTTTTCGGAAAATCGAAAGAATACCAAATAAAACGAAAGATTTCGATTGGAATCACGTATTTTTGTGGTATACCAACTTCGCTAGGGGCTGGAGGTGGTGTGAACGCCGTGGGCCGATTCAACCTGATCACATGCTCCTTGTGCGTGGTGATGACGCCTGGGCTCGGGGCGCAAGAATCGCAAGTGGAGCCCACGTGGTTGCATCGGTACGTTCCAAGCGTGAGGGAAGTTCAGAGCGATCTGTCGTCTCCGACTTGCCACTACAGGCCAATGTTCGGAGCGGGCGACCAGGAGAGTCGCCTTCCCCGAACTGTGACGCGGTTTGCGGAGGTTACGCTCGATGCAAGCGGCAGTTGCCAGAGTGTTCGCTACGACCGCGAGGAAGAGATTTACTTCATCTTGAAAGGGAACGGTTCGCTCCGCTATGGTGATGCGACCCACCCGATGCGAACCAATGATTTCACTTACCTCGCTCCTGGCACGAAGCATTCGATTGCCAACAGTTCGCAGGAGGAGGTACGAGCGTTGGTCATGGGCTTCAAGATTCCGTCTGCGGTCTCGATCACCTCGCCTTCACCGAATCCGAAGGTCGTCAATCTGGACGACCTCAAGGAACAGACCGTCGAAGGACATCCTACGTCGGTTCTGTACAAGCTACTTGTTGGTCCACGCACCGGGAAGCGCGACGCTATCAACGAAGCATATATGGTGGTCGATTTCTTCCGAATGAACTTTGCGCCTGGAGGCACAAACTTTCCTCATCATCATGAGGTAGCGGAAGAGATCTATCTGGTCCTTGATGGAGAGGGTGAGATGGTGGCGGGCAGCGGAACCGATGGTCTCGAAGGTCGCTATCCCGCCAAAGCCGGAGACGCATACTATTTTCGTCAGAACTGCACTGTCGGCTTCTACAACCAGGACAAGGCGGACGCAAAGGCGCACATTTTGGCAGTGCGCGCGAAGGTTCCGCTGCCGAATGACGCGGATTGAATTGCCCGTACGCGGGTCGCGAACGATCCGCAATTGAGGAGGTGTTCGGAATGCGTAGTCTGAATTCAAGTCGGCGATCGTTCATGAAGCTAGTGGCTGCCGCTCCACTACTCAGCCAGATTGCAGCGCGCGACCTTTATGCGCAAGCCGCTACAGCCATCGGCAAAGATCCCCGACAGAATGTCTACACCCGGCTCGGTGTAAAGACAGTGATTAATTGCCGAGGCACGTGGACGTATCTTAGCGGATCGCTCGAATTTCCAGAAGTCCGCCAAGCGCAGGTAGAAGCCGCACGACATTTCGTCAACATGCTGGAGTTGCAGCGCGCGGTGGGCCGCCGTCTGTCGGAACTGACAGGCGCTGAGTCGGGCATCGTCACTTCAGGAGCAGCAGGTGCGATGGCGGCCGCAACCGCCGGATGCATGGCCGGGACTGACGACAAAAACATTTGGCAGCTCCCCGACACGACTGGCCTGAAGCATGAAGTCGTCATGGTGGGAGGCCGGAGCGCTTTTGACAGTGCCATCCGTTTGACCGGCGCCAAGCTGGTGCTGGTGTACTCCGCGGAAGAACTTGCGAACGCGATCAACGAAAACACGGCCATGATCTACACCACAGATCTTGGTGACAAACTCCAACAGGAATTGTCTATCGCGAAGGACCGCAAAGTTCCGATATTGCTCGACGATGCTGCGGGCATTCCACCCGCTGACAATGCCAAACTCTACGCCAAAATGGGAATTGACCTTTACTGTTTTTCCGGTGGCAAAGGTTTGTCCGGGCCCCAATGTAGTGGCTTGCTCTTGGGTCGAAAGGACTTGATTGAAGCCGCCCTTTTGAATTGCAGTCCACGCGAAGGCGCCGTGTGCCGCCCAATGAAAGTTGGGAAAGAAGAAGTAATCGGTTGCCTGACTGCGCTCGAGACCTGGCTGAAGCTGGATGAGAAAAAACTCTATGCCGAATGGAACGGGCGGGTGGAACGGATCCGGAAGTTGGTGGATACAGTTCCGGGCGTGAAGACCGATATCCATATCCCCGAGGATGGGAATCGCTACCCAACTCTGAAAGTCTCGTGGGACCAGGAAGCTTGGAAGTTCAGCCTTTCCGATTGCGTGCAACAGTTACGCGCCAGTGATCCCGTCATTGAGGTACTGGGTACGGATAATCCGAGTCTGGTCACTGCGGTTCGCGAAGGCAATCCGAAGCCGACAGCAAAAGAACGCAAGACGCCTGACCACATTGAACTGGTCTCAATGACCATAAAACCAGGCGAGGAAATCATTGTGGGACAAAGATTGCGGGCAATTCTTCGAGCGGCTCAGGCAGGGAAATCGACAGCTTAAGTTTTGTGCATTCTGTTTTGGTTTCAACGTTTCGTGGGACGAGAACAATGCAACACGTTGTAGTCGGCTTGCTGTTTCTGACTTTCTCGATTCATGAGGTGAGCGCACAGGCGCGCGCTGTCGCGCCCAGTCAATTCCCTGCGAATCGGTTTTATTCTCCGGGCGTTGACACCGGAGATTATGTTTACGTCTCCGGGCAGGGGCCCCGCCGGGGCGATGGCTCGACGCCGGCGACCTTTGCCGAACAATGCCGGCAAGCGCTGGACAATATCAAACTAATCGTTGAAGCCGCCGCTTTAAGTACAGAGCACGTTGTTTATACCCAGGTCTATCTCGACGACATCAACAACTACGCAGAAATGGATCGCGTGTTTGGCGAGTACTTTCCCAAGACTCCGCCGGCACGCGCAGTTCTGGGCGTGGCGCGCGTTCCCGATCCGGCGATTCAAATTAGTGCGGTAGCGGTGCGCAACCTGGCGGACCGTCGAGCAATTTCCCCCGCGAACTCGAAACTAGCAGGTACCGCTTCACCTGGCGTTCTTACTCATGATCTCTTGTTTATCTCAAGCATGCCCGGCAGCAATACCAGCGGCAAAGCTCCCGATGATCCCGCAGCACAGGTGGATCTAGCGCTCGATCAGCTCGAGGGCGTCGTAAAAGCCGCCGGCCTCGAACTCAGCTACATGGTTTTCGTGACTTCGGACATTCCGATGCGGGTCATGAATGAGCGCTACGGCCGCCGGTTTGAGTTTGGTAATACGCCGGCGCGGGCGACCATCCAGGTGTCGAGTCTTCCCGGAGGCGCGCATATCGAGTACACAGGCATTGCAGTCCGTGACCTCCAGCAGCGGAAGGCCGTACGTCCGAAAAACATGGCGCCCAGCCCTACTGCGAGTCCGTGTGTTTTCGCCGGCAATATTCTGTATTGCTCCGCCAAGAGCGGTTTTATCCCGGGCCCGCACGGCGGAGTTTACGCCTCCACTACCGAACATCAACTCAGGCAAAGCATGCGCAATCTCCTCGACAATCTTCGAGGAAGCTGACATGAACTTTGACGAGGTCGTATCCACGAACGTGTATTTGGACAACTTGGGCGAAACGCCCGACTTTGACGAGATTTACAGCCAATACTTTGGACCGATACCGCCGGCGCGAACTGTGATCCAGCAAATCGCACCGGGCGACCGCAAGGCGGACAAAGACGGCCACTATCCTGACCTGGAGCAAGTTTCGCTGATTGCGTTCAGAAAAGGCACGGGCCGGTGACGACTCGATCGAAAATCGTTTCTCTATTAAAACGTTTGAAGTACCGAAAAAATCGCAACTATTTGCTTGATTCCGTTCAGTGCTTTGTGAGATCGTGAGCCAACTTTCCAGGGGGCGCTATGAAAATCCATCTAAAGAGTGCGGTCGCAACTGTTCTCGTGGCTGTTGCAGTGCTATTGAGTTCAACGGGCCTCCTTGCCGACGTGACCGGTTCAATTACGGGTGTCGTGCATGATCCGCGCCAGGCGGTGGTCACGGGCGCCACGGTTCAAGTCACGAATGTGCAAACCAATGTGAGTCAGCAAGCAACCACCGGTGCCGACGGCGCTTACCACTTCCTCGCGCTGTCGCCGGGGAACTACAAAATCACCGCAACTGCCAGCGGCTTCCGAGCATACAACGCCACGGATATCACCCTGCAAGTCAACGATCAGCTGCGTATTGACATAGCGCTGCAGGTCGGGACCGTGGCCGAGACGATAGATGTGTCTGCCAGCGCCGTACACGTGGAAACGGAAAACACGCAAGTGGGGGATGTTATCGACTCAAAGAAGATGCTGGCTCTGCCTCTGAATGGTCGAAGTTATCTCGATCTCCTTGGTCTGCAGGCGGGCGTGGCGCCCACCACGGCAGGGACCGTTGAGGGAAACACTCAGAGCAACAGGCCAGTTTCGGGTTACATAACGAATACGGGTAATGTTTCGGTCAATGGCCAGCGCGAAACCGCAAACGCGTTTCTGGTAAATGGCGGCGACGTCAGCGAGGGGCGCAACCTCGGTGCGGGCCTGGTTCCCAATCTCGATTCGGTCCAGGAGTTCCGGCTTATCACCAACAGCTTCGACGCTGAGTACGGTAAATTCAGCGGGGCGGTGATGAATGCGATCACCAAGTCGGGCACGAATCGGTTCCATGGTGATGTATTTGAGTTTCTGCGGAACGATGCAATGGATGCCAGGAACTTCTTCACGGCCAACAAGTCCGAACTTCGCCGTCATCAATTCGGGTTTACCGCCGGAGGGCCGTTCTGGAAGAACAAGCTGTTCTGGTTCACTGATTATCAAGGAACGAGACAAGTGGCAGGCGCAGAAACCGGCATCGTTAGTCTGCCGCCCGCCGCTGAGTTTCAGGGCAACTTTGATCCCTCACTCTTGTCCGGTAAGGTCGACAGCGGAAGCCTCCCCGCGGGCAGTTGTCCCCCTAGTGCCCAGCCCTGCTTGGACTGGCCGACGACGCTTTCAAATAGATTGGGCTACACTGTCACAGCCGGCGAGCGCTACAGTTTTACGGGCTGTAACTCGACATCGCAATGCGTCTTTCCCGGCGGCGTGATCCCTCAGAATGCGTGGTCGTCGGCGGCGATTGGGATCCTACCGTTCATTCCGCAGCCGAACATTGATCCTGCGGCGGGCACGTACTCCGATAACAGCCACAGGGATACAATTCACGACAATAAGATTGGGGAGCGAATCGATTTCAACAACCAGAAGACCGGCAATTGGTCGTTCTACTATCATTTCGACGACTCGACGGTTTTCAGCACCCTACCCAGTGGCGGCGCGAGTGTGCCGGGATTTCCGGCGCAGACTCCAACCCGTGCTCAAGAGTTCGTCATAAGTAATACCAAGCCCCTCGGATCCACTGCCGTTAATGAAGCAAGGCTGACTTTCTTTCGCACAGCTACCCACTTGGATAACCCCCAGGGTGGCCAGGCATCGCTTTCTTCGCTCGGGTTCGTTACCGGTGCAGGCACCCTGGGGATTAACCCCAATGGCTATCCCGGATATCCGGAGTATGTGCCACAAATCTATTTCAACAACTTTGCTATCGGTGCACCCTCTCTGATCACGTTCCAGCCGAATAACACCTACACTGCTTCTGATGGCTTTTCGAAAGTAGTGGGCAAGCACACGCTCAAATTCGGCGGCGAAGCCCGCTACCTGCAAGTGAACGAGCGGAATTTAGCCAGCCAGGACGGAGCGTTCGTCTTCGACGGCACCGTGACCGGCAATGATTTCGCCGACTATTTGATTGGCGCACCCACGGGTGCCGGAGGTGGGTATACCCAGGCAGCGTTACAACTTCTGGATTCGCGCACACGCTATGGCGGCGCATATGGTCAGGACTCGTGGAGGGTAACACCCAACCTAACGCTGAATCTCGGGCTCCGCTGGGAAATGAGCATGCCTTGGTATGACACTCAGGGCAAGATTCAGACCTGGGTGAAGGGAGAGCAGTCAACTGTCTTTCCAAATTCTCCTACGGGGCTCGTATATCCCGGCGACCCGGGCATTCCCAAAACGCTTGCTCCGACCCGGTACAACAACTTCGGCCCGCGCATCGGTCTCGCCTATTCTCCCAGCTTCACCGACGGAATCTTCGGCAAGGTCTTTGGCGGACCGGGCAAAACCAGCATACGTGCCGCATATGGCATTTACTACACATCGGTTGAAGATCTGAACCTGTTTTACGAGGTGGCCGATGCTCCGTTTGGCTTATATTGGACAAGTCCGGGTTCGGTTGACTTCGCCGAGCCTTTCCGAAATCGCCTGGACGGCGGCACAGACGGCGAGGGACAGCGCTTCCCGTTCACCGTTCCCACACCCGGTAGCCCGGCCAATAAGACTCTCGATTTTTCGGTTTACGAGCCGATGTCTTATTTCCCTGGATATAACATTCACAACAAGCTGCCATACGCCGAGCACTTCAATCTCTCTATCCAGCGTCAGCTGGATAAAGCGACGGTCTTAACTCTGTCCTACGTAGGTACGGAAGGTCATCGGCTTATCTCGCAGGTGGAGGCTAACCCGGGGAACGCGGCGTTCTGTGAGCAACTCACCGCGCAAGGGTATGCCGATACTTCGAGTGGTTCCACAGGATGTGGGCCGAATGCTGAGCAGGATACGTTTACTCTGGGAGCGATTACGGTTTTCGGCACTAGAAATACTTTTTTGAATCCCAATTACTGCCCCGGAGCCCAGAGTCTCTGTTTTGGCTTCGGCAACACCTTGACCAGTCTGGTTGCGAATTCCGCCTATCACTCTGGACAGGTGACGGTCGAGCGCAGAGCGGGGGATGTAACTTTCCTGGCGGCTTACACGTTGGCGAAAGCCCTCGATAACTCCTCAGGTTTCAATGATCTGATCAATTTCGAAAACGCCAAGGTTAGCCGCGGCCTCTCATCGAGCGACATCCACCAGAACTTCGTGATCAGCTACATTTGGGAGATGCCCTTCAATCGCCTCTTCCACGGCTTGCCAAGGCTGACGAAAGGATGGCAACTGCAGGGCATTACACGTTTCTCCAGCGGCTTCCCGATTCAGATGGGCCAATCGAACCCCGTGTCTGGGCCATTGTGTCCATCGGGGCTGTGCGTGGGAGATGCCTCACTTGTCGGAAGCCCGTCCACTGATATGCCGAATATTGTGGGGCCGGTTCACATCCAGAATCCTCGCGCAACTCCCGGGACGTGGACGTATTTTAACCAGAGCTCATTTACCGCGACTGCTTGCGACCTAGTATCGGGGGTTTTGACTGGTCCTGATTGCGGAAGTTTTGGCACCGCGAACCGCCGATTCTTCCATGGCCCGGGTTTCAACAACACCGATTTGGGGATCACGAAGATCATTCCCATCAGGGAGGCCATGTCCTTCGAGATCCGTGGTGAATTCTTCAACGTATTCAACCACGCGCAATTCATGAATCCGAGTGGCGATATCAGCAGTTCGAGCTTTGGGCAGGTTACCAACGCTCGTGACCCGCGCATCGGGCAGCTCAGCGCGAAGTTCATTTGGTGATCTGATCATTGCGGGCGAGGTTGGCCTCGCCCGCCCTCTCTTCTTTCCTTTTCGGCTTCTCTTACGGCCCGTTCATCGTGCTAGGCTGTGGTCATGGCCGTCGTGCTTGTTCTGTTATTCGTGATGGCGGCGCCCGGTTTCGCGCAAACGGCTGCGACCTATAGCAAGACGGCGACCGAGTTCGCGCGGCAAAAATCCTGGGACCAGGCGATCGCGGACTACCGAAAAGCGCTCGAGCTTGAACCTAACGACCCGCTCACTCACTACAACCTGGGTCTAGCGCTTAAGTATAAAAATGAAGCGAGGGATGCGACCGCCGAGTTCCAGGCAGCCCTGCGGCTCAAGCCAAAATGGGCAGATGCACACTACGCATTGGGCGCGACCTATTACGACTTGCACGACCAAGCTGCAGCGATTAAAGAATTACACACTGCAGTGGTCTTAGCTCCTATGAATGTCGTAGCGCGCCGCATGTTGGCCCGGATCTATGAGGAGCAAAACGACCTTGCATCCGCGAAGGCAGAGCTGCAACGAGCGTTGGCGTCAAAGCCGTCGTCCGAGCTCTACACGGAGCTGGGGGCCACGGAAGGACAACTTGGAAATCTCTCCGCCGCAGCCTCCGATTTTCGCCGCGCTCTCAAGCTGGATCCCAAACTCACCAGCGCATATACGATGCTGGGCGTGATATTGCGCCGCCAAGATGATCATGCTGGCGCGCTCGCGCAGTTTCGTAAAGCGGTATCTCTTGGTCCGGGCGATCCCCAGGCCCAATTCGACCTTGGCAAGGAACTCAAATTGAGCGGCGATCTCGAGGGAGCGATCGCGGCTTTTCAGCATGCCATCGATGCCAAGCCTGATTTCGAGGAAGCCCACTACAATTTGGGAATCACCTTGCGCGTCAAAGGCAAAACGGAAGCCGCCGAAAAAGAATTGAAAGAGATCGCCGGCTTACGGGAGTTTCGCGCGCGTCTGGCTCAAGCGAAAATGTTGACCCTTCAGGGCGTATCTGCCTTAAAAGAGCAAAAAAACGACGATGCGCTCGGCTTGTTTCAAAAAGCTGTTGAGAAGGGACCCGAATTGCCGACCGGCTACTACTACTTGGGCGTCACCTGGCAACGCAAGAGCGAAACTGCACTTGCCCAGGCAGCTTTTGAGAAGGCGCTTGAACTGAAACCGGACTACGCGCAGGCTCATTCGAGCCTCGGCCTGCTCTATTGGAGCGAGAACGATCGTACGCGGGCGCTCGATCAGTTCCGGCAAGCGGTGATGTCCGATCCGGACTTGTCCGAGGCGCATTACAACCTTGGACTCGGCCTGGCGCAATCGGGAAACCTGGACGAGGCCATTCGTGAGTTCAGCGACGCCCTCAGCCTCAATCCGAGCTACACCGACGCGCGGATACAACTCGGATTAGCCCTCAACCAGAAAAACGATAGCAATAGCGCCGCCAATGTCTTCCGAGACCTCATCCGACGGGACCCGAATTCGGCGGAAGCTCACAACAACCTGGGCTTAGTCCAGTTGCAGATAGGAAATCTCCACGTCGCGCAAGCGGAGTTTGCCGAGGCTCTGCGTCTCAAACCGAGCTATGCGGAAGCACACTACAACCTTGGGTTGGCGCTTCATCAAGATGGAAAAGAGTCCGAATCGCAGACGGAGTTCGAGAAGGCGTATGCCATTGCACCTGAGCTGAGAAACCTGCCGCAGCCATAAGCACTCCTCCGACACTAGCCGACAAATCCCTGCGTTTTATCAACCACAGTCATCGCAGCCTATTGCTGCACCGGCGGCCACGGCAATGAGTTAGAGCGATCTATGACCCACTGTGGAAATTGCGGAGTATTTCTCGGCGGACGGCCACGCGTAATGGCCCTATGATCAATCCAATTTGTACCTTCTTCCCCGATAAAGTCGTCGGGGATGCTGTAGGCGGCGTCACTTAGCGCATCTTGCAAAGTAATAAACCGATAACCTCGCTTATGCAGCAAGTCGAGCACTTCGGCAATGTGATCGGCTTCCAGCCAGTTGCCATGTAGCAAAAGGATCTGCTTGGGTTCGTAGCCTAAGAGGTCCTTGAGAATTTTTCGTAATAGTCGAACACCTGGCCAGTGTAGGAAAGATAAGAACTGACCAGCTGCTGCTGAAGCGCGGTGTCGCCGCGCTTGCGAGCCTCTTCGTACACGCCCGCGTACATTCAGTCCCACGCATCCATGGTCACCGGGGCAATGCGGTAGCCTCGGCCAACAAGGAACGCCTCAGCCCGGCGGCGGGTTTCCAGATCGCGCCCTGTGTCGAGATAAGGATGCCTGAAATAGCGGAGTCTCATGTGGTGCTGAGATAGAAGCATTGCAGTCACCGTCTCTCCGCGAACGACTTCTTCTTCCCAGTCCTTCAAAGCGACTCGGCTGAGCGAAGCGTGGCTGAAAGTATGATTGCCAAGTTCGAACCCATACTCTGGCCACATACCCAGGGCCTTGATGCACTCATCTACTTCGCCAAATTTATAGAGCTTCTTTTCGTTTACGAATCCAACCGCCGGAACTTTCTGGTCGCGCAGCGTGCCCAAAAGCTTGGTGGTCATTTCTGTGATCTCGGGTCCCGACATGCCGGGGCTCGCCGCCGGAAGGTCGTCAATCGTGATTGCGATTTCTCGGGAACTGTTCTGAGCACAAAGCAGCCCTGTCGAAGCCAGCAGCAGCAAGGCAATAAAACTAAGTTTTTGCGTCATTGCGTGGAAATTCTTGTGCGCTAGCCTGACGAGCTGTCATCTTTCGACTCCCGCAACTTTTCCTCGTACTACAGAAACAGAAGCCTTGGGGAGCGTAAAAACTGTATCGGAAGATGCCTGGAGCGTTGTGGCAAGCGGGGGATTATCGGGATCGGGATGGCTGTTCGGCCCATCATTGACCCAAGCATACTGTTCGCTGCCGAACGTCACGAATGTGACTGCTCCCGAGAATGAATTATCGTGGCCAGCAGAGTCAGCGAAAGCTAGACGCACAGTGTGCGCATTGTTTTCG
>Ga0137371_10003730_pt1 | contig 11945 bp, 7 predicted proteins | sample SagtaG_7_FD_104919 | JGI IMG/M metagenome (GOLD analysis project Ga0137371, IMG submission 104919) | Vadose zone soil microbial communities from Sagehorn Ranch, Mendocino, California, USA - Sage1_R_40_16 metaG | ecosystem: Environmental > Terrestrial > Soil > Vadose zone | place: USA: California... | reverse complement strand
TTCTTGGCGGCTCGTTTTCCCGCCTGTGGCGTAGGCTGCCGGACGGATCGCTCAAGTCGGTCGCCTGGGGTGGCACTCTCCCCCCCGGCGCCCACGGCGAGGGAACGTTCCCCGCGGGGACCGGTGTGGCGGGCCAGGCCACTGACCGGGGCCGACCGGTCTGGGTGCCCGACGTCCTGGCCGACCCATCGATCCGAATGCCGGAGCAATACCGCCGCGGGCTCGAGCTCGCCGGCGCCCGCGCGCTCTTGGGTGTTCCCCTCAGGGTCAAGGGCGAGATCACCGGGTCTCTCATCATTGCCGACAAGCTCGGGCGCGTGTTCACCAAGACCGATATCAGCATCCTGGAGGTCTTCGCCGATCAGGCCGCCCTCGCCCTCGAGAACGCACGGCTCTACGGTGAGGCTGAACAGCGACGGCGCGAGGCCGAGGTCCTGGACGATGTCGCGCGGAGCTTCTCCGCCGTCCTCGATCTGGACACGGCGCTCCAGCGCGTGGGCGAGGGCGCCCGTGAGCTCTGCGGCGCCGACCTCGCCCGCATCGCCCTTCGCGACGGCGAAGATGCCCAAGGTGCCATGCGCTTCTGCTACTGGCCCGAGGCCAGGTACGAGGGCTGGCGCGACCTGCGCGTGGTCCCCGGAGTGGGAGCGGGAGGAGTAGTCTTCGAGACCGGACGCCCCTTCCGTACCGAGGACTATCTCAACGATCCCCGCGTGTCTTCCGCCTTCCACGAGGTCGCCAATGCCGAGTCGGCCCGGGCCGCCATGGTCGTGCCCATCTGCATCGAGGGCCGCGTCGAAGGGCTCCTCTACGTCGACCAGCGAAGCGCGCGGGCTTTCACGGACCATGACGAGGCCATCCTCAAGCGCCTCTCCGACCATGCGGCCATCGCCATCGCCAATGCCCGCGCCTTCGAGGGCGAGAAGCGGGCCCGCGCCGAGATGGAGTCGGCCGCGCGCGCGTTGCACGACAGGGAGGCTCAGCTTCGCCAGGCCCAAAAGATGGAAGCCATCGGACGGCTCGCGGGAGGCGTCGCCCACGACTTTAACAACCTGCTGACGGTCATCAGCGGACGCAGCACCCTTCTCTCGGAGCGCCTTCCCGCCGATAGCCCGTACCGCCGCGACGTCGAGCTCATCCACAAGACGGCGGACCGCGCGGCGGGGTTGACGCGCCAGCTGCTCGCCTTCAGCCGCCGTCAGATGCTCCATCGCTCGGTGCTCGACCTGAACGCCGTGGTCACGGACACCGAGGTCATGCTGCGACGGCTCATCGGCGAGGACGTCGAGCTCGTGACGGTGCTGGACCCAGGCCTGTCCCGCGTCAAGGCCGATCGGGGCCAGATCGAGCAGGTCCTCATCAATCTCGCCGTGAATGCCCGGGACGCCATGCCGAAGGGCGGCCGCCTGACTCTCTCGACGGCGAACGTGGAGTTGGGCGAATCCTTCACGCGCAAGAACCCCGGGTCGCATGCGGGAACCTTCGTCCAGCTGAGCGTGCGTGACAACGGCCAGGGCATGGATGCCGCCGTGCAGGCGCAGATCTTCGAGCCTTTCTTCACCACCAAGGAGCCGGGGAAGGGCACGGGGCTCGGACTCAGCACGGTCTACGGCATCGTGAAGCAGCATGAGGGGTACATCGTGGTGGCGAGCGAGCAGTGGCGCGGCACGGTCTTCGACATGTACCTGCCGCCCGTGGAGGCGGGGGTGGCGGAGCCGGAAGGACCTCTCGTCCTCGAGCGGGGCCCCTCGGGACGCGAGACGATCCTGCTCGTCGAGGACGAGGAAGGCGTGCGCGAGCTCGCCCGGGACGTGCTGCGGGGCGCGGGCTACCGCGTCTTCGAGGCCGCGGACCCGGCCGAGGCCATGCGGCTGTGGAGCCTGTACACGGACGAGATCCAGCTTCTGCTCACCGACATGGTCATGCCGCGCATGACGGGGCGAGAGATCGCCGAGACCTTCGCCCCCGTGCGTCCCGATCTGCGCGTGGTGTACATGTCCGGCTACACGGACGACCCCATGGTGCGCGCGGGTGAGACGGCCGTGCCCGGCGTCTTCCTCAAGAAGCCCTTCTCCGTCGACGGGCTGCTGCAGGCCGCCCGCACCGCCCTCGACGGCGCCATCAGCTAACGTTTCTCTTCAGGCCCCAGCAACGGCGATATCCAGCCAGCCGCGGGGCGTGACGACGGCGCGGTCGTCCTGGCGGAGGACCACGGTGGTCGTCGCCGACTCGAAGATCGCGGGCCCCTTGACCTCGAGGCCGGGTCGCGCGGCGTCGAGGTCGTAGACCGGCACCTCCGTCCAGCGTCCGAGGTAGACGCGCCGACTCCGCGGCGCCGCGCCTGCTCCGGCGCGAAGCTCCACGGGCCGGTCGGCGGGCGGACTGCCCAGGGCCCCGACCACGGCCACCCGCGCGTTGACGAGGACCACGTCCTGTCCCGGCGCGCTGTAAGTGTAGAGCTCCTCGTGGCGGCGATGGAAGCGCTCGATCACCTGGTCCATCAGGTCCGGCGCGTCAGGATCCACGCTGTCGAGGGGGACGGTGATCTCGAAGGTCTGCTCGCCGTAACGCATGTCGACGGCGCGATGCACGTCGACATGGCCCGGAGCTTCCCGGCTCAGGCGCTCGCGCCCGCGCGCCTCCATCTCGGCGAAGAGCGAGCGGAGCCGCGGCCCTCCCACCTTCCGCGCGTCGCCGACGTGCGTCAGCACGAGCTCGTGGCGCAGATCGGTGGCGAGCATGCCCCAGGCCGAGAGGACGGCCGCCACGCGAGGCACGACGACCCGGGAGATCTCGAGCATGCGCGCCACCTCGGTGACGTGGAGACCCGCCGCGCCGCCGAAGGCGAGGAGGGCGAAGCGCCTCGGATCGGCCCCGCGCCGCACGGAGACGATGCGGATGCCTTCGGTCATGTTGGTGTTGACCACGCGCTGTATGCCCTCGGCGGCCGCGACGGGCAGGGTGCCGAGTCGCTCTGCGAGGGCCGCCACCGCGGTCTCCGCGCGGGCGGCGTCGAGGCGCGTGCGGCCGCCGAGGAAATTGGCGGGATCGAGCAAGCCCAGCACGACGTTGGCGTCGGTGACCGTGGCCGCGGTGCCGCCCAGGCCATAGCACGCGGGCCCGGGGACGGCGCCCGCGCTCTCGGGACCGACGTGGAGGATGCCACCCTCGTCGACGTGAGCGATGGAGCCGCCCCCCGCGCCGAGCGTGTGGATGTCGATGGCGGGCAGGGCGACCTTGCTCGGCCCCACCGCCTTGTCGCCCGTCAGCTGCGGCTCGCCGCCCTGAAGCAGCGCGATGTCCGTGGAGGTGCCGCCCATGTCGAAGGTGATGAGGTCCCCGTGCGAGAGCAGTCGCGCGGCATGCCGGCCACCCGCGATGCCTCCCGCGGGCCCCGAGAGCACGGCTCCGGCGGCCAGCCGCACGGAGTCGGCGACTCCCGCCACGCCGCCGTGCGATTGCATGATCAGGATGTCGCGCGTGTAGCCGGCCTCGCGAAGCCTGTGCTCGAGCCGGCCGAGGTAGACCCCGAGGGCGGGCCCGACATAGGCATTGACCACGGTGGTGCCGAAGCGCTCGTACTCCTTGATCTGGGGGAGGACCTCGGACGAGAGCGAGATGTAGACGCCCGGCATGAGCCGCTCGAGGGCGCGCCGCGTCGCCTGCTCGTGGCGGGCGTTGCGATAGGAATGGAGGTAGCACACCGCGACCGAGGCGCAGCCGGCGCGCGCGAGGCACGAGAGGAACGGGAGGCGGCATGCGCAGGTTGTAGCGGTCCTCCTTGAGCCCTTCGCGCATCTCGATCACGTCGCGATGTCCCTCGGTGGTCAGCATGCCGACGGCGGCGCCCTTGCGCTCGAGGAGGGCATTGGTCGCGACGGTCGTGCCGTGGACGACGAGGTCCGTGGCCTCCAGGAAGGCGCGAAGGTCGAGGCCGCGCTCGCGCGCGAGCAGGGTCAGGCCCTCCATGACGCCGAGCGACTGGTCCTCGGGCGTCGAGGCGGCCTTGGCCATGGTGACGCGGCCCTCCACGTCCGCCGCGACGAGGTCGGTGAAGGTCCCGCCCACGTCTATCCCGATGCGATACATGCCTAGCGTCCGGGGCGGCGCTTCGCTCGCCGAGAGGGAGCGGACCCGTTCTTTCGCGTCACGAAGCCATTCTCGAGATCGTTGGCTCGCGCGTTGGGATCGCGACGGGCGGGCTTGCCCCATCCGCCGCCGCCGGCGGAGACGATGTCGAAGACGGCGCCCGGCGGAATCGGGATGCCTGCTTCCTTGGTCTTGAGCACACGCTTCGTGCCGCCCGCGACCATGACGTAGCGGTGGGGAAGCCCGTCCTTGCCGCCGAGGAGGCCGTAGGACGGGTGGCGCACGCCGTCACCCGCGGTGTTCCCGCGCGCCGGCTCCGTCGTCTCCATGCGGAGCTCGAGGACCGAGCCAACGCCGCCGCGAAAGCGGCCGTCGCCCGCCGAGTCCGGCCGGAACTCGTGGTTCTTGAAGAAGAGGGGGAAGCGCGCCTCCGCCACTTCCACGCTGCCGAACTTGATCCCGCCCGCCGCCTGCCCTTCCCCCGCCGTCTCCCATCCATCGCCGGCGGACGATGCGCCGCCGCCGCCGCGCGCGTGAAAGAGGTGCCAGATGAAGGGCCGCCCGCTCCGCGGATTCTTGCCGGAGATGGCGATGCGAAAGCGCCGCGACCAGCCCGCGAGGGCGCGCTCGGGGCACGCGCCCGCCAGCGCCTTGATCACCGCTTCCGCCACCTCCTGCGCGCAATGATTGGTGGCGAGCGTTACCGGGGCCGGCGGGTTCGGCCAGACGATGGTGCCCTGCTTCGCCTTGACCTCCACGGGCCGGAACGTGCCCTCGTTCTTCGGGATGCGCGGGTCGATGAGATAAGCCAGGGCCATGTAGACGGCCGACATCGTGTTCGGGTAGGAGGAGTTGACGAAGCCGATGACCTGCGGGTCGCACTCCGTCAGGTCCACGATGAGGCCGTCGCCCCTCTTGGTGACGGTGGCGCGGAGCTTGATGTCTTCGATGCCGTGGCCGTCGTCGTCGAGGATGGACACGCCACGGTAGACGCCGTCCTTCCACTGCCGGATGCACGCGCGGCTCTGGCGCTCGGCCGAGTCGAGCACCTCCCCCACCGCGAGCGTCGACGTCTCGATGCCGTACTCCTCCACCAGCTTGAGGAGCCGTCGCTCGCCCACGCGCGCGGAGCCCATCATGGCGCGGAGGTCGCCCAGGAAGTCGCGCGGGAGCCGGACGTTGGTCGCCACCATGTTCATGACGTCGTCGCGCAGGGTGCCCGCGTCGTAGAGCTTGAGAGGAGGGATGCGGATGCCCTCCTGCCAGATCTCGGTCGCCCCCGGGTTGTAGGCGCCGTGGGTTGCCCCGCCGATGTCGCTCTGGTGCGCGCGGTTAATGGACCAGAAGGCCAGGCGATCGCCCACGAAGACGGGCAGGAGCACGGTCAGGTCGGGCAGGTGATTGCCGCCATGGTAGGGATCATTGAGCAGGAACATGTCCCCGGGCCGAATACGCCCGGCGAAATCGTTGCTGATGGCGGCGACGGCCCAGGGGAGGGCCCCGACATGAATGGGCACGTGTTCGGCCTGGGCGGCGAGGCGGCCCTGGCCGTCGAAGACCGCCGTCGAGAAGTCGCGGCTCGAGTTCAGGATCTGCGAGTAGGCCGTCCGCAGCATGGCCTCGCCCATCTCCTGGACGATGGATTCGAGACGGTGCTGGATGACGGAGACGGTGATTCGGTCGAGCGCCATGACGCCTCCCGGTGACGCAGGGGATCGAGACTCTCTCCGCGACTGTACATCACCGCGACTTCCAGCGCAGCAGCCGCTCGCTCTCGCGTTCGCTCTCTGCCTTGCCCTCGAGTGAGCAGACAGGTAGTCTCTGGGTGCCATGAGCTTCGACTCGCTGTCTCCCGGCGCGGAGCTGCCCGAATTCCACGTGAGCGCGGCCGCGCCGACCGAGCCGCGCGAAAACAAGATCCACGAGGACGACGTGGCTCGGCAGTACGGGTTCAAGGGCGGGCTCGTGCCCGGGGTCACCGTCTACGGCTGGCTCACCCATCCCGTCGTCGAGGCGCTCGGCGCGGAATGGCTCGAGAAGGGAAGCTTCCGGGCGCGCTTCGCCAAGCCCATCTATTTCGAGGAGCCGGCCGTGATCCGCGCGCGTGTCGCCGCGCGCACCGGTGACGACGTGATCGTCGAGGCCGCCGCGCACAATGCGGCGGGCGAGGTCTGTGGCACGGCCCAGATGAGCCTGTCGCGAGCGCCTCGTCCCCAGCCGCCCGATGCGGGCGCCTACGCGACGGCCGCCATGCCCGTCGAGCGACCGCAGGTGAGCCGCGCGCTTCTCGAAGGGCTGCGCGTCCTCGGCACGCCCGAGCTTCAGCTCACCCCTGAGAGCGCCGCCAGGTATCTCACTCGCTTCGGCGAGACGCTGCCTCTCTACCGCCGGGCGGAGCCTCCGGCGCATCCGGGTACCTACCTCGATCTTGCCAACCGCGCGCTCAGTGGGAACGTGCGGGTCAGCCCCTGGATCCACGTCGAGAGCCGGGGGAGCCACTGGAGTGTGGCGCGCGTGGGCGAGCACCTCGCCATGCGGGCCCGGATCCAGAGTCTCTTCGAGAAGAAGGGGCATCAGTTCGTCGAGCTCGATCTCCTCCTGGTCGCTCAGGGCTCCCGTCCCGTGGCGTCGATCCGGCACACCGCGATCTACCAGCTCCGCGCCGCCTGAGGCGCCTCCGGCATGCCGGGCCTCGGCAGCTTTCCTGCCAATTTTTGGGAGCCTTTCCGGGGCGGCGTTCGCTTCCTGTGCATCTAGTACCGTAAGATCAGCCAGATAGAGGGTGGAACAGCTCTTGCTCCCCTGTGAGGCATGAGCCGAGCTCGGCCCTCGAGCGGGACGCTGGAGGCGCAAGACCACACGACCCGATTTCGCGACTGTGCCGGGTCCCACGGTCTCCGTCTGCACCGAATACACGTGCCCACCGGGGCGAGGGGCGGATGCCAGTGCACGGTGGTCTTCGATTGCTCGTGCGGGCAGCGCTGGCTCTTGCGGGTCTCCCAGGGCGAGGTTGCGTCGGTCGATGGCCAGATTCTGGGCGAGCTCAGGCGGGGACGGGAGGGACAGGCGACTTCACCCCCGGGATTCCCTGGCTTGCTGAGCGAGGGCTAAAGGCCTAGCTCAGTCGAGCGCGGCGCGGAGGATCAATGCGCGAGCGATGAGCTCGGGCTGAGGAGTGAGCCAGCCCTGAGCCAGCCGCCGCCGGGCATCGACCACCCGCAAGAATCGTACGGGAAGGATGTCGGGCTCCTGTCCGTCAGGATCCTGCTGTCGAGGCAATCCTTCGGCCATGTTCGGGTTATCGGCCGGGGGCGTCTCCTCTCGGAGACCGCCAGGACGTTTGACATTTCAGTGGGTTGCGGCATACTTGCCGGGCCGTGGTGAGATTCTTTCCGGGGAGGACAACCCGGCATGCTGTACCCGTTGTGGCTCCGAAAGGCTGCCCGAGACGCATGGAAAGCGAAGTCGTAGAAAGTGCCGTCAAGGCGACTCGGCTGCTGGTCGTCGAGGACGACCCAGCTCTGTCCGACACGGTCGTCACCGGGCTCGAGCGGAAAGGGTACCTCGTCAGCACTGCCCGGGACGGTGAAGCCGCCCTCCGGACCCTCGCCCGGGAGGAGTTCGACGTCGTCCTCATGGACCTGCGCATGCCCCGCAAGGACGGCATCCAGGTCCTGCAGGCCATGCGGGCCGAGGGCTATGACGCCGAGGTCATCATCGTCACGGGCTATGCCGAGGTCGAGACCGCCATCGAGGCCCTCAAGCTCCGCGCCTTCGACTATGTCACCAAGCCCTTCCGCCTGAGCGAGCTCTACGAGGTCGTGGCCCGGGCCGCCGAGCACCGTCGGCTCCGCCACGAGAACCGGGCCTTGCGGCGCGTTGTCCTCCAGCATGAGCCCGAGCCCGCCATGCAGGGCCAGAGCCGCGCTATAGAGCGGCTGCGGGAGTTCCTGACGCGCGCGGGCCACTCGCACTCGCACGTCCTCATCCAGGGCGAGAGCGGCAGCGGCAAGGAGCTGGCCGCGCGCTACGTGCACCGGGTCAGCGAGCGGCGCGATCAGCCGTTTCTGGCCATCAACTGCGCCGCGTTGCTGGACGAGCTGCTCGAGTCGGAGCTGTTCGGGCACGAGAAGGGCGCCTTCACGGGCGCGGTCGGCCAGCGCCAGGGTCTCCTCGAGCTCGCCCACGACGGAACGCTCTTCCTCGACGAGGTCGCCGAGATGAGCCAGGCGATGCAGGCCAAGCTCCTCCGCACGCTGGACAGTGGCGAGATCAGGCGCCTGGGCGGCAACCGCACCCTTCACGTGGACGTGCGGATCGTCGCCGCCACCAACAAGCGGCTCGACCAGGCGGTGGCGGCCGGCGAGTTCCGTCACGATCTCTATTTCCGCCTGGGCGTCGTGGTCATCGAGGTGCCTCCGCTCCGCGAGCGCGTCGAGGACATTCCGATGCTCATCCGCTATTTCGCCCAGCGCGTGGCGCAGCCCCGCGGGCGCGCGATCCGCTTCTCTCCCGAGGCGATCAAGGTCCTCACCAGTCATCGCTGGCCGGGCAATGTCCGGGAGCTCCGCAACATGATCGAGCGCCTGGCCGTGATGGCGGCGGGCGAGGAGATCACCGCCGAAGAAGTCGCCTTCCATCTGCCGAACGCGGCTCCTGACGTGGAGGGAGCGCTGCCCCCCCTGGACGAGGTGGAGCGCCGACACATCTTGAAAGTACTGAAGCACGTGGGGGGAAATCGGACGCAGGCCGCGAAGGTCCTGGGCGTGGACCCCAAGACGCTCTACAACAAGCTCAAAGCGTACAGCCCGCCCGTCAGCTAAAGTTTCCTGCTCGCAAGGGCATGGAGATCAGCGAGTCAGAGTCAGCTAGGCGATCGCCAGCGCCCCGGCCGCCTCGAGGCAGCCCCCGTCCGAACGCAGGGCGTGGACGGCGGCGGTGTGGAGCTGGGTAGCCCGCGACTCCGAGATGTCCATGATCATGGCGATCTCCCGGAAGTTGAGATCCTCGACGTAGTAGAGCTGGAGCACGAGCTGCTGGCCCCGCGGCAGCCCGCTGACGAGCGTGGCGACCTCGTAGGCGCGCTCAGATTCGAGAACCTGGCCCAGAGCATTCCCTTCCGACCGGTCGGCCAGGCGACCCTGCGAGGCCGCGCCGCGATGGTCCTCGTCGCCGCCCTCGAGCCGCTCGAGCGAGAGGGGAGACCCCGCGGCCTGGAAGGTCATCAGCTCGTGGAAGCGATCCATGGACAGCCCGAGGTGCTCGGCGGCCTCCGCATCGGAGATCTCGCGCCCGCGATCCTGCTCGAGGGCCGCGACCGCGCGTCCCGCCTCGCGGAGGCGCCGGCGCGTGGTACGTCCCACCGGATCGATCTCGCGGACGAAATCGACCATGGCTCCGCGAATTCGCGTGAGCGCGTAGACGCTGAAGTCCGTACCCTGGTCCGGGTCGAAGCGCTCGACGGCGCCCAGAAAGCCCTCGATGCCGGCCCCAACGAGGTCATCGGCGTCCACCGAAGGCGGCAGGGCTCGTCCCAGCCGGCGCGCCATATAGCGCACCAGATGGATGTAGCGCTCGACGATGACGTCTCTGGCCTCGGCCGTGGGCCGGGTCCGATAGGCGGTCCAGGCCGCATCCACCTCCTCGCGGCTCACGGCCTTGCCAGCGGTTTCGAAGGGCCAGCGATAGGTCTGGCTCACGGCTTTCATTGGCGGCTCCTTGGCTCTAGGTGTCTCATGCACCAACCATAGAGCAAGCCGTATTCCAGGCAGGCTAACTAGCGGATGCGATTAGCTGTTTCCCTGCTGACACACAAAAACACGGCAAACGTTGCCGAAGAAGGGCAGGAAGAATTCCAGAATCTGGGCAGTGGCTCTGAGCTCGGACCGGATTTCAGGCGGGGGTCTGTCGAGCGGCCAGCCGGATGCGCAGGGTCTCGCGCGCCACGCCGAGGATCTTGGCGGCGCGCGTCTTGTTGCCCCCGCAGAGCCCGATCACGTGGTCGATGTATGCGTCTTCTATCTCGCGAAGCGGGCGGGGCTCGCCGGCTGGAGCCCAGGCGGGCCCGGGAGCGCCACGGTCGGCCGCGAGGAAGTGATCGGCTTGCAGGGCGCCGCCCGGCATCGTCTGAGCCGCCTGCGCCACGGCCAGGGCGAGCTCGCGGACATTTCCCGGCCACACGTGACCCATGAGCCGGTGGACGGCCCCTCGCGTAAAGCCTTCGAAGGGCCGGCCGAGCGTGGCCGCGCTCTGGGTCAGGAAGTGCCGGGCGAGAGGCTCGATATCGGCGCTTCGCTCGCGCAGGAGAGGAATGCCGAGGGCCACTCGCCCGAGCCAGTCGAGGAGCGGGGCGTCCCTGCGCATGCCCGTGGTGAGACCGACGACAAGCGGCATGCCACCGGACGCCTCGGCGCGCGAGGCGATCCAGTTCGTCATGCGCTCTTGCAGGCGTGCGTCGAGCTTCTCGACATCGTCGAGGATGAGCGTGCCGACCTGAACGGCCGTGGTCAACCCGGCATCCGCAGACGCCGCGGCCCCGAAGAGGTCCACGGAGGGATTGGCGGAGTCGCCGCAGGCGTACACGAGACACGGATGGGCGCCCCGGCCCGTGGTGGCGTGCAGCACGCGCGCCAGGTGCGTCTTGCCGACGCCGGGCTCGCCGCTCACCAGAGCGCCGGTGGGGCGGCTCCGAGCCAGCCGCTCGACCGTCTCCTTCATGCGGACCGTCCAGGGCGATCCGCCCACGAGGGCCTCGGTGGCCGCGGAGGCGAAGGAGGCGGTGGTGTCCGCGACCGCCGAGCGGCACAGACGCATGAAGACTTCGGGGTCGACAGGCTTGGACAGATAGTCGAGCGCCCCACCCCGCATGGCCGCCACGATGCTGCGCGGGTCCGTGTGGCCCGTGACCATGATGGCGCGGAGCTCGGGGCTGCCCGTGCGGAGGTCCGAGAGGAGCGTGACGCCGTCGGCGTCCGGGAGCACGAGATCGAGCACCGCGAGGTCTGGAGCCTGGTCAGCAACGCGTCGGCGCGCCTCCGCGGCGCTCCCCACGGCGTCGGCTTCGAAGCCGGCGTGCTGGAGTAGCTCGGTGAGCGTGCTCCGGACGCCCGGATCATCCTCGACGAGAAGCGCCCGTGGCTTGGCCATCGCGATCACGCGTCCTTGGTCGAACGGTTGAGGGTGGCGAGCGCGAGGTCGAGCTCGTCGGGGCGGAATGGCTTGCTCAGGAACGGCCGCTCGGTCGCCCCGACCATGGCCGCCGTGTCGGGGCTCGCGTAGTCGCCCGTCATGAAGATGGTCTTCAGCGCCAGGGCGGGCCGCTCACGCTGCAGCTCCCGCCAGAGCTCGGTTCCGCTCATCTCGGGCATGCGGAGATCCATGAGAACTCCCTGGAAATCACGATCGCGCATCAGCTCGAGGGCGGCCTTGGGCGACGCGACGTACTGGGTCTCGTAGCCGCGGGTCCGGAGAATATCCGAGAGAAGCTCGCCGACATCGCGCTCGTCGTCCACGACGAGCAGACGGGCGGCGGGGGCGCCTTCAGGGGCGGCGCTCTCGCTCACGGCCGGCGGGGCGGCGACGGGTCGAGGCAAGGTCAAGGTCACGATCGTTCCCACCCCTTCCACCGAATGCGCGGCAATGTCGCCGCCATGAGCGATGGCGAGCTCCCGCGCGATCCCCAGGCCCAGGCCGAGGCGCTCCTCCTTGGTCGTGAAGAACGGCTGAAACGCGCGGTCGGCGACCTCGGGCGGCATCCCGGGACCGTCATCACGAATGGAGACCCATACCTTCTCCTCGTCGGCGTGCGTGGAGACGGTGATGGCGCCTCCCGGCCGTGTGGCGGCAATGGCTTCGAA
>Ga0137371_10003728_pt1 | contig 11945 bp, 12 predicted proteins | sample SagtaG_7_FD_104919 | JGI IMG/M metagenome (GOLD analysis project Ga0137371, IMG submission 104919) | Vadose zone soil microbial communities from Sagehorn Ranch, Mendocino, California, USA - Sage1_R_40_16 metaG | ecosystem: Environmental > Terrestrial > Soil > Vadose zone | place: USA... | reverse complement strand
GGTTCGCTGCTGCCTGCGGGCAACAGCAACGGTGTGTTGGAGAACATGAGGGTTCCGGCGGTAGTGCCTGCGATCAATGGCAGCGTCATCGAGGCGGACACTGCCGAGACTGCCGGAGCCGCAGCCGACGTCACGGTGATCATAGCAGTGGAACTCTTCATGGTGTCGCTGATCGAGGTCGCTGTGAGCGACAGGGTGGCGGGACTCGGAACGGTGGCGGGCGCATTGTAGGTAGCCGAACTCGTGGCCACGTTGGTGAGCGAACCGCAAGCGGGCCCGTTGCAACCTGAGCCGGAGAGCGCCCAGGTAACGCCTCTGTTCAGGTAGTCATTAGCGACTGTAGCGGTAAAATTTTGGTTTCCGCCGGCGGCCACGCTGGCGCTTGAGGGAGAGATGGTTACGGAAGTTGGTGGTGGTGGCGGCTGAGAAGGCGGGCTATAACCGCCGCAGCCTGCAGGGCCGAGAAGGCCCGCGGACAAGATCAGGCGACGCAAAGTACGACGCGGTATGAAGCTACTCATGTGTCGTGGCATATGTACCCCCAAATCCGAAACTCGCCCCGTTATAGCTAAGAGCGCAATCCCACAGGCGCCTTCTGGGGTGGATTGCGGCGCCGCGCCGGTTCCGCTGTGAGGAAAGAGCGATGACCGGGCCGTATCGACGTGATCCTCAGTTTAAGGAAGTCCGAAGAGAAGATTGTCAGGAGGTTGTCACTGTTTTGTCATTTCTCAGCGACCTTTCCGCCAGTAGCGGTATGGCCTGCCAGCCAGTCCAGTGCCGATCCGCTCGATCGCCCCGGCCTGAAGCATCGCTGCCAACGCCTTTTGCCCTGTCCTTTTCGTGATGACGCCGGCCTTCTCAAAAAGCTCTGGCGTCCTGGCGTCGGGTTTAGATTGTGGCATGCACTTGAGCAGAGCTTCCACGGCCGCTTTCAGGGACACGGCCAGCGCTTTCAGGCTTAATACCCAACTCCGCAAGGAACGCTCTCGTTTTCTTCGCGCGCTGCAGGGCGAGGTTCACTAGAGTACCTTTTGCCAGAAGGTACGGGAGAAAGTGCCAAAAACCTTTGCTCGTCTTATGAATTAGTTATCGCCCGGTCAATGAACGCAGGGGCGGCTCCGCCATCTCCTGAATCCAACGAGGGGGAACTCAGGAAGCAGGGTGCGAACAACCCTGGCGCCGACACCAACCCGCCGGAGGATCAACAAGATGCTGTCGAAAGGGTTGAGGTCGCGTAGCGGCAAGAGAAAGTGATTTTGCAAAACGAACCCACCGAGCCCTAACCGGCTCATTGATCCTCTGTACTACGCCCGGCTCACGGTAAAGAACGCCCAGGCCGACATGGGCCGGGAATCCCTGGAAGTCCTAATTGGGCTACGTGGGCTACAGAATATCGATGGCCTCAGTTCGGGATGTGTTAATCTTCCTCAGCAAACAGGTCAGTCAACAAGGGCTGCTTGGCTGGTACAATAAAACATGAGGAACCTTGGATCTAATTAGTACGCCCAATGACTCGGATTCGTCCAAAGTTCGATGCGCCGCCAGTTGTCGAAACGGTCCTTTCTGTACAGTTTTCTAGCCTGCCCGGATTTGCAACGGCGCACGCTGGTTGGTTCTGGAAAGAATACCTCGAGAAGCTAACCGAAGATGTACCGCCACTCGCAACAATCTCGCCATCTTCGAAATCTCGAATGGTCATCCTCTGTCCGGAACGGCTGGCGTGGTTTTACGACGCCAGCTGGTGCGGCAAAAACGAGTGATTTTGCTAGTGTTGTCCAACCAAGAAATCTCCCACCAGCATTCCCGACGCTCCAAAATTTGCCGTTCCCGTCTAGTTAGGATTCCTTTGGCTCGTCGTCATCGCGCTCGACCAAATGCGGCCGACTTCGTCTGCGCTCGGAGGCTTCCAGACCCCACTGAATGAGTTTGCTTATGTAGCGCTGGTTTTCGAAGACGTCGAGCGTCTCCGGTGGGTCGAGCGGTGCCCTGTCAGGATCGAAGCGAGCACTATCTGAGTCCACTTCCGAACAGACGGGCGGCATCGACCAGCCGAGAGGAAGTTCGCGACCATTTTCGTAAGCCGTAAGCGCCACCAGACACCTTTCGAGATAATTCCACGGTGTTCCGCGCATGGCGTCTTCCCAGAGCAGAACGATAGTCGGATAGCTGCCGAGTTCATGCTCCTGCCACTGGACTTCCAACCCATCTCTGGCGGCGGTAGCCCGCAGAGCTTGACAATGTGCCGGATGGCGAAATTGACTGGTTTGTGGAAGGGGTCCCCACAAAAGTCCCCACAGTTGCATTTTGACGTGTGTCCTCCGCAGGGGGACGAAACTGACCCTTCGAAGACTCGTTAGCATCTCATAGGCGCGGTTGATTGTCAGTGTTTTCTCCCTCGCGATTGCCTCAAATTCCTGACCTAAATGCGAAACCTTGTCAGGATGATATCTGGCAATGAGGTCGCGATAAGCTGACCTAATTTCCTCCCGTGATGCGCCCAGCGAGACGCCAAGCACTTCATAGGGATTGAAGCTGACGCCCGGCGTTTGCTCCTCCCGACGCCGATTCTCTTCGGCTCTTGCCCGCTCCTGACAGGAATCACAGATCTGAGTCGCATTTGTTGTTCGGGCACCGCAAGTAAAACACTTCTTCCCTCTCCTTGCGATTTCTTGCAGAAAAGCAAGGAAAATCACCGCAGCGAATACTATTAGAAGGTTAATTGGTATCCCGGGGTTTGTCTGCAGCCCTGGGGTGGCCCCACTACCGGTCTTGGGGGAAGTCGAGGTAGGTTGCTGCGTAGGTGGGGAAACCGTAGGGGTCCCAGGGTCGGTGACGGGAGCTATCTGGGCTGCAAGACCGGCACGCTGGCTGCGCAGGCAGTTGTAATAGCTAGCCGGACCAATGAATTGTCTGGCGACGCGACAGGCGTTAAAGATCATCTCCTGTTGCTCGGGCGACAGATCACTGAGGTCAGGCTCAGCGGAGTTTCGCAGCGCCCCAAGCTGGTCACGCAGGCACCCGTAGTACTTAGCCGGACCATTGAATTGTCTGGCGACGTTGCAGGCGCTAGCGATCATCTCCTGTTGCTCGGGCGACAGATCACTGAGATCAGGCTCTCCAGAGGAGTTTCGCAGCGCCCCAAGCTGGTCACGCAGACACCTGTAGTACTTGGCCGGACGATTGAATTGTCTGGCGACGTTACAGGCGCTAGCGATCATCTCCTGTTGCTCGGAAGAAAGCTTGCTAAGGTCAGGGGGGCGTTGTTGGGCGCTCAGTATCGACGTGGTGCTCTGAGAGAGTCCGAGGGAACAAATCGTGGCAAGCATGGTCGAGCGCAGGTTTATCGCCATTGGCTCAGAGGGTAATCCGAAACGTTAGTGTCGAATACGTTCAAGGGCTGGGGGTGCTGCTTATAGTACCTATGTATTGATACTATTGGTTTTTTTGCGATGTGCAACCAAACGTTTCTAAAGCATACCCGACTCTATACCTTGGTCGATAGCGCAATTGCGAGAAAACCGCGCGCCAGCGTATATGCAGGAACTCATACGCACCCTGGCTACGTCTGTCGCTGCGCTTCACCTTCAACGTACACGTCGAGTTGATTGGCATGGAAACCTGCGGAGGTGCACATTTTCTTGGCCGAGCCCTGCGGGAACAGAGACTTGAGGGGCAGCTGATTCCGGCACAGTATGTGAAGCCGTACGTGAAGACGAACAAGAGCGACTACCTCGATGCTGAAGCGATCGCGGAAGCCAGACGCGCTTCTCAAAATCGTTGATACGCTTTACCGCACAGATTTCACTAATGGAATAGAGGTTCCTGCTATGAAACGTTTTCTGCACTTTCTTGTTCTCTGTCTATTGTGGACAAGTCATGCGACGGCTCAAACGGCGGTGGTCAAGCGCAATGTGAACCTTCGATCCGATGCATCGTCCGACAGCGACATTGTGGAGTTGCTCAAGCCTGGAGCCCAACTTCTTCTGGTGGAACCTGACCAGATCAACCGCTTTTACCATGTAACAACCGATGATGGTAAAGATGGGTGGGTTTGGGCACGGAACATTAAAGTTCTTGCAGGCACAGCGCCTCCCACACCGCATCCGAATCCACCAGGACCAACCACGCCTCCTCCAAACACGTCCGGCGATCTATTTTCACGGCTCATGAACGCAAACAAGACAGCGATTGGGCAGCCACTTATTGAGAACGGCAGCGAAGTCTGCGGCCCAACGGGCAACACCACCAACCCAACGGCAATCGCTTTGAACAACAGCAAGAACCGGACTGATCTCCCGGGGGACTCTGATTATGTTGACATTGGCTGGAGCGACCTGAAGAACCTACCGTCCGGCCGAGTCAACGATTTTGTATCCGCGCCCGTTAGGGTTGTTGGATTTCTGTCCCACAAGGTCAAAGTCGAAAACACAGGCAACGGCGAGTCCACGAATTGCAATTTGACTGCCGACAACGAGGTTGATTGGCATATTTACCTCACTTCCTCACCAGCGCAGCAGATCAGTAGCGCAATCATCGTTGAAACCACGCCGCGTACCCGACCGCAACACAAGTGGACGACGCTCATGCTGGCTCCATTTGTCGATTCGCAGACGCAAGTTAGAATCAGCGGTTGGTTGATGTATGACACTGAGCATATAGGTGTAATCGGCACACAGAGAGCCACGGTATGGGAGGTTCACCCCATTACGAGAATAGAGGTTCAAATCAATGGGCAGTGGGTAGATCTTGACAATCAGCCCTGAGGGTTCCCTTGAAACGTTTTCTCTCCTCCCAACACTACTCCATGAGTTCTTCTTTTCGTTCGGGACACGACCCTCGAAACGCAACGACGGCACCGCTACGGTCTTCCTCGAACCTACCTGGCGCGGTACAGCCAGCCTCGAGATGTGGACGCCTGGCCACAACAAGCAGCGCATCGCCGTCGAGGTATCCATCTGGCTCGTTGTGACTCTTTGTCTGATCGGTGGGGCGATCGGGGGTATCGCCGCAAAAGATACGCTGAAGGGCTCCATTTGGTGGAGGATCTTCATCGGTATTGTCGGCGCTATCGTTCTCGTCTGGCTGTGCGTCTTTGCCGTCGTCCCCCGAACGCATTCCATGATTGCTCACAGCCTTATAAGCGTGTTCGTTGTTGGCATTGTCGGTGGCTACGCGGGAACGCGCGTCCTCGACTTCGCCGCCAAGAGATTCGGCGTCCTTACTTGACGCCGCGTACGGAACTGCGGTGGGAGGAGTAGAAATGGCGTTCAGGAATCACATTCCGGGGAATGGAACGGGTGGATCCATTTGTCGCCGAGGCTCGCTGCCTCCAGCATTGACCGCACTGTTTCTCGCAGGTTTGCTGCAAATCACGAGCGGCTGTGCTGCAGCCCGGCTGACGCAGTTTCATAATTTCGCCCAAGCGGGAACAGCCTACACAAAGGCGAGCCAAGCCGTTCTCGATGAAGCCGGCACAGCTGCGATTGAAGCCGATTCCCTGATTGCGCAGAAGGGCAGGGACGGGCTAAGAACTCCGGATGAGCGCCGCCAGTTCATCGTTGGCGAAAATCAAGAACTACGCAAGCGATTAATGCTGCTGGGGGACATCGGACGCCACGCGAGGTTGCTGCAATCGTATTTCGAAACGCTCGCCGCGCTAGCCGATCCGAAGGCACCTGCCACACTGGGGACGGCAGCTCAAGGCGTATTCGATTCCATCGGAGGACTGAGTCCGGCGATCAAGAGCGCCAGTTTGGGCGGCGTGAAGATCGGGGATCGTATCCCCCAGGCGACGAATTTTGTGGTCCAAGTTTTCAAGGCGAAGGCACTCGAAAACGAGTTGAAGGCAAGATCTAAGGCCATTGAACGTGAGTTAGCCCTGCAGGAGGCAGCCTTTACCGTCATCACCAGCACTTTAGAGACGGATCTCGCCGTCCAACTGCAGCTTGAAGAGACGGAAGAGGTGATCGAGCCCTTTGCTGCCGCGAAGGATCTGCCGAAAGGCTGGGCGGTGCACAGAGAAGAGATTCTCCGCGCCCGAGTAGCAGCAGCCTCCTCAAAAGCGGCCCAGGAGGCCGCGGCGAAACTCAGAGAAAGTTTTGTCGCGCTGGTAGAGAACCGCCTCAGTGAACCTTCCATAGCAGGCATCATCACTGCAATTAATTCGATGTTGAATTCAACCGAGGCAATCAAAAAGGCGACGCCTACCCAATAATTGCGAAAACGAGAGGCCGGTTCTTATGGATTCAGCACAAATTTATTCTTCGACACTGGAGCAGTTGAATAAGACAGTAGTGAGGCTCACGTCACCGGAGTGGGATGCCAAAGTACAAGGAGCACCGCCCGAACAGCGGCAGGAGGCCCTGGCAGAGCTCCTGCGTGTGCAGCATGCGCGGTTAGTTCTGGCAAACGCTGCGCTGCAGGAAATCGCGGAGCAATTGAAGGCGAACGAACAGAACTTGCTAGACGGTCAAAAAGCTCTTCAGTTGGAGCTCGATAAACTGGCTACGGTCGAGGCGGTCCTGAAAGCGATCAGCTCGCTCGTTAATGTCGTAGCTCGCATTGTTCCGCTCATTTAATGCTAGCGGGCTGAACAGGAAGTTGAGGAGGAATCATGGCCCTTGATTTCGATGTAATCGTGATCGGCTCGGGATTTGGGGCGGCGGTTGCTGTCATTGACCAAGCCGGAAACGGGAAAACCGTCTTCATCCTGGAGCGGGGCGTATGGTGGCTCACGCCGGAATTGTCTGCCGAGAATCCGATGAACCCGTTCTTGAAGACGCAACCGGTGCAATACTGGGCGCGGCCGGATCAGCGCCGAGGGCTAGTAGACTTTCTGGCGGTCGTCAGAGGAGAATGGGGTAGCCGGCGCACTGCAAGACTTTGCCAACGGTGTGGCTGAGTTTTTCACCGATGAACCGAGGCCCCGGCCGCTGTACCGCTACAACACTTTCGGTGAGGCGGACGTGATTTCGGCGAGCGGCGTAGGCGGCGGCTCACTGATCTACTCCAACGTGACAATCGAGCCGTTCTTCGACACGACGAATAAACAGTATCCAGCAATGGCGAGCTGGCCCGAAAAGGCGAAGCTCCTTCCAACGGACTATGCCAATGGCCTGACCTGGATGACGACAAATCGCGGGGCGCCGAATCAGGTAGTCACCAAGTATCCGCAGACTATCCCGCAGAACCAGCTGAAGGCAGTCAATAGTAGTGACCCGAGGTTGCTCGGGCGCTCGCGGTTTTTGAGAGACGCCTCCACGAGCCCGAATCTTTCCCCGCAATTGGCGAGACAGATCGTCGAGCCGTGGGCGCCCTTGAAGTTGCAGATCAAGGAAGCAGATCCGGGGAATACGGCCACGAGCAAGAACTTCTGCGAACGCCAGGGTCGATGCTTTCTGGGCTGTTTGCCGGCCGCGCGGCATACGCTGAACAAGACACTGTTAAACCAGCTGCCTTTAGCCGCACAAGACAAAGTCCTCATACGGGCGCTTGCGAATGTGGAATCCATCGAGGCCATCCCGGGCGGCGGTTACACGGTGCATTACACGGGGCTCGATGACGACACCGAGTATCATCCCACGGCCAAGGCTGTGATCCTGGCGGCCGGATGCCTGGGGAGCACGGAGATCCTGCTGCGCTTGCGGGACAAGAGCAATGGAAAGCTTGTGGTGAGCAAAACGCTCGGTACAAGATTCTCGACAAACGGAGACTTCTCCGGCTTCGTGACGGTTGATCAGGACAAGCTGCAATACCCGATCTATACGACGCGCGGGCCAATCAACACCTCGCATGTGACGTTCCGCGACGGGAAGCTGTTGGTGAACGTGGAAGACGCCGGCATACCGGCCATGTTTGCATCGCTAGTCGAGAAGACATTGAAAATGCTGGAGCAGGACAAAGGGCAAGCCGACGTAATCGACATGCTGGGGCTGCTCTGGAACAGCGCACAATTGCCCGACTATAGCGATCCCAATGACATGCAGACGGAAGCTGAGATGCTGATGAACACCTGCTGGTTCAATTGTATGGGAATGGACGACGCCACTGGAGTCCTCAGTCTGGACGGCGACGATCTGCAGCTCAATTTCACAGGTGCGATCGCCAAGCATCCAACGTTCCAGAAGGCGGAAAGCGTCCTCCAGGAATTGGCCAAAGCAATGGGCGGAACGTATCGAGCTTTTCCCCTGTGGCACGGTTTGGAACCATTTGTGTCGAAGAAGTTGGTCGTCGTACATCCCTTGGGAGGCTGCCCGATCGGAGGCAGCTCGACGGACGGGGTCGTCAACAGCAACGGCCAGGTGTACAACACAACGGCCGGGGCGCAGACGGTGTATGACGGGCTTTACGTGTTGGACGCATCGATCATTCCGGGAGCGGTGGCCGTGAATCCAACGCTAAGCATCGTGTCCATGGCGGCGAGAGCGGCAAAATCGATCGCTTGAGGGATGGTTTCCTAGTTCAGAGTCGTCGGACGACGGCAGGTTTCTTGGAAAGGAGAACCATGGCAACCCGATCGATGGGATCAAAAGACCAGGCCACAATTTTGCTGAACATCTTCGACGGATCGCGTCAACCGATCGGACCGGGAGTCAAGAATCTCCTTGTGCGCATTATTGACGGGAATCAGAAACAGTTGTTTAGCGACTTTCGCAACGGCTCCAGTTTTCAATTTCAAATCCCCTTCTATGATAATTTCGGTGACCGCTATACCGTGATCGGTTCCGCGGACAATTATTCGCAAGCCGGCGCCACGCCGGTAAACGTTCAGCGAACGGTCCCGCAAAGTGTCGATCTCATGCTTTTGGATAAGAACGCGACCTTCCAGTTTGGGAATGCCAGGTGGAGCGATCTCCCACAGAAGTATCCGGAAACTCGCTCCATTCTTGCGCGAGGAGCCGGGACGGAAGCCGACGCGCAGGCCCGCTATGAGAATTTGATGGAGAAGGATCCAGCTACACTGGCCTGTCTGTGGAATCTGATGACGGCGATGAAGGACATTGATCTGCCCTCCGGGACGCCGCTCACCTATCTAAAGCAGCTGATTTGGGAAGATGTGCCTGACCGAAACATCTTCGCACCGAAACAGGACCGGTTCTACGCTTATGCTGACAAAGCCCTCGTCAGCCAAGTCCAGCTAGCCGCTCAGCAAAACGAATTCGCACCTGAGCTGGACCCCGCCACTTTCCATAAGGGAGCTACGAGCAGCTACAAGCAAATTCAGTTCGGAGAAGCAAACGTCCAGCTGACCTTTCACGAAGGTGACACGCAAATAATCGACGGCACGGAGTGCATCGTGGTCGAGCCGGATATTGATTACTACAAGGATCTACTAGCCCACGCCTTGTTGGAAGTCCTTGTAAACGGCCTTGCGGGAACTCTCACTGACCCGAGAAACGTATACGTGTTGCGGTGGATCGCCGGACGGCGTGCCGGAGTGCCCGAGTTTAATCCGCCTTACACGATTGAATAGGACTACGGGCCTCGCGCAAACGCTCTGGAGACAGGAAGCGTGCGGAGATTAAACAATTTGAGGTCATCCCCTCTCAGGTAGCGTCGGCAGATCTGCCTAGAGAGCAACAAGAGGTATATGCCAGACACGCTTATAGAAGGTATCGACGTTTCCTCGAATCAAGGCGAGGTCGATTGGGGTACGGTGGCGCGTGCGGGAAAGGCATTCGGCTTCGCTCGGGCCACAATCGGAGGGCACCAGTGCGATCCCCAGTTCGTTGCGAACTGGCAGCGGATGAGCGATGCGGGCATCATTCGTGGGGCGTATCACTTTTTCTGGCCATTAACTCCCTGGCAGGACCAGGCGGAAAACTTCATAAAAACAGTTGGCGCGTTGAACCCAGGTGACTTACCTCCTGTTTTGGATCTCGAGGAGGCCATTCCCAAAAGCAGCGCATCAAAACGCGATGCTTGGGAGGATGTTCCCGCGGACCAGCGTCCTTCGATTATCCGGAACTGGCTCGACGCGGTTGAGCAAGCGCTGAGTATGCGGCCGATGATTTATACCCGCCAGAATTTTATCGAGCCTCTGCTCGGCGATGAAGTCAAGACATTGGCCACCTCGGGATTGTGGATTGCGCACTACAAGGTGGCCCAGCCCTCCACTCCGTCAAGCTGGACCTCATGGACGTTCTGGCAGTATTCGGAGACCGGCAGTGTCGACGGAGTACACGGGGATGTTGATTGCGACCGATTCGGTGGTTCACAGTACGATCTGCAAAACCTCACGAAGAGTTGATGCGTCTGCTCGAAGCACGTCACGGTTGACCCCGGGGATGCCAGAGGCTTGAGTCGACTTTCTTTCCGCGGCCTGACAGCATGTAGTGAAACGGGAGGCGTGGAAACGTCGCGAGGACAACAAAGCCCGACCGGCCAGGATAGGAGCAATAGAAAATGAGAACGCTCGGCATTTTAGTCCTGAAGAAGCTACGCATCTTGGGATGCGTAATGCTTGTAGCGGGATCGGCGTATTCTCAAACCGCCGATTCGCCCAACGGGGCGAGTTCTAAGTCCACCGCTGCCCAGAGCACCCCGCGTGTCAGCAACTCTGCACTGGCAGAGCGACCTGCACCTACCCCAGCAACCACGCAAAATCAATCAGCCAAAGACGTCGCACTCAGCGGAGTTGAAGTCACAGATCCGAAGGCCGACCAAACAGAGGTGGCTCTCGGAAAATTTGTGATTTTGAAGTTGGATACGCCTTGGGAAGTGATTCTCAAGCAGCAGACGCCAACGAACAAATTGGGGCTATTCATTAATGATTTATTTATGAAGGGGCTGGAGCCCATGCCCATGCCCGAGCATCCCAACTGGGTGATGTTCCAGCTCAAGCGGAATGACGAGAACCGCGATGCCTGGAGTGTGCTGTTCGGACGCAAGAGCTTCTTTTTCGGCACGAGGCAGAACGACGAAATTGCATCGGCCTTCAGGACGGATCCTGGGGAGCCAAGAATCCCCAAATCCTGTACCTGGAGTACCTCCCTGACTGGAGGTCGTGGTTAGTCCTCCCCATTTCGTTTCTAGTCGCGGTTGTAACGATTATCGGCAACCCGGAAACGGCGATCTAGGAAGTTCAGCTTTTGGAAGCCACGTCCGGCCTGAGGCCGCGAGCGGGTTGCCCAGAAACCTTTCCTCCCCGTCGCCCGCAAATAGCTGATTCTATAGGGGTTAGATTTGCGGATATCGCTGCCCACAAACAGATGTTTTTGGGCGCGTCTCCGCTGTTCCAAATACAGTCCGTGAGATAGCTAGGCCCACCGTGACGTGATGCCCTAAGCGGTAAGAAATGAGTTGATCTCCGGGGAAAGCTCGGGAAGACTCTGCTCGTTCAACGGATGCGGAAGCGGCTCAGCCATCTCCTGAATCCAACGAGAGGGAGCTCGGGAAGCAGCGTGGGAACAACCCTGGCGCCGACACCAACCCGCCGGAGGATCAACAAGATGCTGTCGAAAGGGTTGAGGTCGTATAGCGGCTGGCGTGGTTTTACCACGCCACTTCGTACGGCAGCGGTTCTAGGAATCGGTTAGGATTTCTTTGGCTCGTCGTTAAGAAGTTAGTGGCAAACGATATCATAGGCCGGGCGGTAGCCTCCGTCTTGAGCCTTCTTTTGTGTCATGTATTCGCCGTGCTTTCTGTTGCCATACCACCGCGTGCCTGGACAGTGATACACACCAGAACTGGTGTTCACCCAGACCCTTACATCCGGATTCCCTGCACGCCCGGCTTCTGGGTTGCGCACAGTTCCATCTTGCTTTTGCGAGGCGATACCAGTTCCCGCCGGGCCGCATTCATTCCCGTAGGCCGGACGGTACCCGTGCTCCTGGGCCTCTGCTTCGGTCATAAAAGTGCCGTTTGTTGTTGTGCCGGACCATCTGGTGCCAAGACAGTGATAGACGCCGGTGCTCGTGTTGACCCATACGCTGACTTCTTTTTTC
>Ga0137371_10003725_pt1 | contig 11949 bp, 10 predicted proteins | sample SagtaG_7_FD_104919 | JGI IMG/M metagenome (GOLD analysis project Ga0137371, IMG submission 104919) | Vadose zone soil microbial communities from Sagehorn Ranch, Mendocino, California, USA - Sage1_R_40_16 metaG | ecosystem: Environmental > Terrestrial > Soil > Vadose zone | place: USA... | reverse complement strand
GCGACCGGCCGGTGGCGACGTTTTACACGAGCCGCCACGTCGCGCAAGGCTACACACAGCGTGGGCAAGTCATCGGAGCCGCCATCGGCCCGGGGGCATCGAGCCAGTGGCTCACGGTTGACTACGTTTTACCGCGCTGGCGCCTCGGTGTGTTCGGGGGCCGGATTCGGTGGGACGACGACGCGCTCTACACCTTTCCCAACGACTACGATGCCAAGTGGTGCTCGCACGACGTGTCGCTGTTTGCCGGCGTCAGCGCGGCGAGTAGTGGGCGGTGGGGCAGCGCGCACCTGTCGCTCACCCGCGGCGAGCGGCTCAACGTCTTCTTTCACCATCTCACCGGCTGCGATCCGGCTCCCTCGCTCGGCGTCGTCGACGCCCGCACCACGACGCTCGAGCTTCGCCTCTCCCCGCCTTGACGATCGCCGCTCCGCGCCAGCATCTTGCGTCGCCTATGGACTCCGGCCAACTTAGCTTCGCGGCGCTCTTGGCCGGCGCTCTCTCCCGCTGGCGACTCGCGGCGACGGTCGCTACCGGCACGATCGTGCTGGCCCTCGGCCTGACGTTTATCATCCCGCCGTCGTACCGGGCCACGGCCACCTTTGTCACCACCGACGCGAGCGTCGAGTTGCCCCGGGGCCTCTCCGACCTAGCCGACCAGGCTGGGCTGTCGAACGTCGCCTCCCAGCTGGGGCTCAGCGGGTCGCGTGACCCATCACAGTCCCCCGTGTTCTATAACCAGCTGCTGCAAAGCCGTGAGCTGCTCACCCGGCTCGTGCTTTCGCAATTCCCCGACCCGCGCTCGGACGTCCCCGGCGACAGCGGCACCCTGGTCGAGCTATATCGTATTCACGACTCGGATCCCGCGCGTGGGGTGGAGCTCGCGGTGAAACGGCTCAAGCGCAAGCTGAACATATCGGCAGACCCGAAGACCAATCTCGTGACGGTCCGGGTGGACGCGCGCTGGGGGGACCTCGCGGCCGGGATTGCCAACCGCGCGGTCGGCCTGGTAAGCGCGTTCAATCGGGAGCAGCGGCTGTCGCGGGCGCAGGCGCGTCGCGTCTTTCTCGAGAGCCGCGTGGCGGCGGCGCTCGCCGAGCTACGCGCGGCCGATGATTCCCAGCGCCTGTTTTATGAGCGCAACCGACAGTGGCAAAATTCGCCCGCCCTCATCGTCGAGGAGCGGCGGCTGCGGCGCCAGATCGAGACGGCGAGCGGCATCTATGTCGCGCTGCGGCGGGAGTTCGAAACGGCCCGGATCGACGAGATCAACAACACGCCCGTGATCACTGTCGTGGACCGCGCGGTGGCGCCGCGGCGGCGCGAGTGGCCGCAGCGCGCCCTGATCACGGGTGCGGCGGCCGTGCTCGGCGGGGTCCTCGGGCTGCTGTGTGCAGCGGCGGCGGTGTTGGTCGCCGACTGGGCGCAGCGCAACCCCGCGGAAGCGGAGGCGCTCAGCCGTACCGCCACGCGGGTGGCGACCGAGCTGCGTGGCGCCCTGCGACGACGCTCCCGCCTTCGGTAGGCCCTTAGGAGATGGCCGTGGCCTCGGCTACTGTCCCCGTTGCCGCTCCGGCTGGTAGGGGCCTCACGTGGGGCCTCTGGGCGTTCATCTGGCTGCTCCCATTCCACATCGTCGCCATCGCCGCGTTGTTCGGCATCGTCGGGCTGCCGCTACTGGTGGTGCGCGGCATCGCCGCTTGGAAAGAGGCGACGGTAGTCCTACTCGTTGCGCTGACGCTGCTGGGCGCCCTCCGCGGTCGCACGGCACGCAGCCCCGTGCAAGGGACCGACCTCGCGGTCACCGCGCTGTGCGCGCTCGCCTGCGTGTACCTCTTGGGCGCCACCGTTTGGTTCTCATCCGACCTGCCGGCCATCGTGCAACTGTACGGCTGGCGGGACGCCGTGTTCTTCACCCTGCTATACTTCGTCGGTCGAGCCACACCGCAGGTCGCCCAGAACCCCAGCTACCTCCGCGCTCTGTTCGCTGTAGGCGTGATCACCAGCGCGATTGCGATCCTCGAACGCCTCTTCGTCACCCCGCAGATGCTCGTGGTCCTCGGCGCGGCCAGGTACATGCAGGAATTCCTCGGCTTGGCCGTCGGCACCCGGAGCAACCCGTACGGCCTCCCCGACAATTACTGGACCAGCATCGGGGACCACGTTGTGCGGCGCGTCGGCTCCACATACTTGTCGAGCCTGTACTTCGCGGTCCCCTTTCTCCTCATCCTGCCGGCCGCCACCCTGTGGCTCTTCTCCGGCGCGCGCCGGCGCCCGACACTCGGGTGGGTCGGCTACGCGCTGTTGTGGACGGGGCTCCTGCTGACGGTCACCCGCACGACCATTATCACGTGCGCGATCCAGGTGCTCGCGCTCGCCGGGGCCCGCCGCCGCTGGGGGACGGCGGTCAGTGCAGGGCTCGCGGGTCTGGTCGGCTTCTCCCTCGCGCTGGTTGCCGTGCCGGGGCTTGCCACGTTCGTGTGGGACACCTTGACATGGCAGACCGGCAGCAGCGTGGGTCACCTCGCAGACTGGTCCATGGGGGCGCAGAGCCTGGTGGAGTACCCGCTGGGGCTCGGCCTCGGGGCCGGCGGTCTGACGTCCGCCCGGTTCGGACTGACGTCCGCCGCCGCCGACAGCCAATACTTCAAGTACAGCGCCGAGCTCGGCCTCGCGGGGCTGGCGCTCTACCTGGCGATCCTCGTCGGCATCGCCGCGGCGGGGGTGAAAGCGTTCCGGACGGCGCCGGGAGAGCCGGCCCGGAATTGCGGCGCGCTCGTCGCCGTCGCGACGCTCGGTCTCGCGCTGAACGGGACCACCACGGTGCCGCTTGGCGACCCGTTCTTCGGCTACATCTTTTTCTGGCTCGCGGGCGCCGTGGTAACGGTCGCCGGCCGAGCCTCCCGCGCGGGCAAGGGTGGGCCGTGAGCGGGCGCCGTATCGCGCTCGATGTCTCGCACGGAAAGCTGGGTCGGATCGGCGTCAGCGTGTGCATTTGGCGACTCCACGAAGCGCTCGGCGCATTGCTGGGAGAGCGTCTTGTGCCGATTGCGAGCCGACTGGCGCGGCCGGTCGTCGGAGCCCGACGCACGCTGGGTGAGCGGATGGCCACGCTCGGGCGGGACCTGTGGTGGCATCAGCTGGGCGTGACCATCGCTGCACGCCGCCGTGGGTGCGATCTGGTCCATCTGCCGGCGGGCCTCGGGCCGGTCGGCGGCGGGTTCGCCAAGGTCGTGACGATCCATGATGTGATGCCCATTCGCTTCCCCGAGATGTTCCGCCCGTGGTATCGCAACTATGCGCGGCTCGTGACACCGCGCCTCGCGCGCAGTGCCCGCGCCGTGATCGCGGTCTCGCAGACCGTCAAGCGGGATGTGGTGGAGTGGCTGGGGGTGCCGGCCGAGCGTGTCACCGTGGTGCCGAACGGCGTGGAGCCGGGGTACGCGCCCCTCCGGCCGGACGATCCCCTGGCCGTGGACCTGCGGCGCCGCTACGACCTGCCCCGGGACTTCGTGCTCGCGGTCGGCTCGATCGAGCCGCGGAAGAATCTGCCGCGGCTGCTCGAGGCACTGCACCTGCTGCGTTCGCGGCCCGGCCCCAACCGGGACCTTACGCTCGTGCACGCCGGGCCCCAGGGATGGCGCCCGGACGAGGTGGCCGCCGCCGTCCAGGCGTTGGGGCTGGCGGATGCGGTGCGGTTTCTGGGATACGTTCCGCCGGAACATCTGCGGGGGCTCTACGGCCTTGCGCGAGTGTTCGCCTATCCATCGTTGTGGGAGGGGTTCGGCATCCCCCTACTCGAAGCGATGGCGTGCGGCTGCCCGGTGGTGACGTCCGACGTCTCTTCCATGCCCGAAGTAGCGGGGGAGGCCGCGGTGCTGGTGGACCCAACCTCCGTGGAGGACATCGCGCGCGGCCTTGCGGTTGTGTGGAACGACGACGGCTTGCGCTGTGGCCTGGTTGCACTTGGGCTCGCGCGTGCCCGCCAGTTCACCTGGCCGCGCGCCGCGCGGGAAACCATCGCTGTCTATGACGCCGCGCTGGCCTAGCCTCGCCCCCCTGCTCGCCGCAGCGGCGTGCGTGGGCTACGATCCCGCCGGCCCACCGGCTCGCGACATCTCCGGAACCTATGGCGCCGTGGTCGTGATGCGCATCACGAACGAGTTCGAGGTCAGAAGCGACTCATTCTCCGCCACGCTCGACGTGCGGGGGAACCTGCCGGACAACCACCGGCTGTTCACCGGTACCTATCGGATCGCACCGAGTGAGACCGGACCGTTCGACGGGGAGCTGCGCAGCGACAGCACGTTCCTGCTGACCGACTTCGGGACACCGCCCAAGCCGGTCGCGGGCGTAGCCGCAATCCGGGCGCGCTACCCGTGGTGTGACCTCACGCTGCTCGGCCTCGGGCCCATTTTGGGCACGTTCCGTTCCGACGCGCTGGACATGTCGGCACACGGGTCGATGCCGTGCTTCTACCGGGTCGGCGGTGGACTCCTGCAGAACGTGCACACCGAGATCCTCCTGTCCATCGCTGCGTCGCGCTAGCGGACCATGGGCTCCATATCGATCGGCGTCGTGATTCTCAACTGGAACGGGCACGTCGACACCATCGCCTGCCTGGAGTCCATCGCTGCGGCGGCCCCCGGGCCGGCCCGCGTGGTGGTGGTGGACAACGCCTCGACGGACGGCTCCGTCGCGGCGCTCGCGGCGTGGGCGGCAAACTCTTCCATGCCACGCCCCACCATCGTTCGCTCCGGACACAACCGCGGGTTCGCGGGAGGCAACAACCTCGGCCTCGCGCTCCTGGCCCAGGATCCTGGGATCACGCACTTCCTGCTGCTGAACAACGATGCGACCGTGGAGCCCGCCTTTTTCGGGGAGGTCGCCGCCGCCGTCGAGCAGGCGGCAAGCGTCGGGCTGCTCGGGGTGACGATCTACGAGGGAGCGGGGTATGAGCGGGTCTGGTACGCGGGCGGACCCCTCCCGAACGCGCGCGCCGTCACCATCCACGATACCCTGATCCCTCCCTCGAGCAGCGGCGCGACCGTCCCGACGGAATTCGTCACCGGCTGCACGATGCTCGTGTCACGGCGGGCGTGGGACACATTGGGCCCGCTGCCCGAATGTTATTTCATTTACTTCGAGGATGCCGAGTATTGCTTGCGCGCCGGCGCGGCGGGCTTGCCCATCCTATACGCCCCGAGGGCGGTGGTCCATCACGCAGGCGGCGCGACCGTGCGTCGGGTGCCCCGTCCCCGCAGTGCGTACTGGTTCGCCCGTTCTCGGGCGTTGTTCGTGCGTCGCAACCGTCGCGGCCCCGCGCTGTGGCGCACACTGGCCTACCTCGCCCTCGCCCGGCCCGTGCGTGCGGCGGTGGAGCTGCTGCGCGGCCGGCCCCGGCTCGCCTGGGCAGGGCTGCGCGGCACCATCGACGGCTTCTTCCCGGAGACCCGCGCCTGAGCTCGCGTGGGAGGCTGGCCCGGATGGCTGCGGACATCAGGCGCCGCGAGCCGGGCGACCTGTACACTGCCTTCCACGCCGTCCGTTACGCCTTCGTGCTTCGCCTTCTTAAGGACCACATTACCGACGCACGCTGCCGGGTCTTGGACATTGGGCGTTCCAAGCTGACTGCGCTCATCGCGCGGACCTTCGGCGTGAGAGTCGATTCGCTGGGATTCGACAAGGATCAAGACACCGACACTGGCAAACACTACCAATTCGACCTAAACGATTCTCAGGATGCGGCGCACTGGCGCACGGACCTGGGGTCGTACGATGTCCTGGTGATGGCAGAGGTGATCGAGCACCTGCACACGTCCCCCGCCCGCGTGCTCGCCTTCCTGAAAACGCTGCTAACGACGAACGGCGTTCTCATCATCCAGACGCCGAACGCCGTGGCGCTGCACAAGCGACTCAAGCTGCTGCTCGGGCGCAACCCCTATGAGCTGATCCGCGAGAATGTGACGGACCCGGGCCACTTCCGGGAATACACGGCCGCCGAGCTCCGGCGCTTTGCGGAGCACGCCGGCCTCGTCCTTGAGCGTTGCAGCCACGAGAGCTACTTCGATTATCGCTGCATGGTCAACACGCAAGGCGGCCGGCACGCACCCCGGTGGCTCCGGGCAATCGTCACAGTCTGCTACTCGCTCCTGCCGCCGACGCTTCGACCCTGCATCACGTGCGTCGCGCGGCGCCCACCGGCCCAGCGCGGATCAAGACCGTGAGTCGGCCTATTGGCGGTAGAGTGTCAGCGAAAGATCGGCCAACCGGGGGCCCCTGAGCGTGGCCACGATGGAATTGTCGTCCACAAACGTGCCGCTGAGACTCGTCGTGTCGCCGGGCGCAGCGAGTCTGAGGGAGACGGTCGAGTTCGTACCCGTCCCCGTCACGTCCACCGCCCGTGCCGGCGGCGCGAGACTGCCGACGCCGCTGACTTGACTGCCGCTTACCACGAGCGTCAGGGTGACGCTCACGCTTCCCTGCAGACCCGCCCATCGCCCCGCGAGCGGCGTGCTGGAAAGGAGAGTAAGCATGACTGGGACGACGCGCACGTCCGCCGTGCTGGGACGCGCTAGCGTGAGCGTTCCACGATAAACGCCGGCGGCCATCCCCGTTCCCACACCGATGCCGAGAAAATACGGCACGATATCGCCCCGCGACGACAGTCCGATCCAAGGAACGTCGGCCGACGCCGTCCAGTGGACGGGCTCCTGATCCGTCTCGCGGATGCTGAGGAACTGGAGCGGCGGATCCTGGCCCCCGGCCCGTGCCGTGAAGGCGAGGGTGGCGGGACTGACGAGGAACTCGGGGGTCTTCGCCCCGGCGAACTCGCGACACCCACTCACCGCCAGCACCAGGGCTCCACAAGACATTGCAGCGGCGCGGGACCGAATCACGTGAACACTCGCCGTAGCCCCGCGCGCTCGGCGTCGTCGAGCACGAACCGCCACGCTGCCGCGGCGAACGCCACCCCCACACCGCCCGCGCACAGGATGCGCGCCAGCGCCCCAGGCGCCAGCACGACGCACGCCGCACCGGCCGCGGCGAGCGCGGCGACCGCAACCGCCGCCCGAGCGCCACGCGCGCCGAGGAGCCGTGCGGGCGACACTCGGGTCAACCGCCACACGGCCGTCGCCAGGAGCGCCGCGTCCGCTGTCACCCGCAGCGCCCAGGCCAGGGCGGCGCCGACGACGCCCAGTGCCCGGATCAACTGCCACCCGGCCAGCACGTACAGCGGCAGCTCCAGCAGGTGGAACTTGGCGGGTAGGTCGGGCCGCCCCCGCCCCAGGAGGTAGGCGTAGGGGATGAATGCCAGCCCGTTGACGAGCACGCCGACCGCGAGGATGGAGAACGCGGTCGTGCTCCGCGCGGCGTAGCGGGGGCCGAGCCACACCGCCAGCAGCGGGCCGGCGCACACCATCAGCAAGACCACCAACGGCGCCAGAGTCAGCAACAGGAAGCGGAGCGGGCGCCCGAGCAGCCGCTCGTGGGACCCGGCGCCGTCGGCTGTGGGCCCGCCCTTGCCCGCGCTCAGCGCAGGGAACAGCGCGCCCGAGAGTCCCCCGGGGAGGATCAGGAGCCGGGTGACCGCCTCATAGGGCGCCGTGTAATAGGCGACGGCGGCCACACCTGCGAGCGATGCCAACAGGAAGCGCTCCAGATACACGAGCAACGGGCTCACGACATTCGACACCGACACCCATCCCCCATAACCGAGGAGTGGGCGGAGCGCTTCCCAGCGACGGTCAAGCGTCCAGCGGAATCCTGGGATCGCCCGGGGAATGACCGCCGCCGTCGCCCAGCCGGAAGCGATCCGCACGAAGAGAAGCAGCAGCACGATGGTCAGCAGGTCAGCGCCGAGGGGGGCCGCGATCGCCGGGACAATGAGCACCGCCGCGCTGGTGGGCGTGCGGATCAAGTTGACGAGGTCGAAGCGCTGCGCGCCCTCAAGGATGGCCCGCAGGCTCGCCGAGAGGACCACGAAGGGCACCGACAGGGAGAGGGCGAGGAGCATCCCCCGCGCCTCGGTACGGAGCGCCAGCGGCACTCCCAACACGGTGCCGGCGAGCACGGGCCCGAGCAGCGCGAACAGCGCGCCGCCGATGACGCCCATCGCGGTCTGGCTCGCCACGGCGAGCGTTGCCGCCCGTCGCAACCGCTCGGTGTCACCAGCCGCCACGTACTCGGCCACGAACTTCGTGGTGGCGCGCCCCAGACCGAGGTCGAGCACGCCGACGTAGCCGAGGATCGCCCAGGCGAGCCCCAGCAGACCGAAGCGGGCCTCCCCCAGCGACCGCAGCGTCACGGGGATCGCCGCCAGGCCCACTACCAGGGGCAGCGCTTGCCCCAACACGTTATACAGGGCGTTGCGCGCGAGCAGCCGACCGCCCGGCTCAGCAGTGATGCTCGACGTAGTCATCCAAGCGCTGCACGAATGCGTCCCACGAGTATCGCTTGGCCCGCGCCACGGCCGCCACACCCATGCGTCGGGCCTCCTCCGAGTGCTCGACCAGCCACGTCATCTTGGTCGCAAACGCCGCCGCACTCGGCTCGAGCAGGAACCCTGTCTCACCATCCACCACGCTCTCGGTCGGCCCGCCGCTGTTCACCGCCAGCACCGGCTTGCCATGGGCCATCGCCTCCAGGGGCACGATCCCCCAGTCCTCGTTCAGCGACGGGAACACCAGGGCGTAGCAGCGCTCGTACAGCGCCTCCAGCTCCACGGTTGAGGGATTCATTTGGAATGTGATCGCTGTGTCCCCGGCTGCACGACGCTGCAGATCCGCAAGGTAGTCCCGGCTACGCTCGTCCACGCTCCCCGCGATCACGAGCCGCCAATCGCATCCGGCTCCCGCAGACCGCTTGAACGCCCGGAACGCGTCGATCGCGAGGGCGACGTTCTTGGTCCACTTGATCCGGCCCGCGCACAGAAAATACCTCGCCAGCGTGACCGTGGGTCGCTCGGCCGCAATGTCCACCCCGGGGTGCAAGATCTCCACCCTGTCCAATGGGCAGAGCCTACCCGCGGCGACCCGGTCCCGGCATTCACGGCTGTTCACGAAGACGCGGCGGTAATTGCGCCACGCGAGGCGGGTGAGTGCACCATACAGAGCGGCAAAGACGGCGAGGGGGAGGCGGGCGTGGGGGTGTCGCTCGAGCCAAACCCGACGGTACACCGGGTCGTAGACCGGGCGCGCCGGGGTGTGACAGAAACACAGGATGGGCCGCGCCCGGTTCCGGAAGGTGATGAAGTCCCCCAGACCCTCGGAGGCGACGAGCAACGCGTCGAACTCGCGGAGGTCGAGCTTCTGGCGCGCGATCGTCGCCGCAGCGCGGAGCACCCGGCCGAACGACCGCTCGAGCGGCACTCGATCAAGCACCACGAGATTCTGCAGCGACCGGAACTCGGGGTAGGTCTGTTCGTAATCGACGTGGTTCGTGAACACGGTGTAGCGGTGCTGCGAGCGCCGCACGATCTCCAGGACGACCCGTTCGGCGCCGCCGCGCAGGTAGATCCACGGATAGTAGAGCGCGACCCGCTTCATGCGGCGTGGTACACCCCCGCCGCGATGGCCGCCGTCCGCTCCCACGAGTAACGGTCGCAGTTGGCAAGCCCCCGCCGGATGAGATCGTGCCGCAGTGCTGCGTCGTCCACCACGCGCTCGAGCTGATCGGCCAGCGCATCCGGGTCGCGAGGATCACACAGCAGGGCGGCCCCACCGCACACCTCCGGCAGCGCGGCGGCGTTGGAGCTGACGACAGGGCAGCCACAGCTCATCGCCTCGAGCACAGGCAGTCCGAAGCTCTCGTACAGCGACGGCACCACCAGCGCGGTCGCCGCGCTGTACAGCCCGGCGAGACCATCGGGGCCCATCTCGCCGACGTGATGGACGAAACCGTCCAGCTCCCGATCTCTCACCAACCGGAACAGCTTGCCGCTCGACCATCCCAACCGCCCCGCCAGCACGAGGTGGTGGTCGCGCCGGCCCCGCGCGCGCAGCCGGGCGTACGCCTCGACCAGCACCCGCGCGTTCTTGCGAGGTTGCAGCTCACCCACGAAGAGAAAGTACTCAGCGTCGAGGCCCAGCCGGCGGACAATTTCCCGGGCAGCGTCGCCCAGCGGGCGAAACACGTCGCGATCCACGGCGTTCGGCGTCACCGTGATCCGGCCGGCGTCCACGCCGTAGCGGTCAATGATATCCGCCATCGCGAACTCGGAGACGGTGAGGACGTGGTCCGCCCGCTGCGCGGCGAACCTGGTCAGGAGGAGTAGGCGGGCGCGCTCCAGGGGAGCGTGCGCCTCGGGCACGTGGAGAAAGGAGAGATCGTGGATGGTGACGATCTTGCGGCACCGGAACGCCGGGAGGAAGTTGAAGGGCACGTGGAGCACATCGAGCCCGAGCCGACGCGAATAGCGGGGCAGCTCCACGGCGCGCTGCCACACGACCGAACGGCGCCGCAGTGGAACGTGTGTCAGCCGGCCGTTGGGGACGCGCTGACGTGCGGCGCCGCGGTAGCTGAACACGAAGTACTCATCCTCGGGACGCGCGGCGACCGCGAGACAGCGGATGATGCTCTCGAAGTGGCGCTCGTTGCCGCCTTCCCGCACGCCCACGAAGTGGGCGTCGATGCCGATCTTCAGACGATCCCTCGGCCACGGATGGCACGCGGAAAGGTGAGCAGCAGGATCTTCGCGTGGAGCAGGAGCGACCGCTCGCGGATGTACTGCGTGTCCAGCGCCATCTCTTCCTCGGAGTCCACGGTGTCTCCACGGCACACCTGCTACAAGCCGGTAGTCCCTGGCTTGTCAGGCAGGATCGGCAACCCGCGAACGACGTGCGTGGCCAGCTGGTTCAAACTTACGACGTGTTGGGGCCCTCGGATAGCTGGGAGCACGCGTCCAACGGCTTGCTGGCGGTGGTTTAGGGCGCATCTTTGTGGCTGATTTCCTGCGCCCTTGAGGAAAGCGGTTCACGGTCTCGATCCGCAGCTGCGGCGCCGACACGAGTCGACGCCACCTCAATTGAGACCGCCACGGAGTCCGTTGGGGCATAAACGCCATTCCTCCACAAACCGAGCGCATCCGCTTCAAGCGCTTGTTAGGCTGCACCCTTGAGGGCTAAGGCCGGTCTGCCCGTTCAAGGATAGCGGCCCAACCCTCCATAGAAGCGGTTTGCGAATGACTCGATCACGTTCCGCGGCACTGGCGCACCATTCCGATCGTTCGCAAAAAACACGATTCCGTCAATTCTGTCTCGAAACGCAATCGCAATCACTTCGAGGCGGGCTGACTCGATTGGGTACGCGCTCATCGAGTTGTAGGTGTACCAGGGATCCACATAATCCAGGGTTGCAAGAACACGCGGACCGCCCGTCAGTTGAAGCTTGCTGTTGAGGTTGTCTATGTACCGCTCGGTGAACGTAATGACACAGAACCCCGCCGCGATCAGGTAGTCAAATGAGCGATATCCGTCGGTCGGAAAGCTCCAGGTGTCCCGCTCTACCTGACGGTTGTTGTACGAGTCGAACCACATGAGTTCTTTGTCACCGAGCGCACGCCTCGAGTACTCCAAGAACGCCAGTATCGCGGCCGCCTCCTCTCCAGAGTACCCCGGCCCGTTCCCGGGCCACCAGCGGCCACGCGTCCCGAGCTGATTGCCATACAGAATCCCGTCGAAGCCGAGATCACTGGTGTAGCGAGCGACTTGATCTGCGAGAAACTCGCCACATTGGGTGCCCTCCACGATACCGTCGGGCGCGCTTGCATATATCGCGTCGTCTTTGACGAGACGTCCTCGGATGTCGTAGCTCCCCCATTCCCATGACATGCACTCGGGATGGCGACGCATTTTGAATTCATTGGTAGTGAATTCGAGACCCGAGTCGATCTGGTCAAAGACCTTGAGCGGCATCCCCACCGACGCCGCACGAGCCTTGAACGCGTGC
>Ga0137371_10003723_pt1 | contig 11953 bp, 9 predicted proteins | sample SagtaG_7_FD_104919 | JGI IMG/M metagenome (GOLD analysis project Ga0137371, IMG submission 104919) | Vadose zone soil microbial communities from Sagehorn Ranch, Mendocino, California, USA - Sage1_R_40_16 metaG | ecosystem: Environmental > Terrestrial > Soil > Vadose zone | place: USA: California... | reverse complement strand
CAAGCCATGCCGCTACGGGTCAAAAAGTGTGCATCCAACGGATTAGGAGCTATGTTATTCTAATTGACAAGGTTATGGGGAAGTCGTATAGTATCAGAAAATCTAGTTACGATACTGCTTTTGTCATGAACTCATGTTTGTTTTATAGCAATCGTGTATAAAACGATTGCCGGGACGATTGTGGAAGAGATGTTTGCATGGAACAACCAGCTCTATTAAGTATTGTACGCACAGACACACATTATCGCTTTCGCCTGGATCTTCCCGATGGCCCGGTCCCTACAGGCCAGGAATATAGCAGCGAGCTTAGCATTGAGACGCGTGAACGGTTGCGCCGCGTTCTACAATCTGCGGCCCAGTCTATGCACACGCTGGCCTCGACGGAAGTGAAGCGCCAGACAGCTAAACTGGGTGCCGTCAATGATTCATTACTCACTCTGGGACGTTTTCTGTTCGAGTCGCTGTTGCCGATCCCGCTCCAGGATGCATTGCGTCGTCTTGATTCTTCTTTGCTTTTTAGCACGAATACGCCAGATATCCCCTGGGAACTTATGTTTGATAATGGCGCGAGACCAGGGCGTTACCTCTGTCATACGCTTGCTATAGGGCGCTTGCTCCACTCCGCCAGCCGGGAACGGGATCTACAGACGCGTCCTTCGCTTCCCGATCGTCCAATGCGAAAAATAGGGCGGCGTGAGCCGCAGGGGTTGTCAGTACTGTTCCTGGTTAATCCTACCAGTGAGCGTCCTGCGGCTGAAGAAGAGGTTGCTTCGCTCTGTACAACGTTGCCGGAATCGGTATCGCGCATCATTCTGTATCGGCAGCAAGCGAATCAGCTTGAGATGCGTATGCGTATCAGTGCTGAGACGCCCCATGTCTTGCATTATGCTGGACCATTACCATTGTCACAGGGTCTGGGCGATCCTATGCTGGCTCTTTCAGGCAATTCGCGTTTAGATAGTGCAGCCGTCGAGCAGTTATTCCAGTCTCTTCCCAGGCGTCCACTTGTATTTCTAAGCTGCCTTGAGGATGAGCGACCAGCTCGTACCGGTGTCAATGCACACGGCCAGCAAGAACACGATGAAGTTATGGAACGCGGAGCTGGTGCATTATTGGCGGCTGGCGCGGGCGCTGTAGTGGCTCTACGCTGGCCTGTCAGCACGCAGCGTGTCTCTGAATTTGCCGCTCTCTTTTATCAAGATGTGGCCGATGGAGTCACACTGGGCGAGGCTCTGCGCCGCGCGCGTGTGGCGATGGCACAGCACTATATAGACGATACATCCTGGATGAGTTTTGTGCTCTATGGTGATCCTATGCAGCGCCTGGTTGCGAGTTCTCTTTCCAATAAAGAACGTCCTCTTGAGCCACGCCTTGATCCTTTCGATGATACGCATATTATGGCACCAATACTGCCATCTGCTGGTACTCCCGATCGCCGCTTCCTGCGTGCAGTACTGGAGCTGGCCCTTGGTGAGGCGCGGCGCATGCACAAGGATTATCTTGGCACGCCACATCTCTTTATTGCCCTGACTAAACTGGATGGTGGTTGTACGCAGGATGCTTTACGTAGCCTGGGCTTTTCGTCCAAGCAGGTGCGTGATGTCATTCGCCTTGCGCTTGGATCTGGTAAAGCGACGAGCGATACTACGATCCTGCCCACGCGTCGCTGTAAAGAGATTTTGCAGACTGCCGAGCGTAATGCCGTGAATGCGGGTTCCACTGCCGTGGATGAGCGCGCGATTGCACAGGCCGTCCTGGGTGAAAACGATGGCGTTACCCACGAGTTACTTATGAAGCTGGGTATTAATCCGTCGCAGTTAATTGAACTGGTTATGTCCAGTAGTGCGCGTGCTCTACTTGAACTGGTGCCCTCGGTAGGCGCAAGCCCCGAGGTGGTGCCGGAAGAACTGCCAGGAGCGATTGGACCTGAAGGTGTTGCCGCGAAGGGTGGTGCAGGCAGTTCAGTATTGGAGCGCCTGGGACGTGATCTAACAAAGCAGGCCAGTGTAGGACAGTTGACGCCCCTCATTGGACGCGATAAAGAGATTCGCCTGTTGATGCAGACCTTGATGCTCAAGGATCGCAACAATCCCATCCTGATCGGTGACTCCGGCGTGGGCAAAACAACGATTGTGGGTGGCCTGGCTCAACGTATTGTGGACGGCAGAGTGCCACCAGAACTGCGTGGCAAGCGGCTGATCGAGTTATCGGCCAGTTCATTGGTGGCTGGTACCAAGTATCGCGGCGAATTCGAAGAGCGCTTGCTCAAAGTGTTGGAAGAAGCCGAGGGCAGTGGCAATATCATCCTATTCATTGATGAGATGCATCTGCTGATTGGAACCGGGCGCGCAGCCGATGGAAGTATCGATGCCGCAGGTATTCTCAAGCCTGCCCTGGCCGGTGGTCGCCTGCGCTGTATTGGCGCGACGACGCCGCAGGAATACCGCACAATTGAGAAAGATGCCGCAATGGAGCGCCGCCTGCGTCCCATTATGATCGAGGAGTCGACGCCCGAAGAGGCTCTGACGATCCTGACTGGCATGCGCGAACTCTATGAGCAACATCATCATGCCACTATCACGGATGAAGCTTTGCAGGCCGCTGTCAATCTCTCCGTCCAGTACCTGCCTAATCTACGGCTACCAGATAAAGCCTGCAGTGTGCTGGATGAAGCCTGTTCGCAGGCGCGTGTCTTCTCTGTAGAGAATGAGGCATCCGACCAGGATGATACTGAGGATGCCGATCATCCTATCATTACCGCACCAATGATCGCCGAGGTGATCTCATATCGCACAGGCATTCCTGTCAAAGCGCCAGGACGCGAAGAGCGGGACCGTTTACTGTCTCTGGATGCGCGGCTCAAGGCGCGCGTCATCGGGCAGGATGAGGCAATCAGCCGCGTGGCGCAGGCCATTCAGGTTGCACGCGCAGGTCTGAAGCCGCGCAATCGCCCGGCAGGTGTCTTCATGTTCCTGGGACCGACCGGCGTTGGTAAGACCGAACTGGCACGAGCGCTGGCGGCGGAAGTGTTTGGTGCCGATGAGCAACTGATCCGCGTCGATATGTCTGAGTATATGGAGAAGCACGCCGTTTCGCGTATGGTGGGTGCGCCTCCCGGCTATGTCGGCTATGATCAGGAAGGTCAGCTCACAGGTAAGTTGCGGCGGCGTCCGCACTGTGTGGTGCTGCTCGACGAAGTGGAGAAGGCGCACCCGGAAGTCTTCGATCTTTTCTTACAGGTTTTTGATGCTGGACGTCTGACCGATGCGCAGGGACACACCGTTGATGCGCAGCATGCTATCTGGATCATGACTTCGAACGTTGGGACCGAGATGTTGGGACGCTCGATGCCCAGTGGCTTCCGTGCCAGCATGAAAGGAACCGGCGAAGAGATGCAGCGCGATCGTTTGATGGAACGTCTGCGTGAGACCTTCCGACCAGAGTTCCTCAACCGCATAGATGATATCGTCATCTTTCACCCATTGGAGTCACAGCAGGTGCGCTCGATTGCATACCTGCAACTGAACGAACTTGCTGCGCGTCTGCTCGATCAGGGTCTAACTCTACGAGCCGATGACAGTGTCATCGATCTGCTATGCAAGGAAGGTTTCAGCCAGACGCAAGGTGCGCGTCCATTGCGCCGCGCCATTGAGCGTCTCCTGACTGTCCCGCTCAGCCTGCGCATCCTGCTAGCGAATATCCCTGAGTGCGGAGAGGTCCACGTCAGCGCAGTGGATGGCAAGCTAGAGATCGATATTCGGGCACCTGAAATCGAAGTGGAGGAAGAGACAGCGGTAGATGCTGAAGTAAATGCAGATTAACCTGGTTACATCTCATTAATAATTTTTCAAGCCCTGAGATAAATGCTAGCATCTCTGTAACTTTTTCTTACGATTTTTCGTGATACGAATGGTCAGCAAGTAACTGCTTGCTAATCTTACCTGAGACTCATATTAAGATAGTCATCTTGTGTGTAGTAACCGTCTTCCGCGTTGTTTACCGGGACTTAGAAGGTAGGAGTTGACCTCCATGGTATCATTCGTTGTTGCGTCACTCTCATTTCCACTCTGGTTGCGTGCCAGTCACTATATCAACGCGCTTTTTATAGGTCTGATGATTCGCAGTGGCATTCAAATACTCGCAGCTCATCTTTCTGGTTGTACCAGACAGGAAAGCAAGGATACAAGGATATCCCGGAGGAGAAGCAGGAGCGTTTTTTCTATGAAAGCCTGCCTATGGATGTAGTAATGCATCCGCAGACAATCCTGGCCTATGAGATGAATGGCGAGCCCCTCACTATTGAACATGATGCGCCGCTACGCCTGCGTTGTGAGACCCAGCTCGGCTTTAAGATGGTGAAGTATCTACGGAAGATCGAACTGATGGAAGAATACTCGCACATCTATGATGGCCAGGGTGGTTTCCGCGAGGATATCCAGTACTTTGCGGCGGAAGCGGGCATCTAGCCTTTGTGCTATTGCGGGGCGCTTCTTGCAATCGTCCTGCATTTTATTGCTTTCTCCACGTATACATAGACGCGCACGTGTCCATCTTGCGCTGCATACCGTGAGGCCATATAGCGAATCAGGCCAAAAACAGGTGAAAAAGAGGCCAGCCCTACAACTGGCCTCTTTTCCACACTCTAGAGGGGGAACCGGGGTAATATCTGGTTATGATGGTGATGATCGAAGTAACGTCTGAAACGATGCCTTTGCGAACGATTGGCAGAGAAAGCTCAACGGCATCCATGCGGAGCCCGGCTCAACGCTGTGTAGCCGGAGCACTACCAGTTGCCACCGATCAAAGCAACGCTTATCAGAACAGATTGGCACCCCAACGATCACCACTCATCACTTCCTATAGTATACTCCTGGTCACTTTACTGGTTCTTTTTTTGTGCTTCATTCTATTTGATGCTATCCTTTTCCTTGCAGTGCCCTCATGAGCGGCATGAGCATAGAATTGCACATAATAATTAACCTCATGATGTACATTTCTAGATAAGAGTTTCTGTGTGTCTTACATAAGACAATTTCAAATTGCATAACGGTAAATGGGGGATGATGATGCAAGGTGGTATCATTATAGGAGCAATGTGATACACTACAGCGGAAAAGTGAAAAAGCTCATCGGTATTTCTACTGTATAGAGGGACAGTGACACATTATGATTGAAAGATATTCTTTGCCGGAAATGGCTGCTATCTGGTCGGCGCAACATAAGACGGATAAGTGGCTGCAGGTTGAACTGCTTGTCTGCGAAGGGTGGGTGCGCGAAGGAGCGATTCCCCAGGAGGCGTTTGAGAAGATACGCCAGGCCAGCTATAACTCTGAACGCATGAAAGAGATTGAGCAGGAGACGCATCATGATGTGATCTCTTTTTTGCGTTCCGTTCAGGAACAACTTGGTCCCGAGGGTCGCTTTATTCATCTGGGTCTGACCTCGTCTGATGTACTCGATACCGGGCTGGCGGCACAGATCAAGGAAGCCGGACAATTGCTTACAACGTCGCTGGCGAACCTGGCTGAGGTACTGGCACAGGCTGCGGTACGGTATAAATATACATTGATTGTTGGTCGCACGCATGGTATTCATGCGGAGCCAATGACGTTTGGTCTGAAACTGGCATTATGGCTGGATGAGATCAGGCGGCAGCAGCAACGTCTCGCAGCAGCTCTTGAACAGGTCACGGTAGGTAAGATCTCAGGTGCGGTCGGGACGCACGCGACCGTGCCGCCACAGATTGAAGAGTTTGTATGCGAGCAAATGGGACTGGGCGTAGCGCCTATCTCCAGTCAGATTGTGCAGCGCGACCGCCACGCGCATTTTATGACTACGCTGGCTCTGATCGGTAGTTCGTTAGAGAAGATGGCGCAGGAGATCCGTCATCTGCAACGTACTGAGCTAAGCGAGGCTTTTGAGCCGTTTGGTTCCGGGCAGCAGGGTTCATCGGCGATGCCCCACAAGCGCAATCCCGAATTGTGCGAGCGTATCTGCGGCCTGGCGCGTGTGCTGCGCGGCTATGCTGTGACCGCGTTGGAAGATGTGGCGCTCTGGCACGAACGCGACATCAGCCACTCGTCCGCTGAACGTATTATTCTTCCCGACGCCTGTACGCTCCTGCATTACATGCTTTCCATCTTTACGAACGTGATGAAAGATCTCCAGGTCGATGCTGAACGCATGCAGGCCAACTTGAATATGACCGGCGGACTTGTCTTCTCGCAGCGTATCCTGCTTGCTCTGATCAATAAAGGTGTCGGTCGGCAGGAGGCATACAAGATGGTGCAGCGCAACGCCAAAAAAGTCTGGAGTCTGGCAAGCCATGGTCCGATTCAGGGACCAGCATTGCTTGAGGCGCTTAGCAACGATCCCGAGGTGGCTGATTATCTCTCGTCTGAAGAGCTAAAGGAACTCACAAGTACCGATTACTATGCGAAGTACATTGATGCCTCGTTTAAAAGAGTGGGATTGTAGTTAATTCCTGGCCCCTACCCAGTTGCATGGTTGATATGAAAATATGCGAGAGATTTTACATAAATAAGCGAGAAAAGGACTGGTACCTGTTTGGCAGTATATCAGCGGCCTCCAACTGAAATAACCACGATAAAAAGAACGGGAAGACGACTTGTTCCGCTGTTAATCGTTTTTATGTGCGTCTGCGAGCTGTTCTATCTGCAGATCTTTGCGCTCTCGCCATTGCCGGGACTTCATCTCAGTGATTCGCCGTTGACGATTGCGTGGTCCTGGACGCTTGCACCTTTTCATCTGCTCCTCACGAGTATTACACCTTTTTTTGGTACATTGCTGGTAGAGCATACCTGGTTCTCTTCGCTATTGTTGGGATCGGCGTTCATAGGGCTGGCGGTTGCGTATACGGGAGCTATTGTCGCGGTCGTACATCTGAAACATGCTACATCGCGGCGCTTGCTCTTTTTGTTGCTGGGTGGGGCTTTGCTATTCGGATTGACACTGCTCTTCCAACCAAAGCTCTTTTCGGATGATGTCTTTACGTACATCTTCTCGGGTCGCATTCTGACGGTTTATGGTGCTGATCCGCTGAATACTGCGCCGCTTCAGTATCCTGCCGATCCTTATTTTAGCTGGGTGCTCTCCGGGCGTAACGCGCCAAATATCTATGGACCTCTCTGGCTCTGTGTTGCTGCGCTGCTAGCAAAGATAAGCAATGTCCCTTTTATTACATTGCTGATATTCAAGGGATTTGCTCTATTAACGCACCTGGTCAACTGCGTGCTGATCTGGGCTATTCTAGGCAAGATTGCTCCTACGCGGCGGGTGTTGGGTACGTTGCTCTACGCCTGGAATCCATTAGCAGTGATCGAACTGGCAGGCGGTGGTCATAATGAAGGCTTTCTGATCCTTCTACTACTATTGGTGACGTGGTTGTATATTCAATATGTAGATACCGGAGGACTGTGGTTCTTTACTGGTATGCTCACTGTCTTTGGGCTGGCAGTCAGTACAAACCTGCTTGCACTGCTCCTGGCACCGCTCTATATGTGGTTTGATATGCGCACAGAACTTTCCATTACGCATGCTATCTGGAGTTTCTGTCTGCGCGTGCTGGCTATACTGATCCCGGAAGTACTGATCTCCCTGCCGTTCTGGCGTGGCGCGTCTACCTTCTTTTCTCTTACGTCGGCTGTTGATATACAACATTTTGTGCACTCGCCTGTAGGTACGTTATCTATCCCGATTCGTGCCTTATTCCAGTTTGTAGCCGATGTAGAGCATTTTCCTCCCTTGTTACAGCCGATCACCGCCGCTGATGTCACATTGCGAGCATCGGCGCTCTTCATTTTTGTACTTATCTATGCTAATCTCTTTAACAGGCTGCGCTATGCACCGGGTAGCGTAGCTCCAATACATCGCAGGTCGCGCAAGCCGATACTCGATACTGAGATGCGTCTGCCGGGGTTTGATGTACTATTTGCCAGTTGTGGTATCGCCGTATTCTGGTACCTGATCCTGGTCTCTGGTTGGTTCTGGCCCTGGTACGTCCTCTGGTTGCTGTGGACAGTCATGCTTCGTCGCCTTGACGCGTTCACCTCTGCTATACTAATATTATCAGGTACTGCGCTCTTCCTCTATCCCTTTGTGGGATTCACCAGGGGGCCGATTGCAACATATCAGGCCGCACTTATTTTTGGCATACCTCTCGTCTACCTGGTCATTGCCAGTTTCAGGCAGAGGCTCGTAGAAAGGACCGCTGTATCTTATGAGCGACGAAGTGGAACAACGCAAGATTGAACATGTGAGCGTCGCCCTCGGGCAAGATATCTCAGTGCCGCAGCGTGCCAATTGGAATGATATACAGTTTGTGCACCAGGCGTTGCCAGAGGTCGACCTGGACGAGATCGATACTACGGTCACTTTTCTAGGCTACAAGTTGAGCTACCCTATTTTTGTATCATCTCTTACAGGAGGCCATCCAGACGTTACCACGATTAATCTCAATCTGGCACGTGCTGCGGAACAATATGGCCTGGCTCTGGGCGTGGGGAGCCAGCGTGCTGCTATCGTCAATCCTGATCTTGCCTCCAGCTATGCCGTCACGCGCGATTATGCTCCCAATGCTTTCTTGATTGCTAACGTGGGTGCGCCACAACTGATAGCTCAGGAGCGTCATGAGGCATTTACGCTTGAACAGGTCCAGCGTGCTATTGACATGATTGGAGCGAATGCGCTGGCGGTACACATGAACAGTCTGCAAGAAGCTGCACAACCCGAAGGTGATCGTCGTGCTGCAGGTGAGGCGGCGGCACTTAAATCTTTGACAGGTCATGTAGGTGTGCCTGTGATCGCTAAAGAGACTGGAGCCGGTGTCTCCCGTGAGCAAGCTATCCTGTTGCGTTCGTGTGGTGTAGCGGCGATTGATGTGGGTGGTGCAGGTGGCAGTAGTATGGCGGCGCTGGAGGCTGAACGTTCGCGGGCGCACGGAGACGAGCAAACGATGAATATCGGTCTGCTCTTCCGTGATTGGGGAATCGCCACACCGATCGCAGTCGTCGAAGCTGGAGCGGCGCGCATCCCGCTCATCTCCACTGGAGGTGTGCGCAACGGTCTGGATGTCGCTCGTGCGCTTGCTCTTGGTGCTAGCATCGTGGGCATGGGCTTTCCCTTCCTTAAGGCGGCCAGCGAGAGCTACGAAAAGGTCTGTGAATTGCTAGAAGTTGTAATAGCCGAGTTGAAGGTTGCCATGCAACTGAGCGGTGCCGCAAACATAGCGCGACTACGAGCCTCCGATGTGGTAGTAACGGGTGCGACGCGCGAGTGGCTGGTATTGCGCGGCTTCGAGGAAGATCTGAAAGGTATGGCACAGAGACGTTGGCGACACCCGTAGTGGCAGGCCTTGCGTCTGCCGAGTAGCTCGCAATGTGCTACACTAACCCTGACACTGTTCATGGCAGAACCCGTTGAACGCTGCAAAAGGAGTCCAGCATGTCCACTCTACATAGGAGGTATAGGTGTCTCCCCAGCTTGTTAATCTACAGTCTTGCTGTACTGCTGGTTTCCTGCTCTCCTCTTGCGACCCCGATTGTTCCGGCTACTTCTATTGATAAGGGAGGAACCTTCTATATCTACCACGGGCATCTCAACGCTGTACCTGCGGTCGCCTGGTCACCAGATGGGAAGCGTATCGCTTCGGCCAGTTATGACAGGACAGTGCAGGTGTGGGACGCTGCAACTGGGCATACTTTACTCACCTATCGTGGACACACGGATAGTGTCCTTGCCGTGGCCTGGTCACCAGATGGGAAGCGTATCGCCTCAGCAGGTCTCGATAAGACAGTACAGGTGTGGGATGCCGCAACAGGCAGGCGCATTCTGACATATCATGGCCATGCGGACACGGTCGCTGCTCTGTCCTGGTCGCCAGATGGGACACATATTGCTTCGGCCAGTTATGACAGGACAGTGCAGGTGTGGGATGCAGTTAATGCTACTCCGGCAAGTCCCCCGCTGACGTATCGAGGTCATACCGATAGTGTCACCACAGTAGCCTGGTCACCAGACGGAAAAATGCTTGCCTCGGCAGGACTTGATGAAACAGTCCAGGTCTGGAACGCGCTTACAGGGAGCTTTCTCCTGGTCTATCGCGGTCATCTGCAAGGTATAACTGCCGTAGCCTGGTCTTCAGATGGAGCGCGCATCGTTTCGGCAGGTTTTGATCGTACTATACAGGTCTGGAATGCGGACACGGGAATGCCTTTGTGGACGTACTGTTGCCATGGCTGGGTCAATGGAATCGCCTGGTCGCGGGATGGAAAATATATTGCCTCGGCAAACACCACTACGACGGTCGATATCAGGGATAGCGTGACGGGGAAAGCGGCGTTCACCTATCATGGTCATCAAAACGAAGTGTTAGCGGTCACCTGGTCGCCCGATGGGACGCGTGTTGCCTCTGGCGGCGATGACAACACGGTGCGTGTGTGGGAAGCAATATAGCGCAATCCGCATACCATCTAAAGTCTTTTCAGATCCTGAGGCGTATTCACATTCACAAAAGAGCGCAACTGCGGATCAATTGTTCGCAGTTGCGCTTCTTCTATATAGTGTACTGGCGCGACTTCCAGTAAGCTGCGAGGATCGCGTCGCCCGGCTTGCAGACGCTCCTCAAGCAGTGGGAGAATCGTGCGTGGATAGACGGCGAGCAATACCTGAGGAACACCATCCACTATCGGCACCAGGAGCGCCTCGTCCAGAGCTTGCGCGAGCAGGAAAGCAACTATGGCGGGTTGCACGAATGGCATATCTACTGCCGTCACCAGTGCATGTGATGCCTGGATAGCCCTCAGGCCGCTGTACAATCCCATTAGCGGACCAATATCAGGTACTCTATCAGTTACAATACGTGTTCCTGTGTACTTTATATACTCGGTTGCCTGCTTTTCATCGCGAACCACCAGCACAACCTCGCTACACAGCGGTGTTAGCAGGTCTGTAAGGTAGCCAACAAAGGTTCCCTGGCGAGTATCGGGCAGCGGTAGGAGAGCCTTATCTCTTCCCATGCGCCTGCTGTGCCCGCCCGCAAGAATAATGCCTGCAAACACTATTTTACCTGGAAGTGGCTTTCGCCTTGCGCTTGTTTCCTTTTGGAATATACTGCTGCCGGTTCTGGTACGCGATAAAGTTTGCCCGCTCCTGCGGATATTTCCTTATTAAGTAGACTACCCATATGATGGCCCAGACCAGCAAGCCAACGAGCCAGAGGTAGCGCCAGAAACGCCACGCGAAGAAGTAAGCATCCAGGTACATACGTGAAAAGATGATGGGCAGACCGATAAAGCAGATGATAGCAAACCAGCCAAGGTAGCGATCAAGCATGTACTTAACGATCGGCTTATCCTTCACAAAACGCTTGCGTCCTTCCACTGAATAATAGAAGCAGACGAGCAGTCCGGCCAGACAAAAGATCAGATAGGGCCAGAAGAAACGGAACGGTTCCGCTGTTGTTCCTCCTCCCGCTGTTACTGGATCTTGAAATAGCCAGTTGTATAGGTTGAATTGCATAGTGTGTCAACTCCCTTCCTCATGTATCACTGATGAATATTGCAGTTAATGATAGCATGGATGGGCCAGCGAGTCTAGCTTCTGGGATAAAGCTTGAAACATAATCAACACAGAGAAATATAGTTATAAGGACCTGCAAGACCAATAGGATCGTAAGCTCTGGTTATTTGTTCCTGGGATATAGCTGGCTCAGTATTGATGGTCTGAAGGGCCAACCCACACTTCATGCGCTTCATCCCATCGCCATTTAAATGAAGCCAGGTCCAGTGCTGGACGGCCCTTCTTTTCTACCAGCAGGCGCGGCCAGCCAGCGGCGATGCGTTCCATCGTTTCGGGCCAGCTCTTTATGCCGCTAAGCGCATCAGCCGCTTCAACATTGCAAGCTCCCACTGCACAGGCGGCTGATAGTGTCGCT
>Ga0137371_10003720_pt1 | contig 11955 bp, 10 predicted proteins | sample SagtaG_7_FD_104919 | JGI IMG/M metagenome (GOLD analysis project Ga0137371, IMG submission 104919) | Vadose zone soil microbial communities from Sagehorn Ranch, Mendocino, California, USA - Sage1_R_40_16 metaG | ecosystem: Environmental > Terrestrial > Soil > Vadose zone | place: USA... | reverse complement strand
CGTCCTCGTCGAGCAGCTCCGGCTCCGCGCCGAGCGCGACCCAGACGTCGAGCAGCTCGTCCTCGTAGTCGAAGCCTAGCTCGGTGCGCACGTGTGGACCTTCGAGATTCACGTACCAGCCGCGGAAGCTGCGGTCGTCGTTTGTGAAGAGGAAGACGGAATAGGGATCGCCCCGCCGCGTGCTGCGCAGCTGGTCTCGCCCGGCCACACGCAGCTCGTACGTCCAGTCTCCGAACAGGTCGTCTCCGATCGCATACGTGCTGCCGCGCGGGAGCCAGAGAACGGTCCGATGTGGGCCGTCCTCGACGACGATCGTCGGAACGGCGTTCCAGACTCGCCCGCGGAAGAGCTGGCGCAGGACGACTGGTTCGCCGGGGGTGCGATACGTCAGAGCGCCGAGGCTACTGGCGCGTGCCGGCTACCTGCTGCACGGTGCGCAGGTTGCGCGAGATCAGCTTCGCGGCGTACAGGCGGTCGTCGGCCTTGCGGAAGAGCTCCCGGGGGCCGACTCCGTCTTCCGGCTGTGCGGCCCAGCCGAACGTCACGTGCAGATCCTCGGCCGCAAGCTTGTCGCGAAGGCCCGCGCAGACGCTCGTCGCCTCGTCGATGCGTCGTTCGGTCAGGATCGCGAACTCGTCGCCGCCGACGCGCGCGAGCTCGTCGCCCGGCCGGATCGCGCGCGCGAGCGCGTCCGCGAGCCGGCGCAGCTCGGTGTTGCCCGCAATGTGACCGTGCGTGTCGTTCAAGAGCTTGAGGTTGTCCAAGTCCCCGAGTAGCAGCACGAACGGACGCTCTCGCCTGCAGCGTCGCGCGAGCGCCTCGTCGAAGACACGTGTGTTGAGGATGCCCGTGAGGAAGTCGCGCTCGGCGAGGTTGCGCAGCTGCTCGACGTGACGCCGGTGCTCGTTCGCGAACCAGCCGACGAGGACTCCACAGGACGAGAACGTGACAAAGCGGATCGCCGTCGCCGCGGTGAGCACGTCGCGTGTCGGCAGGCGCGGCGTGACGACGATCGCGAGTACGTAGAGCGCTGTGGCAAGCGTGCCGCCGAGGAACCCGACCTGGGTCCCGCAGGCGAGCGCCAACAGGGCGACGGGGATGTAGAAGAAGTGCCCAAGCCCGAGGCCGGGCACTTCGAACAACACGAGACTCGTGAAGACGAGCACGTACGCCGCGATCGCAATCGCGAACAGCAGGCGTCGATGCGTGGTCGCCGCAGGCACCTCGCTCACAATCGACCCGCGGGACAATGCGCGCGTCCCTCGAACGAGTGATCGGGCGCTAGGGTTCGCCGCATGGCTGACACGGAGGCGCGGCCCGAAGCTCGGCTCGTCGAGGCAGAGCTGCCGACCCCGGACGTCTCGATCGTCGTCACGCTCTACAACGAGGCGGGCTCGCTCGAGGAGCTCTATCGGCGCACGCTCTCGGCGCTCGAGCAGGGGCCGCGCACGTTCGAGCTGATCTTCGTCGACGACGGCTCGACCGACGGGACCTTCGCCGCGCTCGAGCGCCTCCACGCCGGTGACTCGCGCGTCCGCGCCGTGCGGTTCAAGCGCAATTTCGGCCAGCATCCTGCGATGCACGCCGGTCTCTCGCGTGCGCGCGGCGATGTGGTCGTGACGATGGACGGCGATCTCCAAAACGCGCCCGAGGACATCCCGCGCCTCGTCGAAGCCGTAGAGGCCGGCAACGACGTCGCGAGCGGCCGGCGGCGCGTGCGCAAGGATCCGCTCGGCCGTGCGGTGCCGTCACGGCTGATCAACGGGATGCTGCGGCGCTTCACCGGAGTCGCCATCACGGATTTCGGCTGCGCATTCAACGCCTACCGGCGCAGCGCGGTCGAGCCGATGCTCGGGTCGATCGGGAAGCAGAAGTTCACGAAAGCGCTCGTTCTGTCCGGCGGCGCGAGCGTGATCGAGGTCGACGTCGCACACGCACCCCGCGAGGGCCCGTCCCGTTATTCGCCCCTGCGGCTGACGCGGATGGCCTTGCACGTCCTGGCGGGCTTTTGGCCGCAGCCGATCCAGTGGATCGGCGTCGCCCTCGGGATGATCTGCTCACTCGTCGCCGTGGCCCTGGGGGCGTACGGCGTCGTCTACTGGGTCGGCAAGTCCAACTTCCCGGGCCCGCTGTTCGGCGGCGTGGCCGTGCTCTTCGTCCTCGGGATCCAGGGTTTCATCCTCGCCCTGATCGGCGAGTATCTCGGCCGCATCCAACGGGACGTCGAGGGACGACCTCTCTATACGATCGAACGCGAGCTTTGAGCGGCCGCGACGATTGCCTCTTTGAGCTGGTCGTGCAGCGCGCCCTTCTTTAACAGCGCCACCGCGCCGGCTTCCTTCGCCTGGTCGACGATCTTGGGATCGTCGAGGCCCGTGACCAAGATGACGTTCGTCTCCGGGCTGCGTTTTCGCAGTCGCTTGGCCGTCTCGATCCCGTCGACCTCCGGCATGCGCACATCGATCACCGCGACCTCCGCGCCGCCGTCCACGGCGAGGTCGATCGCGGTCGGCCCGTCACTTGCGGTGCCGATCACTTCCAGCCGGTCGTCGTGGCCGAGCAGGAGCGCCAGCGCGTCGACGAAGAGACGGTGATCGTCGACGATCACCACGCGGACGGGCCTCTGCTGGAAGTCTCTGGCCAAGGTCTAGGACCCGAGAGTCTAGGAGCACGTTCCCGGGCTCGCTCGCAATCGAAACACGTAACCTGAGCCAAATGTCGAAGCGCGTGCTGGTCACCGGCGGGGCAGGCTTCATCCCGTCCAACTTCATCCACCACCTCCTGGCGAAGACGCCGTACGAGGTCGTGTCGCTCGACGCGCTCACCTACGCGGGCAACCTCGACAATCTGAGCGGTGCGATGTCGCACGAACGCCTCTCGTTCGTGCACGGCGACATCCGCGACGCCGACCTGGTCCGCGAGGTCGTCTCCGAGGTGGACGTGATCGTCAACGCCGCGGCCGAGTCTCACGTGGAGAAGTCGATCGACGAGGGTGCGCGCGAGTTCGTGACGACCAATGTCGAGGGGACGCAGATCCTGCTCGACGCCGTGCGCGACGCGCCGGTCGAGCGCTTCATCCTGTTCTCGTCGAGCGAGGTGTACGGCACCGCCGAGCACGCCCCGATGGACGAGGAGCATCCACTCAACCCGCGCAGTCCGTATGCCGCGACCAAGGCGGGCGCCGACCGGCTCGCCTACGCCTACTACGTCACGTACGGCCTGCCCGTCGTGATCGTGCGGCCGTTCAACAACTACGGGCCGCGCCAGCATCCGGAGAAGGTGATCCCCCGCTTCGTCACGCAGGCCCTGCAGGACCGGGAGCTGACGATCCACGGCGACGGTCACGCCAGCCGCGACTGGCTGTACGTCGACGACGACGCGGAGGCGATCGAAGCCGTGATCTCGGCGCCACTCGAGGACGTCGCGGGAGAAGTGCTGAACGTCGCCACGGGGATCGACATCCCCGTGACCGAGATCGCGGACGCCGTGCTCGGCGCACTCGGAAAGCCGTCGTCGCTGAGGGCGTTCGTGACGGAGCGGCCGGGTCAGGTCGACCGGCACATCGGTTCGACGGAAAAGATGGAGCGCTTGACCGGTTGGCGGGCGCGCACGTCGTTCGAGGAGGGCCTCGCGCGCACGATCGCGTGGTACCGCGAGAATGAGGCGTGGTGGCGGGGGATCCTCGAGAGCGAGAACAGGGCAAGCGTCTCCTCGTCCTAGGCGCCGGACCGGCACAGCTCGGCCTCCTGGCCGCGGCGCGGGCGCGTGAGTTGCACGTGATCGCCGTCGACCGGGAGCCCTCGGCGCCCGGCTTTCGCTACGCCGACCGGCGGGCCATCGTCTCGACCGAGGACGAGTCCGGCATCGAGCGGCTGGCGAGCGCCGAACGGGTCGACGGGCTGATCGCGCCCGGAATCGACTGGCCGGTGGCGATCGCCGCCCGCATAGCCGAGCGCCTCGCTCGGCCGCACCCCGTCTCGCCGGAGACGGCCATGCTCTCGACCTCGAAGCTCCGTCAGCGCGAGCGCTTCGCCGAGACCGGCGTCCCGCAACCTGGGTACGAGGTCTGCTCGGGGGCAAAGGAGGCGGCCGACGCTGCGGGGCGGATCGGCTTTCCCTGCGTCGTCAAGGCACCTGACCGTCAGGGCCAGCGCGGGCTGACTCTCGTCGGCTCCGCGGGCGAGGTGGAGGAGGCGGTGAAGATCGCGCTGGCGGCGTCGCGCAGCGCAACGCTGCTCGTCGAGGAGCACGTGCCGGGGCGCGAGCTCACCGTCAACGCCTTTTCGGCCGGCGGCCATTTCCATCCGCTGACGATCACCGACCGGCTGACCGCGCCGCTGCCGGCGTTCGGGGTCGCGCTGACGCACGTCTGGCCGAGCGAGCTCGAGCCGGCGCAGATCGGTGCGGTCGTCGAGGCCGCCTCGGCGGCGGCCCGAGCGGTCGGGATCGAGAACGGGCCGAGCTACACACAGGTGATCCTCGGGCCAGAAGGCCCGCGCGTCGGCGAGCTTGCCGCGCGCCTCGGCGGTGGCCACGACGCGGAGCTCTGCCGGGTCGCCCTTGGAGTTGACCTGAACGGCGCCGCGCTCTCCGCCGCGCTCGGCGAGGAGGTTTCGGCCGCGAGCCTCGCGCCGGTGGCCCGGGTCGGCGGTGCGTGCGTCCGGTTCCTCGTCGCGCCGCCCGGTGAGCTACGCGAGGTGACAGGGGTGGAGCAGGCCTTCGCCGAGGAGGGAATCCGTGGCATCCGCATCTACCGCCGCCCCGGCCACCGCTTCGGGGAGCTGCGACGCGGCGCCGACCGCGCCGGCGCCGTCCTGGCCGTCGGCGGCAGCCGCCAGGAGGCACTGGAGCGTGCGGCACGCGCCGAGGCGATGATTCGCTTCGAGACCGTCGATGTCGAAGCTCTCGTCTAAACGGGAAACCATGCTCGGCTTCCAGCCGCCGGCGATCGGCGACGAGGAGATCGCCGAGGTGACCGAGACCCTGCGTTCCGGCTGGCTGACGAGTGGGCCGCGCGCGGCGGAGCTCGAGCGCCGGATGGCGGAGTTCCTGGAGGCGGAGCACGTGCTCGCGCTCGCGTCGGGCACCGCCGCCTTGCATCTGTCGCTCGTCGCGCTCGGCGTCGGCCCGGGTGACGAAGTGGTCACCTCGCCGATCACCTGGCCGGCGACCGCGAACGTGATCGTGCACACGGGCGCGACGCCGGTCTTCGTCGACGTCCGCGACGACGATCTCAATCTCGATCCCGAGCTTGCCGCGGCGGGGGTGACCGAGCGGACGAAGGCGATTCTGCCGGTCGACCTGGCCGGCCAGCCGGCCGACCTCGACCCCCTGCTCGCACTCGGCCTGCCGGTGATCGAGGACGCAGCGCACGCGGCAGAGAGCCGCTACCGAGGTCGCAAGGTAGGCGCGATCGCCGATGCGACCTGCTTCTCGATGTACGCGACGAAGAACATCGCCGCCGGGGAGGGCGGGCTGATCGCCACGAATCGCGGCGACGTCGCGCAGGCGGTCCAGGATCTACGCCAGATGCGCCGGGGCGACGGATCGGTCTACGACATCCCGGTCCCGGGCTACAAGGCCAACCTCTCGGACGTGCTGGCGGCGATCGCGCTCTGCCAGCTCGACAAGGTCGACCGGCACCGCGAGATCCGCCTGCGGCAATTCGCGCTGTACGACGAGGCGGTGGCCGAGCTCGACGGCATCACGCCGCTCGCACGCGACGAGCGCGACCTGCACGCCTTGCACCTCTACATCGTCCGCGTCGACCCCGAACGGGCCGGCGCGACGCGCGACGAATACCAGAGCGCGTTGCGCGACGAGAACATCTCGACCTCGATCCACTTCCTGCCCGTGCACCGGCTGACCTGGTACCGCGAGCGCCTGCGCGACCAGCCGCGGCTGCCGGTCGCGGAACGCGCCGGCGGCGAGATCCTTTCGCTGCCGCTCTCGCCCGCGCACTCGGACGAGGACATCGCGGACGTGCTCGCGGCGCTCCGCCGCGTCCACGAGCGCTTCGCACCGTGAAGAGGGGGCTGGTCGTCAGGCTCGCCCTGACGCTGGCGATCACCGGCGGTTGTCTCGCCTACATCCTCTGGCAGCTCGACGTCGGGCGGACGGTGCACATCCTCGTCCACTCGCAGCTCGGCTGGTTCCTGGGCGCCGTCGCGATCATGCTCGGCGGCGTGCCGCCGATGGCGTTCCGGTGGCAGAAGCTGCTCGAGGCACGCGGCGTGCACGAGCGCCTCGGCTGGCTGAACCGCGCCTACCTCGTCGCGTACACGGCGGGGCAGGTGCTGCCGAGCGCCGTCGGCGGCGACGCGTCGCGCATCTTCGAGACCGCGCGCCGGCACCCGGGCCGGCTCGGCGACATGTCGGCGATCGTCGTGCTCGAGCGCGCCCTCGGCGGTGTCGCGACGTTGCTGCTGGCGGCAGTGGGCTTTGCTCTGGCGATCGGTCAGTACAACGTCGGCCCGTATCTCTGGGTCGAGGGCGTGTTCGTCGCCGGCACGGTCGTGCTGGCGGTGCTGTTCTTCTCACGTCGCGTCCGTGGCGTGATCCGCCGCTTCGTGCCGTTGCTGCGGCGGCTGCGTCTGGAGCGGCCGCTGCGCGCGTTCTACGAGGGCGTCCACGTCTTCCGCGGGCACGTGCGCCTGATGGTCTGGATCTCGCTGCTGACGCTGGCGGTGCAGGCGGTGCGCGTGCTGGCGATCTGGATGGCGGGCAAGGCCGTCGGCGTCGACCTCTCGCCGCGGCCGTACTACGTGATGGGGCCGCTCCTCTTCCTCGTTCTGCTCGTTCCCTTCACCGTCAACGGGATCGCGGTGCGCGAGGCCTTCTTCGTCAGCTTCCTGACTCAGCTGGGGGTCGAGAAGGAGGCTGCGCTCGCGACGGGCTTCCTCTTCTTCGTCGTGACGGTCGGGTTAGCGCTGCCGGGCGCCGTCATCCTGGCGCTGGAGAACCTGCTCCCTCACGGGAGGTCCGCCGACGGGACGAAGACCACCCGCCCGGGCGGGTCTCCCCCGTCGACGACGTAGGAGTAGAAGAGCCCCGGCGGCTCGAGCTGCGCGAGCACCGGACCGTGGCCCGGAGGCGTGATCGCCGTGTCGCGTCCGTCGGCGAGACGCAGCAGATGCACCGCCGACGATGTCACGTAGACGGCGACGCCACCCTCGACGTCCGTGAGCGTGCTGGTGGGCGGCACCGGCCAGCGATGCAGCGCGGTCCCGGAGCCCGCGTCGTAGTGCGCTAGCACCGGGCCTTCATGCAAGACGACGTCGCGCCCCTGGAGCGCGGCTTCGGTGAAGCCGGCCGTCGCGACGGTCGCGAGTGGACGTGCGGATGAGTCGAGGACCTCCACCATTCCCGGCCCGGTCGCCACGAGAACCCTGTCGGCGTCGACCGCCAAGGGCGTGAGCTCGCCGACGCTCGTCGTCAACTCCCGGGCCGCCTCGCCGTCCAGCCTGAAGAGGTGCGTGTTGCGCTTCGGACCGAGAGCGGTGCCTTCCCAGCTGTCGAAAACGATCAGGGATCCCTTCCCCGCGAGGTCGCCGATCGGCGTGGCGCGCGGGCACGAACGGTGCGGCGGAGGGCAGATGCCCGCCACCGGGTGCGTGTCCGGGCGCGACTGCGTGGCCGTGTCCAGGTAGTAGTCGACCACGCCGAGCGTTTGGCCGTAACTGCCAAAGGCAACGCGATCGCCGGCGAGCGCCGTCCGGAACTTTCCGCCGCACAAGGGGAAGCGCGTGATGGATCGCTGCATGGTGTCCCAAAGCTCCAAGCAGCTGAGGCCGGTCCCTGCAAACGTGTATGCAAGGCGGCCGCCGTCCGCTGTCAGCTCGCGGATCGCGCGCGTCGTGCTCAGGATATTGCCGTCGGCGCGCGTGTCCGATGCGAGCCCCGGTGGGACCTGCCTTGCCTTGATCTGCGTGACCGCTCGGAGATGCGGGATCCACACCGGGTCGAGGTTCGAGTAGCCGTACGTGGTCCCCTCGGTGACCCGGTCAGCCTGTCCGTCCAACGTGACGACCCAGACGTCGACACCGTCGAGGCTCTCCCGCTCCCCGCGTGTGAAGGCGAGGCGGCGCGAATCGGGCGCCCAGGCCGGAGCGCGGCTCCAGAAGTCCGCATCGGCGAGGTGCCGGTAGCCGCGGCCGTCCGGGTGCACGATCGCGATGCCGTCGTCGCAACAGAGAGCGAGCCAGGTTCCATTGGGCGACCAGGTCGCGTTCTCGTCCCCGCTGGTGATCCGGCGTCGACGGCCTTTCAGATCCGTGATGTACACGCCGCGTGCCGCGGGATCCCTGCCCCTCCAGGTCGGGCCGCACGAGTGGAACGCGAGCATCGTTCCGCGGGGCGACCAGCTGGGAGCCTGGAAGACGCAGAACGCGAGGCGGGTCGCATTCGTCCCGGCCGACGTCATCGTCCAGAGCTCGCCTTCGCTGACGAAGGCGATGCGTCCGCCGCCGGGCGACCACTGCGGATCCGACGCGTTGAGGAGTAGTTCCGGCAACAGGTGGAGGCCGTGCCCGTTCGCCGCGACGGTGTAGATCCGGCCGCCGCGGACGAACGCCAGCCGGCGGGAGTCCGGCGCCCAGGACGGTTGCTTGGCCCCGCGCACCAGCAACCGTTCATGTTCGCGCGTGTCGCGAAGCCACAGGTCGTAGGTGAAGTTCGGGCCCTTCCGGGTGAACGCCAAGAGCTTTCCGTCCGGCGACCAGGCGAGCCGGCTGCCGAGCTCCGCACGTGTCGTCACGTTCTGGAGCGGCCCGCCACGCGCGCCGACCGCGTCGATCGCCATCGTGAGGGGTGAGTCCACCGGCGCATCGCGACCGCTGAAGAAGGTGAGGGCGCCTGCGGGAGCGCTCGCCGTGGACCGCGCGGAGCCGGGGCTTCCGCCTGCGACGGCGACAATGCCCGCCGCCACGATCGGGACCCCGCGGCGCATCTGCATCTGTTGAAGCAGAGTCGGCTGCTCGAGTCAACCCTGCCCGATCGCCTCAGATAGCCTCACGCGCGCCATGAAGGTTCTGATCACCGGCGGCGCCGGGTTCATCGGCTCACACCTCGCCGACCGGCTCCTTGCCGACGGCCACGAGGTGCGGGCCTTCGACAATCTCGACCCGCAGGTGCATCTGCAGGGCGGGCGCCCGGAATACCTCGATCCCGAGGTCGAGCTGCAAACCGGTGACGTGCGCGACCGCGACGCCGTTCGCCGCGCGCTGGAGGGAGTGGATGCCGTGGTCCACTTTGCCGCCGCCGTCGGCGTCGGGCAGTCGATGTACGAGATCGAGCGGTACACGTCGATCAACGCGATCGGCGCGGCGATCGTGCTCGAGGAGGCGGTCGAGCGCCGCGACGCGATCCGCAAGCTCCTCGTCGCGTCGTCGATGTCGATCTACGGGGAGGGCCAGTACCGGAATCCACGCACCGGCGAATCCGGGCTCGCGCCGTGGCTGCGGCCCGAAAGCCAGCTCGCTGCGCGCGAGTGGGAGCTGCTTGCCGACGACGGGACGCCGCTCGAGCCCGAGCCGACCGCAGAGACGAAGCCGCTCTGGCCGACGTCGATCTACGCGATCAACAAGCGCGACCACGAGGAGATGTTCCTGACCGTCGGCGCCGCCTACGGGCTGCCGGCCGTCGCGCTGCGCTTCTTCAACGTCTACGGCGAGCGCCAGGCGCTCTCGAACCCGTACACGGGCGTCGCTGCAATCTTCTCCTCGCGGCTGCTCAACGACCGCGCGCCGCTCGTCTTCGAAGACGGCCGGCAGACACGCGATTTCATCGACGTGCGCGACATCGCACGCTGTTGCGCGCTCGCGCTCACGGAGCACGGCGCAGACGAACGCACGCTCAACGTCGGCACGGGCAGGCCGACGTCGATCGCCGCGGTCGCGGAGACGATCGCGCGCGGTCTCGGCAAGGAGCTCGCTCCGGAGCTCGTCGGGAAGTATCGCGCCGGCGACATCCGGCATTGCTACGCCGACACGCGCCTTGCCGCAGAGCTGCTCGGCTTCCGCGCCGAGATCCCGTTCGAGGCCGGCATGCAGGACCTGCTCGCGTGGCTCGAGGGCCAGGAGGCCGAGGATTCGGTGGACGCGGCGCGCGAGGCGCTGGTTGCGCGCGGCCTCGCGCGTTGACCGATCTCAGCGTCTCGATCGTCAACACGAATAGCCGCGAGCTGTTGCTCGCGTGCCTGGAGACCCTGAGAGGCTGGGGTCAGACCCCTGCGGAGCTGGTCGTGCTCGACAACGCCTCCGAGGACGGCTCCGTGGAGGCGGTGCGCGAGCGCTTTCCGGGCGTGCGCGTGCTCGCGCAGGACTTCCGCGCCGGCTTCGGGGCGAACCACAACACGGTCATCCGTGCCACGACCGGCCGCTACGTCTACGTGCTCAACGAGGACACGACGGCGGACGACTGGGCGTTCGATCGCGTCGTGGCGTATCTCGACGCCAATCCGCGTGTGGCCGTGCTCGGTCCGCGGCTGGTCTACCCGGACGGCCGGCTGCAGGACTCCGCGTGGCGCTTCCCGACGCCGCTGGTCAGCACGCTCGGCCTGTTGACCGTCGGCAAGCTCGGGATCAAGCAGTCGCGCGGTGAGGCCGCGCGCTCGGTGGACTGGGTGATGGGCGCCGCGCTCGTGTTCCGCCGGGAGGCGCTCGAGCAGGTCGGGCTCTTCGACGAGGAGTTCTTCCTCTACTCCGAAGAAGTGGACCTGCAGTTCCGGTTGCGGCAGGCCGGCTGGGACGTGCACTACTTCCCCGAGGCGACGGTCGTCCACCACGAGTCCCAGTTCAGCGCCGAGATCCCGGAGCGTCGCATCAACGAGATGTGGCGCAGCCGCCACCGGTACTGGCGCAAGCACCACAGCTCCGCTGGAGCGCGCGTGGCCGCGCTGGCGACCGGCGCTCAGTACGCGGTGCGCGCGGCTGCTGCACCGCTCGCGCGGCGGAGCCGGCGCCGCATGCTCCTCCATGTCCGCGACGCGTGGCGTGTGACGGGGCCCGGCCTGCGTGAGCTTGCCGACGAATGGAACGGTCGTGTGGGCGCTGCGGCGCGGCGCTAGGGGCGCGCCGATCCTCCTGCTCTCGCTGCCCCTGCTCGGGGTGGCACGCCTGCTGCCGGCGCACGGCGTCGGCTTGTGGCTCCGCCTGGTGGCGGCGTCGCTCGTCCTGCTCCTGCCGGGCTCGCTGGTCGCCCGCGCGCTGCGTCTGCGCGGCGCGTCGGCAACCGTCGCCTTCGGGCTCGGCGCGCTCGGGCCCGCGCTGCTGCTCGTCTTCCTGGTGCACAGCTCGATCTGGCTGGCGTTCGCCGTCCTCGCCGCCGTCGCCGTCGTCGCGCTGCCCTTCGCGCTGCGCGTCGTCTCGGGCCCGCCTGCGTGGGACACGCTCGCGCTCGCGCTCGCGGGTGTCGTGCTGGGCATCCTGCTGTGGCACGTCGCGGGCGTCGTCAACGGCGATGCGCTCTTCCATCTCGGCCGGGTCCGCAAGCTCGACACGCTCGGCGACCTCCACATCCGCTCGGTGGACGAGTTCCGCGACGGGGGCCTGCATCCCGGCTACGCATTCCCGCTCTGGCACGCGTTCCTCGCCCTCGTGGCCAAGCTCGCCGGAACGGATCCGACTCAGGTCGTGCTGCACGAGCCGAGCGCGGTCGTGCCGGTCGCGTTCGCGGTCGTGTACGAGTCGGGCGTCGCGCTCTTCCGCTCTGCTTGGCTCGGCGTCGCCGTGCTCGCCGCCTCCGTTGCGGCCGCGGCGTTCGCACCCGGCCACGGGGGTTCGTACGCCCTGCTGGCGCAGCCGGGCACGCTCGACCGTCACGTGCTCATGCCCGCCGCGCTGACGCTCTTCTTCCTCTTCCTTCGTCATCCGGGCCGGGCGCTCGCGCTGGCGCTGGCGGCGGCCGGCGTGGAGGTGTTCCTCGTGCACGCGAGCACCGCCGTCTTCCTCGGGCTCG
>Ga0137371_10003711_pt1 | contig 11961 bp, 9 predicted proteins | sample SagtaG_7_FD_104919 | JGI IMG/M metagenome (GOLD analysis project Ga0137371, IMG submission 104919) | Vadose zone soil microbial communities from Sagehorn Ranch, Mendocino, California, USA - Sage1_R_40_16 metaG | ecosystem: Environmental > Terrestrial > Soil > Vadose zone | place: USA: California... | reverse complement strand
TGGAGCATGAGGAACATCTTTCTTGGTGAAGGGGAGCAACTCGAAGCCACGCACCTTGAGAAATTCATTGAGGTCGTCTAACCTTAGGGACGCGATGATGTCTTTGCTATCTCCAGCTACCGAGGATTCCTTCTCAGAGTGAAATGCAATGGCTATCTGGTCTTCAATCCAGTACATCACCATGTCTTGCCACCAGGGCACTTGCAAATGCAAATTCGTTCGTTCCTCGTTCATTGTTTACCTCCTCGCCTCTCTACTGGCATATCCATAGAAGGCGCATAGTGATCACACTCATTCCCTGCCTATGAAACGCTGAACATACACTTTTTTGGAGGTCATTTTCGCTCAACAGATGCCAAAACTCTCGCTTTTGCATACTGTAAGGGACCGATATCGCCAACGAGACGAAAAGCTGCCCAGAAATAGGGATGGGTATAGCTTGACGGAGTTCGATGCAAGAGGCTACATTGAGCAGCACGCAAAGCCTGCACCCTGGTATCTCCATTCAGAAGGTTCTGGTAAAAAAGCTGCATCAATTCATTGGTAGCGTTATCTTCTACCGGCCAGAGGCTCATCACCAGGGAAGGGACTCCAGCCGCCAGGAACGCCCGCCCCAAGCCTAGCTGTTCGTCACCTCCACCACTGAGCCCCAATCCAGTTTCACAACCACTCAAAGTGACGAGTTCGCATCCTTCCAGGTTCAGCCCGAAGGCGTCAAGAGCGCTGAGTTGCCCGTCCGCCAGGTGCATGGAGGAGAAATTGGGAGCATCCAGCCGACTCTTGCCATGGGTTGCTAAGTGAATAATTGGGCTACCAGGGGCTTGCTCGACCAGCCGAGCAATGGTGGCATTACCTTCAAGATAGCACTGTCCGCCCAGCATTGTCGTCAGTGTCCTCGCTTCGTCAAGCGCATGCAGCAAGTGTCCATTTTGCGAGTAACCAAAGATCAATGGTGGCTTGGTAACAGCATGTGTATCCATAGGAAGAACCTTTTTTTCGTGCCTACGCTTACTAAGATGCATAAGTATACTGCTTGCCGGAAGGTAATTGATCTGGAAGTCTTCGATGAGGAAGTGTGTGCCATCATATAAGGCGTGAAATGGGAGGTTATGTAACAGCCCAAAGGGAACGATCGTTAGATATCCAGATGAGGACGGCAACAGAGTTGCCACAGGAGCTATCAATAGATCATAGAGTTTGTTGAGCAGAAGTCGAATGGGTTGCTGTGGGGGCTGCTGTGGGTTGGGCCAGCCACCTGGCTGAAGATGCGCCTGGAGTAAAAGAAACAGGCGCTCCAATTGTGCCGTCCCATCAGGATTCTCAAGGGCTACCAGACGTTCGGTTGTGGCCACAAAGATGATGAGCCTGCCCTTATACAGAAAATATGCAAGCAGCAGTTGATTGGGCAAAAGATGCTGACGCAGTTGCACAACGTCTACACGTTTCGTCTTGCGCGTTTCGCGTTTCTTCGCATGAGTTGTGAGAAGTGTACCTGCCTGGTGGAGATGCAAACGTTCAAACAACTCGTTGAGTTTTGCTTCGCACCGTTTGAGTTCGGCTTCGATAACTTCTCGATCAACAGCAAGAGAAACCGAGGTGTCAATAGTAGCAAGTTGGGCACTGTACTTACGATATTCTTGCTGCCAGAACCCAAGGGCAGCTTGCATTTGTAACACAGCGGCACTATGCACTTGCGACACTGATTGAGAAGTGAAATCTCCCTGTCTTCCTCTTTTGTCCTGTAACACACTCGATTTGTCAAGGAACTGACGCAAGGACATAGAGCGTAATCGCTCGAGATAGTTGAAAGCATGCTCAACCTGAGACTGCTGGAGACAAAGGGTTATCATATCCCCATAGACGGCCTTGGTGGTGTGCAGGAAGGAAGGAGACAAGTCATACGCAAGATCATCCAGAATGCGCTCTATCTGAGCAATAGCAGCACAGTAATGCCTGGAAGCCTTGCTGGGGTTTCTCTGGAGGACTGCAAGTTGCCCCAGAAGATAGTGACCCTTATAAACCTGTTCTTGCAAGTTGTGTTGCCGCCCCTGAGACGTTATCTGTTGGCACAACAAGGTAGCCTCTTGTAGGAGGAGAGATTGCTGCTCCTGGTATACCTCAGCCTGTTGCGCACTTTTGATGAGAGCGTCGGCTATTACCAGACCAGCCCGAGCAGAGCGCGACACCAAACCCTTTGTCTCGAAATATTGCTTGACAATGCGAGCTTGCCTGTATGCTGCATCAACAAAACCTCTCTCGAGAAGGAGTTCGGCCCGCTGAAGTCTGGTATCGTGGGCATAGTGGTCGAACCCTCCCTGGTCAAAAAGCGGCTGGGCTTCATTAAGGGCGGACAACGCCTCCTCTACTTTACCAGCGGCAACGAGTGCCGTTGCATATTCACATAGTGCCTCACCTGTATTGAGTGATGCACCATGTTGTCGATATAGATTAACTGCCTCAACTGCTAACTGGCAAGCCTCTTGTGCCCTATTAAGCTTCACCAGGCAATCGGTCATGCGAAACCTGAGTTCTGCCTCTAACAGAGGATCATCGATATGGTTCTGTATCAGACCATCACGAGCCTGATAGTAACGCTCTAATGCCGAGCCATAGTAGCCCTGAGCATAATCAATGTCAGCCAGGTGAATTCCTATCTTGACAACCGCACTCGTCTGCCCCGAGGCAGCAAAGCTTGTCTGTGCCTGTTGCAGAAGGCGATACGCCTGTTCAAACTTGCCAAGCAAGGACAGATTGATGGCTTGATTGGCTTCTGCCCGGGCTATCGATAGCTTGATACTGCTCTCACTTGGGCTGGTGAGGGTGGGATAGATAGCCAGCACTCTTTCGTACAGATCGAGGGCGTCCTGGTATCGCCCTAACCGTGTATGGACCATTGCCGTATTATGATCGATGATACAAGCCCAGTAGTGTTTACCCTGGCTCAGAAACATCTGGCGAGCACGAGTAGCCTCTTGTAACGCCTCTTCAGCGCGGCCAATCCAGGTACTAGCAAGAATCCAACTGATACGAGTATGGGCCCAGTTTACTTCGTCTCCCAGGTGGAGAAACTCCTCGCCAGCAGCATCCAAACACTCCAAAGATGCCTGATAATGCCCTATGAAACGTAAAGCGTCCCCTTTAGCCTTAAGGCCGAGGGCATGGGACAGAGCATGGTGGAGATACTCGCCGAAGAAGATCAGCAGCTCAGAGATTTTGAGCGAGACAAAAGGAGCTGTATACAGTTGACGCAATGCTTCGTCTGCAATCAGGACGCCACTAGCAGCATGATCCGCTAGCTCCGCGACACGTGCCTGAATGTAGGTTTTCCCTTCTTCTACAGGAAGGTCACGCAGTTGTTGTAAAAATAGCTCATTGTCCATCTGCGATAGTTAGTCCCCCAGTTACCAACTCCGGTTGCGCGGGTGTTGGAAAAATAGTTTGTTAGCCAGGTTGGATATTCAATCCTTCGATGACTAGTTCACGCTCAGGCAAGTGTACAATCATGACGTATTCACCAACGGGTACAGCGCTAAATACGGTGGTGCCAGAGTCGTCTACGTGCTCGCTCAGCAGTGGTTTTTCGGAGCGGTTGGCGTCTTTGCCCCCTGCTGCCGGGTAGAGTTCTGTTGTCACTCCTTGAAAAGCTTCGATGCTCTCTGTGGGATCAGTGATGATGCCGAGCAACATGTATTCTCCAGTGCTGGCGCGCGAGAGGTGCAGCGACAAGTCGATGGAATCGGATCGGTACTGGCGCGGCCAGGCCCTCTCAGCTACGTCGCCGCGCACTACCAGTTGCGCCTGCTGTTTGACAGGTGTGACGAAGATGCGGTGGACGGCGGCTTGCAGTCCACTGAGCGAGAAGGAAAGGGAAGGAAGAAGATCCCTGTCCGACTGTGCCAGGAATTGCCGGGTGTCCTCTGCTTCGGTAGCACATAATGGGCAGTCCAGGAGGTGGTTCGCTATGCTGAGCCGCTCGTCCGGTGGCAACAGGTCGGCACAGTAGAGGCTCAGTTTTGTGCTCTCTGGACACTGACTACGGTAGAGGCGCGACACGAGGGAGGTGTGGATGTTTTTGTAACTGGCAAGGCGTTGCTGGCAGCTGGTACACTGCTCAAGATGTCTGCTCGCCTCTGCGGATAATGCTTCACCATCGAGGACAAACTGTAAGAGTTCCTCGTCATCGGGAGCTGTAGGATTCAAACAGTCCATAATCGTACTTCCTCATATCCTAGCTGCATTGCATTAAGTGAACTGACCGATCCATCTGGTACGTGTCACTGTATAGACGGTTTAGACGACGTTTTTTGCATGACTTCGGTACGTTTATACAGCAGACATACCTGTCCCCAGACAGGGAACCCTGCCTGGGAGGCAGGTAACCACGAGGGTCCCCACCACGCGCGCGATCGATCGGGCCCCTACATATCGAGGCCATCGAGATTCCGGCGGATTTGATCGGAGTCGCGCCGCAAGCGCTCCATGATGTTATGTCGCAGCTGATAGATTTCTTGCACATTACTGAATTCCTGCGGGCAAAGGCGTACAATTTCCCTGGGCCTAAGGTTGCAGTAGAAGAGTAAGTAGGCCAGGCGCTGTTCACACGGGCTGGGGTGGATGTTGCGTATGATTTCCCACAGGTCAGGGCCATCGTCGTAGTCTTCCACTGCTGGCTCGCCAGCGAAGCCCGGTTCTGGTAGAGCCACTTCTTTAGCTCGCGCATAGGCTCGTAGTGTATCTAGAATAGCACCGTTCAGGCACCCGCGCATGTAGCGTAGCGCAGCAGCCAGGGCGGTGAATTCCAATTGTTGGTTGTGGGCTGCTGCTAACCAAAAACGTTCAAAGGCCTTCGCCGCATAATTCTCCGGGCTGTCGAGGCAGGAGGCAGCCTCGTAGCTGGGATGACGACGCAATGAACCAAGCATGAACTCCATAAAACGGTCTTGTATCAATGCCCAGGCAACATGGTCGTTTTGGAGCAGGGCACGACGGAAAATCTCCAAGCAGTACCGATCGCTGAAAGGCTCTCCACGACGGTAGTTGTTGATCTCGCTCATACAGCAGTCTGTGAGCGCCGATAAACTCATGTTCTTGGGTAATTCTTCCATTTCGATACCCATCGCTTTCGACTTACGTTCCTCAGCGAGCACCCACGGAACCCTCATAGACCTGTGGCACACCACCAACAATGAAAATGTGCCATTTTCAGAAGAGGGATGCCTCTATTAGCTTAGCTCAACACATCAGTGTAAGTCAATACAGCCGGGCTTCTCCCCGCCAAATTGTGATATACTCTCATCACTATAGTTAGTGAGGAAACTATAGCCATGCCAGACGTTGCACGCCCCAAACCATTACCGATTGTGACCGCTGAGAATCGCCCATTCTAAATAAACCGACGAAATATACGCGGCTAACCCCGCGACAGAGCGAACGAAATCTGGAGAATCGGCCATGTCCCGAAAAAAGGAGGGAACAGCTGTAAATCATTTTACTCCATCTGCACGGCGGTCGCCTGTTCATCCTGGAGTGGCGCCTGCTTGCCCGCGATCAGCAGAAACGCCACCAGCGAGCTGATCAGGGCAAGGGCTACCGAGGTGAGCATGACCGTGCGGAAGCCATCGATGAACGCCAGCTTGATCGCCTGTGATACGGCGGCCTGCATCTGGGCGCCAATGCCGCCTGGGAGCGTGATGCCGGCGAGCCGGCTGCGCTGCGCATCGATAGCGCTGAGTACGTTGAGCGGCAGATGCAGCGGGTCCAGATAGGAGGTCAGGCGACTATTGAACACGCTCGACAGCAGGATGCCCATGACCGCGATCGAGAGCAGGCCAGCGGCGCGCGCGACGGCGTTATTGACGCCCGAGGCCACGCCCGCACGGCTCTGGCTGACGGAGCCCATAACAGCCGTCGTCAGCGGAGCCACGCTGATCGTCATGCCCAGGCCAAGCAGCAGCACAGCGGGGAAGTAGGTGAACCAGTAGCTGCCACCAATAGATTGTAGGGAGAAGACCAGGTAACCGCTGGCCGCCACGATTGGTCCCACGATGAGCGGCAACTTCGCTCCGTAGCGCCGGACCAGCCCGCCGGACCAGCCCGAGAGCGCGAACATCAGCAACACGAACGGGAGCAACGCGCTGCCCGCCTCCGTAGCCGAATAGCCCTGCACCTGGATCAGGTTGAAGGGGAAGAAATACAGCGCCCCGCTCAGCGCCGAGTACAGAAACAGCGTCAGCAGATTCGTTCCGCTGAATGTGCGCGAACGGAACAGTGTCAACGGCAGCATGGGATACCGCGTGCGGGCCTCGTAGAGCACGAATGAGATCAGCGCCACAATGCCAATGAGCAGTGCGGCAATCACCGTGCGCGAACTGAAGCCGTTACTGCCCGCCTCGATCAGTGCGTACACCACACCGGCCAGACCGATCGTGACCAGCAGCGCGCCGATCCAATCCAGGTGGACGCCACCCTCTTCGTCGCGACTCTCCGGCACGCGCCAGAAGATCAGGATCAGCACCGCAGCGGCCATTGGCACATTGATGAAGAAGACCCAGCGCCAGGAGGCATGCTCAACCAGCCAACCGCCCAGAACCGGACCGATCGCCGAAGTGATCGAGGTAAAACCGGACCAGATACCGATGGCTCGTCCGCGCTTATCCGGGCTGAACGAGGCGCTGATGATCGCCAGGCTCCCCGGCACCAGCAGCGCGCCACCGATACCCTGTATCGAACGCGCGATAATCAATTGCAGGATATTCGGTGCCAGGCCGCACCAGACCGACGAGAGCGCGAAGACAATGACGCCAAGCGCGAAGATACGGCGACGCCCAAAAGTATCACCCAGCGAGCCACCCACCAGGATGAGCGAGGCGAGGAAGAGCGCGTACGCTTCCACTACCCACTGCACATCGGCGGATGTCGCATTGAACGCTTTTTGCAGCGCCGGGAGCGCCACGTTCACGACCGAGCTGTCAATAAATGCCATGCTCGACCCGAGAATCATAGCCACGAGAATCCACTTCCCGCCCGCAGCATTTTTAGCTTGCCGTGAAGACAGTATCACGCCCTCGTCACACGGGGACTTATAAATATTGGCCATCATATACTCCATGGTGGTTTGACGGGTTGGACAGTGGCCGTCTATATACTTACACGACTATATTATGGCGAGTCTACTTGCTAAGCACGAACTTTGCACGTGTATATCAATTCCTGCGGGCACACATCGTAGGTTTTTGCGACCACCTGCCCACACTTCCTGTATGTGATATCTTAAACTAAGAAGGAGTCCCCTACAAGTAGTGCCCAGGGTTTCACCTCACTCCCTGGACGCTACGGAGGGGATATATTCTTGCGCACAGTTCCTTTACTGGGCGGTGTACGTTTTGATAGGTGAACGGCAAACCCTACAACACCGTCTCCCAGTAAAGAAAGGCAGGTAATTCGTGAAAAACATAGAGATGAATGTCGAAGGCGACAAACTGATTATCATAGTCGACTTGAACCAGGAGTTTGGACTCTCCTCAAGAGGGAAGTCGATTACGATAGCCAGCACGGAAGGCAATGTGGCCATCCCCAATCGCGAGGAGATCAAAATCGGGCTGAATGTGTATAAGCCGAAGCCAAAGGGCTAGCCTCTTGCTTGATATCAAGAGAAGCACAAATGGCCAACGACCGCGCGCCTCCCTGTCGTACAACGTGCCAGTGGGGAAAACGTGTACGACAGGGAGGCGCGCGGTCACTAGCTTGCATGGTGTGATCACCGGACGTAGAGCATTCAAATGATGACGCGCACAAAAGAACCGGCACGTCAGTCCATTCCGATGACGATCTCTTCACCCGCGTCGTTGCTCAAGGCATCGACCGTGGGCGTATTTTTCTTGTTCAAAGAATTGAGGATCAAACGGGCAAACTCTTCACCACACGCGTGGCAAAAGAAGCCGCCTTTGTTATGATAGACGCCGCCAATCGCTGTCAGCCGCTCCACGGCTGGTCTGCCGCACCATTCGCATGTGCTCGAATGGGGAGCAGCGTCAATCGAGATTGCCTGAGAAAATTCGTTCTTCGCCATGAGAGTATCTCCTTTGTACCACTTGTGTGTGTCACTTGTAGGGGTCGTACTAAACTGCTTTATACCGTCCATATTCTCGTTTATGTCCTGTGCAAAGCATAAAGCAGCGTACTCACAGCCAACTCACTAAGCTGCTTCTGACGCTCACAGCGCAATCACATTCTATGCGAAACGGGTATAACGAAACGCCGTAGATGCAACATCATCTATATACTTAGCGTAACTGTGCCGCCGCGATCGCCGCCTGGCCCAGGCTGACCCCACCATCGTTGGGCGGCACGCGCCGGTTGATATAGACCTGGAACGACATCTTCTTCAGGAGCGCGACCAGTTCTTCCAATAGAAGCCGGTTCTGAAAGCTGTCACCGCTGAGCGCGACGGTCTGTAGTCCGCTATACGCACGGACCTCTGCACAGGCGTTGGCGAACATATCGGCGATCGAGAGATGGAAGCGACGCGCGATCTGTGCGCGCGGCACTCGCTGCTCGACATCATTGACGATGGCCTTGATCAGCGGCACGACATCCAGTTTGGCGGGCTTCTCAGCCCCGATCGCATATGGATAGCTTACAACGGGACTGTCGCAGGTTGCGGCGAGCGCCTCCAGCTTGATCGCCGCCCGCGCCTCGTACGAAGTATGGCTGCACAGTCCGAGCAGGGCCGCAACGGCATCAAAGAGACGGTCCAGGCTGCTCGTCTGTATATTCATAGCGGTGCGCGAGAGCGTGCGCCACGTCGCGTGCTCCATCTTATTGGTAAATGGGATATTGAGGGTGCGCAGGTCGTTTCCGTAGGCGCGGGCAAGATAGGCGGCGGCCATCCGCCATGGCTGGCGCGTCGCCTGCTCTCCGCCTGGGAGCGATACGTAGGCCAGATGCGCCACGCGCTCGAATTTTGCCAGATCGGCGATCATGACTTCACAGCCCCAGATAGCACCATCGGCCCCATAGCCGGAGCTGTCGGCGGCGATGCCGATGACCGGCTCCGTCAGACCATACTCGGCCAGGACGCTGGCGATGTGCGCGTGGTGATGCTGGACGCCGACCTTACACGGAAGATCCAGTTCGTTGGCGTAGCGTGTTATAAGGTTGTCGGGATGCAGGTCGTATGCTACGGCCTCGGGCTGAATGCCGAAGCACTGTTGGAAATGCTCAATCCCCTCGCGAAACGAGAGCAACATCTCTCGCTTTTCAATGTTGCCGAGCGTGTGGCTGAGATACGCCTGCCGCTCTTTGCCCAGGCAGAAGGTAGTGTTGCGCGGCCCACCACAGGCCAGCAGCGGCACAGGAAACTCCCAGGGCATAGGCAGCGGTTCCGGCACGTAGCCGAGCGAACGGCGTAGGAGTTGCTCGCCGCCCGCGATGTTGCGCACGACCGACTCTTCGCAGCGCACATGGATGACGCGATCATGCAGCAGCATGCCATCGACGATAGGAAGCAGGCGCACAATCGCATCTTCATCGCGGTAGGCGACAGGCTCGTCGTGCAGGTTGCCGCTGGTCATGACAAGCACCACGGGACGTTCCGCGCCTGCCGCACGTCTATAAGCGTCCAGCAGCAAGTGATGCAGAGGCGTGTGCGGCAGCATGATACCGAGCGTGCAGCATTCAGGCGCAACACTAGAAGCAACCTGACCGGTGAGATGGTTGTCACGGCGCTTGAGCAAAACGATGGGACGTTGCGCCGATTGTAGCAGCGCACGCTCCGCCTCGTCCATCACACACAGATGTAGCGCGGTCTCCATATCGGGCACCATCAGAGCGAGGGACGCCCTCTGTTTGCTCTGACGCAGGCGACGCACCGCCTCTTCGCTGAGTGCGTCGCACGCCAGTTGATAGCTGCCTGGCCCCTTGAGCGCGATTATAGCGCCCACGGCCAGGTGTTGAGCCGCCGTTGCGATGGGATCGGCGCTCTTTTCGGCGCGACCATCCTTAGCCAGGAACCATACGTGGGGACCGCAGTCGGGGCAGCAGATGGCCTGGGCATGGTAGCGTCTACTGGCGGGATCGTCATATTCGGCCTGACAACTTTTGCACAGCGGGAAGGCGTGCATGGTCGTGTGGTTGCGATCCTCCGGGGTGCTCTGGGTAATAGTGAAGCGGGGCCCACAAGTGGCGCAACTGATAAATGGATAATGAGAGCGCCGGTTCGTGGGATCGAAGAGTTCGCGCAGACAGCCGTCGCAGATAGCGATATCGGGAAGAACAATGGTGCCTCGCCTGCTCTCGGCCTGCGGCTGCATCTCCACGAAGCCACTCTCTCCTGCAGAGACAGAGAGCAACTCCGTATTGATGGCGTTGACGTGGGCGAGCGGAGGCGCATCGGTCAGCAGTGCCTCCAGAAAGCCCTCGATGGACGGTTCGATCCCCTGCACCTCGATGATGACACCTGTGCTATCGTTGAGTACGTGGCCGGACAGGGTCCAGTGCCGGGCCAGCGTCGAGATAAAGGAACGGAAACCCGCATCCTGTACCACCCCCTGCACGGTAATGCGCCGACGTTCCAGGGGTGACTCATGGGCAAGGGGCGCGGAATTACGGCGCAGCGGGCCTTTGCTCCTTGCGGGAACGGTCTCAGGAGCATGATAGAGTGTTCCCTTCCGTAGACCCTGGCTATTCATCATGATGGTAGCACCTCTTTGTTACTCCCGTCAGCGAACGCAATACTCCATACACAGTAGAAAGAGAAGAGGCAACGTTTGTTGTCTGTTGCTACAACTAGAATATGCAGTTTGCATATATATACATAATAATACAATTAACGCCAATAAATAGCAACTTCTGGTAACAGTTTCGTCACTGGCGTATCACGAAAGCCTCACAAGGACATAGTGAGACTGTTTCATCGCATTGTGGAGGAATGAGGTGCAGATATAAAGAGCAAGAGATGCAGAAGGGCGTGTGTCTTCTGCATCTCTTATAAGAAATTGCAGGAATAAACTTCTAATGATCTACATCATGACTGATGAGGTCAGGAGATCCTTTGTCCCGCGCCGACAAGCATCTGCTCGCTGATCACCTCGTATGCTTCCAGCCACGCTTTCTGCATATCGTCTGTAAACTTTGGGCCGAGGTATTCATCGAAGGTTTGCAGGAGAACGCCGCCTACGAGTGGATAATGTTCGGGAACTGCGCCGTATGCCCTGTGTTTCTCGCCGAGACTTTGTAGCGTCGACGTGAGATCATCGCCACGCTCAACGCCAGCGACAACGACCGCCAGGGTTGCCGCGAGCGAGCTCTCCTGCTTCTTCATATCCGTATGGGCGAAGAGCGACCTGGTCTGTGGATATTGGGAGAACAGGCGCTGGTAAAAACTGTGTGCGAACTCCTCTTTGCGAGGTGCAACCATCTCGAAGCTTTCCTTGAGCAATGCTGCGTTCATGCCAGAAATATCATCCTTTCGATTAATAGGTGAAACGAGCAGTAAGGGCTCGCGGTTTGTGGACGCGACCTACATAGCTTGCGCCTGCTTGATATCATGAAATACGTTTTCCCCTTTTTGATTTGATATCACCACATTTGCCTGCTATATCAGAAGCATATCACAAAAGCAACATCCTATGCATTAATTTAGCATAGGAAAGTATTACGCAACCGTTATTTCCTCCTCCCCTACGAGTTGACAGGGCAGAAGCAACAATGCTACCATCCTACAGACAGGTGCTCACAAAAAGGAAAGGAATACATACGATGGCGTCTGCACGCATATTTGGTGCGCTACCGACGCTGGAGACCGAACGCCTGCTGCTACGAAAGATGCAGATGTATGATCTGGATGTGCGACCCGTTCAGCTAAAACTCGCCAGAGAGGCGAGGGGAAAGCTGGCAAGGGAAAGAACCTTGATAACTGATAATCCGATGTGAGGCGCAATTCCTCACCCGCGAGGTGAACGC
>Ga0137371_10003710_pt1 | contig 11962 bp, 19 predicted proteins | sample SagtaG_7_FD_104919 | JGI IMG/M metagenome (GOLD analysis project Ga0137371, IMG submission 104919) | Vadose zone soil microbial communities from Sagehorn Ranch, Mendocino, California, USA - Sage1_R_40_16 metaG | ecosystem: Environmental > Terrestrial > Soil > Vadose zone | place: USA... | reverse complement strand
AGGACTCATGTAGTGCAAAGTGGAGTGTCTCCGGCTACGATTGTTGACCTAAGCGAGGGAGTCACCTCCCCCGCTCGGCTTCAAAACCGTGCTTGACCGTTTCCGGTCACACGGCTCCTCAATAACAGGGTCTTTGTCACAGATACCAGGGGCACGCCGAGCGTGCCGTTCATCATGGCAATGTCGGTGGAGCAAGCATTTGTTGCTGAGTGCTTCTCCCCCTCCTTGACTCTTCGGAGTGACGTGATCGATTTCGATCACATCGGTATCCTGAAAGAGCAACTCGCACCAACGACATTTCCCTCGCTGCTTGCGCAGCAGGGCGCCTTTTACCCCATTAAAGAGGGGGTGGGTGCTCAGTCGTTGGCTCCAATAGAGGAGATCTCCGTCGTAGGGACTTGCCGTTCCTTTCACCTTGATATGCTTCTGGACGTGTGCTTGTCCGTGTTTCCACAACGTGGTTTCCTGGCTTCGAAACTGCCAGCCTTTTCCTTCCCGCACATGCCAGTATTTGTTTGCCATCCAGCGCCCTCCTTTGTGGGGATGGCGGTGTTTGGCCCACCGTCTCAATTGCAGGTAGAGCACGTTGTCACAGGAATGGAAGGTCTTTGACGCCGCCGTTCTGCGGTGGTAGTTGGCCCATCCCCGATTCACCCGATTCAACTCGCCAATGAGTTTTTCTTGAGAGGCATGCCGGTTTCTTTCGATGACCACCTTCATATCAGCTACGTGGCGTTTCACTGCCTCTTTGCTGGGAGTGATGATCGTTTTGAAGCCAAGGGGTTTGCCTCGCGGGTTCTTCCCCGTGTGGGTTTTGCTGGGCTTCAATTCCAACCCGATCGTGCTCAACCATGTGTCCAGAAGTTGCTTCGCTTTCTGCACTCCTGCCTCAGTGGGATGTAGAATGACCAGATCATCGGCGTAGCGGATGAGTTGAGGGACGCTTTCCTTGTAGGAGAAAGCCCCTCGTATCGCTGTTTCGATGCCATGCAAGGCGATGTTCATGAGTAAGGGTGACGCGACTCCCCCCTGCGGGGTTCCCTTGATTGTCTCATGAAAGCCATCATCATCCAGGATGCCAGCTTTGAGCCATGCTTTGATTACTCGTCGGACGGCTGGGTAGGAATGCAGTTTGTGGAGTAAGGCCGCGTGGGAGATGTTATCGAAGCAACCGGCGATATCCGCATCCAGCACGTATTTCGGCTGAAAACGGATCGCATTGAAGATGGCTTCTTTCGCATCCTGGGCGCAGCGGCCGGGTCGAAATCCATAGCTATTGGGCTCGAAGTGGGCTTCCCATTCCGGTTCCAGTGCGAGTTTGATCAGGCACTGATGAGCCCGATCGACCATGATGGGTATCCCTAAACCACGCTTTTCCACCTTTCCTGGCTTGGGTATCCACACGCGTCGAACGGGTTTGGGCGGGTTATGTCGCCACTGGTTCGGGTGGAGCTGTTCAGCCAGTTCAAATCGCTGGCCGGGTGGGACGGCTTTCACCCCGTCTACCCCGGCAGTATTCTTGCCCTGGTTGTCTTGCGTCACCCTTCGTACCGCAAGAAGGCGGGCGGCCCTGGATTTCATCAACAACTTCTGGAGTTTGTGGACGACTTGAATGTTGCCATGGTGACTAGCTTGAAAGATGCGCTTTTGTAGTCTGTACACTTGCTGCTCAAACCTGCGCCAGGGCAGCTTGTGCCAACTCTCACTCGCAGAGTCAGGTCCTGACCTGTTTCTGGGTGCCTTCGTGTGTGACATACGTGAAGGGCCTCTTTCTTCCCTGTCATCGTCCCCACGTCAGCGTATCCTCTGGCTTTCCCAGGGGCATTGGCTTCTTGGGGAATCCTTCTCACAAGAGCATGCGGGTGGTTCCTTGCTCATCAGATCGACCGCTGATGAGAGCCGCTTGCGAGTTACTCCGTTCCCATGATCCGTTTTGCGCTCCTTTAGGCGGGTGCTATCCACCGGGGATGTTTGATGAGTGAAAGGAGAGAATTCTACAGTTCTCCCCTCATAACTGATCCCATTACCGTTTGGTCAAGCCTGTCATCCTGTTTGGCTTGGTCGAATTTACGATGGTTCAGATACACCTTCAGTTGCCTTCGCCATGGGAGCCTGGCTTGGAAGGGGTCACGTTCAGGCTACGTTCCTCTTTCCCTCTCTGCCCGCTTCACGGATTGAGGACCAGTCGCTACCGTGGGGCAGGGCCATTCCACGTTCACCTCGTGGGGAAGAAATCGCGTCTTCCATCCGATCATGAGTTGTCAAGGTTCACTTCCTTGCCAGCCATCCCCTCGCTTGATGGAGCAAGTTTCGGCTGAACGGATCGCACCTAGAAACACTCGATGTACTCAAAGGTACTGCTTCTGGCTTGTGCTCGCGTCTGAAAGGACTCACCCTCAATGCATTCGCCCTTGAAACGATGGAAGAAACTTTCCATCGCGGCATTGTCGTAGCAATTGGCAGTCCGGCTCATGCTGACGACCATGCCTTCTTGCTGTAAGAGGGCTTGATAGCTCTGACTGGTAGAGGTACTGCCACGATCGGAATGGTGCAGTAATACAGCCTGTGGACGGCGACGAGTCATAGCCATCTCTAAAGCCTGGACGACCAGGCTCGCATCTTGAATGGCTGCCATCGACCATCCTACCACCATGCGCGAAAATAAGTCAAGCACCACCGAAAGGCGCGAGCCAGCCTTCGGCGGTCCAAATGGAGGTCGTATCGGCCACCCATTTGGTGTCGGGCTCTTGAGCGTGGAAGTCGCCTTGAAGCAGATTGGGAGCCACCTGTGCGCTTGGATCGCTGTGCGGAGTGATCGTGTGATGACGCGGTTTGCGCGCCGCCAGTCCCTGTTCTCGCATCAGACGAGCGACTCGCTTGCGCGCACAGCTGATCCCTTGTGCTTGCAGTTCGGCATGCACCCGTGGACTGCCATAGACGCCTCGATTCGCCTGGAAAGCGGTCTTGACTTGTTCAGCCAGGTGGGCATCTTCTCGGCTGTGCTGACTAGGCGCCCGCTTGCACCAGGCATAGTACCCGCTCGCAGACACCTCCAGCACCCGGCACATCAGTGTCATAGGATACGCGGGCCGAGGCTTCGCAAGGAACTGAGAGCTCATGGCGGGCCGCGCGAAAAGATGCCCAGCGCTTTTTTTAGGATATCACGCTCCTGCTTGACGATTTCCAGTTCGCGCTTGAGGCGGCGCACTTCCTCTTCTTGAGCCGTCTGATGGCCGCTGCCTGGGAAGGCTTCGGGTCCGTGCTCAGCCAACTCTTTGCGAAATTTCTGGATCGACGTGTCAGAGAGGCCCAGCTCGCGGGCCACTTGCGCGATTGGCTTGCCACTGGTCTGCGCCAATCGCGCCGCTTCGCGCTTCAACTCGACGGTATAGGTCTTTTGAACCTTTGCCATGATCTTTTTCCTCCTCCTCGGGTAGTATACTCGAAGCTTCTACTCCTCCACCAATTCGGGACAAGATCAGAGAGCCAGGTTATACTTATGTGCACTACATCACAACAGTGGCATTGGCAACTGCTTCTTCAAAGGAAGATCGATGCCAGAACGTCAACCCGTTATAGGACCTCTGCCACGTGAACACATGACTGCCAATCAGAGAGCGTATATGGAGTATGTGGACGCGCTCCGAGCAGACGATCCCGCTAGCGCACTGAGAAAGGCTCTCACACCTGGCTTTATCGCCCACGATCTGCCAGAAGGGCACCATGATTTAGAAAGGCCCCATAGCATTTCGTGAGAGATTGCACACTCTGCTTCCTGACCAAGAAGTCAACGTGAGAGTGATGCTCGAAGTAGGAGACCAGGTCGCTGGCTACGGGACCATCACCCAGACAGACCCAACGAGCGGGCAACCTTTCACCTTTGGAGTTCTCAATCTGGTTCGTGTCGAAAGTGGGAAGGGTGCGGCACGGTGGGGCACATTTGATGACCCGGAAGGCAAGTTTCTGGAAGTGTGCAGAACATTACTCGCAGAGCAAGCTCGACTGCAGGAAGCTTTGACTCCTCACCTCGCCATCTCTGCAAGATCGGTGGCAGAAGGTGTCCCTGTCTCTTGCATGTTTCGTCACACATGAAGGTGGGAAAAGGCAGCGTTACATGATGTGGCGGCGTCTCTTTTCTCGTCCTCCAAGGCTGGTGCTGGTTCCAGATACTCTCCGCGCCACCGCTTTCTGGCAGAAACGCGCCAGGATATTTCGACAAATGACAAGTGTGTAAATTAAACTGGTCGAATGTTGCTCATTGTGCTATGGGCGAGAGGTCTCAGAACCCATAAACATCGTCAATGGTGAGACGTTGATGATGAAAAGAGCAAAGCATTCGCCCCATTGAATGGTGCAATTTCCGGGTTGCAGCAAGAAATGCTTGACAGAAAGGTCTCGTTCTGCAGAGACAGTGAGGGATTGCAATGCTGAAGTATCAAGAATTCATCCCACATCCCGTGCTCCAAGACTGTGTGAAGCGCTTCTGGATCCTGGAAAGAGCCTACACGGCACAGGCGTGCCTCGAGGAGGTGGTCCCTAACGCCTGTGTCGAACTCATCCTGAATTTTGGCAGCCCCTCTGTGCAGCTTGGCAGCACACCCCCGCGTGAGTTGCCGAAGGTTTGCCTCGTTGGCTTGCAAAGCCAGCCATTCCTTGTGCAGGCCAGTGGTGTGGTCAAAATCGTCGCAGTCCGCTTCTTCGCCTGGGGGGTGCTTCCCTTTCTCAAGCCTCTCGCAGAGCCAAATAGCACGACGAACGTTGAACTTGATGAGGCGTGGGGCCAGGTGGTCACTCAGGTGGCAGCCAAGGTTGAGACCGAGAAGTATCAGCAAGCGGTCGAGGAGCTTGAAGCGTTTCTGATTGGCAAGCGTCTGACCACCTGGTTTGACCCAGGGCAGGTGCGAGAGGCAGCCAAACGGCTCTACGAGACGAAAGGCCAGGTGCGGGTGGCCGACCTGGCCGCTTCCCGCCATCTGTCGGTGCGCCAGCTACAACGGCAGTTTGCCGAGACAACTGGTGTCTCCCCCAAGAGGCTTGCCCGAACCATCCGCTTTGAAACCATCCGCAACCGCCTGATGTGTGAGCCAGACGCCAACCTGACGGATCTGGCCTACGAATGTGGGTATACCGATCAAACCCATTTCATCCATGACTTTCAGGCGTTCGCAAACAAGACACCTGGAGAGTTTGCTCAGCAGATGCACAAGTTGCAGGCTCTGCTGCGCCAGAACGAACATGTCGTCTTTTTACAATCGCCGTCGTCCATGCTGGATTATACTGAGAACAACTCACCGAGAAGCAAAGGAGGAAAACGAGATGAAGAAGCGCACCATGACCTGCGGCCTTCTGGTGAAGGACTACGACGAAGCACTTGACTTCTATACGAAGAAGCTAGGGTTTGTGGTGGTTGAGGATGTGCCACTGGGTCAGGAAAACCGGCGCTAAAAGCTCAAAAAACTTGTGTAGAGGTATCTCTAGGAGAAAGGATCATTCATGAACCAGAACCAAACGAAAACCAACGAAGCTCAAATCCGTGAATTAGTCGAGAATTGGGCGAGTGCCGTTCGGAATAAAGATATGGAAGCGATACTTGCGCATCATGCGCCTGATCTGCTGATGTTCGATGTCCCCCCGCCGCTTCAATTGAAAGGTATCGAGGCCTATAAAGCATCGTGGAGTGAGTTTTTCTTCTGGCTAGAGAGGGGAGGCACCTTCGAGCTGAGCGACCTAAGCGTAACGACAGGTACCGACGTTGCCTTTTGTCATGCCCTTATTCACTGTGGCAATCCTCGTTCCAGCGGTCGGAAGGACGATCTTACCGTCCGGTTAACCATTGGTTTAAAGAAAGTGAATGGCCAGTGGACTATTGTGCACGAACACCATTCAGAGCCAGCTGAGTAGGGCACCGAACTGGTACGAGCAAAGGAAAGCCGCTCTTTGAAGACATGGGATAGTGGAGCAATCTTAAGCTGATAGATACGATAGTTTTGGAGCCGATGCGTTGTACAGAACGCAAATAAGTCGTGTATAGTACGTAAGTCGTATCGGTGAATCGGAGGTTGTATGGCAAAGCAGAACACACCAAACACAAAACAAGTCCTTGACCGCAACATTACTGCCCTCAACGCCAGGGACATAGATGGGTATCTCGCCAACCAGAGGCCAGACGTTGAGTTCGTGCTTCCTGGAGGTGTCACGCTGCATGGGCGCGACCAACTAAGGCAATATACCGAAGCCCTTTGGAAGGCATTTCCAGATGGTGCTCTGACCTTCGGAGATCAAGTTCTTACCGAAGACGCAGCGGCCACCGAGGTCGTGTTTACCGGCACACATGCTGGTCCGATGATGACACCCAACGGTCCGATTCCACCAACTGGCAAACGCATCACGACCCACTCGGTATCGATCTTGCGAATTAAGGACGACCTGATTGCTTCGGAGCATGTGTATTTCGATCAGCTCGAAATGATAACGCAACTCGGCTTGAAGCCAGCCGCTCCGGGCCCCAACGACCACCCTGTTTAATGACTCACATGCTGACAGGTTGCTATCACACTGAGAGCGTGTCCGAAAAGGCCAGAGAGGGGTTCCGGTGGCATGTGTCAAAAAGGACAATTGAGCAAAAAGGAGACGATATGTTAGCAAAGCCATTTGAAACCGACAGTTCGCAATCGGTAAGTCATGAGAAGAAGCAGAGCAGATCTGGCAGATGGTTCTTCCAGATTGGGGCAGTGGCAGCCATTGTCGGCTCGCTGCTGGGGTTAGTCGGCAATCTCATCCACCCAGCAACAACGGGCCTGGACACCAATGCTGTGGCTCACGTGATCGCCCTTAGTGAGGCCTGGACTGCTATTCATCTGCTAATTGTTGTTGGGTTGATTTTCATGCTCGGTGGGCTCGTCGCCATTTGCAGCTCGATCAAAGGAGAATTAGCGGGTACATTGGCCCAGTTGGGTTATGTCGCTGTGATCGCGGGGATCACTGTTGGGCTGATAACGGTCATCCTCGATGGTGTCGGCGCCAAGCACATCGCTGATGCGTGGGCAGCGGCGCCTCCTGATGAAAAAGCAGCCGCCCTGCGTATCCTGCAGGCTGAAGAGATCCTCAACTTTGCTCTGGCCTCACTCTTCAACATTCTCTTTGCTGGCGTCACCTTCATTCTGCTTGGTCTGGCAGTGGCTTTGAGCCAGGTGTACCCTCGCTGGTTGGGATGGATAGTTGTGGTCGCTGGTCTCGGCTCAATAGTGGCCGGTCTGATTCAGGCAAACACGGGCGAGTCCACTTCGGTAACCCGAATCCTAACCATCATCTTCCCCACTATTCTCACCCTGTGGACGGCGGTGTTGGGAGTGTTGTTGTTCCGAATGGCGTCTTCACTGGACTCAGAATGACAAACTCTGGTATTGCGCACCTGCGACTGCGCAAAAGGACGATGGTGACCGGATGTTCCGATGGTTCCTCCGGCTGTTTCCTTGTTTTCTTTTCTTACGCTCTTTTTGAGCGGGAGAGCGATCAGCTAGCGATTGCATATGCCTCCTCAGATGTGTCATGGTATCGTACTTGTATTACAACGAGACTTTATCAGCGCAGTCCCTGCAACTGGGCAAGCAGTCGCTTGCGATGGGAGCAACAGGCGGCGTAGTTGTGACGTTGCTGATAAGCGATCAAAGCCAACACTGCAGGCAGATCCAGCACGGGCTGGGGCAGGACCGCCTGCAAGAGCAAGCGGACCTGAGCGACGCTGAGCGGGAGGGAGGAGTGCGAGTCCAGGCTAGGCACCTCATCCGGTGTGGGCAAGGAACGTGTGGCTGTCGGCCGCAAGAGTTCCCCTCTCTGGTTTAGACGCTGTTGCCATCGAACCAGCAAATGATGAGCGAGCATGACGAGAGTCATGTGATGGTGCCAGCCGCACCAGAGGCGCAGCTCATAGTGGTTCATGCCCAGTTCACCCTTGCACTCGGCCAAACACGTCTCGAGTGGGAAGCCGCATCCCGCTCACGCGCACGAAGGTCGAGAGCGGTGTCTCAAGAGGAGCGTTACTCAGATAGAACTTCCATTCCGGCTCCGAGGCTTCACCTGCTTGGCCAATTCCTCCACCGTCATTTTGGCCGGACTCGAGGGATGCAGCCGCTCCCGCAGGTGTGCAGGTCCTTTGCGCGAAGGGGTTTGCGGGGGCACCCAACGGCTCGGACGCGAACGCTCCGTCTGCCCGTCGGTTTCCAGAAGTGGCCAGACCTTGGTATCCCGCGGCATCTCAGCCAAATGCCACAATCCTGCCCCGGCAAAGCGTTCCAGGAAGGCGGGCGAGTCGCCGTATCCCTCGTCGCACACCACGAGAGCGCGCTGTGAGTCTGCCGTCAGCCATGACCTTCTCGACCAACTGGGCTGCCAGCTCATGTTTGGTCTCTGCAAGGGGCCTGGTCGGGAATCCGGCAGTCCTGCCACCGTGTCTTGTGATCCTCCTCAAACCAGGACTCGGGCAGATAGAGACGCCGGTCCAGTAACGTCGCGCCCTTGCGACTGGCATAGCCTAAGAAGATGCTCGCCTGGCAGTTATCTTTCTTGCCGGTGTTTCCGCACCGTCTCTCGCGCCACACCTGCCGAGTGATCCCCATGCTTGGGAAAGTCCGAGCCATTGACGATGAGCACGCCATCCTCCTCACCTAGCGTCTCGTTCACCAAGCGCTGGTGTTCGGCCAAGATGGCCTCATCATGCCATCTGCCTTCCCCAATGAACTGCTGGAGGGCGCGCACCCGCCGTTCCGTATGCGGCCCCACTCCTAACAGGCACAGAGCCATCGCTTCAACATTCTTACGGGGGACATCGGCGGTAAGCAATCCGAGCAGATAGACTTGCGCCCATTCCTTGTGTTCACGTCGGTAGAACAACGGAGCAAAGTGCTGGTGGTAGGCCACCAGTTCTTCGGCCAGGGAGACCACCTCTTCCGGGGTCAATTCCTGTACCGCCAGCCGGTCCGTAGAAGGCGGCTGGTCGGTGGTGACATCAAGCACAGCAGACGTCGGATTTCACCTCCAGGAGCGTACTTCCCTTCAGTCTACCAAAAAGACTCGTTGTAATACTAGGCATCGCTTTCTTTCACCGCGCCATGGGAGGCCGGTTCCAGGTTCTGGTCGGACGAGGCTGCACCCTTGAGCTTGCGCAGCAGCACGACTGCCGCTATAGCCATCAAGAGCGCGATGCCTCCACACAGGGTGAACAGGAGCATCGATGCATCAGCGAAGGCTGCACGGGCCGCTTCTCTGAGCGCCAAGCCAATAGAGTCAGGCAACTGGGAGGCCACTGCCAGCGCGACGCCAAGCGTGTCTTGCGCCGCCTGGCGCGCCTGAGGCCCGACCTCGTGTGGGATGGTGCCCGACAGTTCGTGGCGATACACCGCGATTGCAAGGCTCCCCAAAAGCGCGATCCCCAGCGCCCCACCCAACTCCGAAGAAGTCTCGGAGACCCCAGACGCCGCACCAGCTCGCTCAGGTGGGACGGTCCCAACGATCAGGTCGGTAGAGAGGGTGCCGACTGGCGCGATGCCCAGAGTGAAGAGAACCGATCCGGTCACGACAATCCAGAGGTCTCCGGCTCCACCTAGTCTCGTCAGCACACCGAAGCCAACGGCCATGAGCACCAGGCCAGCAGCCATCACGTAAGCCGGACGAGCGATGCGCACGAACATCGGCGCGAGCAGGGAGCCGACGACGAGGCCGATGCTCGAGGGCAGCGTCCACAGCCCGGCTTCCCAAGGCCCCATGCCGAGCACGAGTTGCAGGTACTGCGCAATGAAGAGAAAGGCTGCGAATGCCACGAAAAAGCTGAGCGTGTTGATGATCAACGAGGCGCTGAAGGTGGGCAAGCGGAAGAGCCTCAGGTCAAGAAGGGGATGGGCCAGATGCCGCTGGCGGCGGATGAACACGGCAAAGAGAACCAGACCTGCGAGGATGGCTAGCAGTGATTGCCATCCTGGGCCATCCTGGGCGAACTGCTTGATGCTGTAAATCACAGCCAACACGGCGATCAGCGACAAGGCCGCGCTGACCAGGTCCGGCCGGCCCGCACCCGGATCTCGGTATTCCGGCAACAGCCGTGGCCCGAGCACCAGGAGCAGCAGCATCACCGGGACGGCCACCAGAAACACGGAACCCCACCAGAAGTGAGTGAGCAGCATCCCGCCGACCAGCGGGCCGATGGCGGCACCAGCCGAGAAGCTCGCAGACCACATCCCGATGGCGAAGGTGCGCTGCTGCGGGTCAAGGAACATGTTGCGAATCAGGGACAGGGTGGAGGGCGCCAGGGTCGCCGAGGCGATGCCTTGCAGTGCGCGAGCCGCGATCAGCATCTGGGCGCTGGTAGAGAAGGCAGCTGCTATAGAGCAAAGGCCGAAGGCGGCGGCTCCGATCAAGAGGAGCCGGCGGCGACCGATGAGGTCACCCAGCACTCCCATGGGAATAAGCGATCCGGCCAGCAGAAAGCCGTAGATGTCGACAACCCAGAGCAACTGAGAGCTGGTCGGCTGGAGGGCTGCGCTGAGCTGTGGGACCGCCAGATCCAGCACGGTCGCGTCCAGGGAATAGAGCACACAGGCAAGTGCAATGACGGCGAGCCCAATCCACTCGCGGCGAGAAGCGCGGGGGAAAGCATCGGCCTCGTTTGCGATGATCTTTATGTTCCTGGCGGCCATACAAGTGCTCCTTTCCTTTTGAGGCTGCTTCTTCTTTGATGATTTTTAGTGTGGTCCATCCAGAAAACCTTTCAAACCCATATTTCTTGCCCTAAAGCTCACGTGATCGCACGGCGCGTCGTGATCGGCTCCGACACGACCACACGGTTGCTGTCGGGCTCTTTCTGGCTGTGGCCTGGACACCACCACAGAGGCTCGTCTCCCGGGGACGCGTCAGCGCTTGAACAGGCTGACATGTGCCTTGGTCTGCGACCAGCGGCCCCAGACGACCAGGGTGCTCAAGAGCAACTGGACGAGCGGGAGCCAGGGGCCATCGCCCAGGATCAACAGGTTGGTGACGGTTGGGCCCACCAACAACGCGGCCAGGCCGGAGAGCCTCGGGATCAGCAGGCCGATGGCACCAGCGATCTCCAACGCGCCGACCACGTACCGCAACCACTGACCGACACCGATGGTGGTGAACATGTCCATCACCTCCGGAGAGCTGCTGAGCTTGAGAAACCAGCCATTGCGAACTGGAGCACCCACAGCGTGATGCTGAGGACACGCTCCCACGTCGAAGTCTTCGCTGTCAGGGGTTCGCTTCCCATTTTCAAAGGTTTCGGTAGCCCACGGGACTCATCCCCGTGGTCCGTGCCAACTCTTTGTCCGCGACCGACGCGAATTGAGTACGGCAGGCGCACTTCGTCTTGCCGTCGTGCTCTTCGAACGCCACTGTTATCAGTGCTTTACTTCAAAGCTATCGGTGTAAACAAGCTGCAAAGGGGGCACGATCTCGCGATGAACGCCCGAGAACGCGTAATCCTTGCCAGAGGAATTGCGCTGGACAAAGCGCCAGGCACCACCGGGTCTCATATCCATCTTGTCAACAGGGGTCGTAAGGCTTTTCGGTCCCCCACCATGGCGGCACAAGATGTGGATCGGTCCAAGCCTTAAACACAAGTTCGCCCAGCGCATCGCAGATGTGAGTGATGGTTAATTCCTTTTAACCCCCCGGCTCCTGGTTCAGGAAGAGCTTGTTGCCGTAGAGGTCTTCAAGCATCACGCCAGTGCCGTAGGGCGAAACTGCAGGTTCTCCATGAAAGGTGATGCCGAGTGCTTTCATGCGTCGGTACTCGCCCATGCAATCGTCGGTGTCTATCCCCAGCAGGGGAAAGCTCCCGGATTGCTTGCCGATGAGCGCCAGGTCGTCCTCGCTGTGGGCTTCATGCAGTGCCAGGACACCGTCCTGATTGCCCGGCAGACTGATGGTCACCCATCTGTCCTCGCCGATT
>Ga0137371_10003706_pt1 | contig 11978 bp, 7 predicted proteins | sample SagtaG_7_FD_104919 | JGI IMG/M metagenome (GOLD analysis project Ga0137371, IMG submission 104919) | Vadose zone soil microbial communities from Sagehorn Ranch, Mendocino, California, USA - Sage1_R_40_16 metaG | ecosystem: Environmental > Terrestrial > Soil > Vadose zone | place: USA: California... | reverse complement strand
CTTGTCGATCTTGTGCGCGATCTGGTCGAAATTTTCCTGTCGAACGACGACGCGAATTAGTTCTTCGCCGCCAAGTCGGACGCCATCGCGCTCAATCGTTTCGCTGGCCCGTCGTTGATACGAAAACGGATCGAACGAGAGCTCAGCGTTGAGAGTTGGTCCGAGCCGGACTGGCGTTTGTTGAGGGTTGAGTGTTTTCGTTTCAACCATTGCGACCAATGCGCGGGCAACCGGGATTTCGTGCGGACTGTCTTCGGTCAACGAAACGCGGATGGTGTCGCCAATGCCATCGGCCAGGAGCGAACCGATTCCGATTGCGCTCTTGATTCGCGCGTCTTCGCCCTCGCCGGCTTCAGTCACGCCGAGATGGACGGGATAATTCCAATCGGGGCCAAGCTCATTCAATCGCGCCACCAGCAACCGATAAGCCGCGATCATGATTTTCGGGTTGCTCGCCTTCATCGAAAAAACGAACGCGTGATAATCCAGATCGCGCGCGATCCGGGCGAACTCGAGCGCGCTCTCCACCATTCCCAGGGGTGTGTCGCCGTATCTATTTAGAATGCGGTCGCTGAGCGAGCCGTGATTCGTCCCGATTCGCATGGCGATGCCGCGCTGCTTGCAAAGATCGACCAGGGGCGTGAATCGCTCGCGGATGCGATTCAATTCGCCGGCATATTGCTCGTCCGAGTACTCGCGGATGACGAATTTTTTCGAGTCGGCATAATTGCCGGGATTGATCCGGACTTTGTCGACCCATTTAGCCGCTTCCATCGCGGCTTCGGGTTTGAAATGGATATCGGCTACGATTGGCGCGTTGCAGCCGCGCTCGCGCAATCCCTTCACGATATTTTCTAGATTGCGCGCGTCCTTCACCGTCGGCGCGGTAATCCGGACGATCTCGCAACCGACGTTCGCCAGCTCAATCGTCTGCTGGATCGACATCTCCGTGTCCATCGTGTCGCACGTGATCATCGATTGGACGCGAATCGGATTGTTCCCGCCGATGCCGACGTTGCCCACCCGCACCTCCCGCGAGGCGCGGCGACGAAACGAGAATGGTGACGCGCAGTACTTCACGAGCGCAAATCTAAAGCGGCGCGCGAGCGGCGCAATCCGCTTAGGCGTTGGCACATTTCTTTCATTTTTCTGAAGAAGTGGAGTCCAATTCCTGGGAAAACCACAAAAGAAGTGTGCCAACTTTACGGCGGGAGCCACTGAGCGCAGCGAATGTGGCTAGGGAAGCCGGGCGCCTAGCGCAATAGCCGCCGTAAACAGCCCGCGCGCTTCGCCGCGTGCTGATGTAGCTTGAAATCCTCTCGTGCTGTCGCACTCAAACAAAGGATATTAAGCTAGGGCACGTCCCGATCTTTGGTCTGCGACTGCGGAGCGTATTTATCGAGGACGCGTTTCACGAATGGCAAATCCTGGACATCGAAAAAGCTGATATAAGCAATCGCGCCAATGATCAAAATCGTGCAGGCGCCTTGGACAACTTCGAGCACGCGGATGTTGAGAGGTTTGCGCCGGATCGACTCAATCAGCCCAAACAAGATGTGCCCGCCGTCCAGCACCGGAATTGGCAGCATGTTCAAGATCGCGAGATTGACGTTCAGGACTACGCTCAGCCAAAGGGCCAGTTGCCAGCCGCGCTCGCTCACGAAGAACAAATAATAAATTCGCCCAATCCCGATCGGGCCGCTCAGGTGCTGCAGTTTGATGTCGGACTTGGGCGAAGCGACCGCGCCAAGGGTGTTCAATGTGCTCGTCACGCTGTTATGAACCAGTTCCAACGGACTCGGGTGCGCGATCGACATTTGTCCGCTCGTGTCCCATTGAATTCCGATCCGGGGCTGCATTTTTCCGTCAGTTGGCAGCGGCACCGGTTTGACCGGCGCTTCGAATCTCGAACCGCTGCGCTCCACCTCGAGCGTCAATGTTTCGTCCGGATGTTTTTTAATGTACTCGAGCAGCGCGATCGGATTGTAGATCGGCGTGTGATTGAATCCGCGAATGACGTCGCGCGGGCGCAATCCAGCCGCTGCCGCCGGCGTGTTCGGTTCGACTTTATCGATGATCGCTGTTTCCGCGGGCAGGATGAGCAATTGGCGAACACTTTTTCTGCGCCAGCCGCGCGTCTCGGCTTTGTAGGGCTCTACGTTGACCATTTGCACTTGTCCGCCGCGCTCGAATTTCACCGGAACGGTCTCACCTTCACTGCGGACAACCGCCCAGCTCACGCTGTCATTCATTCCGAGAAAACGAGTCACTGGTTTTCCATCCACTTCTAAAATCTTGTCGCCCGGAAGCAGGCCCACTTTTTCCGCTGGCGAATCGGGCATGATGTAACCAATAACGGTGGTGGTGTCGGATTCGCTCACCGGATAGCCGACAACCCAAACGACGGCGGCAAAAACCACCGCCAACAGCAAACTGAAAAACGGACCGGCCACGGCCACGATGATTTTATCGAGCGCTGATACGGGCGGAAGCTGCGCGCGATCGACGTCCGCTTTTCCTTCGATGATGTCCATTGGCGCGAGCTGAGGCAGCGCCACGAAACCGCCGAACGGCAGCGAGCCTAACGAATATTGGACGCCGTTGATTTTCTTTTTCCAAAGCGGTTTGCCGAACCAGACGCCGAATTTCTCGACGTAAAGACCGCGCCAGCGCGCCGCCAGAAAATGCCCGATCTCGTGCACCACGATGAGGAGATTGAAAATGACCAGGACCTCGAAGATGACGAGGATGACGCGACCGATGTGAAGAATCATTGCGCTAGCTGATTATTTTCCCCCGATGGCGGCGGTCGCTTCCGCGCGCGCCCACTGATCGGCGGCCAATATCGCATCGAGATCGGGATGTGCAACGGCGCGATGTCGATCCATGACTTGCGCCACCGTTTCCCAGATTTGCGGAAAACGGAGACGTCGATTCAAAAACGCCGCCACCGCGAGTTCGTTGGCGGCGTTCATCACCGCGGGCAAAGTCCCGCCGGTCTCGCCCGCCCGACGAGCGAGATTGAGCGCCGGAAAATCTTCGTAACGCGGCGGAAAAAATTCCAATTTCGACAGGGTCGAGAAATCGAGCGGCGGCAGCGTGTTTGGAACGCGGTCCGGCCAGGTCACTGCGTATTGAATCGGAAAACACATGTTCGAGTAGCTCAACTGCGCCAGGGTCGAACCGTCCGCGAATTCCACCATCGAGTGCACGACGCTTTGCGGATGAATCACAACTTCGACGCGATTCATCTCCACCCCGAAAAGCCAGTGCGCCTCGATCATCTCGAGACCTTTATTGAACAGCGTCGCCGAATCGATGGTGATCTTCGGGCCCATGTTCCAGGTCGGATGCTTGAGCGCTTCCTCGACCGTAACATCGACAAGCTTATTTGCCGGCGTTTCCCGAAATGGCCCGCCTGACGCCGTCAAAATAATCCGGCGAGCTTCCGACGTGCGGCCGTCGAGACATTGAAAGATCGCGTTGTGCTCGGAATCGACCGGCAGAATTTTCACGCCGCGTTTCTGAGCCGCGTCCGTGACAGCCTCACCCGCCATCACCAGAATTTCCTTGCTCGCTACCGCCAGATCTTTGCCCGATTCAATCGCATCCAGCGCTGGATGTAATCCGGCCGTGCCAACAATCGCGATCAGAACCATGTCCGCGTCATTAAGTCGCGCGATTTCGCGCAAGCCATTCTCGCCGACAAAAATTTTCGGCTGATATTGAAGTTTCGCTCGCAAGAGGTCGATCTTGCGGTCGTCCACCAGACAGACCGCTCCCGCGCGGGTCTTGTTCGCCGCGGTGGCCAGCTTTTCGGCATTGCTGTTCGCCGCCAACCCGACAATTTCCATCCGCTCCGGAATGTCATGCGCCACTTTCAGCGTGCTGTCGCCGATCGATCCGGTCGCGCCCAAAAGAACGACGCGTTTACGTTTCATTTTTTCGACAGAATGAACAGAATCTACAGAATCACTTTCGACTTGGAAGCAGCAGAGTTTGTCTTTGGTAAACGAAACTTTTTCTTAAATTCCAACCGATCTGCGCCAAAGTTTAGTAGCAACCCTTCGTTCAGCCCAGTTGCGGTGAGGTAATTTACCAGCTGAATTTCATGGGGTTTTGCCAAAGTTTGAATCGCTTTGACTTCAACGATCACTGAATCGTTGACCAATAGATCGGCCGCGAACGCGCCGACAATCTGCCCATCGTACGTCACACTGATTGGCTCTTGCGCTTCGGACCTGAGTCCACCCTTCCGCAATTCCCAAATGAGCGCATTTTGATAAACCGATTCAAGAAATCCTGGTCCGAGAGTCGAGTGTATTTTCATTGCGAGACCAATGATTTGGCCACACAAATCATAGGTTTCCGGTACCTCTTCGATTCTGTTCATTTTGTTCATTCTGTCAGAAATTTTCACGACACCCGAAATCCAGGTCCGAGCGCCGAGTGAACTTTGATCGCAGCTCCAATTATCTCGCCGCAGAGATCGTATGCTTTTGGCTCCTCCTCCATTCTGATCATTCTGTTTATTCTGTCAGAAATTTTCACGACACCCGAATCACCAGGCGCAGATAAAAAAACAAAAGCGGCGCGGTGAAGAGTAGGCTGTCGATCAAATCGAGGGCGCCGCCAATTCCAGGCAGTAAATTTCCCGAATCTTTCACGCCGGTGCTGCGCTTGATGATCGATTCGGCGAGATCGCCAATCACGGCGGCAAAGCCGAGCAGCAGTCCAAGCACCGTGGCGTGTGTCCAACTCAACATCGACAAGTGCCCCGGCATCAATTTGAACAAGGCCAAACTGCAAGCCAGGGCAAAACCAAGCGCGCCGAAAAATCCTTCCCACGTTTTTTTGGCGCTGATTTGCGGAACCATCAGATGCCGTCCGATCGCGCTGCCGGTGAGATACGCTCCCATGTCGCTGAATTTGGTGACTGCGATTAGGTACAAAACGTAGAACTGTCCGGTGACCATACCAACGCTGGCTCGCGGAGTCAGGTACACGATCTTGGTAATGAAATTGAACAGCCAAAGCACGTAAAGCAGACCAAACAGAGTGTACGCCATCGTCTGCAGCGGCTCATCGTGCCGCAATCGCGCAAACATTTGCCGGGCGAACATCGTCAGCAGAAAAAAGAACAACAGCGCCACTTCGAAGTCGTAGGAACCGGCCGGGCCGATGGTGGAAAAATAATGAAAACTTCCGGCCAGCATGATCGCTCCACAGAACAATCCGATGATTTTGAAACTCGGCAGCTGCGCGTGGTCGAGCATCCGATAAAATTCGAGCAGCGCGATCAAACCAAAGACGCTAATCAACAACCAAAAGAAAATTTCGTACCCGGAAAACGCGATCAGGAGCGCGATCGACCACAGCACGACCGTGCTGACGAACCGCAGAATAAAAACGGAGCGCGGCTTTTCCGTCTCTGAGGCGGGTTGTTCAAGCGTCGCCGGCATTTGACGGGATTTTCCCGATCACCGCGAGGTTTGTCCACAGATTACGCAGATTTCCGCCGATTAATTTCACAAACTCTTTTCTGCTGAATCTGTGTGAATCTGCGAAATCTGCGGATAGACTTATTCCGTGCAGAAAACGATGCAGGCCGTGGTAAAGGCGAAAGCCGAGCCCGGTTTGTGGCTCGAGCAGGTGCCCGTTCCCGAGGTTGCGGGTGATGACGTCCTCATTCGAGTCCTCAAGACGTCAATCTGCGGCACCGACGTACATATATATAACTGGGACGCCTGGGCCCAGAAAACGATCCCCGTGCCGATGACAATCGGGCACGAGTTTGTCGGAGTGGTCGATCGCGTCGGCGACCACGTCAAAGGTTTTGCCAAAGGCGACCTCGTGGTCGGTGAAGGTCACATTACGTGCGGCCATTGCCGCAATTGTCTGGCCGGTCGCCGTCACCTTTGTCCGAACACGCAAGGCGTCGGCGTAAATCGAAACGGCGCCTGGGCCGAGTTCGTCGCCATCCCGCAATCGAATTGTTGGCACGCCGACCGGTCGATTCCGCTCGATGTTCTTTCGTGTTTCGATCCGTTAGGCAACGCCGTTCACACCGCCCTCTCGTTCGATCTCGTCGGTGAAGACGTGCTCATCACCGGCGCGGGTCCGATCGGTTGCATGGCGATTCCAATCTGCAAACACGCCGGCGCGCGTCACGTCGTGATTACTGACGTGAATCCATATCGAGTCGATCTCGCGCGCAAGATGGAGGCCGATCTTGCGATCGATGTGCGCAAGGGAAAACTAGTCGACGCCATGCAAAAACTCGGAATGAAAGAAGGCTTCGACGTCGCGCTCGAAATGTCCGGCAGCCCAAAAGCATTCGACGATATCCTTCCGAACATGTTTCACGGCGGCAAAATCGCGTTGCTCGGTATTATGCCCGGCACGTCCGCGATCGACTGGAACGTCGTCGTCTTCAATCAATTGACGATCAAAGGAATTTACGGCCGCGAAATGTACGAAACCTGGTACAAAATGACTGCGCTGATTCAATCCGGCCTCGACATTTCACCCGTCATCACCCACCGCTTCCCTTACCCCAAATTCAAGGAAGCGATCGAGCTGATGAAATCCGGCAACTCCGGCAAAATCGTGCTCGATTGGGAGGCTACTGGTCCTTAGGAGGGCTTCATAACTAGCCTCTGATGCCTCAAAATTAGGCCAAAAGAACCTCGACTTTCCGCGGCCCTTTAAGTAAGAAACCGGCTCGTGTCACAACCAGAAAGCCAGCCTGTTATGGATGAGGGCGGCGCCGTCTTCACCTGTGGGGACAATTTCTACACGGACCGCGATGTTATCGATGCCGCTCTTTTCCGGGGCGAACTACACTCAGTCCGGGCGGAATTGCTACGCTGCGTGGAGTGTGAAAACCAATCCGGCGACGCTGAGATGGACGATGCAACCATTGACGCGGCGGTGGAGAAATTTCGCTACGACCGTGATCTGATCACGGCCGAGGAAGTGGAGCAATGGCTCGAAGTGCGCAGCCTGACGATGGATGACTTCGGCGAATATTTCGCACGGCACTACTGGGGAGACAATTTGAAGGGCAACGTTGCGACGGAAACAACTGATTCCCTTTCGGCGCCGGAGGAAATGCGCGCGCTGCTCCGAGCAGAGCTTATTCTCTCCGGCGAATTCGACCGCATGGCGACGCGCTTGAGCTGGCGCGTAGCCGGTGGCCAGGAAGTGAAGGAAGATGTCGATCTTGCGAATGAAAGAACCGAGTTCTTCAAGGACGCGGGCATTAATGAAAAAACCTTGCCCACCTGGCTGAATGGAATCGGACGCGACCAGCAGTGGCTCAACGAGATGCTGCGACTGGAAGCGATCCATAACCGAATTCGCGCTCAGCTTCTCACGCCGAAGAACCGGCAGCGCGAACTGTCCGGCCTGCGCTTGTCCTTGACGCGACTGGAGGTAGAAATGCTGGAGGTCGAATCGAAGGACGCCGCGAGCGAAGCGTCGCTTTGCGTAAAGGTGGACGGACTTTCCATGGAAGAAGTTGCCAAGGAGGGGCGTTATCCGTATCGGCAGCAACAGCTTTTGGTCGAAGACGTGGAGCCCGAGCTCCAGCAAAAGTTTCTGAGTGTTCCCGCGGGAAGTGTGCTCGAGCCAATCGCGCGCGGAGATGGCTTTCAATTGTGCCGGATCGTGAAAAAAGTGGAACCTAACGCGGACGATCCGGTTGTGCAGGAGCGCGTGGACAAACGGCTCCTCGAGCTTCATTTCGCCGGGCTCGTCAGCAACCACGTCCAGTGGCAGAGGCCGATGACCAAATGAAAACGGAAGAAGATGCCGCCTTAAGACGTTCGTCGTTCTTTCAGTTCCTGCCGGACGACGTCTTCGAAAAAATCAGCTCATTGCTGAAAGAGGAACATTACGAGTTTGGCGACATCATCGTGCACGAAGGTGATCCGGCCGACGCGTTTTATGTGCTTACATCCGGGCGGGCGCGCGCGATTAAGATCATGCCGAACAGCGACGAAGTCGCGCTCGGGGCGCTGCGCCCGGGCGATGGTTTTGGCGAGGCTGCGCTGGCCGAAGGCGGAACGCGCAAGGCGACGGTGCGGTGCAGCACCGCGGTGGACGTCGTTCGACTCGATCGCGAAGATTTCTTGGAGCTGGTCAAGCGAGTTCCGGAACTGCGACACCACGTCGAGATGACGGGACGGCAACGCGCGCTGCAAGGTTTTCTCTATCAGTTCAGCAATTTTGGCCGCCTGCCCGTACCGGCTTTACGCAGCATGATGGAGAAGCTGACTCCGATAACCTGCGAAAAGGGCGGGCTCATCATTAAGGAAGGCGATCCGGCCGGACCCATGTTCATCCTGGAAAAGGGGCGGGCACGCGCTTTCCTTTCCAACAACGGAAAGGAACGCAATCTCGCATTTTACCGCGACGGCGATTACTTCGGCGAATTGTCGATCTTGAACGGTTCGCCGCGCGCGGCTTCGGTGGAAGCATTCACAGAGTGCCGGCTGCTCGCGCTCGAGCCGAAAACGGTCCGCGAATTAAAAAGGAAGTTTCCGGAATTCGAAAATCTGCTGACGGAACGGCTCGCGCAATATCAGGCGAAGACGGAAGCGCGCATCCCGCTTGATTTTACGGTCGAAAATCTTCCGGCCGAAACCGCGGTGCACGACAAGGTCGCGCTCGACGAACAACAACCCGAGGCGGAAAGCGAAGATGGCGCGGAACCATTTGCAGACGAAAAGGGACTCTTCCGCAAGAGCAAGAAACGGATCCGCCGCTTCGAGCACATTCAACAGATAGACGAGATGGATTGCGGCGCGGCGAGTCTGGGAATGATTTGCCGGCACTACGGGCGAAAGATCAGCCTGGCGCGCATCCGTCAGCTTTGTCACACCGCCACCGATGGCACCAGCTTGAAGGCGTTGTGTCGCGCGGCCATCGAGCTCGGTCTCGCTGCCCGTGCGCTCAAAGTTTCGTTGCGGAACCTTCCAAATCTTCCCTTGCCTTCAATCGTTCACTGGGAAGGCAACCACTGGATGGTGCTATACGATGTCGATGAAAAGTTTGTGCGGGTAGCCGATCCGGCGCTAGGAAACCGGCGCATTCCCCGCCACGAGTTCGAACAAAAGTGGTCTGGTTACGCCGCTCTTTTCGATTACACGATCGCTTTTGAGCAAGCCCCCGAATCAAAGGCAACCCTCTCATGGCTCTTGCCGTTCTTTGCGAAGTTTCGCCGAACATTGGTGCAAGTGGTGTTGCTGGCTGTGGCGGTCAGCATTCTTTCCCTGCTGTTTCCGGTTTTCACCGAAATGGTCGTCGACAAGGTCATCGTCGAAAGAGATCTCAGCTTGCTTAGCACTATCCTGGTGGGAATGGGAGCCGCGCTCTTTTTCGTGCAAGCTTCTTCGCTCGCGCAGGAATATTTGCTCTCGTTTGCGGCGGTGCGTCTCGACACCGCCATCCTCGATTTCTTAAGCCGTCAACTCCTGGCCCTGCCCATGACCTACTTCAGCAGTCGTCGCACGGGCGACATTCAACGGCGGCTCGAGGGTGCTCGCCAAGTCCGGCAGTTTGCAGTCGGAAGCGGCATCGGCGCGTTGCTTGCCTTGGTCCAGCTCACGGGCGCGCTCTGTCTAATGCTTATTTATAGCCCGTCGTTGACCCTGGCGTTTCTTGCCACCACGCCGCTCTACGGCGGTTTGATGTATTTTTCACTCAAGGTCCTTCGACCGTTGTTCGCCGACGTGGAGGAAAACCAGGGGAAATACAGTTCGCATCAAATCGACGCCATCAAGGGAATTGAAGCGGTCAAGGCGGCCGCGGCAGAATCGGTCTTTCGCGACACGATGCTGAACGAGTTCCTTTCCGTTTCGAAGAAAATATTCCGGAGCAGCTTCATCGTTATGTCCTACGACAGTGTGCTGCAAACAATCGGCATGCTTTCAACGGCAATCTTTCTCTGGGTCGGCGCGCATCAGGTCATAAATGGGAGTCTGAGCATTGGCGGTTTCGTCGCTTTCAGTTCGTTGACGGCGATGGCGATGAGCGGAATCATGCGAACCCTCGGCATTTGGGATAACATGCAACTTGCGTCCGTCCTCCTGAATCGACTGAACGACATTTTCGAACAGGAACCCGAACAAGGACGCGATCGTTCTCGCCTCAGCCCGGTTCACAGCCTGGAAGGCCGCATCGAACTGCGCAATGTCAGCTTCAAGTATGGCGGACCAGAATCTCCCAACATTCTAAATGGGATCACCATGCGAATGGCGCCGGGCCAAATGGTCGCGCTGGTGGGTCGCAGCGGCTGCGGCAAAACAACCCTGATCAAACTCATCGCGGGCCTGCTCGAGCCGACCGAAGGCACGATCCTGTTCGATAATGTCGATCTTAAGAATCTCAATTATCGCGACGTGCGCCGGCATATTGGGATGGTCTTGCAAGAGAACCATATTTTTAATGAAACCATCGCACGCAATATCTCTTTCGGTGACCCCGAGCCCGACCTGGACCGTGTTTTGTGGGCTGCGCAGGCAGCGGCCGCGCACGATTTCATCATGCGTTTGCCGCTCGGTTACGAAACAAAAATCGGCGAATCAGGGCTTTCCTTGTCTGGCGGCCAGAAGCAACGGGTTGCCATCGCGCGCGCCATTTACAACAATCCGCCGGTAATAATTTTCGATGAAGCCACCAGTGCGCTCGACACCGAATCCGAACGCGCCATTCAAGACAATCTTGGCCGATTAATGGCCGGCCGAACCACCATCGTGATCGCGCATCGGTTGAGCACTGTGCGCGAGGCGCACGCCATCGTTGTTCTGGAAAAGGGTAGCGTTGCTGAAATCGGAACCCACGATGAACTCATGGCCCAGCGCGGACTTTATTTTTATCTCTCCAGCCAGCAGATGGGAATTTGATGTGACGTTATGAGCACGATGCTAATGTCGCAAGAAAAAGCAGAATCCGAATCGGAGATGCTGCCGCAGGATCCGCCGCCGCGAATCATCCGCGGAATCGCGTGGCTCCTGGTCGCGATCTTCTTTACGGGATTGATCGCTGCGATTACTTTTCATCTTCCAGAGACAGTCAGCGCCCCTTTTGTCTTGGTTCCGCAAAATGGCGCGGATCCGATCCAATCTTCCCGGCTTGCAGTCGTGAGCGCGGTGAAGGTTTCCGAAGGCGAAGCAGTTAAAGCTGGTCAGGAATTGTTCGTCTTGCGTTCCGATGAAATCCGCGGCCTGAGCACGCAATTGAACGGCCTGACTGAGGACCTGCGGACGAAAGAACAGGGGCTTGCTAAAGCCGACGCCGACTACGCTTCGCAATTGGAGATCAAGCTCGCTGAAATCTCAAATTCTGAGAGCGAAGTGAAGTTCCGCGAAAAGCATGCGACCACCGGTCGGGAGTTGATGGAGCGAATGGAAACGCTTGCGAAAAGCGGTGGAGTTTCCCAGATGGAGCTCATTCGGCTCCGTCTCGAGGTCGCCGGTTCCGAGAAGGATCTGAGCGTTGCCCAACGAAATTTGCAGCAGGTCAACCTAGATCGGCAACGCATGGAGACCGAACATGCACGCCTGCGCGATGAACAAGTGGCCGAAATCGAGAAACTGAAGTTCCGCGTCACCGCGCTGAAAAGCGATCTGGAAAATTCCGAACTGAATATGCTGTCGGTGCGCGCTCCTTACGACGGCGTCGTCATCTCACTTGCGCAACGCAACGCTGGGAGCGTCGTCCAGAACGGCCAGGAGCTCTGTCAATTAGCACGCATCGATGCCAAGCCACACGCACGCTTGTTGTTCGGTGAAGCTGGGCTGCCCAAACTCGCCGTCGGTCAACGAGTCCGCTTTTTCTTCACTGCTTTTCCCTATCAGCGCTACGGCGCTGTCGATGCCAAGCTCGACTGGATTAGTCCGTCGGCGGTCTCTTCTCCGGATGGATCGCACTTTGTCGGTCTGGCCTCGCTGGAAGAAAAAAAAAAAACCAAG
>Ga0137371_10003704_pt1 | contig 11979 bp, 10 predicted proteins | sample SagtaG_7_FD_104919 | JGI IMG/M metagenome (GOLD analysis project Ga0137371, IMG submission 104919) | Vadose zone soil microbial communities from Sagehorn Ranch, Mendocino, California, USA - Sage1_R_40_16 metaG | ecosystem: Environmental > Terrestrial > Soil > Vadose zone | place: USA... | reverse complement strand
CGGCGCTGGTCGAGGAGCACGGGGTCGGCGTCTTCGCGATCAAGGGTGAGGACAACGACACGTACTACCGGCATATCGAGGCTGCCGTCGATCACAAGCCGCACGTGACGATGGATGACGGCGCCGACGTGATCGGTGTCCTGCACGCCCACAGGCGCGAGCAGCTCGGCGACATCATCGCCGGCACCGAGGAGACGACGACGGGCGTCATCCGCCTGCGCGCGCTCGAGCGTGACGGAGCCCTCGGCTTCCCGATCATCGCCGTCAACGAGGCGAAGACGAAGCACCTGTTCGACAACCGTTACGGCACGGGCCAGTCGACGATCGACGGGATCATCCGCGCGACGAACGTGCTCCTCGCCGGGAAGCGCTTCGTGCTCGCAGGCTACGGGTGGGGCGGGCGCGGGGTCGCGATGCGGGCCCGGGGCATGGGCGCGCAGGTGATCGTGACCGAGGTCGACGCGATTCGTGCGCTCGAGGCGGCGATGGACGGCCTCGAGGTGATGCCGATGGCCCGCGCCGCCGAGATCGGCGACATCTTCTGCACGGCGACAGGCGACAAGGGCGTCATCACGCGCGCGCACATGGAGCGCATGCAGGACGGTGCGATTCTCGCGAACACGGGTCATTTCAACGTCGAGATCGAGATTCCGGCCCTCCGCGAGATGGCGGTCGAGACTCGCGAGGCTCGAGCCTTCGTCGACGAGTTCACCCTCTCGGACGGCCGACACCTCTATCTGATCGCCGAGGGCCGGCTCGTGAACCTTGCGGCGGCCGAGGGACATCCCGCCCTCGTTATGGACATGTCCTTCGCGAATCAGGCGCTTTCGGCCGAATGGGTCGTCGCGAACGGCGCGACTCTCGAGCGGCGCGTGTACGACGTGCCGAAGGAAATCGACGACGAGATCGCGAGGCTGAAGCTCGCGACCATGGGCATCGGCATCGACGAGCTCACAGCGGAGCAGGCACGGTACCTCGCCTCGTGGGACGAAGGCACGTAGCCCGCGCGCTGGCACCCGAGCGGATCGTCCGGCTCGACGAGGACGCAGTCGTGATCCTCGACCAGCGGCGCCTTCCGGAAGAGGTGGTCGAGCTTCGCCTTGCCTCCGTGGGCGAGCTCGCCGAGGCCATTCACGCGCTCGCAATTCGCGGCGCCCCCGCGATCGGCGTCGCCGCCGCGTACGGCCTCGCCCTCGCCGCCGAGCGCGAGGAGGATCTCGAGGCGGCCTTCGACGTCCTCGCCTCGACACGCCCGACTGCCGTCAACCTCCGCTGGGCGCTCGAGGAGATGCGTGGCGATCCGACGCGCGACCACGCGCTTGCGATCCATCGAGCAGAGGTCGAGCGCTGCCGCAGGATGGCCTCGCACGCGGCCGGTCTCCTAGGCGCCGGCTCCCGCGTGTACACGCACTGCAACACGGGCGGGCTCGCGACCGGCGGCTACGGCACGGCTCTCGGGGCGATTCGCACCGCCTGGGAGCGCGGGCTCGTCGAACAGGTCTGGGTCGGGGAGACGCGACCGCTACTCCAGGGTGCGCGGCTGACGGCCTGGGAGCTCGAGCAGCTCGGCATCCCGTTCGCGATCGTCGCCGACGGTGCCGCGGCGGCGCTCATGGCCGAGGGAGAGGTCGACTGCGTGCTGACGGGGGCCGATCGGATCGCGGCCAACGGAGACACGGCCAACAAGATCGGCACGTACGGACTCGCGCTCGCCGCTCGCCATCACGGGCTCCCGTTCTACGTGGTCGCGCCGACGTCGACGCTGGATCCCTCCGCGCTCTCGGGCGCCGATATCCCGATCGAGGAACGCGCTCCGGCAGAGGTTTCGAGGCGCTTCCCGGCGAGAAATCCTGCGTTCGACGTGACGCCGGCAGAGCTCATCGAGGCGATCGTGACCGAGGAGGGATTCCACCGTCCGCCGTACGCCGTGAGCTTGCCGACGACGGTGCACGCGTGAAGGCTCTCGTTCTCGCGGCGGGCTATGCGACACGCCTCTATCCGCTGACGCTCGATCGTCCGAAGCCGCTGCTCGAGGTCGGGGGCCGGCCGATGCTGGACCGGGTGCACGAGCGGCTGCAGGCGATGGGAGTGGACGAGACGATCGTCGTGACGAACGCGAAGTTCACGCCCCACTTCGAGAAGTGGGCAGCCGCGAAGGACCGAGTGACCGTGGTGAACGACGGCACCGCGAGCAACGAGGATCGACTCGGGGCGATCGGGGACGTCGGCTTCGTCCTCGACGAGCTACAGGTCGACGACGACATCGTCGTCGTCGCGGGAGACAACCTGTTCGCTGACGACATCTCGGGATTCGGCGAGTACGGCCGCGAGACGGACGCGCCCGTGATCGCGGTCCATGACGTCGGCGATGTGGCCCTCATGCGCGAATACAACCAGGTCGAGGTAGACGAGCACGGCCGCGTCCTTTTCATGGAGGAGAAGCCGGAGCAAGCAAGGACGACCCTTGCCGCAGTCGCTCTTTACTACTACCCGCGACGCGCGCTCCCGCTGATCAGGCAGTACCTCGCCGAGGGGAACAACCCGGACCAACCCGGCCGCCTGCCCGAGTGGCTCTACTCGCGAACCCCCGTCTACACTTGGCGTTTTCCCGGAGACTGGTACGACATCGGCTCCAAGGAGCAGCTCGAGGAGGCTGACCGGCTCTTCCCTGCCCGCACGTAGGAACCGCGAGGAACACGCGCACATTTCGGCGCACTTCCTCCTCAAACGTGTAACGCCGGCGTGCGGACGATCTCGACGTGCTCGAGTTCCTCATGCCGGAGCGGTGCGCGATCTGCGCTCGGTTCGGCCCTCCGCTGTGCGACGCCTGCCGCTCCGCGCTCGTTCGCCTGCACGAGCCCGTGTGCGAGCGTTGCGGCTCACCTGGCGCATGGCCGGTCCTGCGCTGCGCGGAGTGCTCGGGACGCCGACTCGCCTTCGTCAGGGCCCGTTCTGCGATCGCGTACGACGCTCGTGCGCGTGTGTTCGTGCGCGAGTGGAAGGAACGTGGCCGCCGAAAGCTCGCCGATCACGCCGCGGGCCTGGTCGTCGAAGTTGTGCCGCGGCCCGAGTGCGAAGCGATCGCGTACGTTCCGGGCGATCCCAAGCGGGCACGGGAGCGGGGCGACGTCCCGCCCCGAGGCTTGGCCCGCGCGCTCGGACAGCTCTGGGAGCGCCCGGTGATCGAGATCCTGCGGCGGAAACGCACGCTCCCGCGTCAGCGCGGGCTTACGCTCGCCGAGCGGCGCCGGAACGCGCGCGGGACGGTGGCTGCAGCAGGAACCGCACCCGCTTCCGTCGCCCTGGTCGACGACGTCTACACGTCGGGTGCCACCGCCGACGCGTGCGCGTTCGCGCTCAGGCGAGCGGGCGCGCGCCGGGTCGAGGTCGTGACCCTGGCGAGAGCGGTGCGCTAGATTCGAGTCCGAAGAACTCGTTCCAGAATGATCGCCCGTCGAGAGGAGCCGCATGCCGACACGGCGCTCATTTTGAAGTGAGTTCCAAAGGGGCAGCGACTCGAAAGGAGAGCCATGCGCCTTCAGGTCAAGGCCCACCACGAGCGTCTTCCGGAATCGGTCCGGGTCTATGCGGAGAAGCGGCTGGGGAAGCTCGACAAGCGCCTGCACGACCTCACGCTCGTCGAGGTCACGCTCTCCCGTGAACACAATCCGTCGATCTCGGACGACCACACCGCCGACGGCGTCGTGCACACGAAGGGCCCGACGCTCGTTGCCCGGGAGTCTGCGTTGAGCTATGAAGCTGCGATCGACCGACTCGTGGACAAGCTCGAGCGTCAGGTCGAGCGGTATCGGGACAAGCGCACCCACGAGCCTCGCCGGACCGCGCGTCACCGCGAAGAGGCGCCTCCCGTCCCGGTCGTGCCGCCGGAGGACTCGGCGACCGAGCAGGGCGACGCCGCGGCCTAAGGGCCAATGTCACTCGATCCGAGCCGCCAGTGGCTCGCGGCAGGCATCACCGGGCTCGCCCGCCATCGTGAGTGGGACGCCGTCACGACCGTGGCCGCAGGAGGCGCCGCGGGCGACGAGGTCGAGCTCGTCGCCTTGCCTGGGGGAAGGCTGCTGGTAGAGGCTACGACCTCGGAGGTCGATCCTGCCCTGCTCGCGGCCGCGCTTGCGGGCTCCATCGAGCCACCCTACCGCGCGCTCGGGGTCCGCAGACCGGAGCTCTGGGTCGTCGGGGCTCTCGCGCTCGAGGTGGTCGAGCTCGCGGCGGACGTGCGCGGGGACGCCGTCGAGGTCGTTCGCGACGAGACCGGGGCTCGCGCCCGCATCGACGGGTTGCCCTCGCTTGCGGTCCCGCCAGAGCTCGAACGGACCGGCGCCGCGCGCTCGAACGAGTACGTAGTGCGCGCGCAGAGGCTCGACGGCCGGCTCTTCGAGGTGGAGGTCGAGGCCCTGTAGGGCCACGGATTCCGGATCCGCGACCCGCTACCCTAGGGGTCTGTCCGGCAAATGAACCAGCGCGCCCAACATCCGTCGCGCGGCGCAATGCTGCGTCCTCGGTCGCCCCGATACGGGTGTATATCGGGGCGACCTGCGTCCTCGCCTTGCAACGCGTGCCGGACGTCGTGCACCGTGGCCACGTCCCGGACAGGCCCCTAGGCTCGATGTCGACGACCAGCTTCGGCAAGTTCGAGAAGGTCCTTCGCGTCGGCGAGGGCCGGCGTCTCAAGCGCCTTCACGAGCAGGCGGCGTACATCGGCACGCTCGAGCCAGACTTCGAGAAGCTGACCGATGCCGAGCTCGCCGGGAAGACCGCGGAGTTCAAGCAGCGGCTCGAAAACGGTGAGCCGCTCGAGGAGATCATCTTCGAGGCCTACGCTGCGGTGCGCGAGGGGTTCAAGCGGACGCTCGGCGTCCGCCTCTTCGACGTGCAGCTGATGGGCGGCATCGTCCTCCACGAGGGCGACATCGCCGATATGAAGATGGGCGAAGGAAAGACGTTCGTCGCGGGTCAGCCCCTGTACTTGAACGGCTTGACCGGCAACGGCGTGCACTGCGTCACCGTCAACGACTACTTCGTGAAGCGCGACGCGGAGTGGACGCAACCGGTCTACGAAATCCTCGGCTCCTCGGTGGGCTTCATCCAGAACATGATGCCGTTCGCCGAACGGCGCGAGGCTTATGCGTGCCACGTGACCTATGGGACGAACTCCGAGTTCGGCTTCGACTACCTGCGCGACAACATGGCCGTCTCGCTCGACGGGACCGTCCAGCGCAGCCACGCCTACGCGATCGTCGACGAGGTCGACTCGATCCTGATCGACGAGGCACGGACGCCGCTCATCATCTCCGGGGAGCCAGAGACAGCCGCGGCGACGTACTACGAGTTCGCCCGCGTCGTGCGCGACCTCGATGCGGCGCCGGCGACGCGCAAGTCGGCGAAGGGAGAAGACGAGACCGAGCTCTCGGGAGCCGACTACCTCTACGACGAGAAGTTCAAGACCGTCTCTCCTGCGCAGTCGACGATCGAAAAGGTCGAGCGAGCGCTCGGGATCGACAATCTGTACGACCCGCGCAACGTCATCCTCGTCAACCACCTGATCCAGGGGCTGAAGGCAGAGTCGCTCTACAAGCGCGACGTCGACTACGTGATCCAGGACGGCGAGGTGAAGATCGTCGACGAGTTCACGGGCCGGATCATGGAAGGGCGGCGCTGGAGCGAGGGACTCCACCAGGCGATCGAGGCGAAGGAGGGCGTGCGGATCCGTGAGGAGAACGTCACGCTCGCCACGATCACCCTGCAGAACTACTTCCGTCTCTACGACAAGCTCGCCGGGATGACCGGGACGGCGAAGACCGAGGAGAAGGAGTTCGTCGAGATCTACGGCCTGCACGTGGTCGAGATTCCGACGAACGAGCCTGTCGCTCGCGCGGACCAGCACGACTTCATCTTCAAGACGAAAGAGGCGAAGTTCGACGCGGTGATCTCCGACATCGTCGAGCGGCACGAGGCCGGCCAGCCGATTCTCGTCGGGACGATCGCGGTCGAGACCTCTGAGTATCTCTCCGAGCTCCTCAAGCGCCGAGGCATAGACCACAACGTGCTGAACGCGAAGGAGCACGAGCGGGAGGGCGAGATCATCAAGGGCGCTGGGCAGCCAGGCGCGGTGACGATCGCGACGAACATGGCGGGTCGTGGGGTCGACATCAAGCTCGGCGAGGGCGTCGTCGACCTCGGTGGTCTCTACGTGCTCGGAACCGAGCGGCACGAGGCGCGTCGCATCGACAACCAGCTCCGCGGCCGTTCGGGCCGCCAGGGAGATCCGGGCGAGTCGCGCTTCTACCTCTCCGGCCAGGACGACCTCGTCCGGCTCTTCGCCGGCGATCGGATCCAGAACATCATGAACCGCTTCAAGATCCCCGACGACCAGCCGATGGAGTCGGGGCTCCTCTCGAAGCAGATCGAGGGCGCCCAGAAGAAGGTCGAGGAGCAGAACTTCGTGTCGCGCAAGAACGTCCTCAAGTACGACGACGTGATGAACACGCAGCGGATGGTCATCTACGAGCAGCGACGCCGCGTGCTCGAGGGCGAGGACCTCTCCGAGGAGGTCAAGGGCTGGATCGCGGAAACGGTCGAGACCGGGGTCGCCCAGTTCGCGGACGCCGAGTTCGCCGAGGATTGGGATCTCGCCGGGCTCGTCACGCACATGCAGTCGTTCTACGGCACCGACATCACCGTCGAGGAGCTGCGGGACGAGGGCGTCGACCTGACGAGCCGCGATGCGCTGCGGGACGAGTTCGTCGAGGACGCGCTCGACACGTATGCCCAGCGCGAGCAGGATCTCGGCCCGGAGCTGGCTCGCGACGTGGAGCGCTTCGTGATCTTGCAGGTGGTCGACCAGCGCTGGCGCGAGCACCTGGAGGCCATGGACTACCTGCGCGAGGGCGTCCACCTGCGTGCGTTTGCCCAGAAGGATCCGCTCGTCGAGTACCGCGGCGAGGGGCACGTGCTGTTCGAGGAGCTCAGCCAGACGATCCGCGAAGAGGTGGTCTTCACCCTCTTCCACGTTGCCGTCGAGGTCCAGCAGTCCGACCTCGAGCCGATGCAGGCCCACGACGGCGATTTGCAGTACGCGCACGAGACCTCCGCCGGCGCGGACGCCATCGCCGCCGCGGGCGGGGCGGCGACGGCGCTCGCGGAGGCTCCGGTTGCCGCGGGCGCGCTACCCGTTCAGCAGCAGGCGGTGAACGAGCACAAAGACATCGGACGCAACGACCCCTGCTGGTGCGGCTCCGGGAAGAAGTTCAAGAAGTGCCACGGCGCCTGACCGAGTTCTGACCCCTGAGGCCCGACGGCACGCTTCGATATGACAGGCGGCCTGAGGAGCTGCGGGAACTCGTCGTAAGGCTTCTGTTAGCCCTTCGCACCTGCCCCCTAGGAACGGGTAGCCACCTCTTAGACCTTCTCCGGGAGGATGTGAGATGAGGCACAAACTCGCCCATGCAATCGCGTCGATGGCCGTACTGAGCCTGATGGCAGTTGGCATCGCGGTCGCTTCGACGCCAGGCCCCGCGTACCTCAGCGTGGTCCGCTGGAAGGCGGTCTCGAAGAGCAAGAGCACGGGCCTCTTGTCGGTCACGACGAAGGCGACGATCCCGAGGCATCCGGACGCGTTCATCCGCTCGAACGCCGTCGTGGGGTTCGGGTGGGTCGACGCGCAGACGAACAAGGCGTTCGTCGCGACGATCCACCCTGTCCTCGGCCGTGACTCCACGCAGAACCCGCGTGCCTGGCATGCGCACACGGTGACGCTTACGAGCGGCGCGACGGCGCCGAACGATTTCTGTCTCGGCTCGATCGCGTCGACGCCCACGGTCGGTCTCTCGATTCACGGTGCGACGATGAGGATCAACGTGCGTGCGTCGACCTTGCCGGTACCGGCTGCGGCTTTCGACCTCGCGACGGGCTTCACCGTTCAGGCGGACGCTGCTTGCGCGTCGGGCCTGGGAGTTCGAGTCTCGACCTGACCTCGAACTGTCCTCGAGTCGTAGACGGCGGCGGCTCTTTCACAGACCCGCCGCCGTCGCTCGAGGATGCCTTCACGGCCCTCGGCTACCATCGCCGCGTGTCCGAGGCCAACGGGAAGCCGCTCGCGGAGCGACTGGAACAGATCGGGGCCCAGCTCGCCTGGGTCCGTGATTACCTTTGACCCTGAGCGGATCGGGCAGCGGCGCGAGGCGCTCGAGACGGAGATGCAGGCTCCGGGCTTCTGGGACGATCAATCTCGAGCGCAGCAGGTCTCGACCGACCACGCCCGGCTGAGCCGCCGGCTCGCGCGCTACGAGCGCCTGCAACACGAGTACGAGGACGCGAAGGAGCTCTTCGAGCTCGACCCGGCGTTCGAGGAGCAGCTCGCGGAGCAGCTCACTCCGATCGAGGACGAGCTTGCGCGCCTGCAGGAGGACGCTCTCTTCACCGGCGAATACGACGCAGGCGACGCGATCCTCGAGATCCACGCCGGCACCGGCGGAACCGACGCCCAGGACTGGGCCGAGATGCTCCTTCGCATGTACCAGCGGTGGACGTCCGACCGCGGGTTCGAGACGGAGATGCTCGAGGCGAGCCCCGGCGAGGAAGCGGGGTTGAAGTCCGCGACGATGGCGGTCCGGGGAGAGAACGCGTACGGGACGCTCAAGGCGGAGCGCGGGGTGCACCGGCTGGTCCGGCTCTCGCCGTTCGACGCGGCTCACCGCCGTCACACGGCGTTCGCGCAGGTCGTCGTCGCGCCGCTGCTGCCCGACGAGGCGCCGATCGAGATCGACGAGAACGACCTGCGGATCGACACCTACCGCGCGACGGGCGCGGGCGGACAGCACGTCAACAAGACGGACTCGGCGGTCCGCATCACCCACCTTCCCACCGGGATCGTCGTCCAGTGCCAGAACGAGCGCTCCCAGGCCTCGAACAAGGCGACGGCCATGCGCGTGCTCAAGTCACGCCTCGCCGAGCTCGAGGAGGAGCGGCGCGAGGCCGAGCTGGCGAAGGAGCGGGGCGCGGCGCAGGACATCGGCTTCGGGAGTCAAATCCGCTCGTACGTGCTCCACCCATACCAGCTCGTGAAGGACCACCGGACGGACTTCGAGGTCGGGAACGCGCAGTCGGTGCTCGACGGCCGTCTCGACGGGTTCGTCCACGCCTACTTGCTCGCGAAGGCGGCCGGGAGAGTCGTCTAGAGATGCGCCGATATGTCAGCTAGAATCGGCGCCTCCAATGAGCCGGAGCGGCCTTCTGCGGCTGCGTCGACCCTCGATCCGGTGCTGGAAGACGAGTCTCAACCCGACACTTCGATGACCGCCCTCGCCGAGCCAGAGCCCGAACAGATCGAGACCCTCGAGGGTGAGCTCGAGGCCGGGCCTGTGGAGGCTGGGCCGGCGGAAGCTGTGTCGGCGGAAGCTGGGCAGCCAGCTGAGGCGGAGCCGAGCGGCTCCACGATGATCGTGTTCGAGGACGTGCAGAAGGTGTACGAGCCGCACGTCGTCGCGCTCGACGGTGTCTCGTTCACGATTGATAAGGGCGAGTTCGTCTTCGTCGTCGGCGCGTCCGGCTCGGGAAAGTCGACCGTCGTGCGCCTCATCCTGAAGGAGCTCGATTCTACCCAGGGCAGGATCATCGTCGGTGGGAGGGACCTCGGCCGCCTCAAGCGCTCCAAGGTTCCGCTGCTGCGGAGAAACGTCGGCTGCGTCTTCCAGGACTTCAAGCTCCTCCCGAACCGCACAGCCGCCGAGAACATCGGCTACGCGCTGCGTGTGCAAGGCCAGTCGAGCGGACAGATTCGCAAGAAGGTGCCCGAGGTGCTGAACATGGTCGGGCTCGCGCACAAGATGAACTCGCGTCCGGAGGAGCTCTCGGGCGGCGAGCAGCAGCGCGTCTCCATCGCGCGCGCGTTCGTGAACCATCCCCCGCTCCTCGTCTGCGACGAGCCGACCGGCAACCTCGATCCCGACACGTCCGTCGGGATCATGCAGCTCCTCTATCGCATCAACCGCACGGGGACCACGATCCTCATGGTCACGCACGACCGCGAGATGGTCGACAAGATGCGCAAGCGCGTCATCGCGCTCGAGGAAGGGAAGCTCGTCCGGGACGAGCGGCGCGGCGGGTACGGCGCAGAGTGATCAGGTTCCGTCTCTTGGTGTCGGAGGCGGTGCGCTCGATCGGAGCAAACAAGTCGACGACGCTCGCCACGGCAGCGACCGTCCTCGTCGGGATGTTCCTGCTCGGCGTCTTCGTCGGCCTCGGCACCTGGCTCGTCTCGTGGTCCGACAACAAGAAGAAGGAGCTCGTGGTCCACGTGTTCCTGACGGACGCGGCGACCAAGAAGCAGATCAACGCCGTCGGGCGCTTCCTCGAGGCGAACCCGCGCGTGAAACCGGGCGGGATCGACTTCATCACGAAGGCAAAGGCGCTCGACCTCATGCGGAAGCGTGCTCCGGAGCTCACGTCGAACCTCGCCTCCAACCCGCTGCCGGCGTCGTTCGACGTCACTCCGAAGCGCGGGGAGGACACGGAGGACATCGCCCTGGCGGTCAAGGGCGCCAAGCTCCCCGGCGTCGACGAGGTGCGCTGGGGCAAGGAGGTCTCGCAGCGCATCCTGCAGATCGCGCGCGCGATCCAGGTCGTCTTCCTGGTCGCGATCATCATCCTGCTCGTCGCCTCGACCATCGACATCGCGAACACGATCCGGCTCTCGATTTTCGCGCGCCGTAGGGAGGTCGAGGTGATGAAGCTCGTCGGAGCTACGAACTGGTTCGTCCGTGGGCCGTTCATGCTCGAAGGACTGCTGACCGGTGCGCTCGGAGCCCTGGCGGCAATCGCTCTCCTGGTCCTCGGCCGGGCGGTCGCGGTGCCCGCGATCCTCGGGCACATCCAGAACGATCCCAACGTCCACGCGATGCCCTTCGTGTGGACCTGCACGATCCTCATCGCCGTTGGGCTCGGCATCGGTGGGATCGGCTCGGGCCTCACCCTGCGCAGGTTCCTCAAGATCTAACGCAACCTGGCGGAGCGTCGAGTGCCTTGTGACGCAGTGTCACTAGGTCGCGGCAGGCCGCTACGGTGGGCGGATGCGCCACCGACGAACCGCGGGCGGACGACAGAAGCGGCCCAGCCGCTCCGAGCGCGCGCGCCGTCGTCCGGCCCACGCGGTGCGCGCAGCCGAGAGGCGCATCGAGATCTCGCTCCCCTCGCGGCGGATAGCACGGGTGCGGGTCGTCGCCCACCTCGGGCCGACGAACTCGGGAAAGACGCACGCCGCGCTCGAGGAGCTGGCCACGGCCGGCGTCGGCGTGTACGCGGGACCACTTCGCATGCTCGCGCAGGAGGCACATCGCCGGCTCGGCGCACGCCTCGGCGCGGAGCGCGTGGCGCTTGTCACGGGAGAAGAGCGGGTGAACGAGGGTGCTCCGATCGTCTGCTCCACGGTCGAGATGGCGCCGGGCAGGGGTGAGCTTCTCGTCCTCGACGAGGTGCAGTGGGCCGACGACGAGGAGCGCGGCTCGGCGTGGACGCGACTGCTGCTCGCCGGCGAATATCGACAGATCCTCCTGCTCGGCGCGCTCGATGCGTTGCCGCTCGTCGAGCGCGCGTTCCCGCAGGCAGAGCTCAAGGTCTTCGGCCGGAAGCTCCCGCTCGAGTGGGTCGGGGAGCGGACGCTCCGCTCGCTAAAGACCGGCACGGTCGTCGTCGCCTTCAGTCGCCGCGCGGTTCTCGCCCTCGCCGGAGAGGCGAACCGGCTCTACCCCGGCCGCGTCGCCGTCCTCTACGGAGCGATGCCGCTCGCGTCGCGCCGCGAGGAGATCGAACGCTTTCTCTCGGGCGCCGCCGACGTGTGCGTTGCGACCGACGTCCTCGGCCATGGGGTAAATCTCCCGTGCGAGACGCTCCTCTTCGCGGAGACGACGAAGTTCGACGGGCAGGAGCGGCGAACGTTGCTCCCGTGGGAGCTGGCGCAGATCG
>Ga0137371_10003696_pt1 | contig 11992 bp, 10 predicted proteins | sample SagtaG_7_FD_104919 | JGI IMG/M metagenome (GOLD analysis project Ga0137371, IMG submission 104919) | Vadose zone soil microbial communities from Sagehorn Ranch, Mendocino, California, USA - Sage1_R_40_16 metaG | ecosystem: Environmental > Terrestrial > Soil > Vadose zone | place: USA... | reverse complement strand
GCAACAGGTCGAGCGAATGGTCAAGGAGAGTCGGCGCCCATCGGGCAAGTGCGGTGGCGCCTGATTGACGCGTTCACACAGCAGGGCCAGGTCTCGATTGAGCACGCGGTCGTTGAACGGGCGTAATTCGATCCTCCACGAGCGTGGCGTCCTACGTGATCGGCTTGCCATTGGTTTGTGCCAGGCGAACGGCCTCTCGCTTGAACTCAGGTGTGTAGGTCTTTTGCACTTTCTGCATGATCCTTTCCCTCCTGTGGAAAGAGTACATCCGAAGCTTTCCTCCTTCCACAATTTCGGGGCAGGATCAGAGTACATGAAAGCCCGCTACACAGAGCAACACCGATGGCGAAGCAGCCTGAAAGGCATTTCCTGTATTTGCTCCTCACCTTCCATACGCCTTAACCAGCAAGAATGTGCAGAGACACGTAGTTTTCCTCCGAGGGGCACAGAGCCGCGGATAGCGCGAGAGCAGATCGGACCATCACGACGAGAAGCAAACTCCTTGCCTGTTGGCCTCCTCTTTGGTATACTTCTTGGGAGGATTGGGAGGAACAGCAGCGCCATTGGGAAGACACAGACACAGGGAAGGTCCAATGCCCAGAGTCCCGCTTCACGCGCTCATCTGGTCGAGAGACCAGGGCGGCTATGCGCTCTACACACAAGATCGGTTGGTGCAGCAGGTTCAGCCGGGAGACGAAGCCGCCTGGCTGCGGGAGGTCTCCTCCTTTGCCTTCCGGGGCGTGTGGAAGCCTGAATGTCTACCTGGAGGCGCGATCACCTGGAGGGCAGTATTGGTATGCCTACCATACCAGCCGAGGCCGCACCCGCAAGCGCTATCTCGGACGGACGGAGACCCTCTCGCTGGCACGGTTAGAGGAGACCGCCAGGGCGCTTGGGCCCGAGCCCGAGGTCGCGCGGGCGCTCGACCAGGGGATGCTGGTGCTCTCGGGCAGGCTCGCCCCACCTCGCTTGCCGAATGCGTTGGTGGAGCGGGAGCGCTTGTTGACTGCGCTCGATGACGCACTGGCGACTCCGCTGACGCTCGTCTCCGCGCCTGCTGGCTTTGGCAAAACGACGCTGCTTGCCGCCTGGGCGAACCGGCGAAAGAGCCAGATCGCCTGGCTCTCGCTGGAGGAGCTGGACAATAGCCCGCCCCGCTTCTGGGTCGCGCTGATTGACGCCTTGCGCCGCTGCCCCAGCCTGGCATCGAACATTGGGGAAAACGTGGTGGTACAGTTGCAATCGCCCCAGCCACCACCGCTTTCCTCCATCCTGACAGCCCTGCTCCATGAGTTGGAAAGCCGCGCGGCGCATCCTGCCCCCATCGTGCTCATTGTGGATGATTATCAGATCATCGAAGATCCGGCCATTCACGAGGGGATGAGCCTCTTCCTGGAGCATCTGCCTGCGAAGGTGCGTCTGATCCTTTCCAGCCGCGTGGACCCGGATCTACCCCTTGCACGGCTGCGTGCCCGCGGGCAACTGACCGAGATCCGCGCGGACGATCTGCATTTCTGCCTCGAAGAGACGAGCCAGTATCTGGGCCAGATGCTCTCCCCACCGCTCTCGGAAGAGGAGGTGCAGCGGCTACTGAGCCGCACGGAAGGCTGGATCGCGGGCCTGCACCTGGCGGCCCTCACCCTACAGAAGCGCGAGGATCGTGCGGCGTTTCTTCAGACGTTTACCGGCAGCCAGCGGTATCTGTTGGACTACGTACAGCAGGACATCCTGGCCCGTTTGCCTGAGAGCGTGCGCGATTTTCTGCTGCACAGTGCCATCCTCTCGCGCCTGGACGCCTCGGTGTGCCAGGCGGTGACCGGAGCACCCACACAAGCCGCCAGCCAGCAGATGCTCGCGTTCCTGGAGCGAGCCAACCTCTTCCTGGTGCCGCTGGATGAGGAGCGGCGCTGGTATCGGCTGCATGAACTCTTCCGCGAAGCCCTGCTCTCGGCACTGCACGCCAGTCAACCGGAACTGGTGCCGCTCTTGCACATCCGGGTCGCCCACTTTTATGAGGCACAGGGGCAGTGGGCTGAGGCTATTACCCATGCGCTTGCCGCCGCTGACTTCTCCATGGCGGCGCGACTGATGGAGCAAACTATCGAGCAGTTCTGGTTGCGTGGAGAGGTAGCGCAGATCTCGCGCTGGGTGCTGGCGTTGCCGAAGCCTCAGGTGCGCGAACACGCGCGCCTGCTGCTGACTACAGCGCTCTACCTGCTCAATACGGGTGCGCAGACAACCAGAGAGCAGCGCGAAAGGTGCTACCAGCAGGCGCGGCAACTTATGGCGCGAGTTGAAGCCGCCTTGCAGGGAGAGATCGACGAGACCGGCCCCCAGCCCTCGGCCTCCCGCGCAGATGCAGGCGCCGTCTCTCGCGTTGTTGAGAGTGAGTCCCGCGCCACTGAATATGCCCTGCTCCATCAGCGTCTGTGCCTGCTGCGCATGCAGATGGTCGTGAGAGAAGCCTCAGCCACCGGGGCCTATGCTCGCTTGAGCGCCATGCAGCAGGAGATCGAGGAGGCAAACGCCCGCTGTGAGGAGGAAGAGGCGATCTGGCAGATGGTGCCGCTTCTGGGCAGCTTCCTCCTCTACTACACGGCCCGGCAAGAGGGTGCGCGTGTTGTGCCACTGCTGCTCTCTGCCAAAGAACGGGTGAGCCGGAAAGCCTCCTGCTATGCGAGCATCAAGGTCAGACAATGGCTGGCAGAAGCGGAGGTGGAGGCGGGACAGTTGCACCTGGCCTATGAGGAGTGCCAGGCCGCCCTTGACCTGATCGAGCAGATAGAGGGCTATGCCTTGCTGAGGGGATACCCCCAGATCGTCCAAGCCGAGGTGTTGTACCAGTGGAATCGGCTGGAGGAAGCACGCAGCCGGCTGCACGCGGTCGTGCAGGACGCCGCAGCCTGGCTGCAGCTTGATTTGCTTGGGTGGGGATTCTCCGGGCTTATGCAGGTTGCACTCGCGACAGGGGATTGGTCTCTGGCCGAGCTGTCGCTGCGCGAGGTAGAACAGTTAGTACAGCGGGAGCACTATGGGGACTATCCAAACTGGCTGCCGGGGCTGCGAGCACACTGGTGGCTGGCGCAGGGACAGATGGAGGCAGCGTCCGACTGGGCGGCAGGCGTCGTCTTCCCTGAGGGGGCCTGGGAACGAGGCTCCTATGACGTTTTTCCGGCCGTGATGCGGGTGTATTTCGCACAGCACAGCTTTCGGGAGGCGGTAGCGCTGCTGGACCGCTGGAGCTTCCACCTTGATCGACCAGCCAATGTAAGGATCACCATCACGTATCTGGCCCAGTTGCTGGTGGCGCTGCACCAGGTAGGCAAGCGCGAACAAGCTCGGGTGGTCGCAGAGCGCCTCCTGGCTTTGACGGAACCGGAGAACTACCTGCGCGTGTACCTGGATGAGGGCGAACCGATGCGAGAGGCGCTCCAGGCGCTGCTCACCCCGCAGTTCCAGCAGCATGGGTGGGCTCCCTCCACTGTGGCCTACATCTCAAAGCTTCTGGCTGCCTTCGAGCAGGAGGAGCAAGGGGTGAGTACGTCCTTAGAAACGACAAAGACGCTTGGGCCTGCGCCTGCTGTTGTCCAGCAGCCATTTCCTACCGCATCCACGCTCGTTGCCTCTCTGACCCGGCGTGAGCAGGAAGTCTTACGCCTGCTGGCCGCCGGAGCCTCCAATCAGGACATTGCTAAGACCCTGGTGATCGAGCTTCCCACGGTCAAAAAACACGTCAGCAACCTGCTCGGCAAGCTGGGAGCCACCAGCCGCACCCAGGCAATTATCCGGGCGCGTGCCCTCTCACTGCTCTAACCAGATTCCTCCCAACCAGCCGCTTTCCTCCTGGCAAACCTACTCCTTTTGGCATACTTTTGACGACTGGGGAACGACTCACGTCCTGCTATGCTTTCCCCAGGATTGAAACACGCGAGATCCGCGGGAGGAAGCAGATGCACTACACCCTTCGGGTCCAAGGACACCTGGACTCGTCCTGGCAAGATCGATTTGGGGGATTGCGCCTTGAGCAGCAGGAGGGTGGCACGACCCTGCTCGAAGGCGCGCTTCCCGATCAAGCCGCGCTGCATGGGATGCTCCTCCAGATTATCCGTCTCGGTCTGGTGCTGCTCGAGCTTTCGACGCGCGAGGCGCCGGGAGGCGAGGAAGCACGAGATCGCCCGTGAAGGGAGCGTGCCTTCCGCTCGCAAGCGAAGGACACACGTTCTGCAAACAGTACGAGTTCTCAATACGAAGGAGATATCAACATGACAACTCAGGACAAGAAACGGCTGATGCTTGGGGCCACCGGCAAGCCAGGCGAGCGCATCAGGATTGGCACCGTCGCTCGAGTAGGGGCTCTGCTTTTCGTCCTCTGGGGGATATTGCATATGTGGGTCGGCTTCGCAGGCATCCAGCAATACGTGACCAGCGGCGCGCCGGGCCTGTGGGATATGCTCACTGGAGGAGCGAATGCGCCTCATGCTGCTTTCCAGCTCCCCACTGACGCCTTGACGGCCAACGCGCAAGCTCACCTGCTCCTCAATTTCTGTATCGATGTCGGCGGATACGGGGTGCTTGCGCTTGTGGTGGCCTGGTTGATCTGGGTTCGCGGCTCGTGGTCCGCGTACCTGATTGGCGTGTGCATCATCGGCCTCTCGGATCTGACGTTTCTCTTCAGCATGGTGACGCCCGGTATCGTCCAACTCAATCCCGGAACCATCGGTGGGCCGGTAATCTGGCTGATCGCTTGTCTGCTCACTCCATTGGGGGCTGCCCTCATTCAAAGCCAGCCATGATGCCAAGTAGAGCGCGCGCTGGACACCTGCCAGGGGTCCGTATCTGGAAACGACGAGCGGACCCCAGATGGTGAACGATGAGGAGGCAATCCCGTGAGTCCGAATATGTACCTCTATGAGAAAGCGCGTGAAGCGCATTCCCAGGATCTTCGACGCGAGGCGGAAAAGGAGCGGCTGCTTTCACACCTGCCTCAGTATCGTCGGAGCAGAAGCAGGCGTGCTGCTGGGAAGCTGGGGGTGTTGCTGCTCAAGCTCGGGGCCAGATTGAAGCAGTTCGAGCAATCTTAACGCAGAGGTGGAGACGGGTTCAGTGATGAGGGCCAGAAAAGAGCCTTCCGAGGACTTTACGCTTCATCTTTGTGGGCAAGGCTCTGAGGATCGAACCACGCAGAACGCGGGAGGAAGCACATGCACTACACACTTCGAGTCCAAGGACACCTGAGTCCGACCTGGCAAGACCGCTTTGGGGGACTGCGCATCGAGCAGCAGGAGACGGGCACGACGTTGCTCTCGGGGGATCTCCCAGATCTGGCCGCGCTGCATGGGGTGCTTTTACAGGTCATCCGTCTCGGTCTGGTGCTGCTCTCGCTTGAGACGAGCGAGGCACCAAGAGATGACGAGGCACGAGATCGTCCTTGAAGAAAGGAGGCGCAAAGAAAAAGATACCTGGACTTCAGCTCGTCTGGACGACCAGTCTACAGCCAGGCAAAGAGCACTTGAGCAAGTGAAGCGCGTCTTCTTCACTCAAGCGAAGAAAATCGATCTTTCACGTCTGGAATGTTTCACAACACGAGGAGGTATCGACATGATGCAACACAACAAGAAGATTCTCGTCCTTGGAGTTAGCGGCAAGCAGGGTGGGACTGTGGCTCGACATTTGCTTGCAAAAGGCTTTCGCAACGTGCAGGCATTGGTGCGCACGGCGGAAAGTCCCACCGCCGGGCTCCTCGCCGAGCAGGGGATTACGTTGGTCCTGGGCGATCTCGACGACAGCGCCTCTCTTGTGGCGGCGATGCACGATGCCTATGGTGTCTTTGCCGTCCTGCCCCTCGACCAATTCGGCCCACAGGTGGAAATCCGGCGCGGCACAAGCGTGGCCGAGGCGGCCAAAGCGGCCCAGGTGCAGCATTTCATCTACAGTTCAGCCGCCGGGGCGGATCGCAGTGAGGGCGTGGCGGACTTCTCCGCCAAATATGTCGTCGAAGAGCACATCCGCGCGCCTGGTTTGCCCGCCAGCATGGTGCGCCCGGCCGCCTTTATGGAAAACGTGCTGACCTTTGAACACCCCCGGCTGGTGGACGGGGTGGCGGTCTTCCGTGTTGCCATTCACCCGGAAACCAGGCGGCAGATGATCGCTGTCGATGACATTGGCATGATCGTCGCTGACCTGTTCGCCCGTCCTGACCACTCTATCGGCCAGACGCTCGAAATCGCTGGTGACGAACTGACCGGCCTCCAGATGGCCGACATCTACACCAAAGTGACCGGCCAGCCCGCCCGGTACGAAGAGCAGCCCATCGAGGAGGTTCAAGCGTTCAACCGGGATTTCGCCAAAATGCTCGTCTGGCAGAACGACCACTCCTTTGGGGCGGATCTCGCACAACTCCGGGCTGCCTACCCGAATCTCTCCACCTTTGAGGCATGGCTCGCCCAGCATCGCCTGGCAGTGATGCCACAATGAGAAGCAGGAGTATGGACCTGACCAAACCGGTACTGCTACCGCTCGTTTCTTTCCTCGATCTGGGATGTGCCTCCAGTTGGAACGGATATACCCGTTCCAACTGGAGGCACACCACAACAGCCTGCGGCGAGATAGTCAGATGATTTTCTGGCAGAGAAAAGGAGATCGCCATGCCACAATACCCCATAGCAAGCCATACCGTCATTCCTTCAGCTATTACAGAGCAAGCAAGAGAGCCGTCGCAGGAGCGAGCAAGCAAAACGCGACCACAGGACCATGAGCCGAAACAGCCCAACAAGTGGGCAGTCATGGGCCTTGTCGCCGTGGGCGTCTTTATGGCGACGCTCGACTCCTCGATTGTCACGATCAGCCTGCCGACCATCGCCCATACCTTCGGCGTTCCCCTGAGTGGTGCCGTCGAGTGGGTGATTATCGCGTACCTGGTGGTGGTGGCGGGAACGCTGCTGACGATTGGGCGGTTATCGGACATGATCGGGCGCAAGCCGATCTGGGCAGCCGGCCTGGTGCTGTTCACGTTGGGCTCGACCTTGTGCGGCGCGGCTGGCTCGCTTGCCATGCTGATCGCGTCGCGCGCGCTACAAGGGTTGGGGGGGGCGCTGCTGATGGCGATCAGCCCGGCCCTACTGACCAGCGCGTTCTTGCCGACGGAGCGTGGGCGCGCGCTGGGCTTCAATGCGGTCGTCGTCGCGCTCGGCACGAGTACCGGCCCGACGCTGGGCGGCATCCTGACGACGCATGTTTCCTGGCGCTGGATCTTCTATGTCAACGTGCCGCTCGGGATCGTCGGAGTGCTCGCCACGCTCTTCGTCCTGAAGGAACGAACCAGTCTAGGAAAGGGCCGATTTGATCCGCTCGGAGCAGGTTTGCTCGCTACGAGCCTGGTGGCCTTGACCGTGGGGCTGTCGTTCGGAGCGGAATGGGGCTGGGGCTCGCCCCTGCTGATGACCACGATGCTCGTGGCGGTGGCTGCCATCCTCGGACTGTCCGTGGCTGAGCAGCGCGTCGCCCATCCGATCATTGTGCTCGCGCTGCTGCGCCGCCGCGTGTTTCTCTCGGCGAATCTGAGCCTGATCCTCAGTTTCCTGGCCCTGACCGCCGTTAACTTCCTGCTGCCGTTCTACCTGGAGGAACTGCGCGGCTGGTCGACGGAACGCGCGGGGCTGCTGCTCACGGCGATCCCCGTGACGATCGCGCTGCTCGCGCCGATCAGCGGGGCGCTGGCTGATCGCATCGGCACGCGCGCGCTGGTGGCCAGCGGGTTGACCATCGCGTGCATCGGCCTGCTCTTGCTCGCGCAACTCACGGCGCAGAGTTCGCTCTTCGATATTGTCTGGCGGTTGGTGGTGATCGGCGCGGGACAGGCCCTGTTCTATTCCCCCAATAACAGCGCCTTGATGGGAGACGCACCCAGCGAACATCAGGGCAGCGCGGCTGGCTTCCTCGCCACAAGCCGGGTGATCGGGCAAAGTGTGAGTGTGGCGTTGGCCGGAGCCATCTTCACCAGCCTGGGCGGCGCGGCTGCTGGCGCGGCATTGCTTGCCAGCCATCCCCTTTCGCCTGCTCACGTGAGCAGCTTGCAGCACATGTTTTCCCACAGCTTTCAGGTGACGTTCATCGTGTGCGCGGCAGTAGCGGCAGTGGGAATCCTCGCGTCATTCGTGCGCGGCAAAGAGCAGAGGAACCTGGTCAAGAGGCAACAGACAGCTTCAGTCGAGGGAGAAATGGCCCCCGTGAATGACCGAGAGGAGATCTGACATGGTAATTCACCCGTTTACGATCCAGGTGGCTCAACCGACCCTTGACGACCTGCGCTCCCGCCTGGCACGCACGCGCTGGCCCGATGAGGTGGAAGGAGCAGGGTGGGACTATGGCACAAACCTCGCGTACCTCAAGGAACTGGTGAATTACTGGCAGCACACCTTTGACTGGCGCGCCCAGGAGGCCAGGCTCAACCACTTTGCGCAGTTCCGAACCCAGATCGATGACGTCCACATCCACTTCGTTCATGAGCGGGCGCGACAGGGGAGCGGAATCCCATTGATCTTGACCCATGGCTGGCCCAGTTCCTTCATGGAACTGCTACCACTGGTCCCTTTGCTCACTGATCCCGCGCCCTACGGGATTGACGGCCCAGCCTTTGATGTCGTCATTCCCTTGCTGCCTGGCTACGGCTGGTCTTCGCGCCCCAGCCGCCGGAGAGTGACCACCCACGACACCGCCGGTCTGTGGCACCGCCTCATGCACCGCCTCGGCTACGAGCGCTATGGAGCGCAAGGCGGCGATTTTGGAGCGGCCGTTGCTACCTTCATGGCCCTCTCTGACCCCAGGCCACTGCTCGGCATCCATCTGAGTAACCTGGAACTCGCCCCCTATACCGGCCCTGGATCACGGCCACTTTCAGAATTGGAGCGGGCGTACCTGGCGCAGTATCAACACTGGTCCGAGGTGGATGGCGGTTACAAAGCGGTCCAATCCACGAAACCCCAGACGTTGGCCTATGGGTTGAACGACTCGCCGGTGGGGTTGGCCGCCTGGATCGTGGAGAAGTTCCGCGCCTGGAGTGACTGCGGGGGCGACGTGGAGCGCCGGTTCAGCAAGGAGGACCTGCTGACCACCATTATGATCTACTGGGTCACGCAGACCATGCCGACCTCGATGCGCGACTATTTTGATAACCGGTGGTATGGAATCACGCCTGGCCCACAGGATGTCGTGACGGTGCCCACGGCGGTCGCTGTCTTCGCCCACCAATTCGTCTCCGATGGCACCCCGCCGCGTGAGTGGGTACAGCGGCTCTACACCATCTGTCAGTGAACAGAGATGCCCAGGGGGGCACACTTCGCTGCGATGGAAGAGCCCAAACTGCTTGCACGCGATATCGTGAGGTTCTTTGCGACACGGCACCAGTAGCGTGCCCGAGTGGCTGCTGGGCACGGATGCAGAACTGGAACGGCAAACACTCCGTTCGTTTGGCGTCTCTGCCCACATCATATGAGAGGGATATCGTATCCCGGCAAGATTTTTTGCAACCGATCCTGCATGGAGTTGTTCCAGGGGCGTGGTGGGGTTTCAAGAGTTGGATGTTTAACGATCAGGATTCAACCAGATTTGGTATCAGTGGGACCTGTAAACGCCAAGAGCAGAGTGAAAGAGAGGTGATGACAATGCCACTTGTAGTGACACCAGACCAACGCCAAGGACGTCAGGCAGTCAGGCGGGAGATTGTCCGGCACGTGGAGCAAGGAATGACCGCCACAGAGGCCCGAAGGCTCTGTCCTGTCCCGCTGCATCGCACAACCGTGTATCGGCTGCTCAAGCGTGTCAAGCGCGAAGGGGAGCAGGCGTTGGCTGAGCGGCGACACGGACACCCAGTCAAGCTCCGCGGGGAGGTTCTCGCCTGGATGCTGGACTATTGCCAGAGCCATCCTTTTGTCTCCAGTTCGGCTGTGCAACGCCTCGTGGCCGAGCGCTTCGGTCTCTCGGTCAGTGTCAGTCAACTCAACCGGGTACGCGCTGCTCACGGGCTGAGCCGAAAGGACCCTAAGCTCAGAAAAAAAAGCCGAAAACGGCCATCACTATTCCCTCTGGATCGAACGCCCAGGCTGGTAGCTTGCTCCTGTTGGCAGCAGCTACCGAAACCGGGCTCCTGGCACAGTTGGAGCAGGCGTTGCCACCTCCTCCAGCCCCACCGGAGCCACCACGCCTGCCTCTGGCAGCGAGCCCAGCAGTCCGCCGACGCCTGCTGCTCACGCTCCTCTTTCTGGGAGCGGTTGGCTTACATCGCACGTGGGATCTGCGCGGCTATACCGCCGATGGCCTGGCGCTGCTTACCGGACGGATGCGTGCCTATGGCTACCGCTACACCGAAGCCTTTTTGTCGCAGGTGGCTTCCGCCGATGGTGCCGACAGCTTCACCTCTGCCCTCGCGTGCTGGGCTACCCAGCTCTGGCATTCGACCGGAGAAACTGAGAGAGCTGAGCAGCCCCACACGCTGACCTGTTATGTGGATGGGCACCGCAAACCCGTTTACAGTGACGTGCTCCTCCCGCGCGGATTGATCGGGCGTCTGGGTGTGGTTCTGGGCTGCCGAGCGCTGCTGTTACTGCACGACGAGCAGGGCCACCCTCTGTTTGTGACCACCCATCGGGGAGACCAGCATCTCATCACTGGCGTCCCCACATTTCTGGCACGCTATGAGCAGCACGTGGGAAATACCCAGATCGCACGAATGATCGTGGATCGCGAGGGAATGGCCACCGAATTTCTCGCTGGCCTGCATGAGCAGGGGCGTCGTGTGGTGACGATCCTGCAGACCAATCAGTATCAGGATCTCTCCTCCTTCTCCGAGGTAGGCGCCTTTGTGCCCTTGAGTACGGATGCCCAGGGGCAGATCATTCGCGAAGTGGCTCCGGCGCGCATCACCTTATCACGCGAAGATCATCCTGACGCCCCGCTGTGCTTACAGGTGGCGCTCATTCGTGACTTGCACCGGACAGTTCCGGTTCGGCCTGATCCCGAAGAGACAGAGGTCCCGACGCGCTGGGACAGCGATCTCCCTCCCGATGAGCGGACCTGGTGGCGCGAGGACTGGCAAGCGACTGCTGCGCCAGCGCAAGAAACGACGGCCAAACTCATCCCCATTGTGACCACGCAAGAGATCCCGACCGTCGATGCGGTGGAACTCGCGCGGGCCTACATTCATCGCTGGCCAGCTCAGGAAAATATCATCAAGGATTATCTCCGGCCTCTGGGATTGGACACCAACCACGGGTTCGAAAAGCGCGCGGTGGAGAATTCGGAGGTCGCCAAACGACGAGTGCACCTGGAGCAGCGGCGAGCCCGCCTCAAACAATGGGCACAGAGCGCAGGCAAGCGCGAGGAAGAGGCCAGCCGACGACGGGAGCGACTACGAAAAACCTTCGCGAGCCGCAGCAAGGAACTCTACCAGGAACTGTGGGTGTATCAGCGTACCCTGGAAGAGCAAGAGGTGGCTGATTACGTGCTACGGCGGCAGGTCAAAGAGCGCAAAGCCGTCGCGGATGCCGAGTTGGAACAACTCCGCGTCAAAGAATGGCGGGCGTATGAACAATGCAACGCCGAGTTCCGCAAACAGGAACGTTACTGCAAAGAACAACGCGAGGTCTTACGTGCCTTAGAAGAACTGAAAGCACAGGAGAAAACCATGTATGAACTGGATCACCGTAAGGATCAAGTCATGACCGTGTGTAAAGTGGCGTTGGCGAATCTGGCAATGTGGGTGCGTGATTATTATTTTCCACCATCCTATGCACAGGCCACCTGGCGGCGGTTGCTGCCGTTTTTTCAGCTCCCTGGTACGATCATACAGAACACCACGATGGTTCAGGTCGAGCTTCGCCCGTTCAACGACCGCGTGCTCAATCGAGACCTGGCCCTGCTGTGTGAACGCGTCAATCAGGCGCCACCGCACTTGCCCGATGGGCGCCGACTCTCCTTGACCATTCGCTCGACCTGTTGC